>VFQR01001136.1_pt1 | contig 22421 bp, 20 predicted proteins | sample 3512321 | NCBI WGS metagenome assembly VFQR01 (sample SAMN10412374, study PRJNA504923) | tailings metagenome | isolation source: Relicate 3 Philex TSF1 revegetated site | place: Philippines: Tuba, Benguet | collected 2017-08-29 | reverse complement strand
GTCAGGCCGTACTTCGCGTAGAAACCTTTTTCCTGCGCGACGATCAGCGGCGATGCGTCGGTGAGCGCGATATAGCCGAGCTTGGTGCCCTTCACTTCCGGCCCGCTCTGCGCGAAGGCGGTACCGCCGGGAAGTGCGAGTTTCGCCGCGGCGAACAGCGCCGCGGTACCCGCCGTCTGTTTCAGAAATTCGCGGCGGTCGATGCCGCGCGCTGCGATCGTCTTTCCAAATTTCTTCGCCATTGAAATACCCCTGTGCTGTCTCTGTCGTCTCTTCCGGCACCGGCCGTTCCGAAAAACAAAAATCGCCGCGAACTTTCCCGCGCATTTGCGCGAGGAGTTCAGCGGCGTTGCTGTTTCCGGGCCGTCGAGGGCCGAGCGCCGTCTTCATCGGCGGCGCCTTTCGATCTTCTCTAATTCAAGCTCCGTGCCAGTTGGATCGAGGCACGAATTTCCCTCGTTATTCCAGTTGGTTAGAGGCGATATGAACGCATCCGGGCGAATCGTTCTGGCGCAAACACTTGCCTAGGCGGCGATCACGCTGCGCGAGATTTATGCATTGCACAAAGATGACGTCAGCCAATCGGACCCTCGAATGGCGATCAGCTTTGCCGGATTTTCCATCGCGCGAGATGCGCTTCGATGTCGCCGGAATCGAATGCCGGACCGGCAAACGCGCCCACACCGTCCTTCGGTTCGGAAGGCGGTTGCACGTCGCCGGCACCGAGCACATCGTCGTAGAGATCGGGGCGGAACACCGCCTTCGCCCGCTGCAACAATTCCTTCGACATTGGCGCCTGCCCCCAGCGCACCATCTGCGCGTAAAGCCACGCGGCCTGCACCGGATCGGGCCGCGCCGCACCCCAGCGGCCGACCATGAGATAGCGTTCGCTTTCGCGGTATTCTCCCTGCGGCGAAACCTTCAGTCTGCCGTCGAGCGTGCGGCGGATGACATCCGCTTCGACATTGATGCGGTTGGGTGCCGCGAGAATGCGGCAGACCTCGTCGCGATTATTTTCGTCCTCGACGAATTTCGCCGCCTTCGAATGCGCACGGATCAGGGCGCGTACCGCGTCCGGATTTTCTTCGGCCCAGTTCGCCCGCATCGCCAGCATCTTCTCGGCCGCGCGCTGCAAAATCTCGGACACAAAATGCAGGATATGCGCGATGCCGAGATCGACCGCGACCGAATTCCAGGGCGCGCCCACACAGAACGCATCGACGTGACCGTTCTGGATGCTCTCCACCATGTAGGGAGGCGGCAGCACCACCATGCGCACGTCTTCATCGGGATCGACGCCGCCCGACGCCATCCAGAAGCGAAGCTGGTAGTTGTGCGTCGAAAAGGGAAACGTCATGCCGAAATTGAGCGGCGGTTCGTTGCGCCGCTTGCGCCCGGCGACGATTTCGGCGAGCGCGCGGGCCGACACGCCCGGATCGGCAAGATCGCCGTTCGCCTTCTCCTGCAAGGACTTATAGAGCGCCGTGGTGACGGTGATCGCGTTGCCATTCAAGCCAAGATTGAACGGCGCGATCAGCGGCACCTCGACATGGCCCAGCCCGAGGCTCGTCGCAATGGCGACGGGTGCAAGCAGATGTGCCGCGTCGAACAGGCCGATGTTCAGCTTGTCGCGGACGTTCGACCACGACACTTCCTTCACCAGTTCGACGTCGAGGCCTTCTTCCGCCGTGAAGCCGCGATCCACTGCCACGATCAGCGCCGTCGCATCGGCGAGCGGAATGAAACCGATCCGGAGCTTTTTTCCAGCGTTCATTTCAGCAACTCCGCGGCGGTGATGATGGATTGGGCGATGTCGGCGATTTTCTTTTTCTCGTTCATCGAGGTCGCACGCAGGAGCGCATAGGCCTCTTCCTCGCTCATGCCCTTGCGCTTCATGAGAATGCCCTTGGCGCGGTCGATGACCTTGCGCTCCTCCAGCGCGGATTTCGTCTGCTCCAGTTCGGTGGAGATGCGCGAGAAGGCGTTGAAGCGCGAAATCGAAATATCGAGGATGTGCTTGATGCGATCCTTCTTCAGCCCGTCGACGATGTAGCTCGACACACCTGCATCAATGGCGGCGGCGATGGAGGCGCTGTCGCTCTGGTCGACGAACATCGCGACGGGGCGCTTCACGGCGCGGCTGACGCGGAACATCTGTTCGAGCACGTCGCGGCTCGGATTTTCGAGGTCGATCAGGATCACGTCGGGATCGATCGCATAGATGCGCGCGAGCAGGTCCGCCGTCTCCGCGATGCGGATGACGTGCTTGTGCCCGGCCTCGCGCAGCGCCTCCTCGAGGATCGCGGCACGCACCGGGCTTTCATCGACAATGACGATCTTCAGATTGGCTTCGAAATTCATCGGCTCGCGGACACTTTGCTCCCACTTAGCGGGAGCAATTCATGTGCCATCCGAGCGATTGAAAAATAACGGTTTTTCGTTTTATCAGGCGTGAAGGACCAGCCTCGCGCAGCCCTATTTGTAGGCCTGCAAGGCGTCCACGAAATTCGCGAAGAATTTGTCGGCGGTTTTCTTGGCGGACCCGGCCACGAGCCGCTGGCCGAGCTGGGCGATCTTGCCGCCGGTCGCGGCCTCTGCCTTGTAGGAGAGCTTCGTGCCCGCCCCCTCGTCCGCGAGCGAGACGGCCGCGTGGCCCTTGGCGAAGCCCGCGACCCCGCCCTCGCCTTCGCCGACAATCTTGTAGGAATTCGGCGGATCGAGATCCTCGAGTTTCACCTTGCCCTTGAAGCGCGCGCTCACCGGCCCGATGGAGAGCTTCACCACCGCCTGGAATTCCGTGTCGGAAATTTTTTCGAGCTGCTCGCAGCCCGGAATGCAGGCCTTGAGGATTTCCGCATCGTTCAACGCCTTCCACACCGTCGCGCGGTCCTGCGGCAGGTCGTACTCGCCGGTCATCTCAAGTGCCACGGTGCCTCCACTCCGGTTCGGTCCTTCATCATTCTAAGGCAAAACGGGGAACGCCGCGAAGGCGTTCCCCGTTTTCGTTGCAGGATTATCCCGCGCTTACTGCGATCCTTCCAGCTTGAGCGCCTTCACGACCCCGCTCCAGCGGGTGCGCTCGTCGCGGATATATTTGGTCACTGCTTCGACCGATTCCGTATCGATCGGAATAAGTCCGGTCGCGGCGATCTTCTGCTTGTAGGCGGCGTCACCCGTGATCGACTTCAACTCCTTGTGCAGGCGGTCGACGATCGGCCGCGGCGTCCCCGACGGTGCCAGCAGCACGTGCCACGACACCGCTTCATAGCCCTTGAGGTCGGTCGCTTCCGAAATCGTCGGGACATCCGGCAGGGTGGTGAGGCGGTTCAGCGAGGTTACCGCCAGCGCCTTCAGCTTGCCTTCGCGGATCAGGCCGAGCGACGCGCCCATTTCCGCGATCGACGACTGCACATGCCCGCCGACCACGTCGCTGATTGCCTGCGGCGAGGATTTATAGGGCACATGGGTGGCGTCGAATTTGAACTGCTGCTTCATGTGCTCCATCGTCAGGTGCTGAAGGAAGCCGGCACCCGGCGTGGAATAGGTGATCGGGTTGGCGGCACTTTCCTTCGCCTTCTTCATGAAGGCGCCGACGCTGTCGATGCCCGATGCCGGATTCACGATCAGCACGAACGGCGATTTCGCGTAAAGCGCGATCGGCGTGAAATCCTTGTCGGGATCGTAGGAAATCTGCTTGTAGAGCGTCTGGTTGATCGCCATCGGCGCAATCGCGGCGACGAGCAGCGTATGGCCGTCCGGAGTTGCGCGCGCGACTTCCGAAGCCGCGGTCATCATCGCGGCACCGGGCTTGTTCTCGATCACGACCGGCTTGCCGAGACGCTTCGACAGTTCCTCGCCATAGACGCGGGCCGCGGTATCCATGCCGGTGCCGGCGGCGAGCGGCACTACGATCCTGATTTCGCGAGTCGGATAGTCCTGCGCCTGAACCGTCTGCGCGGTCATGGGCAGCGCGGAAAGCGCAAGCGCCATAGCCGCTTTCATGCCTGCTTTCACCAGAGTCTTCATTGCTTCCTCCCTGAAATCCGTTTCGATTATTTTTTCGTTTCGCGCGCGAGCACGAAATCGTAGTCGACCGTGTAGAACGGTGTCTTGAGTTTTTCCTTCGCTTCCAGTGCCGCAGGCACCGCGCTCTTGTCGGTGCGCGGTTTGTATTCGATCACGAGCGAGTTGCGGACGCCGAACACCGCGTCCTTGTCGAGATAGGGATCGTCGGACGGAAACAGCTCCGTCACGATCGGCCGGTAGCCTTCCGCTTCCACGATGATGTGCAGATGCGACGGCCGCCACGGGCGGCGCCCGGTCGCCTTCAGGAGATCGCCGACCGGGCCGTCGTCCGGCACCGTATAGGGTGCGGGCTTCACCGTGCTGAAAAGATAGCGGCCGTCGTCGCCGAGCTGCATGCGCGCGCGGAGATTATACGCCGCCTGTTTCGGATCCTGATTGGAATAGAGACCATTATCGGCGGTCTGCCAGATGTCGAGGGCCGCACCCTTCACCGGATTCCCCTGCGGGTCGCGCACCTGCCCGGACACGACCACCTGATCGCCCGCGTTGTCGCGGATCAGGTCGCCGCCGAATTTCAGCGGCGGCGCATCGCGGATATGAAACGGGCCGAGCACGCTCGCCGCCGTCGCGTCCGGATGCGAATTGATCATATCCACGAGCGACGAGACGCCCAGCACATCCGAGAACAGAACGAATTCGTTGCGCTCGTGATCGGTGATCTCGCCCGCCCTTGTCAGCAGTTCGATCAGCTTGCGCCATTCGGCATGGGTCGGCTTCACCTCGCGGATGAAGCCGTGCAGGTGGAAAAGCCCGCGCTCCATGATCTGCCGCAGGCGCGGGTCGGTCCCCGGCTCGCAGGCCGAAAGGACGGCGCCGGTGATCGTCTCGCTGTCGATGTTACGCAATGCGAAGTCCGTTTTGGGGGTGCCGGAGGAACAGGGAGCGGGATTTTGCGGGTGCATGGAACCCGCGTCAATCTTGCGGCGCGGGGTCAGATGCCGTCGATCGTCTTCTCCCAGGCGAGCGCGCTGCGGACGATTGCATCGAGGCTGTCGTGCCGTGGCCGCCAGCCGAACTCCTGCCGGATGCGATCCGCCTGCGCCACGAGTGCGGGTGGGTCGCCCGCGCGGCGCGGGCCTTCGCGCACCGCAAAGTCCACGCCGGAGACCTGCTTCACCTTCGCAATCACTTCCCGCACAGAATAACCGTGCCCGTACCCGCAGTTGAGTGCCCGGTACCCGCCGCCCATGCCGTCGAGCACGGCAAGATGCGCCGCAGCCAGATCGCTGACATGGATATAGTCGCGGATGCAAGTGCCGTCGGCGGTCGGATAGTCGTTGCCGTAAATCGTGAGTGCCTCCCGCTTTCCGAGTGCAGCCTGGCAGGCGATCTTCACGAGGTGCGTGGTGTTCTTCGTCGACTCTCCCGCGCGGCCGGCGGGATCGGCGCCAGCCACGTTGAAAAAGCGCAGCGAGGCTACGATCATTCCATGCGTTGTGGCGGCTTCGCTTAGCATCCGTTCGCACATGAGTTTGGACTCGCCATACGGCGAGATCGGTCGGAGCGCCGTGTCTTCGTCAATCGGCGTCCGATCCGGGATGCCATAGACCGCGCAGGTGGAGGAAAACACGAAGCGGCGCACGCCGCCTTCGGCGGCTGCTTCCAGCAGGCTGCGGGTCTTGCCCGCGTTCGCGCGGAAATAGCCGTCCGGATCGGCCATCGATTCCGCGATGTTGAGCTTGGCCGCAAGATGGACGATGCGATCGATGCCGTGTTTTGCGATCAGTTCGCGGACGAGCGTCTTGTCGCCCGCGTCGCCCACCACCAGCTCGGCCGTGCCCGCGACGCTCGCAGCAAAACCGGTAGAGAGATCGTCAAGCACGATGGCGCGCTCGCCCGCATCGGCCAGCGCCAGCACCACATGGCTTCCGATATAGCCGGCTCCGCCCGTGACCAGCACCGTCATGCGACCGCCCCTCCCGCGCAGAGGTCTACGCAAATGCGGGCGGCAACAAAAGCGAAGACCGCAGGCGTTGCCGCCTGCGGTCCGATTTCTTCCGAAGCTTACGGCTTATTGCAGGAAGACGAAGGTGAAGCCGCCGTAGAAGCCGTCGCCATTGCCGCCGGTGAAGTTGCGGCCGCGATAGCGGTCAGCCCAGCCGCCGTTCAGCTGGATGATCTGGTTCGGCGCGTAGGACCAGCTCGTGTAGACGCCGTAGCGGGCTTCGTCGAAGGCGGTGTTGCCGAGAACGCCGATTTCCGCGCCGTAGGTGATGGCACCCATCACGACGCCGCCGCGTCCGCGCACCCAGTAGGCGTCGTTGGCGGTCGAGTAATTGGCTTCGAGTGACCACGGATTTTTGTTACCGCCGATGGTGGCGAGGCGGGCGCTGAGCATGAGACCCGCTTCGCTGCTCAGGCGGCCGGCATTCGCGGCGGACGGGTTGATGTCGTAGCCCTGATAGTCGATGCCCATGAAGAAGGAGCCGGCGAGACCGCCGCGCACCATCTGGTAGCCGATCTGGATGTCGCCGCGGTTCAGCGTGCCGTCAGCGCCGCCCGGTGCAACCGGCGAGGTGAAGTCGTAGTTGACGTAGAGATACTGGCCGCGAATGAGCCAGCCCTCGGAGTCGAGCGAGCCGTTCAGCGCCTTCATGCCGCCGATGAAGGCCGCGATCACGTCTTCCTTGAACGCCATGCCGGTCCACACCACCGACGACGGACCGCCGCGCGGCGACGCCTTGTAAACCGGTGCGTCGGCCGCCGAAGACGGGCCAACGGCCGCGATCGAAATCGCGGCGCCCATCAGCAGGCCGATGCCAAGCTTAAAGAGTTTCATCTGCATTCCCCCAAATCTCCCGGCGCAAGCTCCCATGCGCCTTACAAAGCCGTCCGTTCAGACGACCATGAACGCAGGTACGAATCCCGGCGAATTCACCGCAACTTCACCGGCCTCGCCGCCGATGGTTACGTCGGCAGCCGTTGCGCCAGAGCCGAGCGAAAGTTTCGCGTAGGCGGCTTTTGCGTGCGGGCTGTCGGGGAAGGACATTGCAAAATTTGCATAGGCTTCGAGCGTGTTCTGCTCGAGTGCCTGCGCCCAAGCTGAGTCCGCCACGGACTTCGTGGGAACGGAAGCCGACGCTGCGCCACCGATGGCGAGCGGCATCGCCGCAACCAGGGCCAGGATCCGCCGCAAGGAGTTTTTCATGCCTCTTCTCCGGAGATTCGCGAATTACTTGCAAGATTACGGAGGGGGCTTCCGGGGGTCAACGCGCCCGGATAGTGCTGATTCAACTCGCCGCAGGGTGTGACTTTTGCGCAGCAAATAAATGTTTACGTCCGGAAGCTATCCCACTCCGGGCTGCTGTGGATCAGGCCGGTTGCGACAAGACTTTGGGAGTCTTCATATTTCCGGCTGAACGGAGAGAGCAGCGAGCCCCCCTCCTTCCCGGCCAGCGATTTATCCAGCCGCCGGTAGAGGACGGAACCGCCGAAATGCTCCTCCCTGTCCACCGCTTCCTTGATGCGGCCCGCGATGTCGCCGACGAATTTGTAGTGCAGCACCGCGCCGGTCACATCCGCCATGGGCAGATGCGTGGTGGAGTGATTGCATTCTATGTACCGCGTGTCCGCCGCCGCCCTGATCAGCGGAACCTTGTGCATGGACAGCGCCAGTCCCGTCATCCGCTGCCGCAACCCTCCCTGCACCATCACATAGGGCGGCAGTTCGGCGCCGACTGAAAAATAATCCGTGTCGAAATAGCAGTTCTGCGCGAACAGGTCGTCGCCCTCACCGATGGAAAGCCGCTCCGGATACATGTCGAGCGCGAAGCCGCGCACCGCGCCGAACCCGCGCGCCTCGCAATAAGCGATGAGATCGGCCAGCCTGCGCCCTCTCGAAAACCCCGGAAAGACAAAGGCTTCATCCATATCGACCTGAAAGCACCAGTGACCGATGCCGAAACGCTGGATCAGGTGATTGAGCCAGAAAATTCCGAACGCCGATCCCGCGAAACTGTCCGGGCTGGAAAACAGCGAGACATCCGGCTGGCGGCGGAACATCTCCGCGCCGCCGTCGGTCGAATTGTTATCGACGACGAAGAAATGATCGACGCCGAGCTTGCGGTAGTGATCGAGAAACCATTCGATATAGGTGGCGCCGTTGAAGATGCAGACGAACAGCAGCACCGCGCCGGGTTTTTCCCGATACTTCAGATCCACCGTGCGCGGGTAGCTTGCGCGCGCGTTGATCGAACGGTGGCGCGTGTCGCGCAGATATTTCGTCCAGTCGCGTTTTGCGCGGTCATGCTCGCCGCGCTGCCCGTCGAAATACATGCTGAACGGCTTCAGCATCGCGGAATTGGCGAGGCCCGCCGGCAGCGTGCGATAAAGCCGTTCCGCTTCGCTCACGCGCTTGAAGCCGATCAGGCAGCGGAAATAGGTCTGCCAGTAGAAAACGCTGGTATGGGCTTCGTGCCTGAACCCCTCCAGCTTTGTGAGAGAGCTTTGCAGCGTTTCCATCGAGCAGTTGTAGTAATAAGTATGCAGCGCGTAACCCAGCGCGGAGCCGAGCATCTGCATGCCGCATCGCTCGCACAGATCGTAGGTGGCGGCGATTTCATCCTGATCGTCGACGTTCAGGTCGTAATAGAATTTCAGTTCGAGATACCTCGCCGCCGAGAGCGGCCTGAGACGCTGCATCAGCGCCTTCGCGTCTTCGCGGCGATTGGTGTTGATCCGGGAAATGCCGGTCAGCGCCAGCACGTCGGGTTCGTTCCTGCCGCGCAACGTGTCGACGATGTCCGCGAACTCCCGGTCGTTGCCGGAAGCTTTCGCGGAATTTCCCGCATACGCGTAGAGCCGCCAGTGCGCAGGATCTTTTTCGATCCGGTCCTTTGCGTACTCGAACAGCGTGCCGACCCAGCCCGACAAATCGTAGAATTCCGCCACCGCCTCCACGAATGCACGGCGTTCGTACTGCGTGGCCTTCTGCAATTCCGCTTCGGTGATCTTCGTCAGTTCGAGTGCGGCTTCGTGATTGCCCGCATACAGTTGCAGGCGAAGCCAGACCGCACGGACCAGAAGATGCGCGGGGTATTTTTCGTGGAGGACTTTCGCGAGCGCGAGCGAATGCGGCACCTCGCACTGGCTGATCATTTCCTGCGCGACGGTAAGCACGATTGGTGCCGGGTGATGTACGTTACCGCCCGGCAGCGTGTCAAAAATCTCGAATGCTTCTTTCGTGCGGCCTTCCTTGGCGAGCAGCACACCGTTGAGCTGATGCACTTCCGCCGCGATTTCGCCGTCTCCGGCGATGGGCAACAGCGCGCGCGCTTCTTTCGTCCGGCCCGCAGCCGTGAGAATTTTCGCCAGCGGCAAGCGATGCTTCGGCTCCTTGGAGATTTCATGCAGCCGGCGCGCAAAGCGTTCAGCCCAGATTTTTTCGCTGTCCCTGCCGGCAAGCTCGATTGCCTGCTCCAGCACCTCCGGGCTTTGTTCCTGCGCGATCAGCGACGGAAGATCCTCGCCGTCGAGCACGACGCCCGCGAAAGTGCGTTTCCGCGCCTTGCGGATCGCGCGAACGAGTGTTGGCTTCCTGTTGAACAAGCCGATCATGCGAGTGCCGCCTCGCGTGCGGGCTCGAAATCCTCGAAGTGTTCGGCGTAGAGGCGGCCGAGGAACGTGGATTTCGGCGGCGGCCGGTCGAGGCCGAGGCCGAGCGTGCGCCACATCTCGGTATAGACGTGGACGTTCATTGCGTTCTTGAATTCGGGCTTCGCCATCACCTTTTCATAAGGCTCCAGCAACGAGCCGGTATTCATCCAGTAAACCGGGCTGAGGAACGACGGCGGCATCAGCGGCATCGAATCCGGGCCAAGCTCGTTCACGAGTTCGGCGAGGAGATACGGCCCGACCCGCGTGAAGAACATGCGCTCGCCCGAAAGGATTTTCGCCGCCCGTTCATAGGCGAGTTTCTGGAACAGATCGCCCGCGGGAGCTGCCATCATGGCGCCGTTCAGTGTCACCAGCCCCGCATCGGAAATTTCCGTCGCGACGAAACGCTGTCCGTCCGGATCGAATTTTCGGAAATTGATGATGTCGGTGTCGGTCCACATGCCGCCGCGCTCGTACAGCATGCGATAACGGAAGAGATCGGAAAACGCGCCGACCGATCCGGCATGGACGCCGCTGCCAGCACCTTCACGGAAAACTTCGCGCGCCGGAATGATCGCGGAGGCGTCGAGCACCTCGCATCCTTCCGGCACGTTGTCGGGATCGTCATAGACATAAAGCTGGAAGCGCCATCCATTATTAAGGTAGGACTTGATCGCAAGCCGTTCGATCCAGCGCAGCTTCTTGCCAACCCACAGCGATTGCGCGAGCGGCCGTCCCGGCAGTTCCGGAAACGGTTTCAGCACGCCGTCTTCCGCCGGCGTGCGGCCCGCTTTCAGCGCCTCGACCGTCACGCGCACGAAGGTCGCGCGCGATTGCAGGAACGGCGACGCATCCTTGTCGTTGACGATGCGCTCCAGAATTTCGATCGCTTCGGAAAAATTCCCGAGCCGCGCCAGCGCATTCGCGCGCACAACGTCGGCGGGATCGCGGAACTCCGGCTCGGCGCGCGCCATGAGCGCGTCGTCCACCGCGTCCTTCCACCGCCGCTCGCTGCCCGCCAGCCGCGACTGCATCAGCGCGATACTCTCCCTGCTTCCCGGCTTGTCGCCTGCAAGTTCCGCGTAATGGGTGACGGCCGTTTTCATTTCGTCAGGCATGAAGCCCATGCTGGTGAGATAGGACGCGATGCGCGCACGATGCTCGGGAGAAGCGAGCTTGCGTGCCGCCGCCATGATTTCGGCGGCCGGCGCCTGCCGCATCTGCATCAGATAGACTTCATAAAGCGGCGCCAGATCCTCGCGCCCGATGCGGGATAGCGACTTGCGCGCGATCCCGGCAATCTCGGCATGCGACGTAGCCGGAAAGGTTTTGGTGAGAAGACCGAACTGCCAGTAGGTCGGAATGAAATCCGCGTGCGCCGACAGGTATTGGTCCCACGCCTCCCCGCATCGCTTGCCGCCGCCTCGATAGAACGTCTCGAACACGATGTTGAAAAAGACTTCGTTCGCCTCAACCGTCCGGTGCCAGAGCGTGGTTGCGACCAGCGCGGAAAGCCTCTCCGCGCCAACAACTTCTTCCAGTCCGCGCAGCTTCTGGTAGACGTTCCAGATATAGGCAGGCTGCACGATCGCTGCCTCGAAAATTTTCAGGTCAGCGAACAGCTCTCTCAGCTTCCCCGCATCCGTCACCGTCGCGGAAAAAATCCGCTTCCAGAGCGCCAGCGCCACGATCCGCAGCGGCTGCTCGCAAACGGAAAGCGGCTCATCGCCGAGGCGTGCAACGGCGGCCTCGACCTGTCCCCGGTCGAGATCGCGCGCGGCGGCTAGAAGGGTCTCTTTCACGCTTTCCTCGGGTCGGACGGCCACGGAAAAAACCGGCCGTGCATTTTCCGCATCTGATAGCGCAAAACCGGTGCGGACCGGAACTAGCGGCCGCCTGCTTCGGCAAGGATTTTGTCGGCGCTTCGCAGGGCCAGCGCCGCAATCGTCAGCGTCGGCCCGTGGGCTCCGCCCAGGGTCGGGAACACCGCGGAACTCGCGAGATAGAGATTGTCATGGTCGTGTGTCCGGCAATCGCCGTTGACCACCGACCGTTTCGGATCGGCGCCCATGCGGGTACCGCCCGCGGGATGATGGCCGAAATGCTCGGCGATCCGCGTCACGATTTTCTCCGCGCCGAGTTTCGCCGCGATGTCCCGCTGAATCCGGGCCGCTTCCTCGAGCGAGCGTTGCACATAGGCGTTCGGATTCATGTTGATGCGCAGGCGCGGCTGGCCCGCACTGTCGCGCCGTTCCCAGTCGAGCGACATGCGGGAATCCGGATCCGGCAGCATTTCGATGCCGGACGTCATTTCAAAGCGGTGCGTGGCGCGCTCGCGCAGTTCGCGGTCCAGCGCATCGCCCCGGTATCCTTCGCGCAGGACTTCGGCGGCGATCAGGTCGACGCTCATCCGGTTTTCAAAGGCGATGTTGATGGCACCCCGTTCGCGGCGGTACTCACCGTCCGAAACGCCCATGAGCTTTCCGAACGCGATCGGGCCGCGGCCGGGATACAGCGGCTCCGCCGTTTTCATGCTTGTGATCACCGTCCAGTGGTCCATGAAATTGCGGCCGACCTGATCCGAACGGTTCGCGAGCCCGTTGGGTGCCGCCTCCGACCGGGATGCGAGCAGGATCTTCGGCGTTTCGACGCCGTTCGCGGCAATCGCGAAATATTTCGCGGAAACCCGTTGCAGCGATCCATCCGGCCGGCGATAGACCGCGCGCACGATGCGGCCGTTCTCCTGTTCCAGCCGCACGACCAGCGCCTGCGGCCGCACCTCGGCGCCCGCCGCCCTCGCCTTGTCGATATGCACGATGCCGCTGTATTGCGCGCCGATCGGACAGAGCGGCCAGCAGGTGTTGTTGCCCCGGCAGGCGGGGCGCCCGTCATATTCGCGAAGGTTGCGCGCAAAGGCGAGCGTGTCGACCGCATAGCCGTGCGGTGCGAGTTTCTCGCGCAGGCGTTTGTAGAGATACGGCCACGCGAAGTCGGTCATCGGCGGCGGCTTGGAGCGCCACGCGGATTTGTTTTCGCCCAAAGGTACCGACACGCCCATCTCGTGTTCGGCGAGCGTGTAATGCGGCTCGATGTCCGAATACGATATGGGCCAGTCAACGCCGACGCCGTAAGTGGCATGCAGCCGGAATTCCTTTTCCGGAAAACGCTCCGCACCGCCCGCCCAGTGCCAGGTGCTGCCGCCGACCATCTTCGACATATGGAGATTGTAGTTGGCGCTTCCTTCGTTCAGCAGATAGCCGTTGGCATCCGCCGGATGCGTCGTCGGCGCGTAATCGACACGCGGGTCGAGATCGGTCGGCGTATAAGCGCGCTTGCTGAGAAACGTCTCGTGCAGGCCGGCGCGTGTGACGTCCGGTCCCGCCTCCAGCACGATCACTTTCATTTTCCGCGAAGCGAGCCGATGCGCCATCAACGCACCGGCGATGCCGGAGCCGATAATCGCCACATCCGCGTCGAATGTTTCGCCGCTCATTTCGGCAACCGCGGGGGACTGGCCCAGAATCCGTATTCCTCCTGGGAGAGACCTTGCAGCGGGACCAGTCCTTCGGCCGCCTTCCACATCAGCGCGTCGGCATAGGTCACGCGCAACTCGCGTCCTTCGTAGCGATAGATTCCCTCGTACCAGGAATCGAGAAGATGCCGCGCATACCACTGGTCGAAGTCGGAAAGTTTTCCCGAGAGCATCAACTCGGGGACACTTGCAACGCCCGCTGCAAGCTCCTTCTCGATCAGCGCGTACAACTTTGCGCCGTTGGTCCAGCCCCACTCTTCGGCGGCAAAATGCTTGTGATGCAGTTGCGCGACATTGCGGTCGAGATCGGCGCGCGCGCAGACGTAGCGCGAGAGGTCATAGAAGAGCTGGAAGTCGAACGGTTTTTTCGGCTCCACACTTTTGATGGCCGTCGCGCGGATCAATCCGGTTTGCCGGATCGCATCGGCGCGCGAGATGTGAAACGGAAAAAAGCCGAGCAGCGCCGCCGAACCGGTGGTCTGGAGAATTGTCCGGCGGGTAATCATGCTCGTGCCAGTCCAGCGCAACGCGAGTGAAAAATTCAGGCGGCTAGTTCTAACCCACTCCATTTCCGGAAGAGAGATATCGCCGCATAAAAATACGTTTGCGAGCAGCGTTCTGCCAACCGGCGGCGCTTAAAAATACCAATTAAATCAATGGCCAACGCCCGTTCCCGGACACCGATGAGGCCGAATAACGCCGCTCTGTTCATCGACCCGGCTGACGCTCACTACTTTTTCTTCGCGGGTTCGCTTGATACCGCGCCCATTTCCTTCAGCACCTCGTTCGCGATCTTGAATGCGTCGAGGCCCGCCGGAATGCCGCAATAGATCGTGGCGTGCAGCAGCGTCTCCTTGATTTCCTCCGGGGTGACGCCGTTATTGATCGCGCCGCGTACGTGCAGTCTGATTTCCGGGCCGCGATTGAGCGCGGTCAGCATGGCGAGATTGAGCAGACTGCGTGTCTTGCGGGACAACCCTTCACGCCCCCAGCCATAGCCCCAGCACCATTCGGTGGTGATGCGCTGGAACGCCATCATGAAATCGTTGGCCGCGTTGAGCGACCCGTCGACATATTCCGGCCCGAGCACTTCACGGCGATGCTTGAGTCCGGTTTCGAAGAACACGTCGGCGGCCTTCTTCATTTCGCTGTCCATGAGACTTTCCTGTTTTGCTGAAACGCGTCTGTCTTTGCACCTGATGGGCGGCAGCCGGTCCACCGGCTTTCATCCCGCCTTTTGATCAACTCGCCAGAACGTTGAATATCCTTTTTCACCAACGCCGAGAACTCCCAAAATGAACTTCAGGAAAACAGGCGGTATCGCGCAAGCGGTCTTGCCGCTTGCTTGAACCGGCCAAAAATCAGACGGCGGGGATCGTCTCGCGCACGTGCTTTTCCACCACGTCCACGAACGCGGCGTCGTTGATGTGATGCGGCACGCGGATGAGATGATGCGTGCTACTCTTCAAAAAATGCCGCTCGAACGCCTTGAACAGCGCATCGTTGGCGGCGGGGTCGTAAAATTTCTGCCCCGAGGCGTCGAGCGCCGACACACCCTTTTCGGGCAGCAACAGCCGCACCGGGCCTTTCGAGGCGTTGAGCTTCGCGGAAATCCACGCGGCGATGGTTTCGAGTTCTTCCGCGGTCGTCCGCATCAGCGTCACGTTCGCGTTGTGGACGTGAAACAGCCGGTCCTTGTATTTGGCGGGCACCGTTTCCGGCGCCCAGAAGTTCACCATGTCGAGCGCGCCGCACGAGCCGACCCACGGAATTCCGGTCTTCGCCACCGCATCGAAACGCTCCGGCCCTGCCGTGCAGACACCGCCGAGCAGATGATCGGCGGCTTCGGTCGTCGTCAGATCGACCATCCCCTGCAACATGCCGGCGAGCGCCAGCGCCTCCAGCGCGCGTCCGCCGGGTCCGTTGGCGTGAAAGACCTGACATTCGTAATCGTTGCCGAGCTTCGCGGTGAGCTGCTGCACGCATGCCGTGGTGACGCCGAACATGCTGATGCCAAGAGCCGGTTTCGTATCCTTCACCGCCGGCGGGTCACGCAGCATCATGCCCGCGAGACCGTGGGCGGCATTGGCGAGGATCGTGCGCGAAAGCCGGTTCAGGCCCGCGATGTCGGTGACGGGAAACATCATCGTGATGTCGTGCACGCCGACATAAGGACCGACATCGCCGGCCGCGAGCGTCGAGACCATCAGCTTTGGAACGCCGATCGGGAGCGAGCGCATCGCGGGCGCGATGATCGCGGTACCGCCCGAACCGCCAAGCCCGAGGATGCCGCCAACATCCTTGCGCGAGGCGATGAAATTCTTGAGCGCCACCGACATCGCGGTGACCGCGACACCGCGGTCGCCCGCCTTCAGCACGGCATCGGCACCTTGCGGATGATGGGCCGCAATCGCCTGCGCGGAGAAATCCGCGTCCGCGGCAGGCGTCTTCGTGCCCACGTCCACCGTCAACGGCCGAACGCCCGCGTCACGCAGAAGCTTCGCCACATAGCGAAGCTCTTCCGCCTTGGTGTCGAAGGTGCCGACGACGTAAGCGGTGCCGGCCATTTTATTTCTTCCGCTTGGCCTTCGCGACTTTTTCCGCGCCCTCGAAGGCGAAACGGAACGTGTCGCTCACAACCTGATGCACGGAAACGGCATCCTTCTCCGGCACATCATATTCCGCCCACCACTCGCCGAACGTCTTGTTGCCTTCGGTGATCGGCTTCAGGCGCATTTCGGAGACATAGTTCTCGACCGGCAGCGAAGTGACGGTGAGAATTTTGTAGCAGCAGGTGTATTCGCGGTCGGACAGCGTCAGCAGCTCTTCTCTGATATGCCCGCCTTCGTGCGTGTAGAAACTGCGCACGCAGCCGATCTGGTCGGAAGGCTTGCCGCCCTCGATTTCGCTTTTGGCGAAAAACCGGTGATAGACCGGCAGCGCGTTGAAGTCGCGGAGCACGCCCCACGCTTCGGCGACCGGAACATCCATCACCGCGCTTACATAGACGCGCGCCATTTCTTCTCTCCTCCCTGATCCTGCAATCGCAAGTTTTTAAATGTCTGGATGTGCTTGACCATCGCCTGCTCGACGGGCAGCCGCTCGACGCTGCTCGCCCCGTAGAAGCCGTTGCAATGAACGCTGTGCCTGAGCACGAAGTCCACGTCATCGGGCGAGGAAATCGGTCCGCCGTGCGCGATCACGATCACGTCCTTGCGCACGCGGCGCGCGGCCTCCGCCCATTCGTCGATCAGCTTCACGCTCTGTTCGAGGCTCTTGGAAGTCGTGGCGCCGATGGTGCCGCCGGTGGTCACGCCCATATGCGGCACGATCAGGTCGGCGCCCGCTTTCGTCATTTCCACCGCCTCGTCCGCGCTAAATACATACGGCGTCGTCAGCAGGTCGAGTTCATGCGCCTGCCGGATCATGTCGATCTCGGTCGCGTAGTTGATTCCGGTTTCCTCGAGGCTCACGCGGAAGGTGCCGTCGATGATGCCGACCGTCGGGAAATTCTGCACGCCGGAAAAGCCAAGCTCCTTCAGCTCGCGCAGGAACACCGGCATGATGATGAACGGGTCCGTTCCGTTCACGCCCGCGATCACCGGCGTTTTTTTGCATACAGGTAGAATTTCTCCCGCCATCTCTTTCACGATCGCGTTCGCGTTGCCGTAGGCGAGCAGGCCCGCCGAGGACGCGCGCCCGGCCATGCGGTAGCGGCCGGAGTTGTAAACGATGATGAGGTCGATGCCACCCGCCTCTTCGCACTTTGCCGAGATGCCGGTACCGGCTCCCCCGCCGATGATCGGCTCGCCGCGCTGGATCATGTCGCGGAAGCGTTGGACGATGGCCTTGCGTTCAAACCTGGGCATGATGGCCCTCCTTGGAATTCCGTCCACCGGCGGGAGCCGCCGTGTGACGTTGCTCTTGCAGCATGTGTTGGAGTTGGCCCGCGACGCCGCGGCGGAACACGAGCACACAGAAGATGAAGATCAGGCCGATCACGATGGTGACCCACGCACCCAGCGCATCGAAATAGTGATGCAGTGCCGAGACAAGAACCGCACCGATGGCGGGGCCGAATACGGTGTTCATGCCGCCGAGCAGCGTCATCAGAATGACTTCGCCCGACATGTGCCAGTGCACGTCGGTGAGTGCGGCGAGCTGGAACACGATGCATTTCAGCGAACCGGCAAGGCCGGAAAGCCCAGCCGAAAGCGCGAACACAAGCACCTTGTATTTCTCGATCGCATAGCCGAGCGAGCGGGCGCGCGGCTCGTGTTCGCGGATCGCGCGCAGCACTTCGCCGAACGGCGAGTTCACGATGCGGTAGATGAGCCACATGCCCGCGCCGATGAAGGCCATCACCACGTAGAACAGGTTGAAATCGCTCCGCAGGCTGATGAAGCCGAACAGCACGCCGCGCGGAATCTGCTGCATGCCGTCCTCGGCGCCGGTGAACTCCGCCTGCAGGAACACGAAGTAAACCATCTGCGCGAGTGCGAGCGTGATCATCGCGAGATAGATGCCCTGGCGGCGGATGGCGAGTGCGCCGATCACGGCGCCAAGGGCCGCCGATCCGATCACACCCGCGGCGATGCCGATCTCCGGCGGCACGCCAAGCTCGCGCATCGCATAGCCGGTGATGTAGGCGGAGGAGCCGAAGAAGGCCGCATGCCCGAAGGAAACGATCCCGGTGTGGCCGAGCAGAAGATTGTAGGCGCAGGCGAACAGCGCGAAGCACATCATCTTCATCACGAAGACCGGATACACGATGTGCGGAAAGAACGGCACGATGAGCAGCGCCGCGATCACCGCCACGATGGATGCCCGTTTGAGGAGCGGCAGCATCACGTCTCCTCGCGGCCGAACAGGCCCGCGGGCCTGAGCAGCAGCACGAGCGCCATCACCAGAAACACGACGGTGGTGGAAGCCTGCGAGTAATAGACCTTGGTCAGGCCCTCGATCACACCGAGTCCGAGGCCCGTCACCGCCGAACCCATGATCGAGCCGAGCCCGCCGATCACCACGATCGCGAACACGATGATCACGAGGTCGGAACCCATCGACGGATAGACGTGCTGGATCGGTGCGGCGAGCACGCCCGCGAAGGCCGCGAGCCCCACGCCGGCACCATAGGTCAGCGTCAGCAGCAGCGGCACGTTGATGCCGAACGCCTGCGTGATTTCCGGCTTCTCCGTCGCCGCGCGCAGATAGGCGCCGACGCGGGTTTTCTCGATGATGAACCAGGTGACGAAACAGACCACGATCGCCACACCGATCACGAAGGCGCGGTAGACCGGCAGGATCATGAATCCGAGATTCCACACGCCGCGCAGTTCCGGCGGTGTGGGAAACGGCTGGCCGGACGAACCGAACGCGACGCGGAAGCCGCCCTCGATCACGAGCACGAGGCCGAAAGTGAGCAGCAGTCCATAGATCGGATCGAGGCCATAGATGCGGCGCAGGAACAGCCTTTCGAACAGCACGCCGAAAACGCCGACCACCACCGGCACCGCCAGCAGCGACGGCCAGTAGCCGAGATTGAGATGGCGTCCGAGCATGTAGGCGACGAAGGCACCGGTCATGAAAAACGCGCCATGCGCGAAATTCACGATCCGCAGCAGTCCGAAGATGATCGCAAGGCCGAGGCTGAGCACCGCATAAAAGGCGCCGTTCACCAGACCGAGCATGATCTGTCCGAGAAACGCCTGCAGCGGTACGCCGAAAATTTCCATCTGCCGTGTCGCCTGCCGTGCCGCTGCAAACTCTCAACCGGGAAGCGCGCGGCCGCATCCGCTTCCGCCTTCACCCGCGGTCACGCCGGTAAACTATCGCGCGGGCGGTACGGGGAAAACCCGGACGGGCTGCAACGGCCCGCCCGGGACAGGGAGGTTTACTTCTTGACCAGCGGGCAGGTGCTTTCCGCAAGCGGCTGGAACGCCTGCTCCGCCGGGATGGTGGCGAGCGGCTTCAGGTAATCCCAGGCCGCCTTCGACTCCGCCGGCGTTTTCACCTGCCAGAGATACATGTCGTGCATGAAGCGGCCGTCGACGCGGACATAGCCGTTCTTCGCGAACATGTCGTTGACCTTCATCTCGCGCATCTTCGCGGAGACCTTGTCCGGATCGTCGGTGCCGGCTTCCTTCACCGCGTTCAGGTAGAACATGGTGGAAGAGTAGTCCGCGGCCTGCGCCATGTTCGGCATCTTGCCGACTCGATCGAAGAAACGCTTGGCGAATTTGCGCGTCTCGTCGTTCATGTCCCAGTACCAGGCGTTGGTCAGCATCAGGCCCTGCGCGTTTTCGAGGCCGAGCGAGTGCACGTCCTCGATCCAGAGCAGGAGTGCGGCGAGCCTCTGGTTCTTGGTCGCGCCGAATTCCTTCGCCGCCTTGATTGCGTTCACGGCGTCAGCGCCGGTCGAAGCGATGCCGATGATCTGCGCCTTCGAAGCCTGTGCCTGCAGAACGTAAGAAGAGAAGTCCGTGGTCGCGAGCGGATGGCGTGCGGCACCCACGACGCGGCCCTTGTTCGCGCGCACGACGTTGGAGACCTGCTGCTCGAGACCGATGCCGAAGGCGAAGTCGACGGTGAGGAAGAACCATTCCTTGCCGCCCTGCTCCACCACCGCCTTGCCGGTGCCGTGCGCCAGCGAATAGGCGTCATAGGCATAGTGAATGGCGTAGGGCGAGCAGAGTTCGTTGGTGATGCCCATGTTGGAAGCGCCGTTCACGATGATGTGGCGCTTCTTTTCCTTGGCGACGCCCGCGACCGCGCGCGCCACACCGGAATTGGCAAGATCGTTGATCAGGTCGACGCCGCCCGTGTCGAACCATTCGCGCGCCTTGGCCGCACCCACGTCCGGCTTGTTGAGATGGTCGGCGAACACGACGTCGATCTTCTTGCCGAGGACCGAACCGCCGAAATCTTCCGCCGCCATCTTCACGGCCTCGATCGCACCCTTGCCGGAAAGATCGTTGTAGATGCCGGACAGGTCGCCGAGCACGCCGATGCGGACGACATCGCCGGAAATCTGGGCGGTGGAAGGCAACGCGCTGAATGCAAGCGCCGCGGACGCGGCGAGCGAAATACGCAGACTCTTCATGGATTCCTCCCTGATGTAGCTATGTTGATTATTATTATTCTCCACATTATTGGGGCTGTGGGAGTGTTGATCCATGGCTGGTTCGCACGGCGACCTATCTGAAACCCACATCGTGGGCCGCGACACGCGCCAGTCGATGGTGCGCGCGGAGGAATGCCCGGCACTCGCCCAGCGGCAAATTTCCCATGTGGGCGTTGGCGATGCCGCAGTGCCGTACAAAATTGTGCGAACGCACCTGAGCGGTACGTATGTTCACGCGAGTCTCGGCGGTGAAGGACGCATCCTGCTCGACGGCCGCTGGCGGCCGCACCGCGCCGGCATGGTGTCGCTGGCACCCGCGCATGTGCTGCACGCGTTCCACGCGATCCCGTCCAGGCGCTGGCAGTATTGCTGGGTGCGCTACATGCCGGCGTCACCGCGTTCTTCGATCCGGTTCATGGCGCCGATCATGGCGCGTTTCGATCCCGAACCGCTGAAGCACGCGATCCTCGGCCTGCTGCGGGAATTTCATGCGGGCGGAAACACCAGCTCCGCCATGCTCTGGATCGACCTGATCGAGCACTACATCTCCCGCTTCGCGGAGCCGCTGCAGGGCGAGGACCGGCTGCGCGCGGTGTGGGCCGCCGTGCAGGCCGATCTCGCCAAGCCGTGGACGGTGGACAAGCTCGCGGCCTGCGCGAAAATCAGCGGCGAACATTTGCGGCGGCTGTGCCAGCAGAGCCTCGGCCGCAGCCCGATGCAGCAGCTCACCTATCTGCGGATCCAGTATGCCGCGCATCGGCTTTCAACGACCGGCGAAAAAATCGAAAAGATCGCGCAGCGCGTCGGCTACCAGAACCCGTTCGCGTTCTCCAACACGTTCAAGCGCATGACCGGATTCCGACCGTCGCAATTCCAGACGCGGATGGGAATGCGGAAGGCGGGGGAGAGTTAGGAGCTGCTTCGGCGGAGGAGATCAGAAAAACTGGCTGGGGCTGGCGGCCATAACTCGCTAGATATTCAACATATTGTATTTTTGCTCGTCCACATTGACGTCGCCGTTTACCCAAACTGCATGAAACATCATCGAAAGAGATTTCAAGCTGCCTTCACACTGCCATTACGCATTTCAAATAGTGCTGGTATTTCAGAATTGGGCATCGCCTTGGCGAACAGATAACCCTGGCCTTCGTCGCAACCTTCCGACTTTGCACTCTCAAGCTGCTCCGTCGTTTCGACGCCTTCGATCACCGTCGTGATCCCGAGGCTGCGGGCAAGGCCGACAACCGCCCGCACGATGGCCTGGCAGTCCTTTCTGACCAGCATGTCGGCCACGAAGGAGCGATCAATCTTGATTTTGTCGAACGGAAAATTCCGCAGGTAAGCAAGGGACGAATATCCGGTTCCGAAATCGTCCAGCGAAATGCGAATACCGAGTTCGCGCAACTGCCGCAGCACGGCGAGCGTATTGGCTTCGTCATCGAGCAATACGGATTCCGTAATTTCAAGATCGAGCCTGCTTGGATCGAGCCCGGTCGACGCAAGCGCATTCAATGCGAGTTGCACGATATTGCGTCCCTTGAACTGTGTCGCAGAAAGGTTCACTGCAACGCTGACGGGTTGAGGCCATTTTGCCGCGTGACTGCAGGCAGTCCGCAGGATCCACTCGCCCAACGACAGGATGAGTCCGGTTTCTTCGGCGAGCGGAATAAACTCGGCCGGAGAAATGTAACCGCGTTCCGGATGGTTCCAGCGCAGCAGGGCTTCGAAGCCGCAAATCTTTCCCGTATTGAGCTTGATAATCGGCTGGTAATGGAGTTCCAGGTCGCCTTTGGAAATTGCATTGCGGAGATCGAGTTCGAGTATGCGCCGGGCCTGCAGACGCTTGTCCATTCCCTGCTCGAAATAGCGGAACGTGCCGCGCCCGTCGCCCTTGGCGAGGTAAAGTGCCATGTCGGCGTTCCTCAGAAGCTGATCGGGCGTCGAGCCGTCATGAGGCGCGATCGCAATACCGATACTGGTTCCGATCACGATGTGGCGGCCTTCAATATCGTAAGGCTGGCTCACAACCTGAATGATGCGCTGGGCGAGACTGCCACACTCTTCCTTGCCGGCAACGAGTTGCAC
>VFQR01001135.1_pt1 | contig 22432 bp, 26 predicted proteins | sample 3512321 | NCBI WGS metagenome assembly VFQR01 (sample SAMN10412374, study PRJNA504923) | tailings metagenome | isolation source: Relicate 3 Philex TSF1 revegetated site | place: Philippines: Tuba, Benguet | collected 2017-08-29 | reverse complement strand
TGCAGGCCGACAGCTGCGAGATCTACACCGACGTCACCGGTGTGTTCAGCGCCGACCCGCGGGTGGTGCCCCACGCCCGCAAGCTCGCCCACATCAGCTTCGAGGAGATGCTCGAGATGGCCGGCGCCGGCAGCAAGGTGCTCGCCCTGCGCAGCGTCGAGTTCGCCCGCAACCACAACGTCCCCCTCCACGTGCGCTCCAGCTTCACCTGGGAGCAGGGCACGTGGGTCACCGGTCAGGAGCCCACCATGGAAGACCCCATCATCTCCGGCGTCGTCACGGACCTGTCCGAGTCGAAGGTCACCATCACGGGCGTGCCCGACCGGCCGGGCATCTCGGCGGCGCTGTTCGAGCCGCTGGCGCAGGCCAACGTGAACGTCGACATGATCGTGCAGAACACGAGCCACGACGGCGCCACGGACATCAGCTTCACCATGCCGAAGGCGGACATGACCACCGCCGAGTCGATCGTCAGCCGCGTAGCCGGCGAGATCGGCGCGATCGGCGTCGACCACGACGCCGACATCGCGAAGATCAGCCTCGTCGGCGCCGGCATGAAGACCAGCCCCGGCATCGCCGCGAAGATGTTCCGCACGCTCGCGGACGAGGGCGTGAACATCATGATGATCTCCACCTCGACGATCCGCATCAGCGTCGTCACCAAGGCCGGCGACCTCGAGCGCGCCGCCCGGGCGCTGCACACCGCGTTCGGCCTCGACGCCGGCGAGGCCTACGCCGCCCCGCTGCCCGAGCGCAGGTAGCCCGTGCCACACTGACGGCGCCATGAGCCGCCGGAAGCAGCACGTCCCCTGGAACGCCGCGGGTGCCGCGTCGGAGGGGCAGCACTCCGCCGACGACGTGGTGCGGGCCACCGGTTGGGTGTTCAACAACCGCACCGGCCACGAGCTCGACCTGGCCGCCTTCGTGCGAACGGGCGATCACGAGTCGCTCGCCTACCTGCAGGCCTTCGACCTCGACGGGGAGGGGCGCGCCGACCAGACGCTCGTGGAGATCGGCTCGGGCATCGGGCGGATGACCGCCAGCTTCACCCGCCTGTTCGCGAGGGTGATCGCCTGCGACCTCGACGGCGCCTTCCTCGAGCGGTGCCGCGAGACGGTGGCGCAGTTCGGTCGCCCCGAGCGGTTGCAGACCAGCCATGTCACCGACGGCCGCACCCTGGCGGTGGGCGACGGCGTGGCCGACATCGCCTTCAGCTACATCACCCTCCAGCACTGCCACCCCGACGACGCCGTCGGCCTCGTGCGCGAGGCGGCGAGGGTGGTGCGGCCCGGCGGCCACGTGGCGCTCAACTTCCGGACGTGGACCGCGCGGGATGCTGTCCTGTGGCCGCTCGGGCAGGTGGTGCGGGGCATGTTCCGCGTGCCGGGGATCGGCCCGGCGATGGCCCGCCACCGCGCCACGGCCCGCCTCGGGTGGCAGGCCAACCGCCTGTCCCCGGCCGAGGTGCTGGCCGAGTCGTGGGACCTGTTCGCCGACGTGCGCGTGCTCCGCTCGCCGATGCGCCCGGCGTTCGGGATCGCCGGGGCGGAGGAGGCCACCTTCGAGGGGGTCAACCGCAGCCACTGGTGGCTGGTCGCCTCGGTGCTCTGAGGGGCACCCAGCAGGAAACCTGCAGCGTCCCCCCGCACCGGCACCGTTAGCCTGGCGGGCCATGAGCGAACGTCGCTTCAAGGCACCCGTCCGCGTCGGGGTGGTCGGCGCCACCGGCCAGGTCGGCACCGTCATGCGCGAGCTCCTCGCCGAGCGGCGTTTCCCGGTCGCCGAGATGCGCTTCTTCGCCTCCTCCCGCTCGGCCGGCACCACCCTGCCCTGGCTCGACGGCGAGGTGACCGTGGAGGACGCGGCGGTCGCCGACCCGTCCGGGCTCGACATCGCCCTGTTCAGCGCCGGGGCCACCAGCTCGCGCGAGCTGGCCCCCCGTTTCGCCGCGGCCGGCGTCACCGTCATCGACAACTCCTCGGCCTGGCGGATGGACCCCGACGTGCCGCTCGTGGTGAGCGAGGTGAACGGCCACGAGGTGGCCGCGGCGCGCAAGGGCATCATCGCCAACCCGAACTGCACCACGATGGCTGCGATGCCGGTGCTGCAACCCCTGCACCGGGAGGCGGGCCTCGTCCGCCTCGTGGCCAGCACGTACCAGGCCGTCAGCGGCGGCGGGCTGGCGGGCGTGGACGAGCTCGACAAGCAGGCCCGCGAGGTGGTCCACGGCGCTCGCGATCTCACCCACGACGGCGGCGCCGTCACGTTCCCGGCGCCCAGCAAGTTCGTGAAGCCGATCGCGTTCAACGTGCTCCCCTTCGCCGGCAAGTACGTGGAGGACGGCTCGCTCGAGACCGACGAGGAGCAGAAGCTCCGCAACGAGACGCGCAAGATCCTCGCCATCCCCGACCTGCGCGTGAGCGGCACGTGCGTGCGCGTCCCCGTCTTCACCGGCCACTCGCTCAGCATCAACGCGGAGTTCGCCCGGGCCATCTCCGTCGAGCGGGCGCTGGAGGTGCTCGCCGCGGCGCCCGGCGTGGAGCTGAGCGACGTCCCGACACCGCTCGAGGCCGCCGGCAAGGACCCGAGCTACGTCGGCCGGGTCCGCCAGGACACCTCCGTCGAGGGCGGTCGGGGGCTGGCGCTGTTCGTCAGCAACGACAACCTCCGCAAGGGCGCCGCCCTCAACGCCATCCAGATCGCCGAGCTGCTGGTCGGCTGAGGACCGGTCGGCCCCCGGCGCTCAGGCGCAGGCGCAGGGCATCGCCGAGCAGCGGGGGCACCCGGCGGCGTAGCGCTCGATCGCGTCGGTGAGGTCGACGCCCACCTGGTTCGCGAGCGACGCCACCCACGCCAACACGTCGGCGAACTCGTGGCGCTGTTCGTCGGCCGATCCCTTGCGCACCGCCTGCGCCAGCTCGCCCAGCTCCTCGCACAACCAGGCCACGGTGGACGGCACGCCACGGGCGCGGTCGCGCTCACCGTACGTCTGCTCGATCACCGCCTGTAGGCGAGCAAGATCCATTGGTCGGGGTGGGGAGATTCGAACTCCCGGCCTCCACGTCCCGAACGTGGCGCGCTAACCAAGCTGCGCTACACCCCGAAGTGCCCCACGATGCTATCCGGCGGTGATCGCCTCTTCCTCGGGCGACTCCTGGGCGCCGTCGATGGTGGCGTCGGTGGGCGCGAGGTCTCGTGGCTCGAGGATGGCGGCGACGGCGCGCTGCAGGGTGAGCGCGTCGAGCGGCTTCACCACCCACCCGTCGGCGGCGCTGCGCTTCGCGAGGTGGAGGTCGGCGCGGCGGTCGAGCAGCATCAGCACGGGCACGCGCGGCAGCAGCCCGGAGCTCTCGTCGAGGCGCAGCGCCATGGTGACGGCCATCCCGCCCATCGAGCCGATCTGCAGGTCGAGGATGGCGAGGTCGGGCTGGCGTCGGCGCACCGCCTCCGCCACGTGGCGGCCGTTGCGGACCACGGTGAACGAGGTGTCGGGCCCCGACAGGGCCGCGACCACCTCGTCGACGACGTACGACGCGTCGGCGGCGAGCAGGATGTGCACGCCTGCGAGGGTAACCGCTCAGCCGGCGCCGACCCCAGGCGCATCCGTCGCCGGGCCGCCCGGCGGGGCGCCGTCCGGGAACAGCCAGCGGCGGATGTGGTCGAGGCCGTCGAGGTCGTGGACGTCGTCCGGGAGCAGCGGCACCCACACCCTCGGGCGCACGCCCGCCGGGGGCGAGCCGGGTGTCACGTCGTCGAGGTGCGCCTCCAGCTCGGCGAGCTGCTCGTGCTCGGCGGCGGCCGTGGCCCGGAGCTCGTCGAGGTTCCGCCACAGCTCCCGGAGGCTCCGCTCGTCGGCGTCGCCGCCGTCGTCGGGGCCGGGGCGCCCGGCCGCGGGCCGGCCGAACACCGGCGTGCTCCGGTTCACCACCAGACCGGCCACGGCCAGCCCAGCACGCCGCAGGCGGCCGGCGAAGTAGGCGGCCTCCTCCACCGTGTCCCGCTTCGGCGAGGCGACCAGCACGTAGCGGGTGGTCGGCGCGCGGAGCACCGCCGTCACCTCGTCGGCCCGCTCGCGGAAGCCGGTCTCCATCCCCTCGAAGGCCTGGAAGAAGGCGACGGCGTCGGCCAGCACCTCGCTGCCCACGACCCTTCCGATCGTGCGCAGGACGGGCTGCGCGGCCACGTTGAGCACGCGCAGCCCGCGCCGCGTCGGGGCCATCATCAGCTTGAACAGGGGGTGGTCGAGGAACCGGGACAGCGTGCCGGGGGCGTCGAGGAAGTCGAGCGCGTCGCGCGTGGGCGGTGTGTCCACGACCACCACGTCGAAGCGGCCGTCGGTGTGCAACGCGTGGAGCCGCTCGGCGGCCATGTACTCCTGGGTGCCGCTGAGCGCCCCGGCGATGTTCCGGTAGAAGCGGTTGGCGAGGATCCGCTCGGCCTGCTCCTGGCTCGGGGCGTTCGCCCGCACCAGGCCGTCGAAGGTGGCCGCGGCGTCGAGCATCATCGCCCACAGCTCGCCAGCGGCCGTGGGCAGCGGGGCAGGGTCGTTGCCGAGCCCGCCGGCGACCCCGAAGGCGTCGGCCAGGCGCTTCGCGGGATCGATCGTCACCACCACGACCCGCCGGCCCCTCGCCGCCAGCTCCAGCCCGATGGCGGCGGCCGTGGTGGTCTTGCCCACGCCGCCCGAGCCGCAGCACACCACCACGTCGGCGCCGTCGAGCGCGGGCGCGAGTCCACCCTCCGCATGGCCGGGACCCGTGGTCACAGCGCGGCTGCCAGGCCTGCCACGTCGGCCGCGGTGAGGTCGGCGGTGACCACGTGGGGCAGGTGGATCTGCGCGAGGGCGAGGTCGCTGCCGAGGCGCTCCACCTCGCGGCGGTGCAGGGCGCGCCGCGCGTTCCGGAAGCCCGCAGCGTCGGCCAGCACCGGATCGGCGCCGGGCGGCACGTCGAGCTGCGGCCCGTCGTCGACGCCGTTCACCACCACGGGCCCGAGTTGCACGCCCACCCGCTCCTCCAGGGCGTAGGCCGTCTCCACCAGCTCGTTCACGGGCGTGGTCTCGGGCAGCGTGACGAGCACCACCTGGCAGCGGGTGGGGTCGGAGAGCATCTCCAGCACGTCCAAAGACTGCGTGCGGATGGGCCCGCCGCGCACGGTGTCGAGCAGGCCCCGCGGCGCCATCAGGAAGCTGATCGCGTGCCCAGCGGCCGGCCCGTCGACGATGATCACGTCGTGCTCGCCGGAGCGCTCCAGCTGCTTCAGCTTGCCGAGCACGACGATGTCGTCGATGCCCGGCGCCGCCGTGGAGACCACGTCGATGATCCCGCTGCTGCGCAACCGCTTGGCCACCCGCGCGAGGCCGTGGGCGTCGAGGTACTCGGCGAGCGCGGCCGGTGCGCTGATCGACATGTGGTCGATCCGCCCACCCGTGCCGTTCTCCGCATCGGAGGGCGGGCCGGCCGCGGTCAGCCGTGCCAGCGTCGGCTTGCCGTCGAGGTCCACCGCCAGCGCGTGAAGTCCGGCATCCGCTGCTGCTCGCGCCAGAACTGCCGTTACCGTGGTCTTGCCCACGCCACCCTTCCCGGCGACGACGAGCAGGCGGGTGGAGCGGAGCACGTCCCGTGGATCCAGGCGCTTCGGAGGCACTCGTGCGCAGACTAGCCATCGCCCTGCTGACGGCTGCCGTGGCGCTGCTCGGCTGGAGCGGCTCGCCCGCCGGCGCGGCCGGCGCGCCGCCGGCCGACCCGGCGCAGCCCGCCGGTACGGGAACGGCACCGGTCGACGTGCTCCAGGTGACCGGCCTGTTCGACAGCGTCGTCATCGACTCGATCGACGACGCGATCACGCGTGCCGCCACCGGCGGTGCGCAGGCGCTGATCCTCCAGGTCGACTCGCGAGGCAGCGTCGCCTCTCCCGAGGAGATGCGCGCCCTCGTCCAGCGGGTGGCCGACGCGCCGGTCCCCATCGGCATCTGGGTGGGCCCCTCGCGCGCGGCTCGCCTCTACGGCACGCCCGCCCAGCTGATGGGCGTGGCCGACGTGACGGCGATGGTGAGCGGCAGCCGGATGGGCCACACCGGCGCGCTCGTGGAGCTCGACGCCGGCCGGCGCGTCGACCTCGGCGCGGCGGAGGAGCGCCTCCGTGACGGCTCCCTCTCCTTCCAGGAGGCGCGCACGCTCGGCGCGCTGCGCCTCGACACGCCCGACGTCGGCGTGCCCACCATCCGCAACATGGTCCTGGCCATGGACGGCGTGGAGGTCGACCGGCCCGCCACCGGGCGGGTGGTGCTCGACACCGTCACCGAGGGCGTCGACGACGAGGGCGGGCTGGCGCTCACCTCCACCACGGTGCGCTTCTCCAAGCTCGGCGTGCTCGACCAGCTGATGCACACGGTGGCCAGCCCGCCGGTGGCCTACCTCCTGTTCCTCATCGGCACCGCGCTGCTGCTGTTCGAGTTCTTCACGGCGGGCGTGGGCGTGGCCGGTGTGGTCGGCGCGGTCTGCGCCTTCCTCGGCTGCTACGGCCTCGCCGAGCTGCCCGCGCGGGGGTGGGCGGTGGGCCTGCTCGTGCTGTCGATGCTGGCCTTCGCCATCGACGTCCAGGTGGGCATCCCCCGGTTCTGGACAGGGGTGGGCATCGTCCTCGTGATCCTCGGCAGCTGGTTCCTCTACAGCGACCTGCCCGGCACGTCGCTGCGCCTCGGCTGGCTGACGCTGCTGGTCGGCGTCGCCGGCATCATGCTCACCTTCATCGTCGGCATGCCCTCGATGGTCCGCACGCGCTTCGCCACGCCCACCATCGGCCGGGAGTGGATGCTCGGCGAGCTGGGCACGGCCGTCGACGCGATCGCTCCCGACGGCGTCGTCACGGTGGCCGACGCCCGGTGGCGGGCGCGCACCAACCGGGCCACCCCGATCGCCGCCGGCGACGTCGTGCGGGTGGTGGCCATCGACGGTGTCACCCTCGAGGTGGAGCCGGAGGAGGGCGGCGCCCGCGATCATCGCGAACGCCGCGCCGCGTCCGGCGCGTGAGGTCCGGCGTCGTCAGCGACCCGTCGTGCGTGCGGTCGACGGCTGGTTGGAACGGTTGTAGCGCTGGTACAGCCACCGTGCGCCGGCAGCCATGATCCCGAACTTGGTGAATCTCCTCAGCATGCCCATGCACTCCGCTGTTCCCCGCCGTCGCCCGTCCTGAACGCCCCTCGAGCGCGCCAGACGCCGCGACCCCCCGCCGTCCCGGTCGGCGTGCGTCGCCGTCGTGGGTGACGCGCGACACAGGCACCGCGATTCGCAACCCGGTCCTCCATTGTCCAGCCCCGCGGGGGCGCCCTAGGGTGCCCGCCCGAGGGAGGTGCCCGTGGCGTTCCGCCGCAACGACCGCATCCACGACCAGCTCGACGTCGCTCAGGCGGGCGTCCGCGAGATCGACGACACGGAGTGGCAACGTTGGGCGGCATGTCGCGGCGAGCAGGGGGCCTTCTTCCCTCCGCCGCACGTCGAACGGAAGGAAGCGCGCCTCGCCCGTGAGCGCTACGCCAAGTCCATCTGCCGAAGGTGCCCCGTCTCCGCCACCTGCCTCGACGCCGCGCTCCGCGCCGGAGAGCCCCACGGGGTCTGGGGCGGCCTCAACGAGGACGAGCGCCGCCAGCTCCTCGCCGCGCACGGTCGTCGTCGATAAGCGCACCTGGGTGGCCGGCCGGCCGGCCGGCTACAGCGTCGCCGGCGCCGGGCTGCCCGTGCTGGTGCTGCACGGCTGGGCCCTCGCCCAGCACACCTACCGCGGGGTGGTGTCGCGCATCGCCGACCAGGGGTGCCGGGTCGTCGCTCCCTCCATGCCCGGCTTCGGCGGCACGAGCGAGCTGCCCCCGGAGGACACCTCGATCAGCGGCTACGCGACGTGGGCGGCGCAGTTCCTCGACGCGGTGCAGGTGGACGAGCCGGCGGTCGTGGTGGGGCACTCCTTCGGCGGCGGCGTGGCCATCCGGCTCGCGCACGACCACCCCGAGCGGGTCCGCTCGCTGGTGCTCGTCAACTCGGTCGGGGGGTCGTCGTGGCGGCGCGGCGCCACGATGCGCTCGATCGCCGAGCGGCCGCTCTGGGACTGGGGCCTGCACGCCCCCGGCGACGTCTGGCCGCTCCGCCAGGCGACGCGCGTGCTGCCGGTGATCGCCGAGGACCTGCTGCCCAACCTCCTCCGCCACCCGCGGGCGATGGTGAAGGTGGCCAACCTGGCCCGCCGCGCCGACCTGCGCGCCGAGCTCGAGCAGCTGCGCGACCGCGGCCTGCCGATCACGATCATCTGGGGGACCCGCGACGGGATCATCCCCCGGGAGTCCTTCGAGGCGCTGTGCGTCGCGTCCGGGGTGGTCGGCACCGTCGTCGACGGCAGCCACAGCTGGCTCCTCGCCGAGCCCGACCGGTTCGGGGAGATCATCACCAACGACGTCCGGGTGGCGCAGGCGGCACGCGAGCTGGAGGCGGCGGCCTCCCCGGACGGCACCGCACCGGTGCGCCGCGTGCGCACCCTCAGGCGGGGTCGGGGAGGCGCGGGCCGCCGATCCGGACGTCGCCCCGACGACGGGTGATGCCCCGCGCGTCGAGCTCTCCCACGAGGGGCAGCGCGTACTTGCGGGACACGCCGAGCGCGTCGCGCAGCTGCGACACGGTGATCCCACCGGGCTCGTCACGCAGCAGCTCCGCGACCCGCCGCGCGGCGGCCTCGATCGCCGTGGGGTGGAAGTGGATGCCGTCGCGCTCCACCACCAGGCCCCTGCGCACCAGCTCGCGCAGCGTCGCCCGGTCCACCCCGGCCGGTTCCGCCGGCGAGGTGCCGCCGGCGAGGAGCTCGGCGAGGACGGGGTGCTCGGCCAGCTCGTCGCGGGCCGCCGCCGGGCGAGCCCGGCCGCCCTCCACGCGCACGTCGGCGAGGGTCCCGAGCACCGCCCGCTCCCGCTCGTCGAGCGCGGCGAGGTCCAGCCCGAGCGATCCGGCCGCGGCCACCCGGTCGCGGAGCGACACCTCGGCGGCGGCCAGCGCGGCGTCGGACACGACCCAGCGCTCCAGCGTCGGGGCCACCTCCTCGCCGGTGAGCGCGGCGAGGTCGTCGGCCAGCACCCACCCCCGTTCCGCCACCACGCGCGCCGTGGAGGCGTCGGGGCGGGCCCGCGACGCCGGGAGCACCGGGGCGACGTCGAGGATCGTCCCGCCGCCGACCGTCTCGCCGCGTCCCGACTCGCGCAGCACGTAGCGGTCGCCCCGCACCAGGGGCAGCGTGTCGGCCAGGTGCAGGCGGACGAGACCCGACTCCCCCGGCTGCAGCGACTGCGGGCCGAGGATCCGCAGGCGGACCGGCCACTCGCCGGAGCCGAGGTAGGCCGCGTACGCGCCGCGGCGGGACACGACGTGGTCGAGCGATCCCAGCACGTCGAGGGTGGCGTCGACCCGCCGGGTCGGTCGCCACTGGGCGCCCACCACCAGCGCGTCGCCGCGGCCGATCTCGTCGTGGTCGACCCCGCCCAGGTTCAGCGCCACGCGGCTGCCGGGAGGCACCGCATCGCGGGCCGTCCCGTGGGACTGGATCGACCGGATGCGGACCTCCCGCCCGGCGGGGAGTTGCCGGAGGCGCTGCTCCACGGCGAGCGCGCCGCCCGTGAGCGTGCCGGTCACCACGGTGCCGCTGCCCCGGGCGGCGAAGCTGCGGTCCACCCACAGGCGAGGTCGGCCCCGGTCCGCAGCGGGCGCGGTGGCGGCCACGAGCCGGGCGAGCGCCCGGCGCAGGTGGTCGAGGCCCTCACCCGTCACCGTGCTGACCGGCACCACCGGCGCCTCGGCGAGGAAGGTCCCGGCGAGGTGGTCGAGCACCTCGAGGGTCTGGATCTCCAGCCACTCGTCGTCGACGAGGTCGCGCTTGGTGAGCGCCACGATCCCGGCGCGCAGGCCGAGGAGCTCGAGGATCCGCAGGTGCTCCTCGCTCTGGGGCTTCCAGCCCTCGGTGGCGGCCACCACGAACAGGCAGGCGTCCACGCCGCCCACGCCGGCCAGCATGTTGCGCAGGAACCGGACGTGACCCGGCACGTCGACGAAGCTGATCTCGGTGGGCCCGGGCGGCCCGCCCTCGGCCGGCTCCAGCACCGTGTGCGCGAAGCCGAGGTCGATGGTCAGTCCTCGCCGCTTCTCCTCCGCGAAACGATCCGGATCGGTCCCGGTGAGGGCGAGGACCAGCGACGACTTCCCGTGGTCGACGTGGCCGGCCGTGGCGACGACCCGCACGGCGCCCTCAGCCGAGCGCCACGGCGAGCAGCTCGTCGTCACCGGGCTCCACCGTGCGCAGGTCGAGGTAGGTGCGCCCCTCGCGGACCCTCGCGATGATCGGCGGCTCGCGGTCGCGGAGCCGGGCGAGGTGGTCGCCGTCGACCACGAGCCCGTAGGAGGGGATCGTCGCGCCCGGGGCCGAGCCGGCCCCCGGCAGGGCCTCGAGCGGGATCGGCGTGGCCCCCGTCGTCAGACCTGCCAGCGCCTCGGCCCGTGCGCGGAGCTCGGCGAGGGGCACGGCCACCATGCGCCAGAACGGCACGGCCTCGGTGACGCGGCGGTCGAGGTAGGCGAGCGCGGTGGCCTGGAGAGCGCCGAGGACCAGCGGACCGGGTCGCACGGCGCGGGCGAGCGGGTGGCGCGCGCACCGAGCCACCAGGTCGGCGCTGCCGGCGACGACGCCGGCCTGCGGCCCGCCCAGCAGCTTGTCGGCGCTGAAGGTCACCACCGCGGCGCCGGCGGCGAGGGTCTGCACGGCTGCCGGCTCCGACGCCAGCCAGGCGGGTGGGGCACCGGGCAGCCACGGGCAGGTGGCGTCGACGAGGCCGCTGCCGATGTCGGCCACCACCGGCACGCCGAGCGTGGCCAGCTCCGCGACGGAGGTCTCCTCCACGAAGCCCTCCACCCGGTAGTTGCTGGGGTGGACCTTCAGCACCACGGCCACGTCGGCGCCCGGCCGGGCGAGCGCCCGGCGGTAGTCCGCCAGCCGGGTGCGGTTGGTGGTGCCCACATCGACGAGGCGCGCCCCGGACTGCTCCATCACCTCGGGCACGCGGAAGCTGCCCCCGATCTCCACGCTCTCGCCGCGGCTGACCACCACCTCGCGCCCGGCGGCGAGGGCGGCCATCGCGAGCAGCACGCCGGCGGCGTTGTTGTTGACGACCATGGCCGCCTCCGCACCGCAGAGCCTGGCGAGGAGCTGGCCGACGGCGCGCTGGCGCGACCCGCGCTCGCCGGTGGCGAGATCGAGCTCCACGCTCACCGGACGGGCAGCCTGGTGCACCTCGAGCGGGGCGCGACCGAGGTTGGTGTGCAGCAGCACGCCGGTGGCGTTGACCACGGGGGTGAGCAGCGTCCGCCGGAAGGCCGCCGCCCGCGCCGCCGCGGAGGAGGGGTCGCCGGCGGCGATCGCGGCGCGGGCGATGTCGACGCAGATGGGGTGCGGCAGCCCTGAGCCGGCGAGCGAGCGGGCCAGCGCGTCGGTGCTGGGCGGGCGGGGCGCACTCGAGGCCGGCGAGGCGGGGGCTGCGCTCGTCATCGGCCCCGAGCGTAGGCTCCGCCGGCGTGTTGTCCATCCCGGTGGTCCGCCTCGATCCGGACCTGCCCCTGCCCGCCTACGCGCACCCGGGCGACGCCGGGCTCGACCTGCGGGCGCGGGTGGCGGTCGAGCTCGCTCCCGCCGGGGGGCGGGCGTTGGTGCCCACCGGCATCGCCGTGGCCATCCCGCACGGATGGGCCGGCTTCGTGCTGCCGCGCAGCGGCTTGGCCCTCCACCACGGCGTCAGCGTGGTCAACGCGCCCGGCCTCATCGACGCCGCGTACCGCGGCGAGCTGAAGGTGGTGCTGCTCAACACCGACCCGGCGGCGCCGTTCCGGATCGAGCGCGGCGACCGCATCGCGCAGCTCGTCGTGCAGCGGGTGGAGGAGGTGGCCTGGACGCCCGTGGGCTCCTTCGACGAGCTGGACGAGGACGCCGGCGGCGGCGCCGACCGGGGCGGGGGCTTCGGGCACACGGGCCGCTCCTGACGGCGAGGGCGCGCCGACCCCGCCGTCCGCCGGCCCGCGCCCGCGTCAGCGCCAGGCGAAGACGGGCTGCTCGAAGTGGTCGACCCGCTCGCCGACCCTGCCCTCCACCGCCACCCACCGGAACTGCACGAGCACGGCGCCCGTGGGGGCGTGGATCAGGTCGCCGCCGAGGGGCACCTGGACCACGGGGCGGTCGCTCTCGGGGATGGTGACGAACCGGGGCGAGTCGGCCCGGCACAGCTCGTGCAGGCCGATGCGGTAGGCATGGGCCACCTCGTCCGGGTTCGGGGCCAGCTCCACGTGCGCACCGCCCCACATCACCACCGGCGTGATGACGTAGCCGGACCGGGTGGGGTAGTCGTCGAGGAGGCCCAGCACCGCGTCGGCGCCCAGGCGGACGCCCAGCTCCTCGTGCAGCTCGCGCAGCGCCGTCTCCTCCGGCGTCTCGCCCGGGTCGATCCGTCCGCCGGGGAGCGCCCACTGCGCGGCGTGGCTGTTCATCCGCATCGCCCGGCGGCACAGCAGGAACGCGGCACCGCCAGCGACGTTGCGCACCCGCCCGTCGAAGCCGCGCATGCTCGCGGCGATGGCCTCCGGCACGGGCATGAGGTGGTCGCCCTCGCCGCCGTAGGGGTCGTCGGCGTCGGCCTGCGCCTCGCTGTCGACGAGCACCACCGCCACGGCGGCGCGCCGGCGTGGCGCCGCCGCCCGGTGCCCCTCGCCGGGCGGCTCCACCGGCACCTCCAGCCGGGGGTGCGCGGCGAGGTGGCGGGCGACGCGCTCGCGCAGCTCGTCGTCGAACGCCATGGGCGCGGGCGCGGACGTCACGTGGCGAGCACCTCGGCCAGTGCCTCGGCGGCGGCCAGGCCGCTGCGCGCCGCCCCCTCCACACGCGGGCCGGCGAACGCGTCGCCGGCCACCACCACCGTCGGATGGTCCTCCGGCTGCCAGCACGGTTCGGGCCACGTGCGCACAGGGGTGGCGAACCGCCACCGCTTGAGCTGGCTCGCCACCACGGTCGCGGTGCCGGTCCACGGCCGCGCGAGCTGGGTGAGCGCGGCCAGCGCGTCGTCGGGGGCGTCGTCCCAGTGCGCCAGGCTCCACGCCGCGTCGGCGTGGACGGTGAGCGCCGGCACCGTGCTGACGCCCTTGGCATGGTTGTCGGCCACGAAGGTGAGGTGCTCCAGCCCTTGCAGGCCGCCGGGTGCGGGCACACCGGTCGGCCCGTCGAGCACCGCCAACAGGCACAGCGTCCGCTCGTAGTCGGTGCGCCCGAGCGCCTCGGGCAGGGCCACGTCGGCCGCGAACAGGAGCGATGACGTCTGCGGCAGCGGGCAGGTGACCACGAGCGCCTCGACCTCGGTGGAGGAGCCGTCGTCGAGGCGGACCTCCCAGCCGGCGGCGGAACGGTGCAGCGAGAACACCAGCGACGAGCAGCGCACGTCGAGGCCGGCGGCGAGGTGCTTCGCGAGCGCGTTCATCCCGCCGCGCACCACGAAGCGGGGATGGCCGTCGGGCGGGTCACCGAACCCACGGCACCACTCGCGCACCAGGCCCTCGCGCTGCCACAGCGCCACGTGCGCGGCGAACTGCTCGGAGCGGACGGTGAAGAACTGGGCGCCGTGGTCGAGCGTGGCGGCGCCGATCCGGCGCGTGGCCAGGCGCCCGCCGGGCGAGCGGCCCTTGTCCCACAGCACCACCTCGTGGCCGGCGGCGCGCAGCGCTCGCGCCGCCATCAGCCCCGCGAGCCCGGCTCCCACCACACCCACTCGGCACGACCGCCGTGGCGACCTCATCGCGTCGCGCTCATCCGTGTGGGCTCGTCGCCGGCCGGGCCGTGGTGGCCCGTCACGCCGCGCGTGCGGCGGCGCTGGCCCGGCCGAGGAAGTCGAGGAGGACGCGGTTGAAGGTGGTGGCGTGCTCGACCATGAATCCGTGCGCGGCGCCGGAGATGACCACGAGCTCCGCCTGCGGCAGGCGCTCGGCCAGCTCCTCGCTGTCGCCGCGCGGGGTGAGGATGTCCTGGTTCCCCACGAGCACGAGCGCCGGCACCTGCACCTCGCCGAGGCGTTCGACCAGCGTCTCGTCGACCGCCAGGATGGCCCGCACCTGGGCGACGAAGGCGTGCGCCGGTCGGCCCATCGCGAGCGGGCCCAACCACCCGAACGCGGGCAGCAGACGGCGGAACGAGCGTGGACCGATCACCCAGCGCGCCGCCTCGCGCGTCATCGCGCCCATGCCGCGCTCGGTGGCCCGCTCCGCCCACTCCGACAGGAGCTCGCGGCGCCAGGCGTGGTTCCGGCAGGCGGTGCACGCGAGGGTGAGCGACAGCACCCGCTCGGGGTGGCGGACCGCCAGGATCTGCGCGATCGCGCCGCCCATCGAGGCGCCCACCACGTGCGCCGCCTCGACCCCGGCGGCGTCGAGCACGGCGACCGCGTCGTCGGCCATCTGCTCGAGCGTGTACCGGCCGAACGGCTTGTCGCTGCGGCCGGCGCCGCGGTTGTCGAACGCCACCACCCGGTACCGGGCGGCGAGCACGAAGCGCTGCATGTCCCAGCCGTGCTTGTCGGCGCCGAGGCCCTGGATCATCAGCACCGCCGGCGCCGAGGCCCGCCCGTGCGCCTCGTAGTGCACGAGCACGCCGTCGCTGGAGCGCGCGTACGGCATCAGCCCTCCGCCAGCCAGTCGATGGGCATCCCGGTGTGCATGCCGCCCAGCTCGTCGAGCATGGTCTGGAGCTGGTGCTGCGCCGCCTCGGCGAGCTCCACCTCGGCGAGTGGGCCGCGCCGGCGCACGCGGCTGCGCAGCGGGGCTCCCACCTCCACGCGTGCGGCGCGGCCCGACGGCGAGCTCATCGACGCCACGGGCAGCACCGCCACGCCGGCGAGCACGGCGGCGGCCACGAGCTCGGGGTCGAAGGGCCCCGCGTGGCGCGGGTGGCTGGTGGGGGCGGCGCCGAGCACTACGAGCTCGCCGTGGCGGAGCGCGCCTTGCACCTCGGTGGGGTGCTGGAGGAGGGCGCCCACGCGGCGCAGCGCCGGGCCGAAGGGCGCCGAGTCGGGGCGGCCGACGAAGCGCACCGGGCGGTCGAGGCGGTGGGACAGGGCCCACGCCACGTACAGCGGGCTGGCCGACCAGCGGCGGCGGTTGGTGACGAGCAGGGCGCCGCGGTGGGCGGGCACGTGGTGCTCGCCGCCCACGGTGGTCTGCCACCGCAGCCGCGACAGCGGCTGGAGGAGGCGGACGAGGTGGTCGTCGCGGCCCCACTCGTCCACGGCGTGGGGCGGCAGCAGCGGGCGAAGCGGTGCGGTCACGGCCGCCGCGGTGGACGCGGCGGCCCGGCGGGGCAGGTGGAGCAGCTCGCTCACGCCGCCGCCTCCCAACCGGGCTTGGTGACCCGGACGACGCTCGGCCACGCGAACAGCCGGTCGACCACCTCCGGCGTGCTGGTGGAGGGTGCCATGCCCAGCAGCTCCCGGCACCGGTCACCGTCGGCGAGGCGGCCGCGGTGGAGCACCTCCAGCACGTGGTCGGGCACGGGGGCGCCGAGGAGGTGGGAGAGCCGGCGGGCGACGCCCCACTCGGGGCCGACGAGCGGGAGCGGGATGCGGCTGCCCCGCAGGATGGCCTGCAGACCGGTGACGGCGTGGTCGGCCACGACGTTGACGGGCTCGGCGAGCTGGCGCTCGGCCGCGGCCACCACCGCCCTCGCGGCGTCCCGGTCCTCCACCACGGCGAAGGGCGGATCGGCGAGGATGCTGAACGGCACGATGGGCTGGCGCAGCAGCCGCCCGAGAGGGCTCGGCACGTGCGGGCCGAGCACGGGAGCCAGCCGCACCGCGCCCACGGGCACCCCCACCCTCGCCCCGGTCTCCACGGCCACGGCCTCGAGCCGGGCCAGCATCCGCCCGTACTCCGAGGTGGGTGCTGCGGGCACGCTCTCGTCCGGGCGGGTGAGCGCATGGCGGCCGCGTCCGTAGAGCTCGATCCCGCTGCGGACCACGATCGAGGTGAGCGAGCGGCACTCGGCCGCCGCGCCGAGGAACGACGTGGCCGCCTCGCGGGTGAACGTCCGGGCCTGGGCGGTGCCCGCCCGGGCGTCGGGCTCCCACACCGCGAGGTGGACCAGCACGTGCGGATCGAACTCGGTGACGAGCTGGACGATGCGGTCGCGCTGCGCCGGGGCCACGCGGTGGAAGGTGGCGCGTCGCAACCGCCGTCGGGGAGGGTCGACGTCGATGCCGGACAGCTCGCCCACCCACGGCTCGTCCTCCAGCAGGTGGGCGACCAGCGACCCCAGCTCACCGCCCATCCCGGTGACGAGGACGCGTCGGCCGACCATCGGCGTCACGCTATCCGCAGGCCCCTCCGAGGGGGTGGTCCACGGTCGCGATGGACCGCGAGGCTCAAGCCCCGCCGGGAGGTGCCGATACCACCTCGTGCGAGTCGGCTCGAGGCGTTCCCCCGTGCTGGCGGCGGTGCTGGGCGCCGTCCTGGTGGTGTCGGTCGTGCCCCTCGCCCCCGACCCGGCCTCCGCCACGGCGGGGCCGCCCGCGCGCCCGCAGCGGCCCTCGGTGAGCTGCGCCGCCCCCTACGCGGTGGTGCGCGGCGACTCGTGGTACGCCGTCGCCCGCCGCCACGGCGTCACCCTCGACGCCCTGCTGGCCGCCAACGGCGCCACGGCGTCCACCACCCTGTTCGCGGGCTCGACGATCTGCCTCCCCGACGGCGCGACGCCGACGACGCCGGCCCCGCCCACCACCGTGCCCGCCGCCCCACCCACCACCGTGCCCGCCGCCCCGCCGGCGAGCGGTGGCCTCGCCGCGTTCCCGGTCCAGGGCCCGTGCACCTTCACCGACACCTGGGGCGCGCCCCGCGGTGGCGGGCGCGTCCACGAGGGCGTCGACCTCATCGCGCCCGTCGGCAGGTACGTCTACGCCGTGCAGCCGGGCACGCTCACCCGGCAGAACCACGACCGGCCGGGCTCGCTGTCGGGCAACGCGTGGTGGCTCACGGCGGCCGACGGCACCTACTACTTCTACGCCCACCTCTCGGCGTTCGCGCCCGACCTGCGGGTGGGCTCCAAGGTGCAGGCCGGCCAGATCATCGGCTTCGTCGGTCGCACGGGCAACGCCGGCGTCGCCCACCTGCACTTCGAGGTCCACCCACGCGGCGGCGCCGCCGTCAACCCCACCCCGATCGTCCGGGCGGTGAACGGCTGCAGCACCTCTGCCCCGCCCGCCCAACCGAACGGCGCCCCGGCTCCCGAGCCCGCCCCGCCGGCACCCGCCCCGCCGGCACCCGCGCCGGCGCCGCCCGCGCCACCAGCGCCGGCCCCGCCGGTGGTGGCCCCGGTGGCCAACCCGGCCAACCCCGGCACGGGCGGGACGTGGCAGTTCTTCGCGCCCCGCGCCGCCTTCGACGCCGCGCTGAAGCCGGGCGTGCCCCAGCGGATCCGGGTCAACCAGCTGGGCGGGGTGCCCCCCGGCACGACGGGGGTGATGCTCCGCCTCGCCGCCACCGGCCCCGCGGCCGCGGGCTACCTCGTCACCCACCCCTGCGACGCGCCGCCTCCCGCCACCACCAGCCTCAGCTTCCGCGCCGGCACGGCCGCGGTGGGGACCGCGATGGCTCCGGTGGGGGGCGGCTTCGTCTGCGTCACCTCCAACACCACCGTGCGCGTGAAGGTCGAGGTGCTGGCCGCGCAGGCGAGCACCGGCGTCGGGCTCCAGGCCGTGGCCGCGACGCGCGTGCTCGACACCCGCACCACGGCCCGGCTCGGCCCCGGCACGAGCGTGAAGCTCACGCCGGCGCAGCTGGGGGCGACCGCGTCGACGCAGGCGCTGTCGGTCACGGTCACGATCGTCGGCCCGGCCGCGGCCGGCACGCTGTCGATGGGCTTCTGCGGGCAGGGACCCTGGATCGCGCCGGTCTCCACCGATCCGGTGTCGTCGTTCGCCATGACCATGCGCACCTCCAGCGCGGGCTGGTGCCTCACCAGCTCCGTGGCCCTGGACGTGATCGTCGACGTGGTCGGCATCTGGACCGGCACCGGCTCGCCCGGCCCGGTGGCACCGGTGCGCGTGCTCGACACGCGCGGCGCCGGCGGGCCGATCGACATCGGCGGCCGGCAGGTGGCGGTGGCCGGGGTGGCTGGGCTCCCGGCCGGGGCGACCACGGCGGTGCTCGCCGTCACGGCCGTGACCGGCGCCGCCGGTTCGACGGTGTTCGTCGTGCCCTGCGGCACCGGCCGGCCGTCCGGCTCGGCGCTCGCCGCGTCGCCGGGGCGGGTGACCACCGCCGTGGTGCCGGTGCAGCTCGCCGGCGGCGCCGTGTGCATCTCGGCGATCAACGCCGTCGAGGTGATCGTCGACGTGCTCGGCACCGGGTGAGCCGGCGCTGCGCGGCCCGCGCCGTCCGGCTGCGCTAGTGCAGCTCGGGGGCCATGAGGATGACCTCGCGGCCGAAGGGGTCGAGCTGGCGCCCGGCGATGCGCTCGATCACGGTGATGGCCTTCGAGGGCTCGTCGACCAGCCCGCTCCAGCGGATGTAGCCGCCCATGATGCCGACCAGGCGGTCGTCGACGTTCTCGTTGTGCACCACCACCTTCTGGTGGTCGTCGAGCAGGCCGTGCAGCTCGGTGTAGAACGACCGCAGCCAGGCGCCGAGATCGTCGACGCCGGTGAACGGCCGGTGCCGGTACGGCAGCGACAGCTCGTCGTAGTTGTGCAGGTTGTGCGGGGCGGGGATGATGCTGATCAGGCACCCGAAGCCGTTCTCGCGCAGCCAGATGATCTCCTCCTGGCGGCGCACCCGGCGGTGGTTCTCGCCGTAGCCGCCGGGTCGCTCGCAGATGGCGAGCTTGTCCTTCATGATCCAGGTGAAGTTCCGTGGGGTGATGCCGAGTGCCCACTTCCCCCGGAGGCGGGGCGGCATCAGCGGTCCTGACCAGATCTCGGCACGTCGGCCAGATTACTGCACGTCCGCCTCCAGCGGACCGGGCTCCACACCACGAACGAGTGACAATCGTTGGTGACGGCGGGTGACCCGGCGCCCACCGCCCACCTCGCAGGCGCGCGCGTGGCCACGCGCCACCGCGAGCACGCGGTCCACGGTGGCGAGGTCGGGTGGGTGCCCGGGCTCGGTGGTCAGCCAGCGGCGCACGGCCCGCCGGGCGAGCGGCAGTGGCGCGGCGGCGAGGCTCGGCGCGTCGCGCGGGTCGATGACAGCGGCCAGGTGGTCGAGCAGCGCGGCGTCGTCGCGCAGGAGCGCCGCCTGGCGGGCGAGCACCGGCACCAGGTCGCGCCCGGCGGCCGCGCCGAGCGCCGGGAGGACCTCGTGGCGGACGCGGTTGCGGAGGAAGCGCAGGTCGTCGTTCGTCGGGTCGGCGACGGTGGGCAGGCCGAGGCGGGCGCAGAGGGCCACCGTCTCCGAGCGGCGCAGCGCGAGCAGCGGCCGGCGAGGGTCGGCGGTCAGCGGCGAGAGCCCGTCGAGCGCCGCACCACGGAGCAGGTTGAGCACCACGGTCTCGGCCAGGTCGTCGGCGGTGTGCCCCGTGAGGGCGCCGGGGGGCAGCGCTGCGTAGCGGGCGGCGCGGGCTCGGGCCTCGAGGTTGGAGCCCGGCGCCACGGCCACGCGCACCGACCGCCACGGCACCCCGAGCCGCTCCGCCGTCGCGGCCACCGTGTCGGCGTCGTGCTCGGAGCCGGGACGCAGGCCGTGGTCGACGTGGACCGCCGTCGGCCGGCACCCGGCGGCCACCGCCAGCACGAGCAGGGCCGTGGAGTCGGGGCCGCCCGAGACCGCGCAGTCGACCGTGGCGCCGGAGGGCGGGAACGCGCACCGCGCCAGCAGATCCGCCGTGGCGGCCGCAGCGACCTCGTCCGCGCTCACCGGACGGGGCAGGGAGCCGCGCACCGGGTCGTGCACCGGAGCCGCCCGACGCCGAGCCGGCTGCGCGTCAGTCGTCGCGCCGGGCGCGCCCGCCCGGGTAGCGCTGCGAGGTGACGCTCTTCAGGTAGCCGGCCACCACGCCCACGACCGCCAGCACCCCGGCGAAGAACAGCACCAGGCCGATCCAGAAGTGCCAGATGTAGGCGACCATGGGCGCCAGCGTAGCCAGCGCTCCGACGCCCGGCCCAGTCGCCGACCGTGACGCCCCACCTCGCGATCGGCGCGGCCGCGCCGACAGCTGTCAGCCCGTCGCCGGTCCGTCGCTGGAGGCCGTGCCGGCCTCGTCGTCCCCGAGGCACCGGCGGATCCGTTCGAGCAGGCCCGGTGGAAGCTGCTCCTGGCACTTGCGGGCGACGACGGTCTTCAGCTCGGCGTGGAAGTCGAAGGTCTCGTGGCAGTCGTGGCAGCCCGCGAGGTGGGCGTGGATGGCCACGTGCACCTCCTCGGAGAGCTCGTGGTCGAGGAACGCCTCCAGCTCGCGCAGCGTCTCGTTGCAGTCGGTCTCAGCCATGGGTGCCCTCCGGCGCCAGCCCTCGTGCCTGCGCGTAGTCGAACAACTGCTTCTGCATGGCCTTTCTTCCCCGGTGCAACCGCGACATGACGGTGCCGATCGGGATGTCCAGGATCTGCGCGATCTCCTTGTAGGAGAAGTCCTGCACGTCGGCGAGCAGGACAGGGAGCCGGAACGCCTCTGGGAGGTCCTCCAGCGCCTGTTTCACCTCGTCGTCGGTGAACAGCTCGAACATCTGGTCCTCGGCGCTGCGCGCCGCCGCCAGCTGCGGGAGGCGCTTGTACATGTACAGGTCCTCGACGTCGGCGAGGTCGGTCTCCTGCGGGCGGCGCTGCTTCGACCGGTAGCTGTTGATGAAGGTGTTGGTGAGGATGCGGAACAGCCAGGCGCGCAGGTTCGTCCCGTCCTGGAAGCCCTCGAACCCGCGGTAGGCGCGGAGATAGGTCTCCTGCACCAGGTCCTCGGCGTCGGCGCGGTTGCGGGTCATCCGCAGCGCTGCGCCGTAGAGCTGCGGTGCGTACGACATGGCCTGGTCGGCGAAGGCGGCGCGATCGGCCATGTGCCCGACCCTAACGCCGTCAGGTCGGAGCGGCCACCGAGCGCAGGAACTCGTCGACGGAGCCGACGAGCCGCTCGAGCAGGTCTGCGAGCTGGCGCCGCTCGTCGGGGGTGAACTGCCCGAGGACGTGCGCCATCAGCTGGGCGCGGCGTTCGGCCACCTCCGCGTGCCGGCGCGCCCCGGCCTCGGTGAGGGCCACCTGGACCACCCGCCCGTCGTCGTCGCAGGGCTGGCGGGTGGCGAGGCCGGCGTTGACGAGGCGCTGGACGGCGCGGGTGGCGGTGGACGGGTCCACCCGCAACGCCTCGGCGACGTCGCTCATCCGCCCTCCGTCGTGGTGCGCGAGGACGTCGAGGGTGTCCATCTGGCCCTGCTCGATGGCGTCGGCGCCGGTGCCGAACAGGTGGTCGCGGAGGCGGCTCATGGCAGCGCCGCGGCGCAGCGCGATCCACGCGAGGCCGATGCGCAACGCCAGCTCGTGCTGCTCGGGGTGGCGGAGGTCGACGGGCTCGGCGGCGGGCATGGGGCAACTAGGGTACCCAGGCGATGGCCGACGAGGTGCCGCAGGTGGCCACGCCCCTGGAAGCCCTCGGCGTGATCGCCAGCCAGGACGTGATGGTCACGCCGTCGTTGCGCCACGTGGAGCTGTACACCATGCGTGGCCTGCTCACGATGCTCTGGCACCACGCGGTCCCCGGGGAGCCGACGCGGCCCGCAGCACTGGTGCTGTGCGGCGGCGCGATGGGTGGTCTGTTGGGCCCGGCGGACGGGCTCTACCACCGGCTCGGCACCACCTGGGCGCAGCGGGGGGTGCAGGTGCTGCGCGTGAGCTACCGCCGGCCGAACGACCTGGACGCGTGCTGCGTGGACGTGGCCGCCGCCGCGCAGGTGGCCGTCGGCGACGGCGCCGAGCGGGTGGTGGTGATGGGCCACAGCTTCGGCGGCGCGGTGGCCGTGCGCGTGGCCGTCGGCCTCGACCTGATCGTCGCCGGCGTGGTCACCTTCGCCACGCAGTCGGCCGGCTGCGAGGTGGCCGCCGGGCTGCAGGGCCGGCCGCTGCTGCTGTTCCACGGCGAGCGCGACGAGATCCTGCCGCTCGAGGCGAGCGAGGTGGTGCGGGCGATCGCCGGTGACGGCGAGCTCGTGGTGCTCCCTGGCGACGGGCACCTGCTCGCCCACAGCGGGGACGTGCTGTGGGAGCGGCTGGAGACCTGGCTGCCGGAGGTGCTGGGCCTCGACAGCTGATCGGGGCCTGCGGAGTGGTGGCCGCTGCGGGGACAGCTGGTCGGAGCCCATGTCGAACTCCGGTTGATGGTTGACAGATCAGCGTCGGCTGATCCTTGACACGTT
>VFQR01001134.1_pt1 | contig 22447 bp, 24 predicted proteins | sample 3512321 | NCBI WGS metagenome assembly VFQR01 (sample SAMN10412374, study PRJNA504923) | tailings metagenome | isolation source: Relicate 3 Philex TSF1 revegetated site | place: Philippines: Tuba, Benguet | collected 2017-08-29 | reverse complement strand
CCGATGCGCCCAAACCGCCCGCATATCCCTTCATTCATCATCAATGTCAAAGAGCACAGACACAAAACAAGCCGCACGCTGTCACCAGCGTCGCTTCCCGCCTTGCCTCCAGAGTTTTTTCGCGACGGCTTCTGCCGCCACTTCCGTCGTCTCCGTTCCGCCGTTCAGCGTCGCATCGTCTCCGGTGAGCGGTTATCTACGTATCTCGCCCGACCGCCGCAAGTGGAAAATGACGAATAGATGACGATTTTTTCGGCGGCCCAAGAAAACTTGGGGTTTGCACGAGCCGGATCGCAAGATTTCGCTTGGCCCTGCCGCCGCCAGCCCCGATCATCGCGCCTTCCTGACCGTCCGGCCGCCGAATCCGGGCCGAGTCACCCCCGATTCACCCCGGTTCATCCCCTGTCGCGAGGTGAATCGCCCCCCTGTCCCCGTCCCGGGCCTGACCCGAGACCTCGGCCGCTGCGGAGCGGAGGCCCCGGCACAGGGCCGGGGCGGGATCACCCTCAACAGACCCTCAGGCAAATCCCTCTGCCGCATAGGTCACACTGCCCCCCGCAACGGTCAGCGCAATTCCCATCGCGCCGATGGTCATCGGGTCCGCCGCCTCGATATCGCCGTCCAGCAGAACCATATCCGCAGCCATCCCCACCCGCAGCGTGCCGGTGATGTCGTCCCAATGCCCGGCCCATGCGCCGCCCGCCGTATAGGCGTGAAGCGTTTCCATCAGGTCCAGCCGTTCATCGCCTGCCCCGTCATAGGGCACGCGCGTCACCGCCGCCTGAATTCCCCGCAGCACCGACACATCCGTGACCGGCCAGTCGCTGGCATAGGCGACGGCTGCGCCATGATCCTTCAGCGTCTTCCACAAATAGGCATCGCGCCAGCGCGCGCGGTCGAACACCGCGTCCATCGTCGACATCGGGAAATCCATCACCCCGGGGGGATGCGGCGGCTGCACGCTGGCGGTGATCCCCAGCGCCCCCAGACGCGGCACATCCGCCCGGTCGATCAGTTCGATATGTTCGATCCGGTGCCGCATGTCGCGCAGGCCATTGGCCCGCCCCGCCGCCTCGTAGCCGTCGATCGTCTGGCGCACCGCCGCATCGCCGATGGCATGCACCGCAATCTGCAACCCGCGCCGGTCGATCTCGGTGCAGATGGCATTGAACCGATCCGGCGGGAACAGCGGGTCCGCCTTGTGCCCGGGCACACCCGGATAGTCGTTCAGCATATAGGCGGTGCGGCTGTCCACCACGCCATCCATGAACATCTTCACGAAACCCGACCGCACCCAGTCGCCCTTGAACTCCGCCGCCATGGCGCTGGCGCGGTCCAGTTCCGACAACTCCATATGCGGCTTCATGTGGAAGGGTACGCGCACCCGCGCCGTCAGGCGGCCCTGCGTCTCCAGCGCGGCAAGCAGCGCGCAGGTATAGCGGTTGCCATCCATGTTCACCATCGTGGTGATCCCATGCGCCGCGCAATGCTGCAGCCCCGCCACCACCTTTTCCAGATCGGCGGCAAAGGTCGCCGCATCCGGCCAGGGGTCCGGCTCGCCCCCCGTGGCGATGCCCAGTTGCAGATGCGCTTCGCCCCCCAGGGCCAGCACGGGACCGAACGCCTCGAATTCCCGCAACTCCCCCGTCGCCGTCCCGTCCGGGCCCATCACCACCTCATGCCCATGCGGCATCTCGGCCCCATGCAGCAGCCCCGCCTGTTCCAGCGCCATGGTATTGGCCCAGACGGTGTGGTGATCCGGCGCCATCATCGCGATGGGCCGATCCGCGATCACCCGGTCCAGATCCTGCCGCGTCACCGGCGCGCCGAGAATTTCATACGCCGCGCCCTGCGCCATCAAGAGCGCACGGTCCGGGTTCCTCGCCGCATAGTCCAGAAACGCCGCCTTCAACGCGTCGAACCCCATGACCCCGCCGATCTGCAACTGCACCAGCTCCGCGCCCCCCAGCACCAGATGCAGATGGCTTTCCACGAAACCGGGCAACAGCGTGCGCCCACCCGCGTCAATCACCCGGGTCGCAGGCCCGGCCAGCGCCGCCACCTCGGCCCCGCCCACGGCGGCAATCCGTCCGCCCCGCACGGCCACCGCCCGCGCAAACGGCCGCCCCGCATCCATCGTGATCACCCGCGCATTCGTCACGATCAGATCGACATCCATACCCGTCCCCGTCTTTCTCTTGCTGTCTTCATCTTGGTCAGAAATACCCTGGGGGGAGCGTCGCCGAAGGCGACGCGGGGGGCAAGGCCCCCCTAACCGGCCAGCCCCTCCGCCATCACGCAAAGCAACTCGAACATCAGCGAAATCCCCAGCCAGGCCGTTCCCCCCGACGGGTCGAAGGGCGGGCTCACCTCCACCAGATCGGCCCCCACGACCTTGACCCCGCGCAAGCCCCGCACCACCTCCAACGCCTGCCAGCTGTTCGGCCCGCCCACCTCGGGCGTCCCGGTTCCCGGCGCGAAGGTCGGATCGACAAAGTCGATGTCATAGGTGATGTAGGTATCCCCCGCGCCCACGATCTCGCGCGCCTCGGCCATCACGTCGTCCACGCCCCGCTTGTGGAACTCGCCGATGGGAATGATGCGGATGCCGTTCGCTTCCGCGAAATCCCAGTCCTCCCGCCCATAGGCTGTCCCGCGAATCCCGATCAGGACGTATCGCCTGGGGTCCAGAAGGCCCTCCTCCACCGCGCGGCGGAACGGCGTGCCATGGGTATAGCGCCCGGTCCCGAAATAGACGTCGTTCAGGTCGGTATGGCTGTCGAACTGGATCATCCCCACAGGCCGCCGCTTTGCCACCGCCCGCAGGATCGGCAGCGAGCACAGATGATCCCCGCCCCCCGTCAGCGGCAGCACCCCCGCCGCGACCACCCGATCATAGAACGCCTCCATCCGCGCAAGGCTGTCCATCAGATCACCGGGGTTCGGCGGCACATCCCCCAGATCGGCGCAGCGCGCCAGTTCGAACGGCGCCACCCAGGTTGCCCCGTTCTGCGCCCGGATCATGGTGGACAGGTCGCGCAATTGCCGCGGCCCATGGCGCGGCCCGGGCCGGTTCGTCGTTCCCCCATCCCAGGGCGCGCCGATCAGCCCGATCTGCACCTCCGCCAGACGCGGGTCCTCCAGCCCCACATGCGGCAAGCGCATGAAGGTGGGGATCCCTGCGAATCGCGGCAGGTCAAACCCCGAAACCGGCCTGAAAAATCCCCTATCCGTCATCCCGCGCGCCCCTGTCCTGATTCTCGCTGCCCATTTCAGCCGCCCGGACCGCCCTTGTCAGGTCCACAACCGACATCGCCCGCCACAACCCACGGGTATCCGGGGCGGAAATCCCGCGCTTCCCGTCGCGGCCGCCCCTCGGGTCTTGACCGCCGCGTCCGCTTCCCCCCTTATCGGCCTACATCCGGAGGACCACATGTTCAGCAAGACCGATCCCCTCGCCCCGACGGCACCGGCGCAGCCGCCGCAGCAGCGCGCCCCGAACCCCAATGCCGGGAAATCGGTCCTCGCCTCCGATCTGCGGATCACCGGCGAAATCTCTTCCACCGGCGCGGTCGAGGTCTATGGCGAGGTGGATGGAAACCTGGCCGCCCGCAATCTGATGATCGGCAGCGAAGGCAGCGTCAAAGGCACCGTTTCTGCCGAAACGATCGAGGTGAAGGGTGCCCTTGATGGCCGCGTCAGCACCCAGTCCTTCACGCTGCGCTCTACAGCCAGGGTCGAGGCAGACATCACCTATACCGGCCTCGTCATCGAATCCGGTGCCCAGATCGAAGGCCGCTTCACCCGCCCGAAAAGCTGACGCACGCGATGTCGCGGCGACCGCAGGATGGGCTTCAGCTCACCCTGCCTGCCCTTCCCCGACCGCCCATCGCCTTTCCCCCCCTACCCCGGCGGGATCGAATAGGTCATCGACGCCCGCGCCACCGGCTCGGCCACGCCCTCGGAAAACAAAAGCGCATCCCCCACTGCCAGCACCCGGCCCAGCTTCAACAGCCGCGCCTGCGCCCGCAGATCCCGCCCCGCCGCGGGCTTGCGCATGAAATCCACCGAGGCATTCGTCGTCACGGCCAGCGCAACCGGCCCAAGCCGGCTCAGGATCGCCAGATAGATCGCCACATCCGCCAGCCCGAACATCGCCGGACCCGCCACCGTGCCGCCCGGCCGCAGATGCCGCTCCGCCACCCGCAGCCGCAACGTCACGCCCTCCGCATCGGCCCGCTCCACCGCGAAATCCGCCGCAACCTGCCCGAAATCCCGCGCGAGGAACTCAGCCAGCGCCGCGCGATCCATCTTCAACTCCATGCGCTTCCCTCTCTCGCCGCGACCCCCTATCGTCTGGCAAAGCCAAAGGGGGGATGCAATGACCGAAGACCTGATCCAGCGCGAAGACGCCGGCGCCATCACCACCCTCACGCTCAACCGTCCCGCAGCACTCAATGCCCTGTCAGATGCGATGATCGCCGCGCTGAGCGACGCCCTCGACCGCCTTGCAACCGACCGCTCCATCCGTGTGGTCATCCTGCGCGGCGCAGGCCGCGCCTTCTGCGCGGGCCATGACCTGAAGGAAATGCAGGCCGCCCGCTCCGCGCCAGACAAGGGCGCCGCCGCCTTCGCCGATCTCTTTGCCCGCTGCGCCGCCCTGATGCAGCGCATCCCCGCCCTGCCCCAGCCCGTCATCGCACAGGTGCACGGCATCGCCACCGCCGCCGGCTGCCAGCTTGCCGCCTCCTGCGACATGGTTGTCGCCGCCGATGATGCCCGCTTCGGCGTGAACGGCGTCAATATCGGCCTGTTCTGCTCCACCCCCATGGTCGCACTGACGCGCAAGGTTCCGCCTGCCGTTGCCTTCGAGATGCACACCACGGGCGAATTCCTCACGGCGACCCGCGCGCGCGAGGTGGGCCTCGTGAACCGCATCGCCCCACCCGATCGGATCGACACCACCACGCGCCAGCTTGCCGAAACCCTTGCGGCAAAGCTGACCGCCGCCGTCCGGATCGGCAAACGGGCCTTCTACGATCAACTGGGCCTCCCCCTCGATCAGGCCTATGCCCGGACAGGCGCCACGATGGTGGAAAACATGCTCTGGCGCGACACGGACGAAGGCATCAATGCCTTTCTCGAAAAACGCAAACCCGACTGGGCCTGATCGGGGGCCAGATCGGGGGCCAGATCGCCCCCGTTCCACAAGGCCGAAGGATCGCGCCCTGGCAGGAAAGCGACCGGGATCGCCGCAAAAGAATCGCTTTGTTCAGGACAGAGCTTGATTATCCTCTCTCTCGTTTAGGCGTTTCCATCGTCAGGTGAACCATGGTCCAATTCCGCATTCTGTTCGCATTCCTCTGCCTCTGCACCCTTTTCGCGCCCGCGCACCAAGCCTTGGCCCAGTCCAGCACAAGCATTCCGACCAACGACGAATCTGGCGCAGACCTCGACTGGCTGAAACGCTACAGCGGTTCCGTCATCCTCGATTTCAAACAGGTCGATTTCGACGAATTCGACTTCGTGGCCGGCCCGCTGATCCCGCAGGAAGGGATGGATGCGCGCAACAACAGCCTCCGCATCCCCGAAACATTCGTAACGGAAACCGGCCGCCTGACCCGCTTTCTCTATCTCCTCCCCGAAGGCCGCAGCCCGCTCGAGGCCATCGAAGGGTATCGCACGGAACTTGAGGCCCTCGGCGGAACCGAGCTTTTCGCCTGCAAGCAGGATCAGTGCGGCGGGGCCAAGGCCAATGCCGTTTCGTCAGGCGGCAATCAGCAGGGCCTCATCAACCATCTCTACGATTTGGAGGATATCCCCGAAAAGCTGTTCTCCCCCGGCTATTGCGTGATGAACGCCAAGATCGCCGAACAGCGTTATGCCCTGTTCCGCGCCGAACGGAACGGTGCACCGGTCCATCTTGCGATCTTCGCCGGGATCATTGGTGCGGATTCTACCTGTCAGGCCTTCAACGCGCGCACCGCCGCCTTCGTCACCGTGGTCGAAGGCAAGCCTCGCGAACAGAACATGGAAACAGTCACGAAGGAAAAGATCGAAGGTGATATTGCGGCGAACGGGCGCATCGCCCTCTACGGCATCCTCTTCGACACCGATCAGGCAACGATCAAGCCGGAATCCGAACCGCAACTCGCCGAAATCGCAGCCTTCCTGAACGCCAATCCGGGGGTGGAGTTTCTCGTCGTCGGCCATACCGACAATCAAGGCGCCATCGACTACAACCTCGGCCTGTCAGACCGCCGCGCCAAGGCGGTGATCGCGGCGCTGGCCGCCCGCCACGGCGTCGCGGCCTCCACGCTCATCGGGGTGGGCGTGGGCATGGCCGCGCCGGCAGCCACCAATCTTGATGAAGCGGGTCGCGCCCTCAACCGGCGGGTCGAGATCGTGCAGCGCTAGGCTTGAACCGGGTCGCGGTGCCCCTCGGCGGGGTACCCGCCTTCAATAGCAAAGCCGCGCATCCGCGCAGCCCTCGATGCTCAGGGCATCTGCGCGCTGATGCGCGGTCTCTGCGGGCACGCAGGCCCCAAGACCAACCGAAAGGCCTGTGAACACCATGGCCGCAACGGCACGGCGCAGGATCGAACCGAACATCACCATCCCCTCTCCCGGCTCAGATCCGCGCCACGCAGAGACGACCTTCGGCGCGTGATCCTGCGACCAGGTTTGACGTGAAGGCAGCGCGCGTCAATCCCCACAAACGCTTCCCCATGGTCTTGACCGACAGCAGGCAGGATGCGCCGCCTGCCGATCGCGTGCCCAAGGGTCAACGCCGCCACATGGTCGCGGGCGCGGCCGGAACCTGCCGCAAGACGGGAAGCGCAAGACGGGGCAGCGCAAGACAGGGCAGCGCAAGACAGGGCAAAACCGCTGCGGTGGCGCCGGGAACATGGAACGCCCATCCTCAGCGCCTTGCCGCCAGCGCCGCGCAGGCCCCCAGCGCCAAGGCCACCCCCGCCCCGATCATCAGCCAGACCCCCCCAATCGCCATCAACCCGGCCCCCAGCATCGGCGCCACCGCCGCCGCAGCCAGCCCCGGAATGGCCATCATCCCGGCCAGCGCGCCATAGCGCCCCTCGCCCAGCGTCTCGGCCACCAGCACGGGTCGCAAGATGGTCAAGACACCCATCGCCGCACCCTGACAGGCGGCAAAGGCAAACGCCGCCACAGGCAGCCCAAGGGCCAGCAGCAGAAAGCCCGGCCCCAGCACCAGGGCACCCAATGTGGCCCAGGTCGCCGCACCCGTTCCGATCCGCGCCCCCATCAGCACAAGCCGCCCGATCACCTGCGCCGGCCCGATCGTTGCCGCAGCCGCAATGCCGATCGCCCCCGGCACGGCCAGCGCCTCCATCATCGGGCGGAAATGGTTCACCAGCATCCAGTGGTTCAGGTTCACCAGGGAAAAGACCGCCGCAAGCACCACGAAGCCCGGCATCCGCAGCACGTCGCCCCAGCGCAACCGCGCCACATCCCGGCCCACGGCCTCCGCCACCGTCGCCTGCACCAGCACCCGCGCTGCCCAGTATTGCAGTGGCAACATGATCCCGACGGCCACCCCCGCCGCCACCCAGATCGCCACCCGCCATCCCCCGGCCTCGGCCAACATCGCCCCGGCCGGAAAGGCCAGCGTCGAGGCCAGCCCCGCCACCAGCGTCACCCGCGTGATCGGCCCCCGCGCCGTGGCGCCGAAACGGCGGATCAGCAGGCCAAAGCACACATCATAAAGACACAGCGCCTGCGCCACCCCCAACCCTGCCCATGCCGCAAGCCAGACCACCGGCCCCTGCGACAGCGCCAGCACCACCAGCGCCGCCGCCCCGATCCCCGGCCCCGCCGTCATCATCCGCAGCGCGCGCCCCCGGTCCACGGCCCGTCCGATGCCCGGCGCCAACATCGCCGAAACCAGGATCGCCAGCATGGGGCCTGCCGCAAGCACCGCATCCGAAAGCCCGGTCTCGCGCTGCCAATACAGGATCAGGGCTGCGAAAATGTAGAAGAAACAGGCATATCCCAATGCCTGTGTCACGGCGAGCGTCCAGACCGCCCGCGACTCGCTCATCGCCGCACGGCGTCAAAGGTCATAGATCGCCACAAACTTCGCCTCGACATACTCCAGAAGCGGCCCCTCGTCCGGCTCGAACCCGCAGGCCCGTGCAATCGTCTCACGCGGGCTGCGCAGCCCACCATGCCGCTGCACCGTCTCGCGCAGCCATTCCGTTGCCGGGGCCGCATCGCCCCGCGCAAGGTGATCGTCCAGATCGGGAACTGCGGCGCGCAGGGCCTGATGCAGGCAGCCTGCATAGACATTGCCCAGACTGTAGGTCGGAAAATAGCCGAACAGACCCACCGACCAATGCACATCCTGCAACATGCCCTGCGATGGTCGCTCCACCCGCACGCCAAAATCGGCGGCGAAGCGGTCATTCCACGCGGCTTCCAGATCATCCACCGCCAGATCGCCCGACATGAGCGCGCGTTCCAGATCGAAGCGCATCATGATGTGCAGGTTATACTGCACCTCATCGGCCTCGGTGCGGATGAACCCGGGCGAAACACGGTTCACCGCCCCATGGAAGGCATCGGCATCATTGATGCCGAACTCGCCGAACCGCTCCCGCATCTGCCCGAACATCCAGCCCGTGAAGGCGCGGCTGCGGCCGAGCTGGTTTTCATAGATGCGGCTCTGGCTTTCATGCACCCCCATCGACACACCCGCCCCAAGCGGCGTCAGGCGATAATCCGGGTCGATGCCCAGTTCATAACAGGCATGTCCCACCTCGTGGATGGTCGAATAGAAACAGTTGAACGGCTCGCGCTCCACCACCCGCGTCGTTATCCGCGCATCCAGCCCCGACCCCGAGGAAAACGGATGCACCGCCAGATCCAGCCGCCCCCGGTCCCAGTCGTAACCGAAGGCGGTGGCCAGATCGCGGGCAAAGCGCAACTGTGCCTCCGCCCCGAACAGCGCCTCCAGAACAGGCGGCTGCTTCGCCGCCCCGAGGATCCGCCCCCGCAGCGCCACCAGCCTTGGCCGCATCCTGTCGAACATCGCACCCAGCGTGGCAGCTGTCGCACCGGGTTCGTAATCGTCCAGCAGCGCGTCATAGACATCGCCGCCCTGGGCGAGGCAGGCGCCCTCCTCCTGCCGCAGCCGGATCACTTCCGCCAGCACCGGCAGAAAGGCCGGCACATCCTCCCGCGCCCGCGCTTCGGCCCAGATGCCCTGCGCCATGCTGGTCACGCGCGCGATCTCCTGCGCCAGCCGCGCCGGCACCTTGGTCGCCCGCGCATAACTTCTTGCGATCAGGCGGACCTGCGCCGCCGCCACGTCATCCGCCGGCACCGCAGCCGCCAGCCATTCGGCGATCCGCGGATCGGTGCGCCGCGCATGCAGCACACCCTCCATCGCCGCCATCTCCTCGGCGCGCTGCTCCGCCGCGCCGCGCGGCATCACCGTCTCCTGGTCCCAGCCCAGCCGCCCCGCCACCTGCGCCAGCGCCTCGGTCTCGCGCTGGAAGGCCATCAGCTCGTCATAGGCCGTCATGCCGTCCCCTCCCGGATGGAACCCGCCACCGGATAACCCGCCAGATGCCGCGCCCGCAGGATCAGCACCCACAGGATCACCGCGCCCACCTGATGGGTGATCGCCACATGCACATGCGCCGCCGTCAGGACCGCCGAGATACCCAGCGCCATCTGCGCCACCATCATCGCCATCACCGCGTGATAGGCACCCCGCGTCGCCCCATGCGCCGACTGCCGTCCTCGCAGCCAGACCACCACGCCAAAGGCAAAGAGCAGATAGCCCGACATCCGATGCATGAACTGCACAAGCCCCGGATTCTCGAAGAAGGCATGCCAGACCGGCAAAGCCCCGCCCTCCCCATCCGGCACATAGAAGGCATCCGCAGGGAAGAACTGCCCATTCATGTCCGGCCATGTCGGAAAGGCACGACCTGCGTCAATCCCGGCCACAAGCGCCCCCAGCAGAATCTGCAGAAAGGCGAAATGCATCAGGCCCGTGGTCATCGAGAAAAGCTTCGCCTCCCGCCCCCGCCGCGCCTGCATCAACTCGGCCTCCGACCGCCCGAGCAGAAAGACATACCACGCGATCAGCCCCAGGATGACAAAGGCCAGCCCAAGATGCGTGGCAAGCCGATAGGATGCCACATCCAGCATCGTCCCGGTCAGCCCCGACGACACCATCCACCAGCCGATCGCCCCCTGCAGCCCCCCCAGGGCACCCAGACCCAGCAGCCGCCCTTTCCAGCCCGCCGGAATCTCCCTCCGTGCCAGAAACCACAGGAAACCCACCGCCCAGACCAGGCCGATCACCCGGCCCAATTGCCTATGCCCCCATTCCCACCAATAGATGACCTTGAACGCCTCAAGGCTCATCCCCTTGTTCTGCAACTGATATTCCGGGATGGCGCGATACTTGTCGAATTCCTGCTGCCACGTCGCCTCATCCAGCGGCGGGATCGCCCCCGTCACCGGGCGCCATTCGGTGATCGACAGACCGGAATCCGTCAGCCGGGTCATCCCCCCCACCGCAATCATCATGGCCACCAGCAGGAACAGCACCACAAGCCACAGCCGCATGCCGCGCCGCGCGCCTTGCGCCCGCGCAGCGATCATGCCCCCCTGCGGCGGCGGGGCGGATTTCACGCCCTCCCCCACCTCTTCAAAGATGCTGCGCTTGCCTGCCATGTCACCGTCTCCCTCATTCGGCGCGGAGGGTATGCCCAGCCCCCGCCCCCTTCAAGGGGCTGCGGCGAAGAGCGCGCGGCCATGCCCCTTGTCCGACTCGCAGGCCCCCGCCGAAAATCTCCCGCACGTCTTTCGCCCTGTCTTCTCTGTTCCAAATATCCTGCGGGGGTCCGGGGGTGCAAAACCCCGGTCCGAGGCCCGCCACAGGCGCCTCACTCGCCCATCTGGCGCAGCTTGTAGGCAATCTGCCGCAGCATCCCGTGAAAGGTCTGCACCTCGGCCCGGGTCAGGCCAAGCCGCGCGAACATGCTGCGCAGGTTCAGCTTCATATGCGCCACCTTGTCGGGCGGGAAGAAGAACCCCGCCGCCTCCAGCCGCTCTTCGAAATGGTCCGACAGCCGCTCCACCTCGGCCCGCGTGGCAAATTCGGTCCGCGCCAGGCCCATGATCTCGGGCGCCACTTCCACCGTCTGCCGCCGCCATTCATAACCCAGAAGCAACGCGCATTGCGCCAGGTTCAGGCTCGGGAAATCCGGGTTCACCGGCACCGTCACGATGGCATTGGCGGGTGCGATGTCCTCGTTCTCCAGCCCCGCCCGTTCCGGGCCGAACAGCACCCCCACCCGCTTGCCCGCAGCCGCCATGGCCCGCGTCATCTCCATCGCGCGCTCGGGCGTCACCACGGGCTTCACCAAGTCGCGCCCCCGTGCCGTGGTGGCGAAGACGAAATCGCAATCCGCAATCGCCGCGGGAATGTCGGGAAAGATGCCCGCACGATCCAGCACCCGCCCCGCCCCAGATGCCATCGCCACCGCCTTTGGATTGGGCCAGCCGTCGCGCGGGTCCACGATCCGCATGCGCTCCAGCCCGAAATTCAGCATGGCCCGCGCCGCCGCCCCGATATTCTCGCCCATCTGCGGGCGCACAAGAATGAACAGGGGCGGGATCGTCTCGGTCACGGGCTCTCTCCGGGCAAGGCGCATATCCGCGCCAGATACGCGCCCCCGCCCCACCGGACAAGCCCAAGCCACCCTCGCCTTCCCCGGAAATCTGCGCTATTCCCGCCAAAACGCATGCCGGAGCGCCCCATGGCCGACCAAGACCGCCCGCAGATCTATCTCATCACGCCGCCTGAACTGGACCTCGACACCTACCCCGACCAGCTCGCCGCCGTGCTGGACGCGACCGAAATCGCCTGCATCCGCCTCGCCCTTGCCACCCGCGACGAAGATCGCCTTCTGCGCGCGGGCGATGCGATCCGCCACCTCGCCCATGCCCGCGACGTGGCCGTGGTGATCGAACGTCATGTCCTTCTGGTGGAACGGCTCGGGCTCGACGGCGTCCATCTCACCGATGGCGCACGCTCCGTGCGCAAGGTGCGCAAGGATCTGCCCGATGCCATCATCGGCGCCCATTGCGGCATCACCCGGCATGAGGGCATGTCGGCCGGCGAAAACGGGGCCGATTACGTCTGTTTCGGTCCCATCGGTGAAACGCCCCTCGGCGATGGCAGCCGCGCCGATTACGACCTCTTCGCCTGGTGGTCGGAAATCATCGAGGTGCCGGTCGTCGCCGAAGGCGCCCTCACCGCCGAACTGGTGGAAAGATTCGGCCCCGTCACCGATTTCTTCGCCGTGGGCGAAGAGATCTGGTCGCAGGACGACCCCTCCGCCGCGCTGAAGGCGCTGCTTGCGCCCCTGGGATGACGGCGGGGTGAACCCCGTCTTACCGCGCGCCTGCCTTTCCCTGCCCCCGCCCCGGCCTGATCAGCCACGCGCGCGTCCGCGCGTCCGCGCAAGCGCACTTGTGTCCTGGGCCGCAGGCCGCGCGGCAAGTCACGCCCTAGAGGCGCCCCTGCAATCCTGCCCGAACCGCCGCCTCGCAATGCGCAGCCAGCGCCTTGCGGTCGGCAAAGGCCTCGACCGGCACGGGGTCGTGAAACACCACCTCCACCCGCCCCTGCCGCCCCTGCGCCAGCACCATCAGCAGATGGCTTGCAAAATCCATGTCCCCCCACCAGCCATAAAATCGCGCATCCCGCCCCTCGGGGGCGCGATAGGCGATGGTGACGGGCTGAATCCACATCACCTCTTCCAGACCATGCGTCCAGAAGGCCGCAAACAGCGTGGATTTGAAGGGCAGCACCCGGATCGAATCCGTGCTGGTGCCTTCGGGAAAGAACATCAGATGATGCCCGGCCCGCAGCCGGTCCTCGAAAACCTGCTGCTGGCGCTTGGCCTCATGCCCCTTGCGGGCGATGAAGACCGTCCCCGTGGCCCGCGCCAGCCAGCCGATGGCGGCCCAATGCTCCACTTCGGACTTGGCGACGAAATACCCCCGCTGTGCCGCGTTCAGCGCGAATATGTCCAGCCAGGACGCATGGTTCGCCACCACCGCCCCGCGCTGCCGCATCACCTGCCCCCGCACCACCAAGGGCATCCGCAGGATGACAAAGGCCATCCGGCACACGAATTGCGTGATATGGGGCGTCCAGGGCCGCTGCATCCCGAAAAACGGCCGCTCCACCAGCCGCAAGGCCAACAGCGCCACAAGACAGCCATAGGTCACCCCGCCCAGAAGCAGCCCGCGCCAGACCACCCGCAGCCAGCCCGCCGTCGTCACGGGCGGCACCTCCATCCGGCTGTCGCGCCAGTCAGCGTCCGTCCCGCTCACCCCCGCCCCCGGGTGTAATAGCCCCGATGCCGTTCCGACATCCGCGCCGTATCCATCACCAGGCAGACATCCGTGGTGTTGAAGGCATGGTCGATGAACGCGCCTTCCCCCACGAAACCGCCCAGACGCAGATAGGCCTTGATCAGCGCCGGCGTGGCCGCCATGGCGGCCTTGCGGTCCAGCCCCGCGCGCGGCAGCAGGTCCATCCGCTGAAACCCGGGCTCCCGCGCCCGCACCCGCAGCGCGGGCGGTGCCAGATGATGATGGTGCAGATAGGCCAGCGATGGGGTCAGCCGTGCCACATCGGTGCCATGGAAGCTCGCCACCCCGAACAGGATCTCGATTTCCCGCTCCAGCACATAATCGGCCAGCGCATTCCACAGATGGAACATCGCCGTTCCGCCGCGATGGTCGGGATGAACGCAGGACCGCCCCAGTTCCAGAAGCTTCCGCCCGCTTGCCCGCAAGGGGGCAAGGTCATATTCGCCTTCGGAATAGAACCGTCCCCCCGGGCCAAGCCGGTCGCAGGGCAGAAGGCGATAGACCCCCACCACATCCTCCAGCTTCGCCGGATCGCGCCGAGTGTCGATCAGCAGAAGATGGTCGAAGATCTCGTCGAAATCATCCCGCTCAAGCCGCGCCGCATGATCCACCAGCGGCCCATCCGCGCCCAGTTCCTCGACAAATACGCCATACCGCAGCCGCTGCGCCGCCTGCAGGTCGCGCGCATCCTGCGCCAGCCGCAGCGTGAAGACGGTCTCCTCGGCGATCATCCGGTCTGCCTGCTCCTCGGGCGACATGCCCCTCCGGTTCATCTATGGCGCAGAACCCGGTGATGCAACACTGCAGCCCGCCGAACCCAAATCATCAACCCGGGGTTGCAATCCATGCGCGACGCCCCATCATCCCCTAGGCCGAACTGTCAAACACCAACCGCAACTCCACCTGCCTGCCGTCAATCACCACCTTGCCGCGATGCTCGAAATTCACCGTGATCCGCCCGCCGACATTCGATTGCACCTGCCCCAGCCCCCAATCCGGCTCCTGCGGGTGACGCACCAGCATGCCTGGCTCCAGAAGTGAGTTCATCCGTCTCTCCTTACCCCGTACCGGAGCGTTCCATGCCCGCCCAACCCGATCTCTCCGCCCTGCTCGGCTCACGCCTCTGCCATGATCTTATCGGCCCGATCGGCGCCATCGGCAATGGCGTGGAACTGCTCCTTCTCACCGGTTCCGGGCGCGGCGACGAGGTGGCGCTGATCTCCGAAAGCGTGGCCGCGCTCAATGCCCGCATCCGCTTTTACCGCGTGGCCTACGGCATTGCCCGCCCCGAACAGACCCTGCCCCGGGCCGAGGTGCTGGAAATCCTCGCCAATCTCTTCCCCTCGGGCCGCATTACCGTCACCTGGTCGAGCCCGCCCGATCTGATCAGGGCCGAGGCGAAGGCCTGCTTCCTCCTCCTCCTTTGCGCCGAACAGGCCCTGCGCAGCGGCGGACGCATCGCCGTCCTGCGGGATGCGGCGGGATGGCGCCTTACCCTCACTTCGCCGCGCCTGCGCCATGACGCGCATCTCTGGTCGCTGGTCGAACGCCCTGCCAGCCCGACACATGGCCCGATCGACCCGTCCGAAGTGCAATTCCCCCTTGCCGGTCAGGCCCTCGTCCGGCTGGGCCGCAGCCCCGAAATCACCTGCGGGGCCGAGGAACTGCGTATCAGCTTCTGATGGTCCCGTCGCCCGTGACCAGATACTTGAAACTGGTCAACTGCTCCGCCCCCACCGGCCCGCGCGCATGCAGCTTGCCAGTGGCAATCCCGATCTCCGCCCCCATCCCGAATTCGCCGCCATCGGCGAACTGGGTGCTGGCATTGTGCAGCAGGATCGCGCTGTCCAACCGCTCGAAGAACCGCGCGGCTGTGGCGTCATTCTCGGTCAGGATGCATTCCGTATGCTGACTGCCATAACGGCGAATATGGGCAATCGCCCCATCCACGCCATCCACGATCTTGGCCGCGATGATCATGTCCAGAAACTCGCAGCCGAAATCCTCCGATGCCGCGGCCACCGTGCCCGGCACCGACAGCAGATCGCCCTCCGCCCGCACCTCCACGCCCCGCGCCAGCAGGTCGGCCACCAGCACCCCGCCATGCCTGTCCCAGAAGGCCCGGTCGATCAACAGGCATTCCGCCGCGCCGCAGATGCCCGTGCGCCGCGTCTTGGCATTGATCACCACGCGCCGCGCCTTTTCCAGATCGGCCTCACCATCGGCATAGACATGGCAGATGCCCTCCAGATGCGCAAAGACCGGCACCCGCGCCTCGCGCTGCACCAGCCCCACCAACCCCTTGCCGCCACGCGGCACGATCACGTCGATCCATTCCACCGCCCGCAGCATGGCCTCCACCATATCCCGGTCCCGCGTCGGCACCAGCTGGATCGCCGCCTCCGGCAACCCCGCCGCACGCAAGCCCTCCACCAGACAGCCATGAATGGCGGTCGAGGAATGAAAGCTCTCCGATCCCCCGCGCAGGATCACCGCATTCCCGGATTTCAGGCACAGCGCACCTGCATCCGCCGTCACATTCGGGCGGCTTTCATAGATCACGCCCACCACGCCCAGCGGCGTGCGCACGCGCCGGATGTGCAAGCCCGTGGGCCGGTCCCATTCCGCGATGACCTCACCCACCGGGTCTTTCTGCGCCGCGACCGCGCGCAACCCGTCCACGATCCCGCCAATCCGCCCCGAATCCAGCTTCAACCGGTCCAGCATGGCAGGGGACAGGCCCTTGGCCGTCCCAAACTCCATATCCTGCGCATTGGCGGCAATGATCCCCTCCGTCCGCGCCAGCACCGTATCCGCCGCCGCCATCAGGGCCGCATGCTTGCGCTCGGCGCTCGCATAGGCCAGATCCGCCGCCGCCGCCTTCGCCGCAGCACCGATCCGGCGCATCATGCCGACCGCGTCCTCACCTGCCCTATCCGCCATCTGCCCACCCTTCAGTTCTTCCCTCGCCCGGGCTTCCGCCCGCACAAACCGTCTCACAGCGCGGGGGCCTCGGCCCTGTCCGTCAGACTGTAATCCCGCGACACCGCAAAAATCCGCACATCCTCGGCCCCGTCGGCCCGGGCCTGCGCGGCCAAGGCAAGCGCCGCCTCGGCCTGCCCGGCCTCAGCCAGCGTCAGGAACCGACCGGCCCGCGTCACGCTTTCATGCACCCGCCCCGGCCCTGCCGCCCCCGCTCCATAGGCCGCCACCACAAAACGCCCCGCCCCCGCAGGCGCGACCTCGGGGCCGACACGAATCCGGTACTGCTCGAAATGCACCGTCCGCCCCGCCGCCTGACTGGCACGATGCATCCCGTCACAACGCCAGGCCCGGATCGCCGCTTCATCCGCCCAATGCTGATGCGACAGGATGGCATCGGGCCGGTCCAGCGGCCGGAACCGTTCCAGATACAACAGCCCCGGATGCGCCGCGAGAAGCGGCCGCAGCCGGTCCACATGCGCAAAGTAATGCGGCATATGCCCCGCCTTCGGCTGCATCTCGAAGAACAGCGCCTGCATCTACACCACCATGTCGTCGCGATGGATCAGCGCCGCCCGCCCCGCATAGCCCAGAATACCCTCGATCTCGCCCGACTTGTGACCGGCAATCGCCTTCGCCTCCGTCGCCGTATAGCGGATCAGCCCCTTGCCCAGCACCGCCCCGTCCGGCCCCAGAATGGCCACCGGTTCCCCGCGCCCGAAGACACCCTTCACCGCCCGCACACCCGCGGGCAACAGCGACTTGCCCAGCCTCAACGCCGCCACCGCGCCCGCATCCACCACGACCTCGCCCTTCGGCTTCATCGCATTGATCCAGCGTTTGCGCGCCACCTGCGGATCGGCCCCCGGCACGAACCATGTCCGCGCCGCGCCTTCCGCCAGCGCCTTCAGGGGCCGCAACACCGACCCTTCCATGATCGCCATGGCACAGCCCCCGGCCACGGCGGTCTTGGCCGCCATCAGCTTGGTCTTCATCCCGCCCTTCGACAGGCCCGAAATCGGATCGCCCGCCATCGCCTCGATCTCCGGCGTGATCGTCTCCACCACATCGAAGCGCACCGCCGAGGCATCCTCCTTCGGATTGGCCGAATAGAATCCGTCCACATCCGACAAAAGGATCAACTGATCCGCGCCCACCGTCACTGCGATCTGCGCGGCCAGCCGGTCATTGTCGCCAAACCGGATTTCATCCGTCGCCACCGTGTCATTCTCATTCACGATGGGCACGACACCCAAGCCCAGCAGCGTTTCCATCGTCGCGCGGCTGTTCAGGTATCGCCGCCGGTCCGTCGTATCCTCCAGCGTCACCAGAACCTGCGCCGTGGTGATGCCATGCGGCGCCAGCACCTCCTCATAGGCCCGCGCCAGCCGGATCTGCCCCACGGCCGCCGCCGCCTGCGATTGCTCCAGCGTCAGATCGCCCGCAGGCAGGCCCAGCACCTTGCGCCCCAAAGCGATGGAGCCCGATGACACCAGCACCACATCCGTGCCGCGCAGCTTCGCCTCTGCCACATCCAGCGCCAGGGCCGAAAGCCAGCCCTGCCGCAGCCCCGCCACCCGGTCCACCAGCAGCGCCGACCCGATCTTGACCACCAGCCGCCGCGCCGCCCGCACCTCGGGCACCACGGCAATGGCTCCGTTCACGGCTGCCACGGCCCAGACTCCACTTCCGGCTCCGCCCCTTGGATCTCGGCATAAAGCGCCCGCAGCACATCCTGCAAACCCATGCCCGCAGCACCTGAAATCACATGCACCTTCCCACCCGACGCCTTCTCCAGCGCCTTGCGCCGCTGCGTGATGGTCTTTCCATCCAGCGCATCGCATTTGTTCAGCGCCAGGATGCGCGGCTTGTCCCCCAGCACCTCGGAATAGGCCTCAAGCTCCTTCACGATCGTGCGGTAATCCTTCGTGATGGTGCTGGATGTCCCGTCCACCAGATGCAGCAGCACCTTGCACCGCTCCACATGGGCCAGAAACTGCATCCCCAGCCCCCGCCCCTCGCTCGCCCCCTCGATCAGGCCGGGAATATCGGCCATCACGAATTCCCGCCCGTCCACGCCCACCACCCCAAGATTGGGGATCAGCGTGGTGAACGGATAATCCGCGATCTTCGGCCGCGCATTCGACACGGCGGCAAGAAAGGTCGATTTCCCCGCATTGGGCAGCCCCACCAGTCCCGCATCGGCGATCAGCTTCAAGCGCAGCCAGATCGTGCGTTCCACCCCCTCCTGCCCCGGATTGGCCCGCCCCGGCGCACGGTTGGTCGAGGATTTGAAATGCAGGTTTCCGAAGCCGCCATTCCCGCCCTTGGCCAGCAGGACGCGCTGCCCCACGGTGACAAGGTCCGCGATCACCGTCTCCTCATCCTCGTCGATGATCTCGGTCCCGACCGGCACCTTCAGGATGATGTCCTCGCCCGATTTGCCGGTCCGCTGGCTGCCCATCCCGGGCTGGCCATTCCTGGCAAAGAAATGCTGCTGATAGCGAAAATCGATCAGCGTGTTCAGCCCTTCCACCGCCTCGGCCCAGACCGACCCGCCATTGCCGCCATCCCCGCCATCCGGGCCGCCGAATTCGATGAACTTCTCGCGCCGGAACGACACGCAACCCGCCCCGCCGCCGCCCGAGCGGATATAGACTTTGGCAAGGTCAAGGAACTTCATGGCATCAGGCTTTCAAAAGGGCCGCAATCAGGCGGGAATGACCACAGGCGATAGTGGACAATGGCCAAAGGCTCAAGCCTTCCCTCCGGAAAGCCGCTTCATCTTGGCCCAAATACCCAGGCGACGCCGGGGCACCCCGCGCAACGCCGGACATGGGGGCCGGACAGGGGGGGCCGGACAGGGGGGCCGGACAGGCGGAATGCGGGGGCGCGGGGGGCCATCCGGCCCCCCGCCTGCCCATCAATCCAGCTTGCGGATATAGGTCCAGGTCGGCACCCGCGCATTGCGCGCGACCGAAAAGGTCTCCGCATCACCCAGATACTGGAACCCCGCATTGGTCAGCACCCGCGCCGAACCGGGATTGTCCTGAAACACTTCGGCAAAGATCGTGCGGTTCTTCTGCGGATTGGCTTCCACCAGCGCCCGCACCGCCTCCGAGGCAAAGCCCGCATTCCAGAAGGCCGGGGCCACCCAGAACCCGATTTCCGATTGCCCGCGATCGAACCGCGTCTCGTCCATCCGCTTCAGGCTGATCACGCCCAAGACCTCGGCCAGACCGGTGGCCGAGCCATCCATCACCCAGACATCCTCATCCCCGCCCTGCAGCGTCGCCCGCGCCACAAAGGCCTCGGCCGCGCCGGGCGGCAGCGGGTGCGGAATGGACCGCGTCGATTCCGCCACGCGCTTGTCGCCGGCATAAAGCGCAAACAGGCCGGCATCCGACTTGCGCACGGGTCGCAGGATGAACCGTCCGGCGGAAATGGCCCCCTCGGGCGCCTCCAACGGCGTCGCGGCGATCTTGTCCAGCATCATGGCTTCCCTCCTGATGAAGCGCATGTCGGGGGCACGCGGACCCCCTTCAAGTGGTTACGGCACGAATTGCAGGGAAATGAGCCCGCACTCCGGCATTTTTGCGTCCTGCCCGCGATGGGCCTTGCGCAGTTCCCCCTGCCGTTCCGGACACCGCGCGAACACGGCGCCCGGAAAAGCCAAGGGGACCGGCCTTTCAGCCGATCCCCCGTTTACAAGCCAATTGTAAAGGTTCGGCTTACTCGGCTGCCTCCACGACCGGGAGAACCGAAATGAAGGTGCGGCCCTTCAGGCCTTTCTTGAACGTCACCTTGCCCTCGGTCACGGCAAAGATCGTGTGATCCGTGCCCATGCCCACGCCCTGGCCCGGGAAATAGGTCGTCCCGCGCTGGCGCACGATGATGTTGCCCGGAATGGCGGTCTGGCCGCCATACAGCTTCACGCCCAGACGACGCCCGGCGGAGTCGCGGCCGTTGCGGGAAGAACCGCCTGCCTTTTTATGTGCCATGGGGTGTTACTCCTTATTCCGCAGCGGCTTCAGCGGCCTTCTTGGCACGCTTCGGTTTCGCAGGTGCCTCGGCTGCCGGGGCAGCTTCGGCATTATGGGCGGCGCGGCGCGCATCGGCGGTGCCGGTCGCAGCCGCCACACCCGATTTCTCGGCGCCGGAAGCCAGCACTTCCGTCACACGCACCAGCGTCAGGTGCTGACGATGGCCCTTGGTGCGCTGCGAGCTGTGCTTGCGGCGACGCTTGACGTAGTGGATGACCTTCTCGCCCTTGATCTGGTCGATGACTTCCGCCACCACGCCCGCCCCCTTCACGGTCGGCGCGCCGACGGTGACGCTGTCGCCGCCCACCATCAGAATCTCGTTGAACTGGATCTTGTCACCAGCATTGGCAGCGAGCTTTTCCACGCGCAGCACGTCACCCGCCTGCACCTTGTACTGCTTGCCACCGGTCTTCAGGACCGCAAACATGGGTCGTCCTCTTCCTTGCTCCGCGCCCTGTGGCCCCCATCTCTGGGCGTTCCGGGGTTTCCCCGCCTTCGGACAGCGCGCCCTCGCGGGCGTCATGAAATATGAAACCCGCCAAGACTCGCGCCTTGCCGGGATGCGCGCTTATCGGGGCAACCTCCCGCGAAGTCAAGCCTCTTCCGGGCCCATCAGCCATCACGGCAAAGTCAGATGTCCTGCCCCTGCATCTGCCGCGCCGCAGCAAGGCCCAGCGCCCGCGAGATCGGGGTAAAGACCTCGTCAAAGGCCGCAAACAGCGCCGCATTCAGCACCTTGCCCTCGCCCGAGTCCGAAAATGCGATATAGGCCTCAAGCTCGTCATCCGACAGCGGCCCATAGGCCAGCGTCAGATAGGAGAACAGCCAGTCCGCCGTCTGCTGCCGCACATCCTCCTCCTGCCCCCAGACATCGGTCAGCATCTGCTCTTCCGTCATCTCGCCGCCAAAGGCGCCGCCTTCCTGCATGCCGCGATAGAAGGCAAGGTTCGCGTTCAGCGCACCCATGACATTCGATTCCACCAGATCATTCGCCACCACAAAGCGCTCGAGCAGGCCCACCCGCGCCGCACCGCTCGCCTGCAGATCCCCCCAGGCAATCCGCGCCGCATCCTGCGCGGCCTCGTCCAGCAGGGCTCGCCGCGCCTCGACCTCCAGCTTCAGCACCCGCTGCCCAAGCTCCGATCCGAAGAAGGCCTCGATCGGCGCAATCGCCCCGGGCGTCCGGGCCAGTTCCCGCGTCAGCGTGGCCACCAGCGCCTCCTGCATCCGCGCACCGTCATAGATCAGCGCAACACTCGCCTTCCAGCCCTGCCCGCCCGCGCCGGGGAACATGTCGGCCTCCAGCTTCCCGCCATACTGGATGCCCTCTTCGCGCAGGATCTCGATGATGTCGCCGATCTGCATGGTCTCGACCAGCGTCGCCACCTGCGCCGCCACCGCCGCATCGACCGCAGCCATTCCCGCCACAGGCGCCGCCTCCTGCGCCCCGACCGGCAGCGGGGCAGCCCAGGACAGCGCCACCGCCCCGCCCAGCATCAGCGCCGCTGCACGCCCACGCATCCGCTGGCCGACCGTATCCGCCATCCCGGCCAGCCCATCCCGCTTCATCCCGATCTCCATGACCGCCACCTCTCTGGTCTCACGCCGCCCCGCTGCACGCCCCGCACAGCCTGACCTGTACGGCATGACCCGCACAGCTTGCCCCGAAGACCTAGAGTCTGTCCCCCCCGATGCCAACCCGGCCCACCCCGCAACTGCGCGATCACCCACCCGCCCCGCACCAGCACCCGCCCAGCACCAGCCCAGCACCAGCCCGGGCCCCAACCCCCGCCCCAACCCCCGCCCCAGCCCCCGCCCCGGCCGCCGATGAACAGGCCCCCACATCTTTCGGCAAAAGCACCGAAAATCACCCTTGCAACCCCCACCCGCTCCCGCTATGCACCCCCGCACAAACGACCCCCAAGCGCGGAGAGGTGCCGGAGTGGTCGATCGGGGCGGTCTCGAAAACCGTTGTGGGT
>VFQR01001133.1_pt1 | contig 22450 bp, 22 predicted proteins | sample 3512321 | NCBI WGS metagenome assembly VFQR01 (sample SAMN10412374, study PRJNA504923) | tailings metagenome | isolation source: Relicate 3 Philex TSF1 revegetated site | place: Philippines: Tuba, Benguet | collected 2017-08-29 | reverse complement strand
AGCTTCAGCGACACGCCGGCGAGGATGACCGAGCCGCCCGTCGGGGCTTGCGTGTGCGCGTCGGGCAGCCACGTGTGCAGCGGGACCAGCGGCACCTTCACGGCGAAGCCGATCGCGAACGCGAAGAACAGCCAGCGTCCCGTGGTGGCCGCGAAGTTGGCGCCCTCCGCCAGCTCGACGAGGTCGAACGTCACCCGTCCGACGGCCTGGCGCCCGCCGATCACCGCCGTGGCGATGATGCCGACGAGCATGAACGCGGAGCCGGCCATCGTGAAGAGGAAGAACTTCAACGCCGCGTACACGCGGTCGGCGTAGCCCCACCCGCCGATGATGAAGTACATCGGCACGAGCACGATCTCGAAGAACGCGAAGAACAGGAACAGGTCGAGGCTGAGGAAGCTGCCCATCACGGCGCTCTCGAGCAGCAGCAGCCAGGCGAGGTAGCGCTTGTGGTCGTGGTGGGGATCGGTGCCGAGGATCACGAGCGGGAACAGCAGCCCGGTGAGCACGACGAGGAACAGCGAGATGCCGTCGACGCCGAGGTGCCAGGAGATGCCCCACTCCTCGATCCAGGTGTGGCGGCTGACGAACTGGAACCCACCCTCGCCGGACTCGAACGACGCGAGCGTCCACACCGTGAGGCCGGCGGTGAACACGCTGAACAGCGCGGCGGTGAGCTTGATCCACTCCGGGCGCCGCTGCGACAGCAGCGCCACCACGAGCGCGCCCGCGGCAGGCGTGACGATGAGGGCGGTGAGGATCGGGAAGTCCATCACACGACCCCCCGCACGATCACGAACCACACGAGCAGCAGCACGACGCCGGCGCCGATGGCCGCCGCGTACTGGCGGACGTAGCCGGACTGCGCGCGGCGGCCCACGCCGGCGGACGCCCTGACGGAGCGGGCCACCCCGTTCACGGCCCCGTCCACGACGTTGGCGTCGAACCACGCAGTGGCCTCGAACGCCTGGCGCCCGGGGCCGCCGACGAAGTCGGTGACCGCACGGTCGTAGTACCAGCCCTCCTCGAGGAGGCGCGGCTCGATCGGGCGGACGCGACGCTTCGCGTACACGGCGACGGCGGCGGCGATGCCGAGCACGGCCACGACGGCCGCCGCCACGAGCAGCAGGTACTTGTTCTCGTACGCCCACGCGCCGTGGATGTCGGCCTCCCCGAACTCGATCACGGGCTCGAGCCAGTGCTCGAGGAAGTGGAGGCGGTCGGCGAACGGCAGCTGCAGCGCGCCGCCCACGGTCGACAGCACCGCGAGCACGACGAGCGGGGCGAGCATGACGGGGGGGCTCTCGTGGGGCCGGAACTCGCCGTGCGCGCCGTGGTCGGCGCTGTGATCGCTCCACCGCGCCTCCCCGAAGAAGACCAGGATCACCTGCCGCGTCATGTAGTAGGCGGTGAGCAGGGCGGTGAACATGCCCACGGCGTACAGGACGGGGCTCTTCGCGAGGGCGAACAGGAGGATCTCGTCCTTGCTCCAGAACCCGGAGAACGGCGGCACGCCGGCGATGGCGAGCCACCCGACGATGAACGTCATCGCCGTGACGGGCATGGCCAGGCGCAGGGCTCCCATGCGGCGCATGTCCTGCTCGTGGTGCATGCCGTGGATCACCGAGCCCGAGCCGAGGAACAGCAGCGCCTTGAAGAAGGCGTGGGTGACCATGTGGAAGATCGCCGCGGCGTACGCCCCGGAGCCGACGGCGAGGAACATGAAGCCGAGCTGGCTGACGGTGGAGTAGGCGAGCACGCGCTTGATGTCGTGCTGAGCGACGGCGATGGTGGCCGCGAAGAGCGCGGTGGCCACCCCCACCACGGCGATCAGCGTCGGCGCCCAATCCGCGGCCACGGTGAGCACGGGGTTGACCCGCGTCATGAGGAACACGCCGGCCGTGACCATGGTGGCGGCGTGGATCAGCGCGCTGACGGGCGTGGGGCCCTCCATCGCATCGGGGAGCCAGAAGTACAGCGGCAACTGCGCGCTCTTGCCGCAGGCGCCGACGAAGAGCATCAGCGCGATGCCGGTGGCGGTGGCCTCGGCGAGGGCGCCCCCCTCCGCTGCCGCGTTGATGCCGGCGTAGCTCAGCGTCCCCGCCGCCTGGAACGCGAGGAACATGCCGATCATGAACCCCCAGTCGCCCACGCGGTTCGTGATGAAGGCCTTCTTGCCGGCCTTCGCCGCGCTCTCCCGCTCGTGCCAGAAGGAGATGAGGAAGTACGAGCAGACGCCCACGCCCTCCCAGCCGAGGAACGTGACGAGCAGGTTCTCGCCCAGCACCAGCATGAGCATGCTGAACACGAACAGGTTGAGGTACAGGAAGAACTTGGGGTAGCGGGCGTCGCCGTGCATGTACCCCACGGCGTAGAGGTGGATGAGCGCGCCGATGCCCGTGACGAACAGGCACATGGTGATGCTGAGCGGGTCGGCGAGCAGCGCCATGTCGACGCGCAGGTTGCCCACCGGCACCCACTCGAACAGCGTGACGACGTGCGCGCGCTCCTCGGCGTCGCGGCTCAGCATGTCGAAGAAGATCGCGGCGGTGACGGCGAAAGCGCCGGCGACCATGGCGGTGGCCAGGTAGCCGGCACCGGGGTCGCCGATCCGCCGCCCGCGCACGAGGAGCCCGACGAAGCCGAGCAGGGGCAGGGCAGGGACGAGCCAGACGAGGTCGAGCATGGTCAGCCCCTCAGCTCCACGAGGTCGTCGGCCGTCGCCCTGGCCCGACGGCGCATGACGGCGACGACGATGCCGAGGCCGACCACGACCTCCGCCGCGGCCACGACCATCACGAACAGCACGGCGGTCTGCCCCGCGATGTCGCCCAGGCGGCGCGCCACCGCCACGAAGCTGAGGTTCACGGCGTTGAGCATCAGCTCCACGCACATGAACATGACGAGGGGGTTGCGCCGGACCATCACGCCGACGGCGCCGACCGTGAAGAGGGCCGCGCCGAGGACGAGGTACCACGTGGTGGTCGGGCGCACCTCGGCGAGCAGGGCGGCGGCGCTCACCGGTCGGCCTCCACCCTGTCCGAGCGCCTGGCGAGCACCACGGTGCCCACCACGGCCACGATCAGCAGCACCGACAGCAGCTCGAACGCGAACACCTGGTCGCCGAAGAGGTCGCGCGACAGCTGGCGGATGTTGGCGTCGTGATCGCCGGTGGCCGTCGCCGTGGCGATGCCCTCCCCGGTGCCGGGACGGACGGTGTCGCGGGCCTGCACCAGCGCGGTGACGAGCATGGCGAGGAGGCCGACGCCGACGATCCCGGCCAGTGGGCGTTGCACGGCGATCGGCTCGATGCGCAGGTCCTCCGCGCGGTCGACGCCGAGCAGCATGATCACGAACAGGATCAGCACGACGATCGCTCCGGAGTACACGATCACCTGCACGGCGGCGAGGAAGTGCGCCTCCTGCAGCACGAACAGCACGGCCACGCCGAAGAGGGTGAGCACGAGGCTGAGCGCCGCGTGGACCGGGTGGTTGCGGACGACCACGCCGATGGCACCGATCAGCACCATCGCCGCGGCGGCGACGAAGACGACGAGCTCCACGGTCAGTGGCCCTGCCCCGCTGCCCCGCCGTCGTGGCCGCCGTCGGTGGGCGCACCGCGCGACACGCTCCTGACCGTCTTCGGCGCGTCGGCCACCGCTTGCGCGGGCTCCGGCGCGCGCACGCCGGCGCCGAGCTCGTTGCTCCAGCCGACCCGGCCGATGAAGTCCGCCGAGCCCCCGGCCGAGGTGGCCCGCATCCACGCGCTCGTGTGCTCGTCGTCGCCGGCGCGCCAGTCCTCCCAGGGCAGCTTGCGGGGGCGCCCGGCGTCGTCGACGAGCAACTCCTCCTTCGTGTAGATGCCGTCGCGGCGGTTGGTGAAGCTGAACTCGAACAGCTTGCTCTCGGTGATGGCCTCCGTCGGGCAGGCCTCGACGCACAGGTCGCAGTGGATGCAGCGCAGGTAGTTGATCTCGTAGATCCACCCGTAGCGCTCGCCGGGGGACGTCGGGTCCTCGGGGTCGTTGTCGCGGCCGCGGACGTAGATGCAGTTGGCCGGGCAGACGCCGGCGCACAGTTCGCACCCGATGCACTTCTCCATGCCGTCCTCGTAGCGGTTCAGGACGTGGCGGCCGTGGGTGCGCACGGGCTTGTCGAGCTTCGCGTCGCCGGCGAACGCGGGCGGCGGCAGCTCGCCCTCGGGTGCCGCGCCGCGCTTGGCCGCCCTGGCCGCGGCGCGGCGCGCACGCCGCCCCCCCGAGTACTCGGTGGTCACCCGCTCACCGCCGAAGAGGCGGTGCTGGCGGAGCGTGACGAGGAACCCGTCGAGGTAGCCCATCAGAACATCGATCCTTCACGTTCGCGGTTGCGGGCGCTCACGGTGGTGGCGGCGAGCAGCAACGCGGCACCGGCGCCCAGCGCGGCGAGGGACAGCCCGACGACGAGCACGCGGTTCCACCCGTGGTCGCGCGCGACCTGCATCGCCGCGAGCACGAGCAGCCATCCGAGCGAGATGGGGATGAGCAGCTTCCACCCGAGGTTCATCAGCTGGTCGTAGCGCAGCCGCGGCAGCGTCGCCCGGAACCACACGTACATGTACAGGAACACGAGCAGCTTCAGCAGGAACCACACGGTGCCGTTGAGCGGGCCGAGCCAGAGGTCGCCGTCCCAACGCAGCCCGCCGATGTCGATGGTCAACGGCTGCGGCCCGCCGAGGAACAGGGTGACGATGATCGCGCTCATCGTGATCGTGTTCATGAACTCGGCGAGGAAGAACAGGGCGAAGCGGATGCTCGAGTACTCGGTGTTGAACCCGCCCACCAGCTCCTGCTCGGCCTCGACGAGGTCGAACGGCGGGCGGTTCAGCTCGGCGGTGGCGGCGATGACGAACACGACGAAGGGCAGGAAACCGGTGGTGACGAGGTTCCAGTTGCCCGTGCCGCCCTGGGCGCCGACGATGCCGCTGGTGCTGAGCGTGCCCGAGAGGAGGAGCACGGTGGCGAGGCTCATCCCGAGCGCCGCCTCGTAGCTGATCATCTGCGCCGAGGCCCGCACCGAGCCGAGCAGCGGGTACTTCGAGCCCGACGCCCAGCCCGCGAGCATGATCCCGTAGACGGCGACGGAGCTGAGCGCCAGCAGGAGCAGGATCCCGACGTGCGGGTCGGCGAGCTGCACGCGGGTCTCGCGGCCGAACCAGGTGACGATGCCCTGGCGGTCACCGGTGAAGTCGCCGCCGAGCGGGATGATCGACCAGACGAGGAACGCAGGCACGAAGGCCATGTACGGCGCCAGCTTGAACACGAACCGGTCGGCGCGGTCGGGGATCAGGTCCTCCTTGAAGAACAGCTTGATCCCGTCGGCGAGCGTCTGCAGGATGCCGAACGGGCCGGCGTGGTTCGGCCCGACGCGGTTCTGCATGCCGGCGATGACCTTGCGCTCGAACCAGACCATCAGCATGGTGCCGACGAGGCCCACGACGAACACGACCGCGACCTTGAGCAGCACGATGAGCACGACCGTGAGGTCGACGTCGCCGACGAGGAGCGGGTCGAGGGCGATCATCGCAGGCTCTCGATGCGCACGTCCGTGACGGCGGCGTCGAGGTCGATCAGCTCGCCGACGTTGCCGCCCGGCTGGTTGAACGGCACCCACACGGTGCCGCGGAGCACGGCCGGATCGGCTGCGGCGGGCATGACCACGCTCGCCCGCGGGCTGGAGAGCTTGACGTCGGCGCCGGGGGCGACACCCACCCGCTCGAGGTCGAGCGGGTGCAGGTGCGCAGCCGCGCCGGGCGCGAGGGGGGCGAGGTGCGGGGTCATCTGGGTGCCGACCGCGGCATCGTAGAGCTTGCGGCTGACCACCAGGCGGAAGTCGTAGCTGTTGCGGGCCGGCACGGCGGGCGCGATCGCGCCGGTGCCGTCGCCCGGCGGGGCGGCGGCCACGACGCCGTCGCGGGCCGACGCCATCGCCGAGGGGGTGGCGGCGGCGAGTGCGGGCACGCCCTCCGCGATCGCAGCCGTCACGTCGCCGACCCCCGCCCAGCCGAGGTCGCTGCCGAGCTCCGCGGCGACGCCGGCGGCGATCATCCAGTCGGGGCGGCTCGTGCCGCGGGCGGTCACCTGCTGGCTGACGCGCGTGACCCTGCCCTCCACGTTGGTGGTGGTGCCGCGCTTCTCGCCGAAGGCGCTGGCCGGCAGGACCACGTCGGCGAGGCGGGTGCTCGCGCTGGGGTGGGTGTCGACGGAGACGATCCGCCGCGCGCCGGCCATGGCTCGGCGGGCCAGCTCGGCGTCGGGCACGTCGGCGAGCGGGTCGGCGCCGACGAGCACGAGCAGCTCGATGCGCCCTTCGGCGGCGGCGTGGAGGATCCCGTGTGAGTCGAGGCCGCCCTCGCCGGGGCGCATGCCGACGCGCAGGGCGCCGTTCACGTTGCCACGCCGCAGCACGGGCAGCACGCCCGCGCTCGGCACCGCGTCGAGGAACGCCCGCAGCGCCGCCGCGGGCAGCGACGGGTGCTCGGCGAGGTTGGCGCGCCCGACGACCACGACCACGGGGCCCGTGGCGAGCTGCGCCGTCACCTCGGGGTCGGCGAGGGCCTGGCGCAGCGCTGCCACCTGCTGGCCCGGCTCGTGGCGCACGCTCCGCCACGCGTAGGCGGTGAGGCCGGTCTCGCGCGTGGTGAGCTCCAGCACGCGCGTGCTGCGACGCTGCGCGGCGTCGCGCACGCGCAGGTACAGCACCGGCAGCTCCTCTTTGAGGTCGGGGCCGAGGAGCACGACGGTGCGGGCGGCACCGACGTCGTCGATGGTGGCGCTCGTGGCGGCCGGCACGTCGAGCGGCAGGCCGTCGGCCAGCTGCGCGTCGACGTGCGGGGTGCCGATCACGTCGTGCGCGAGGCGCGCCCACGCGTAGGCGTCCTCGTTGGTGCCGCGGGCACCGCCGAGCACGGCGATGCTGCCCGGCCCACCCGCGTCGGTGGCGTCGCGGACGAGCTGCGCCACGGCGGCCAGCGCCGCGCCCCACGTGGTGGTGGCCATCCCGGCGGGATCACCGCGCTCGCCGGTGCGCACCTGGGGCTCGCGCAGGCGGGCCTCGCTGTTGACCGCGTCGTAGTCGTACCGGCCGCGGTCGCACAGCCAGCCCCAGTTCACAGGGTCGCTGTCGACGCCGAGGTAGCGGACCACCTGGTCGCGGCTGGACTGGACGATCATGCGGCACCCGACGGAGCACGTGGTGCAGGTGGTCTCGGTCTGGTCGAGGTCCCACGGCCGGGCCTTGAACCGGTACGACACCGACGTCAGCGCTCCCACCGGGCAGATCTGCACCGTGTTGCCGCTGAAGTAGCTGGCGAAGGGCTCGTCGGGGAAGGTGTTCACCTGCGTGGTGTTGCCGCGGCTGATGAAGTGGATCAACCGGTCGCCGGCCACCTCGTCGGCGAAGCGGGTGCAGCGGTCGCACAGGATGCACCGCTCGCGGTCGAGCAGCACGAGGTCCGACAGCGGGATCGGCTTCTCGAAGTGCCGCTTCTCCTCCACGTAGCGCGACTCGCCGGGGCCGTGGGTGAAGGCCTGGTCCTGCAGCGGGCACTCGCCGCCCTTGTCGCACACGGGGCAGTCGAGCGGGTGGTTGGCGAGCAGCAGCTCGAGGACCCCCTCCTGGGCGCGCTTGACGGTCGGCGTGCTGGCGTGGACCACCTGGCCGTCGGCGACGGTGGTCATGCAGCTGACCACCAGCATCGGCCCGCGCGGCCCCTCCACCTCGACGAGGCACTGCCGGCACATGCCGACCGGGCTCATCCGCGGGTGGTAGCAGAAGCGCGGCACGTAGACACCGGCGTCCTCGCAGGCCTCGATCACGAGCTGCCCCGGCAGTGCCTCGTGCGGTCGGCCGTCGACGGTGATGCTCACGGTCGTCTTCGGCGGCGGCAGCTCCTCGCCGTCGTCGGTGCCGGCCGTGCCGGTGTGCGTCGCGCCGCTGTCAGACATGGGCCGGGGCTCCGTCGAGGTGGGGAGGGTGCGCGACGTGGGCCACGTGGCGCACACCGTGGATCGGCGGCGTGTGCAGCCCGTCCTTCGCCCGGCCGTGCTCGATGTAGTGCTCGAACTCGTCGCGGAACCGGTGGATCGCCGAGGCGATGGGGCTGACCGCCGACGGGCCGAGGGGGCAGATGGTGGTCTGGCGCGGCGGCCACGCGATGCCGGGGCTGATGGACTCGCTCACCTCCAGCAGGAGCGGCAGGTCGTCGGGGCGGCCGTCGCCGTTCAGGATCCGCTTCAGGATCCGCTCGAGCCACGTGGTGCCCTCGCGGCAGGGCGTGCACTTGCCGCAGCTCTCGCGGGAGAAGAAGTGCACCAGGTTCCAGCAGGCGGCGACCACGTCGGTGGTCTCGTCCATGACGACGATCGCGCCCGAGCCGAGCATGGAGCCGGCGCGGTCGACGGTGGGCTTGTCGAGCGGCAGGTCGAGGTGCTCGGGGAAGAACCAGGGCGCGCTCGCGCCGCCGGGGATGAACGCCTTCACCTCGCGGCCGGCGCGCACGCCGCCGCAGTACTCGGGCGCCTCGAACAGCATCCGGAACGTGGTGACGCCGTTCGGCACCTCGAACACGCCGGGCCGCTCCACGTGGCCGCTGACGGCGAACATGCGCATGCCCGTGCTGGTGGGCGCGCCGATGTCGTGGAACGCCTGCCCGCTCTCGTTGACGATCCACGCCAGGTTGGCCAGCGTCTCGACGTTGTTGACGATCGTCGGCTGCATGTAGAGCCCGCGGGTGGCCGGGAAGAACGGCGGCTTCAGGCGGGGCATGCCCCGCTCGCCCTCGAGCGACTCGATCAGCGCCGTCTCCTCGCCCACGATGTACGCGCCCGCTCCCCACGCGAGGACGACGTCGACGGAGAAGTCGGTGCCGAGGATGTTCCGGCCGACGAGGTTGTGCGCGTAGGCGTCGTTCAACGCCTGGGCGAGCCGCTCCTGCGCGAGGGCCATCTCGCCCCGGACGTAGAGGAACGCCTGCGCGGCACCGATCGCGTAGCTCGCGAGGAGCACCCCCTCGATCAGCTGGTGCGGATCGCGCTCCATGAGCAGCCGGTCCTTGTACGTGCCCGGCTCGCTCTCGTCACCGTTGACGACGAGGTAGCGGGGGTGCACGTCGGCGGGCAGGAACCCCCACTTCGTGCCGGCCGGGAACCCGGCGCCGCCACGGCCCTGCATCTCCGAGGTGCGCACCTCGTCGTGCACCTGCTGGGGGGTCATCGTGGTGAGGGCCTTGCGCAGCGCGGTGTAGCCGCCGGTGCGGACGTAGCCCTCGTAGGTGTGCCCGTCGGGCTGGTCGAACCGGGTGGTGACGAGCGCCGGGCCGGCGGGGACGAGACCCGGCACCAGGTACCGCTGCGGGGCGGACGCGCCCTCGTCGGGACGCGGTGCGTCGGGGCTGCTCATCTCGCGTCCACCGCCTCCTGCGCCGCCTTGCCGGTGCCCGCCCAGCTGGCCGGCGTGCGCTGGCGCACACGGGCGAGGGTGCCGTGGGGCGGGATCTCGTCGCCGAGGCGACCGGCGCGGAGGTCGTCGGCGAGCTGGTCGAACTGGGTGGGCGTGACCTGGTACCGGTAGCGGTAGTTGATCGACAGGGCCGGCCCCTCGGTGCAGGCGGCGATGCACTCCACGCCCTCGAGCGTGAACAGCCCGTCCGCGCTGGTGGACCCGGCGCTGATGCCGAGCGTCGCCTCGGCGTGCTCGAGCAGCTCCCACGCGCCGGTGAGATGGCACGAGATGCCGGTGCAGACGTTGACGCAGTACCGGCCGACGGGCTCGAACTTGAACATCTCGTAGAACGTCGCCGTGCCGTACACCTCGGCGTCGGTGACGCCGAGCAGCTCGGCGATGTGCTCCATCGCCTCGCGGGTGACGTGGCCGTCCTGCTCCTGGGCGAGGTGGAGCAGCGGGATCATCGCGCTCTTCGCGCGCGGCAACCTGCCGATGATCTCGCGCGCGGTCGCGACGTTGCTGTCGGTGAAGCGAGCCATGTCAGCGGTCGACCTCGCCGAGCACCGGGTCGACGCTCGAGATGACGGCCACCGCGTCGGCGATCAGCCCGCCGCGCATCATGTGCGGCAGGCACTGGATGTTGACGAAGGACGGCCCGCGCACGTGCAGCCGGTAGGGCACGGACGTGCCGTCGCTGACGAGGTAGCAGCCGATCTCGCCGCGCGGGCTCTCGATGGCCACGTACACCTCGCCCTCCGGCACCTTCATCCCCTCCGTGAACAGCTTGAAGTGGTGGATCAGCGCTTCCATCGACTCGTCGATGCGCGCCCGCGGCGGCGGGGTGACCTTCTTGTCCTGGATCCGGTAGTCGCCGGCGGGCATCCGGTCGAGGATCTGGCGGACGAGGCGCATGCTCTCGCGGATCTCGGCGAGGCGGATGGCGTAGCGGTCGAAGGCGTCGCCGTAGGAGCCGACGATGACGTCGAACTCGAGCTCGGGATAGCGCAGGTACGGCTGGTCGCGCCGCAGGTCCCACGGGACGCCGGTGCTGCGCAGGATCGGCCCCGTCGCGCCGAGGGCGAGGGCCTCCTGCGGGGTGATCACGCCCACGCCCTGGAGCCGCTCGCGCCAGATCGGCTGGCCGGTCATCAGCGTGTCGTACTCGTCGAGGCGGGGCCCGATCACGTCGAGGAGGCGCAGCACCTCGTCGCGCCACCCGGCGTGGAGGTCGACCGCGACGCCGCCGGGGCGGATGTAGTTGTGGTTCATGCGCAGGCCCGTGAGGGCCTGGAAGAACCGCAGCACCTCCTCGCGCTCGCGCCAGCCGTAGATCATCATCGACACGGCGCCGAGGTCCATGCCGTTGGTGGCCATGAACAGCAGGTGGCTGCTCATCCGGTTGAGCTCGGCCATCAGCATCCGGATCCACACCGCCCGCTCGGGGATGGCGTCTTCGATGCCGAGCAGCTTCTCCACCGCCATCGAGAACACGAGCTCGTTGCTGAACGGCGCGAGGTAGTCCATGCGCGTCACGTTGGTGGGGCCCTGGAGGTAGGTGAGCGTCTCGGCGGTCTTCTCCATGCCCGTGTGCAGGTAGCCGATCACCGGCTTGCACCGCAGCACCGTCTCGCCGTGGAGCTCGAGCATCAGCCGCAGCACGCCGTGCGTGCTGGGGTGCTGGGGCCCCATGTTGAGGATCATCGTCTGGTCCTCGGCCGGGTCGACGGGGAGGTCACCCAGCCTGGCGACGTCGGCCTCGCTCAGCCGCAGCACCGCGCCGACCTCGCGCATGAGCTCGCGGGCGGTGAGCTCGCTGCGCGGCTTCAGCCCCTGCTCGGGCTCGTTGCCGGCCTGGATGGTGTCGAGGATGCTCATGTCAGTTGGTCCCCTTGAACTGCACCGGGATCCGCCCGACCTCGTAGTCCTTGCGCAGCGGGTGGCCCTCCCAGTCCTCCGGCATGAGGATCCTGGTCAGGTCGGGGTGGTCGGCGAAGACGATCCCGAACATGTCGTAGACCTCGCGCTCCATCGCCTCGGTGCCGGGGTAGAGGTCGAACAGCGTGGCCACCGTGGGATCGTCGGCCGGCACCTGCACGCGCAGGCGGATCCGCCGGCGGTCGCGCAGCGACAGCAGGTTGACCACCACCTCGAAGCGCTCGGCGACGAAGCCCTCCGGCAGCGGCCGGCTGTGGACGAGCAGGTAGTCGACCGCGGTGAGGTCGGCGCACATCTCGTAGCCGTCCGAGCGCAGCGCGGTGACGACCTCGAGGTAGCGCTCGCGGGGCACGTGGAGGACCTGCTGCCCGAGCGCCTCCACGAGGGGGCAGCCGTGCAGCTGGGTGCGTTCGGCCGGGGGCGCAGCCGCGTCGGGCTCACCGCCGATGCCCGCCTCGGGGCCGCCGTCGGGGGTGGAGGTCATCGACGGGGGGCGGCCAGCAGCACCGGCACGGGCTGCTCGGCGGGCGGGATCTCGGTGATGTGCAGGTCGGCGCCCGCCCCGGAGGCCTCGCGGCGGCGGGTGATCTCACCGGTCTCGATGAGGCCGTGGAGGGTCTCGATGGTGTGGATCAGGGTCTCCGGCGACGGCGGGCACCCCGGTGCGTACACGTCGACGGGAACGATCTGGTCGACGCCCTGCACGATCGCGTAGTTCTGGAACATGCCCCCGGAGCTGGCGCACACGCCCATCGAGATGACCCACTTCGGCTCCATCATCTGGTCGTAGACCTGGCGCAGCACCGGGGCCATCTTCTGCGAGACCCGACCGGCGACGATCATGATGTCGGCCTGGCGCGGCGAGGCCCGGAAGACCTCCATCCCGAAGCGGCTGATGTCGTAGTGCGCGGCACCGGTGGCCATCATCTCGATGGCGCAGCAGGCGAGGCCGAACGACGCCGGCCAGGAGCTGCGCGCCCGCGACCAGTTGACGAGGTCCTCGAGCCTCCCGGTGATGAAGTTGTGCTGCAGCCCACCGAGCCCGTGCTCGCGGACGTCGTCGACGATGCCCATCAGACGGGCTCCTCCACCCGCCCGTCGGTGCCCACGCGGCGGATCGTGCTGGTGATCGTGCGCTCGGGCCCGAACTGCGGCTCGAGGCGTCGCGTGCCGCGACGCGTGGGTCCCCAGTCGAGCCCGCCCCGGGCCACCTCGTACACGAACGGCACGAAGATCAGCGCCGAGAAGATGACGATCGCGACGAAGCCGTACACGCCGAGCTCGGTCTGGTTCACCACGTAGGGGTAGATGAAGATGATCTCGATGTCGAACATCACGAACAGCATCGCCACGAGGTAGAAGCTCACGGGGAACCGGTCGGGAGGCTCCCGGCTCGGCACGATGCCCGACTCGTACGGGGCCTCCTTCGCCACGTTCGGCCGCCGCGGCGCGAGCAGTCGCGACGCGAAGAAGCTGAGCGCGCCGAACAGGACACCCAGCGCCAGCAGGACGACGACGGGGAGGTACTGGGCCACGAGGTGGCGTCCCCTAGGCCTGGGCCGGCAGCGCCAGCTGGCTGCGGTTGAGGGCCACCCGCTTGTCGCGGCGGTGCAGGAGCCAGCACGAGGCGCCGAACACGATGGTCGACCCGACGGTGATCAGCGCGGCGGGGTGGCGTCGGCTGCCGCGGTTGCGCTCCATGTACACGAACTGGCGCGGCTGGGTCTCGTCGATCACGGGCGGCACCGGCGCGCGGCCCGGCTCGACGCGCACCGGCACGACAGGGGCCACCTCGACCAGGGAGTGCCGGGGGCGGTGGAAGAAGGCGATGAAGTCGACGGCGCCGTCGGCGAAGCGGGGGTAGCGCTCGCCGCCGATGTCGTAGACGTTGATGACCCGGTACTCGGTGTTGGAGGCGAACGCGCCCGACTCGAGCAGGTACTCCTCGGCGGCGGAGCTGGCCTGGCCGAACGAGGCCTCCGACGGGTCGAGCACGAGCCAGCCCTCGTCGGACAGGCGCTGTTGCAGCGCCTGCGACGTCAGCTCGGGATCGGCGTCGGCGGGCACCTGGAGCGGCTCGTCGATCACGCCGGCCTGGCGGAGGGCACCGGGGTTCTGCAGCACGGCCGCACCAGGCACGGGGTCCCACGACGGCTCGGCGCCGCGCAGGCCGATGCCGTAGGTCCACCAGATGGCACCCATCAGCGCCATCCACCCGGCGAGCGAGGCGAACGAGACCAGGAACGCGAGCCGGCTGCCCATGTTGGTGCTGAGGATGAAGTACACGCTGCCCATCAGCACGACCACACCGATGATGACCGTGAGGATGCCGCGCAGCTCGAACATCCAGGCGCCGGGGCCGTCGTCGCTGCCGCCGTGGCCGCCCTCGACGCCGAGGATGGTGGCGGGGAGGCCCATGGCGCGGTGGACGCCGATCTGCGCGGTCGGCAGGAGGGTGCTCAACAGGTTCACGTCAGAGGCTCCGTACGTAGGCGACGATGGCGCGGATCTGCTCGTCGGTGAGCATCCGGCCGAACCCGGGCATCCGCCCGCTGCCCTGGCCCTGGACGCCGTACCGGCGGCCGTACTCCGAGCCGCTCTCGATGAAGGAGATCATGTCCTCCTCGTCGGGGAAGTGCCGCACGGTGGCGCCGCCGGTGAGGTTCCACCCGAACGCACCCTGGCCGGTGACGCCGGGGTCGCCCCAGCTCCAGCCCTGGGTGTGGCAGCGGGCGCAGTTGTAGGCGCCCGAGGCGTAGGAGAGGTTGAACAGCGCTTCGCCCATCGCCTCGTCGACCGTGGCGTAGCGGCCCTCGGCCACGAGCTGCTCGGCGGCGATCTGCGCGTTCTCGGCGATGCGCCCCCGCTCGGCCTCCGGCAGCACGCCGGTGGGGCAGGTCTGCGGGTCCTCGCCCTCGGCGCAGCCCTCACGGGGGATCTGCAGGTACTTGAGGTAGGCGATGAGCGTCTCGATCTGCTGCTCGTTCATCGGGCCGCCGCCCGCGAGCCCCCACGGCGACATCGGGGAGAACGGCCGCCCGTAGACGAGGATGAACTCCACCTCGCTCTCGTCGTACTTGTAGAAGATCGTGTTCACCGCCGGGGCCGTCCACTGCACGGCGCGGACCTCACCCGTGTTCGGGTCGGTGAGCGTGTACGGCGCCTGGCCGCCGCCGCCGTTGGCGCCGTGGCAGCCGGCGCAGTTGAACCCGCCCTCGGCGGTGGTGGCGTAGAGCTGGCCGCCCCAGGTGATGAACTGCGAGTCGCGGGCCTCCTGCGCGCCGGCCTGTCGGCTGGGCTCGAGGATCCAGTACAGCGGCAGGGCCACGACGACCACCACGAGGAGCAGCACGCCGAACAGCTGCACGCGCTCGAGGCGCTTGCCCTCCAGCGTCTCGTCGTCGTAGTAGGGCTTGCGGTTGGGGGCCAGCTCGACCTCGGAGCCGAGCTCGCGGCTCGACGCTCGCCGGTTGGCGAAGATGTACGCGACCCACCCGACCAGGGTGATGACGAAGATCACCCAGGCGATCGACTGCATGGCGACGGCGAGCATGGGTCAGCGGCCTTCCGGGGAGAGGGGTGCGGTGGGGCGGGCCCGGGCGACGGACGGCACGGACGGGGCGGTGCGGGGCGTCAGACGCAATGCGGGCCCTCCGCTTCCTGACCGGTGGTGTTGGTGCCGATGGGACGCCCGGCGTAGACGGTGCCCGTGTCGATGATGACGTCGCCGGCACCGGTGACGGTGAGGGCGAAGTGGTCCATGCCCCGCGGTGCCGGCCCACCCTTCTTCTCGCCCACCCGGTTGTACTGCGAGCCGTGGCAGGGGCACTCGAACCACTGGCTGCTCACGCACTCGGGCACGCGGCAGCCGAGGTGCGGGCACTTCTGCCACAGGGCGACCAGCCCCTGGCGCATGCCGGCGAGGACGGCGGGCTGATAGGCGGCCTCGGCCTTCGGCAGCGCCGTGGACGGGTACTCGGTGATCCACGACCGTGCCTCGGGTGCGTAGAAGAAGCCACCGCTCGAGCGGATGGTGCCGATGATCTCGTCGCGCCGGCCCACGCGCACGCGGCCGCCGAAGCCGCCCGTGGCGAAGGGCCACAGGAAGGCCACGAAGCTCGCCGCGGCGAAGGTGGTGAGGCTCGCCCCCATCAGGGCCACCGTGGCCCGGTTGAAGAACTGCCGGCGGCTGACGCCCACCACCTCCGGGTCCGGCGGCACCCACACGGCGGGCGCCATCGAGTCGGTCGTGGCGAGCGACGTGCCGGGCCGGGCCGCCGCGGCACGCTCCACCTCGCGGCCCGACGGCGAGCGGGGCACGTCGACCGCGGTCTCGTCGGCGTGCGCGGCGCGGTCGCGACGGACGGTCTCGCGGCTGAGCGCGCCGGCGCCGCGGACGTCGCTGCGCCTGGCCGCGGTGAGGAGGACCACGGCCGCGAGGACGACGACGACGGCGATGACGATGGCGATGACGGCACCAGGGCTCATGAGGTCCTCACAGCTCGAAGAACAGCCCGTCCCGCCAGGGGAGGGTGAAGTTGAAGCCGGGCCCGCGGAAGAACGACCCGATCATCACCAGCACCGCCCAGAACATGAGGTGGACGGTCATCAGGGAGATCGCGAACTTGCGGTCCTCGGGCTTGTTGGACGGGTTGCGGTCGATGTACGGGGCGAAGATCAGCACGATCAGGCCCACCCCGGGGATGGTCACACCGGCGACCATCGGGTGGAACATCGTCAGCAGCTCCTGCAGGCCGAGGAAGTACCAGGGAGCCTTCGACGGGTTGGGCGTCTGGTTGTTGTTGGCCAGCTGCAGCAGCGGGGCGTTCACCCAGATGGAGAACAGGAAGGTGAACGCGGTGCACAGCAGCGCGGCGACGAACTCGGCCGCGAGCAGGTGCGGCCACGTGTGCACCTTGTCGACCGGCGTGGCCTTCACCTCCTGGATGGAGCCGCTCTTCACCACGGTGAGGAGGCGCTGTGTGTTGCCGCCGGGCCCGGCACCGACGGGGATGCCCCCGCCGCTCGCCGGCGCCTGCACGACGCTCGCCACCTTCTCCTGCACCGCCACGCCGCCGCCCCCGGCGGCGGTGGCCCCGCCGGCGTCGCCGCCGGCCTGCGCCCTCGCCTTCGCGCTCTTGCTGCGCTCGAGGAGGTGCGCGGGGATGCGCGGGTCGGCCGCGGCCTCGGGGCCGGAGGTGGTGGCACCGGTCTCGGTGGCGCCCGGAGCCGTCGGCTCCGCGCCGCTGCCCGCCGACGCCTTCTCGCGCGCGGCCTGCGCCCGCTTCAGCAGGTGTTCGGGGATCTCCGTCACGGCTGGTCTCCCTTCGCGAGGTGGGTCGGCCGCCTGCTCACAACGGCCCCGAGATGCCGCCGTCCTTGCGGACACGCCAGAAGTGGATCGCCATGAAGATGACGATGACGAACGGCAGCATCAGCACGTGCAGCACGTACCACCGCAGGAGGGTCTCCGGGCCGATCTCGGCGCCGCCGAGGAGCACGAAGCGGACCTCCGGCCCGAACACGGGTGTGTAGCCCATCATGTTGGTGCCCACGGCCACCGCCCACAGGGCCAGCTGGTCCCACGGCAGCAGGTAGCCGGTGAAGCTGAGCAGCAGCGTGAGCATCAGCAGCACGACGCCGATCACCCAGTTGAACTCCCGCGGCGCCTTGTAGGCCCCGTGGTAGAAGACGCGGGCCATGTGCAGGAACACGCTGAGCACCATGAGGTGCGCGCCCCATCGGTGCATGTTCCGCACCAGCAGCCCGAAGGTGACCGACGTCTGCAGGTTGGAGATGTCGGTCCAGGCCTGGGTGGCCTCCGGCCGGTAGAAGAACATCAGGAAGATGCCCGTCACCGTGAGCAGGATGAACAGGAAGAAGCTCAGCCCGCCGAGGCACAGCGTGTAGCTCACCTTCACCGCGTGGCGCTTCACCTTCACCGGGTGCAGGTGGTACAGCACCGAGTTCATCACCACGTACGAGCGGTTGCGGGGGCTGTCGGTGTAGCCCTTGCGGAAGATCGACCCCGGCCGGAAGATGCTGTTCCACACCTGGCTGCCCTGCGTGTCGGTGACCAGCTTGTTGAGCCGGTCCTTCGCCGTCGGGCGAGGGGTCTCGTCGATGATCTTGGCCATCTGGTTCGTCCTGGGTGGTCGGAGGGCGGGTGCTCGTGCGCGGGTGCGTGGGCGGCGCGGTCAGAACCGCATGCCGTAGGCGTAGCCGTGGTTCGGGGTGCGGGTGTGGGTGTCGCCACCGCTCGGCGGGGCCCCGACCTTGCCGAGGATGATCACCCCGGTGGGGCAGCGGTCGACGCAGAGGGCGCAGCGGGTGCAGATGTCGTCGTCGATGATGAACACGACGTGGTCGCTCGGGTCGACCCCGGGCTGCTCGGTGCCGGTGGCCTCGGCGATGGCCGAGGGGTTGACCATGTGGATGCACTTCCACGGGCAGATGTCGACGCAGCCCTCGCACATGATGCACTCGGTCTGGTCGATGTGGATGAACTGCTTCGGCTTCACCGCCTTGGTGAGGTAGTCGGCGTCCACCTCCACGAGCTCGTACGCGTCGGTGTACGGCATCATCGGCGGGTTGGCGTCGGTGCGGGCCACGGCCGTGCCCCTCAGGCCTTCCGCGCCAGCGGGCGGCCGTAGGTCGACGTGGCCACCGCAGTGGACGCCGCCGCGGCCCGCTTGCCGCGGTTCTGCCAGTAGATCCACAGGAAGATCAGCAGCGCGAAGAACCAGACGTGCAGCAGCACGACGATGATGTCGCGCACCGCCTCGTACTGGAGGGTGAAGGGGAACCACCCGCCCTCCGCCTGCGACCGGAACACGCCGCCGGGGCCGTAGAGCACCCTGGCCCGCGTCCAACCGAGGTCCTTGTCGGCGTGGTCGATCCACTGGTGGGGGACGACGCCGAACGCGAGGAACATCACCCCGAAGGCATAGGTGGCGCCGAAGACGGCCTCGCCCCAGCTGACGGGCGTGCCGACGGGCCGACGGCGCGCGAGCGGGATGGCCACGAGCGCGAGCAGGTTGGAGAGGACGAACGAGAACAGGAACGCCTGGTTCATGCCCGGCCACCTCAGGACATCGATTGCAAGCTGCACGCCGGTGTCGCTCTCTCTTTCGTGGTGGGCTGTCGTGGTCGGATCGGGCGGTCGGTCCAGGACGTGCCGTCCTGGCGGCCACGCTCGTGAACGGTCGCACGAGCCTGGTCGAACACTAGTCGGGGGACCCCGGCGCGGCACCAGTGCGCCCGGGCGTCCCCTGATGGGCGGGATGGATGTGCGGACCGGTCTACCACGCCCTGCCGCGTGATTCACAGGGTTGTGCACATGTGCTCGCGTGACCTCCACCGCACGCCTCCTCGGGCCGGCCGAGATTCCGCTCCGGGCGGGGACGGCGTCTATCGTGCTCGCCGTGACCGAGATCCCGGAGCACCTCCTGAAGCGCAGCCAGGCCGCCCGGTCGAAGGCGACGGGGCAGCCGGAGGCGGGCGGCGACGCCGCGCCCGCCGGCGCGCAGGAGGCGACGACGGCGTCCCCCGTGCCTGCCGCGCAGGCGGCCGTGCCGGCGCGGCCGGCCACGCCGGCCACACCCGCCGCTCCCCCGCCGCCGAAGCCGGATCCTCCCTACGTGGCCGCTGCCAAGCAGCGGGCGAAGATCCCCTTCTGGGCGATGGCCACCCTCAGCCTGCTGCCGCTGTGGGTGTTCATGTACGCCCGCGGCCTCACCCCGCACGAGCAGGAGGTGGCCGGGCCGCTCGGCGAGGGCGTCGCGCTGTACACGGCCGGCTGCTCCGGCTGCCACGGCGGCGCCGGCGAGGGCGGCCTCGGCTACGCGTTCGCCGGTGGCGCGGTGCTGGCCACCTTCCCGCACATCGAGGACCAGTTGCGCTGGGTGTACGCCGGCACGCAGGCCTACGGCAACGCCGGCGTCACCATCTACGGCAACCCCGAGCGCGAGGGCGGCCCGCACATCACCGGCGCCGGCGGGATCATGCCCGCCCAGGGCGTCGACTTCGGCGGAGGCCTCACGGAGGCGCAGATCCTCGCCGTGGTGTGCCACGAGCGGTACACCCTCGGCGGCGCCGACCCCACGGGCGAGTACCTCGAGGAGTACGAGCGGTGGTGCAGCCCCGAGGCGCCGGCGTGGCTGGGCCTGGAGGACGGCACGCTCACCTTCGACAACATCGACGAGGAGGTCGAGGGCGCGCTCGAGGTGGGGCGGGTCCCCCTCCCCGGCCGACCGGCGGGCGACGCGCCCTGATCGGGCGCCGGCACGGGACCCGATCCGCGTGCTGACCGCCGACGTCCTCGTCATCGGGGCCGGTCCGGCGGGCAGCGCCGCCGCCCACTGGCTGGCCGCACAGGGCCACGACGTCGTCGTGGTGGAGCGCCGGGCCTTCCCCCGCTCGAAGGCCTGCGGCGACGTGCTCACACCGCGGGCAGTGCAGCAGCTGCACGACCTCGGCCTCGGCGCCGCGGTGGAGCGCTGGCACCGCACCGATGGCGTGCGCCTCGTGAACAGGGGCCGCAGCAGAGAGCTCGACTGGCCGCGCCACCCGCAGCTCCCCCGCTGGGGGCTGGTCGTGCGCCGCCGCGAGCTGGACGAGGTGCTGGCCGAGCACGCCCGCTGGGCCGGCGCGCGGCTCCTGCACGGCCACGACGCCGTCGAGCCGGTGGTGGAGCGCGGCTTCGTGCGCGGCGCCGTCACGCGATCCGACGCCGGCCTCGACCAGGTGGTGGCGCCGTACCTCGTCGTCGCCGACGGGGCGAACTCCACCTTCGGCCGGGCCCTCGGCACGTTCCGCACACGCGGGTGGCCCTACGCCGCGGCCGTCCGCTCCTACTGGCCGTCGCGCCGCCACGACGAGGACCGGGTCGAGCTCCACCTCGACCTCACCGACCGCGCCGGCAACGCGCTCCCCGGCTACGGCTGGGTGGCGCCCGTGGGCGACGGCACGGTCAACGTGGGCATCGGCCTGCTCAGCACCGCCCGCGACTTCCGCAGCACCAACGTCGCCCACCTGCTCGACGCCTTCGCCGACGAGCTCACCGACGCGTGGGGGATCCGTCGCGGTGGCGCCACCGGCGTGGTGCGCGTGGGCCGGGTGCCGATGGGCTCGTCCGTCCAGCCGACGGCCGGCCCGAGCTTCGTGGTGGTCGGCGACGCGGCCGGAGCGGCCAGCCCCTTCACGGGCACGGGCGTGGAAGCCGCGCTGGAGACGGGCCGCCTCGCGGCCACGGTCGTGCACCACGCCCTGGTGGAGGCCGGGCCGACGGCGCTGCAGCGCTATCCGGGCCTCGTGGCGCAGCGCTTCGGCGAACAGGACCACAGCGGGCGCCTGATCGCGCGGCTGCTCGGGCGGCCCGCAGCCATGCGCCAGCTCGCGGCCGCGGCCGTGCGCTCGGACGTGGTGGCGCGGGCGTGGCTGCGCCTCGCCACCGGCGAGCTGCGCCCCGACCACCTCGGCCTCCCCGAAGTGGGTGCCGGCGCGGCGCGGGCGCTGCTGAAGGTGGCCCCGGACGCCTGACGGCCGAGGCTGCGAGCGGCGCCCGCCGCCCCCTCCCCCGCCGCCACCTCGTTCTGGTCGCGAAAACTTGCAAAGTTCGCACGAGATCGCGACCAGAACGGTCGTCGTGAGGGCGACGGGCGAAGGGTGAGCGGCTAGAGGCCGGCGATGAGGGCGGCGGGGCCCTCGCGCAGGGCGGCGGTGGCCGGCGTGGCGGGGAGGCGGTCGCAGGACCGCACGGCGCGCTCGGCCCACTCCTCGGCCGTGCCGAGGGCGGACTCGACGCCGCCGTGGGCGCGCACGATCTCGAGCGCCTTCTCCCGCTCGCTCGCCTCGAGCGGCGAGCCGAGCAGGTCGAGCAGCGAGGCCGCGGCGATGCCGCCGCGCTGCAGCGTGCGCAGCACCGGCAGCGTGTACACGCCCTCGACCATGTCGTGACCGGCCGGCTTGCCCAGCTGGTCGTCGGTGGCCGTGACGTCGAGCAGGTCGTCGACGATCTGGAACACCATCCCGAACGCCTCGCCGTACTCGGTGAGCGCCTCGACGAGCGGTCGCTCGAGGCCCGCGACCAGCGCGCCGATGCGCGCCGAGGTGGCGTACAGCGACGCCGTCTTGCCCGCGATGGAGGCGAGGTAGGAGGGCTCGGGGCGGGCCACGTTGTAGGTGTGGCGGAGCTCTTCGATCTGGCCCTCGCACAGCCGCCCGATGGTGCGGGCGAGCAGCGCGGCCACCTCGGTGCCGAGCGACGCGGCGATCTCCGACGCCCGCGACAGCAGGAAGTCACCGGCGAGGATCGCCTGCAGGTTGCCCCACTTGGCGTTGACGGTCTCCACGCCGCGGCGGGTGGGCGCCTCGTCCATCACGTCGTCGTGGTAGAGCGAGCCGGTCTGCACGAGCTCGCAGGCGATCCCGCCCTGCACGGCGTCGTCGGTGGCGGGGCCGCCGGCCACCTGCGCGGCGACGAGCGTGAGCACGGGGCGCAGGCGCTTGCCGCCGGCGACGATGAGGTGCGAGGCGATCTCGTCGAGGTACGGGTCCGCGGTGCGCACCGACGCGGCCAGGGCCTCCTCGATCCGCTCCACGTCGGCCTCCATCCCGGGCAGCGAGAAGAACGGCAGCGTGGCCATGTCGTGGAGGCTAGGTCAGCCCGGCGGCGGACCACGAACAAGGCGCCGGTTTGTTCCCGCCGGGGACGTTGCAGGTGTCACCGCCGACCGGCCCGTCGGGGCCTCCCGACCTACACGTCGCTCCGGGACCCTGCCGATACACTCGACCCATGTTCGAACGCTTCACCGACCGGGCTCGCCGGGTGGTCGTGCTGGCGCAAGAGGAAGCACGCCTGCTGAACCACAGCTACATCGGCACCGAGCACATCCTCCTCGGGCTGATCCACGAGGGCGAGGGCGTGGCGGCGAAGGCGCTCGAGTCGCTCGGCATCTCGCTCGAGGCCGTGCGCAGCCAGGTGGAGGAGGTCATCGGCCAGGGCGGCTCGTCGCCGGCGGGGCACATCCCG
>VFQR01001132.1_pt1 | contig 22461 bp, 18 predicted proteins | sample 3512321 | NCBI WGS metagenome assembly VFQR01 (sample SAMN10412374, study PRJNA504923) | tailings metagenome | isolation source: Relicate 3 Philex TSF1 revegetated site | place: Philippines: Tuba, Benguet | collected 2017-08-29 | reverse complement strand
GGCGATGACCATCAGCGTGGCCACGCCGGTGAGGAACAGCCCGCCGCGGAACAGCCGGGCGTCGAACGTGGAGCCGGTGAGGATGCCGATCGCCGGCTCGGCGAGGTGCAGCTGCCACGCCAGCAGGCCGAGCAGGGCCACGCCGCCGAGGGCGACGAGGTCGAGCAGGCGCCCCTTCGTGCGCAGCGGCCCGCGCATGATCGCGACGGGCCGCCACACCATCGCGAACGCGGCACCGAGCATGAGCCCGCCCGCGCGCGTGATGGTGCTGAGGTACAGCGCGTCGTTGATGCTGATGCACCGGCCGGCGATGATCCAGTAGCCGTGCGAGTTCCCCGGCGAGCACGACGAGTCGATGTCGCCCGGCACGTACAGCAGCGCGGTCAGCAGCGTGATCGCCACGGAGAGGCCGACCAGCCACAGCGCGATGCGCGGCAGCGACGCCCGTCCCCGGCGCAGCAGGGCCACCATCACCAGCGGCCACACGAGGTAGAACTGCTCCTCCACGGCGAGCGACCAGAGGTGGCGCAGCGGGGCGAAGGCCTCGGCGGCCGTGTACCCCGCGCCCACCCAGATCTGGTACCAGTTCGTGAAGTAGCTCACGCCGGCGATCAGGTCGCCGCGGGTGCGACCCCGCGCGTCGCGCAGGAACAGCGCCAGGTACACGGTGAGCAGCGCCATCATGGCGAACAGCGCCGGCAGGAGGCGCCGGAACCGCCGCAGCCAGAAGTTGCGCAGGTCGACCCGCCCGCTGCGCTCGTGCTCGCCGATGATCAGCAGCGTGATCAGGTAGCCGGAGATGACGAAGAACACCGCCACGCCGGGGTAGCCGCCGTGCAGCCACGCCCGGTTGGCGTGGTACACCATCACCGCCACCACGGCGAGCGCGCGCATGCCGTCGAGCCCCGGCAGGTGCGGCACTCGGCTGATCTGCCCCTTGGGGGTGCGCGGCGGGGCCCAGTCGGTCATCGTCCGCCCAGTCTTACAGTCTGATGACGAGATGCAGCGGCACGCTCGGGTGAGGGCTCGCCACGTCCCTTACAGCTGGAGCGCCTTCACCTCGAGGAACTCCTCGAGGCCGAACCGGCCGGCCTCGCGCCCGAGGCCGCTCTGCTTGTAGCCGCCGAAGGGCGCCATCACGTTGAACGCCCCGCCGTTCACCTCCACCTGGCCGGCGCGCAGCTGGCGGGCCACGCGCTTCGCGCGGTCCGGGTCGCCGCTCCACACGCCGGCGGCGAGGCCGTACACGGTGTCGTTGGCGATGCGCACGGCCTCCTCCTCGGTGTCGTACGGGATGATCGACAGCACGGGCCCGAAGATCTCCTCCCGGGCGATGGTCATGTCCGGGGTGACGTTCGAGAACACCGTGGGCCGGACGAAGAAGCCCTGCTCGAGGCCCTCGGGGGCGTCGGGGCCGCCGGTGAGCAGCGTCGCGCCCTCGTCGATGCCGGTGCGGATGAAACCCTGCACCCGCTCGCGCTGCGCGCCCGAGACGAGCGGGCCGAGGCGGGTGGTCTTCTCGAAGGGGTTGCCGGGCGTGAACGCCGCGGCGGTGGCGGCGGCGATCTGCTCCGCCTCCTCGAGGCGCGACCGCGGCACGATCATCCGCGTGAGGGCGGTGCAGGTCTGGCCGGAGTTGAGGAAGCACTTGCCGACGCCGTCGGCCACCGCCTTGGCGAAGTCGGCGTCGTCGAGGATCACGTTCGGGCTCTTCCCGCCGAGCTCGAGCGCCACCTTCTTCACGGTCTGCGCCGCCACCTCGGCCACGCGCTTGCCGGCGCGGGTGGAGCCGGTGAAGCTGACCATGTCGACGTCGGGGTGGGCGGCGATCGCCTCGGCCACCACCGGGCCCACGCCCGTGACGAGGTTGAACACGCCGGCGGGCACACCGGCTTCGTGGATCACCTCGGCGAGGATGAAGGCGTTGAGCGGCGCCACCTCGCTGGGCTTCAGCACCACCGTGTTGCCGGCGGCCAGCGCCGGCGCGACCTTGAGCGCGATCTGGTGCAGCGGGTAGTTCCACGGCGTGATGCACCCGACCACCCCGATCGGCTCGCGCACCACCAGCGAGTTGCCCACCTGCTCCTCGAACTCGTACGAGCCGAGCAGCTGGGCGGCGATGGCGAAGTTGGCCTTGGGCAGGCCCGCCTGGATGAGCTTGCTGAGCATCAGCGGCATGCCCACCTCGCGGGCGATGGTCTCGGCGATCTCGTCGGTGCGGGCCTCGAGCCCCGCCTGCACCTTGAGCAGCAGCTCGGCGCGCTGCTCCTTCGCCATCGCGCTCCAGGCGGGGAACGCAGCCCTGGCCGCGGCGACGGCGGCGGCCACGTCGTCGGCGGTGCCGGCGGGGATGGTGGCGATCACCTCCTCGGTGGCCGAGTCGGTCACCTCCAGCGTGTCGGTGCCGGTGGAGGGCACCCACTCGCCGTTGACGTAGATGGAGTCGTGGACGCGCATGCGGGCCACGGTACGCCGTTCACCCCCGGCGCGGGAACCCCAGCAGCTCGTAGATCCCGAGGGTCGGCCCGCTCCGGTTGAGCGTGTAGAAGTGCAGCCCGGGTGCGCCGGCCTCGAGGAGGCGCCCGCACAGCTCGGCGGCGATCTCCACGCCGATGCGCACGGCCTCGTCGACGTCGTCGCCGGCTTTGGAGACGCGCTCCACCAACCACCCCGGCACCTCTGCGCCGGACATGTGCGCCATCCTCGACACCTGCGCCAGGTTGGTCACCGGCATGATCCCGGGGACGACGGGCTTGTCGACGCCGAGGGACGCGAGCTCGTCCACCAGCGCGAGGTAGTGGTCGACGTCGAAGAAGAACTGCGTGATGGCGAAGTCGGCGAGGCGGAGCTTCGCGGCGAGGTGGGTGCGGTCGGAGTGCCGGTCGGGCGAGCGGGGATGCAGCTCGGGGTGCGCGGCCACGCCGATGGAGAACGCCCCGTGCTGCGCGACGTGGTCGACGAGCTCGCTCGAGTACCGGTAGTCGCCGGCGGCCGCAGCGCCGTCGGCAGGTGGGTCGCCGCCGAGGGCGAGGATGTTCTCCACCCCCTCCGCCCGGTAGTCGACGAGGATCGCCTCGATCTCCCCGCGCGTGTGGCCGTGGCAGGTGAGGTGCGCCATCGGCGCGATCGGCGTCTGGCGGCGCACCCACGAGACCAGGTCGGCGGTGCGCGTGCGCGTGCTGCCGCCGGCGCCGTAGGTGACGCTGACGAAGTCCGGCGCGAGCGGCTCCAGCTCGGCGATGGTCCGCCCGAGGCTCAACCAGCCGGCCTCGTGCTTCGGGGGGAAGAACTCGAACGAGAAGGTGGTGCCGGCGTCGAGCAGGTCGGCGATCCGCGCCATGGGCCATGCTCGCACACGGGCCCCTCCGTGCACCATCACTCCTGCTCAGGACGGTCATGTGTCACCCTATGGGTGAAGCGGCCCGGGACCACGGGCCGCCGAGCGCGGGAGGTCCGCGATGGTGGGTGCCGAGGCAGGGTGGAGAGCCGACCCGACGGGCCGGCACGAGCAGCGCTACTGGAACGGCCTGACGTGGACCGAGCACGTCGCCGACGGCGGCGTGCGGGCCATCGATCCGCCCGTGTGGCGGGTGGCGGAGGCCGAGCGGCCGGTGACCGCGGGCGCACCGTGGGCTGCGCCGGCTGCTGCGACGGCGACGACGGCGGCGGCGGCGGTCGTAGCGGGCGGCGCGGCGGCACCCGCCGTGCACGCCGTGCCGCGGGCCCGCGGCGCGGGAGGCGCCGACGGCGGCGGGGCCCACGCGGGTGGCGCGGGCGGCGGGGTCGTTGGCGGCCGGGGCGGAGCGGGCCCCGGTGGTGGCGGCGGCGGCTGGGGCTTCCTCGACGCGATGGGTGAGCGCGCCCGCGAGCGGCCCCGGCCGGAGCTGTCGACGGCACTGGCCGGGCTGGCCGGGGCGCTGCTCGCCCTGGGCGTCCTCGCGTTCAGCGAGCTCGACCGCACGCCGCTCATGGTCCTGTCGGCCGCGCTCGTGCTCGCCGCCACCGTGGCGATGTTCGCCGACGCGCCGGCGGCCAGCCCGCTGGCCGACCTCGTCCACGCCACCGCTGTCGGCGTGGCCGTCGTGGCGATCGCCGTCCTCGGGGCGACGCTGGTCGACGGGGGCGACGACGCCGGCACGCTCGCCGGCCTCCTCGTCGGTGCCATGTACGTCGCCGCCTGGGCGCTGCCCGGCTTCCGCGGCCGCACGGTGATGCTCGGGCTCGGCGCGCTCACGCTCGCGCTCACGGCAGGCAGCAACGGCACCACCGGCGCGCCCGCCCTGCCCGTCGACGCGTCGATCCCCTCCGTGTTCGGCGACCGGATCGGCACGCAGGGCGCGATCTACCTCGCCGCCGCGGCCGTTTTGCTGGGCCTGGTGTGGCTGCTCGATCGTGCCGGCTACCACGGCGCCGCCACCGGCCTCGTCGGCGCAGGCGTGGTCACCTCCCTGCTCGGCGTGACGCTGGTCGTGCAGGACGCCGGTGAGACCGGCGGGCCGCTCCTGATGGCGGTCGTCGGGCTCCTCGTGTGCGCCGTCGGCCACCACGGCGCGCGCAGGGCGACCACGTGGTACGGCGCGGTGCTCACCGCGCTGGGCGTGCTGCTGTTCACGGTGCTGGCGTTCGAGCCGGTCGAACCGTCCGGTGTGGGCACCGCGCTGCTGACGGCCGCCGGCGCGCTGCTGGTGGTGGCCGCGCTCGTGCGCGTGGTGCGCCCCGTCAGTGCCGGAAGTGCCGACGACCGGTGAACACCATGGCCAGGCCGAGCTCGTCGGCGGCCGCCACCACCTCGTCGTCACGCACGCTGCCGCCCGGTTGCACGACGGCCGCCACGCCGGCGGCGGCCGCCGCGTCGAGCCCGTCGCGGAACGGGAAGAAGGCGTCGCTCGCGCACGCCCCGCCCCGCGCCCGCCCGGCGGCCCGCTCGGCGGCGATGCGCGCGCTGTCCAGCCGGTTCTGCTGGCCCGCCCCGATGCCCACGGCCTGACCGTCGCGCGCCAGCACGATCGCGTTGCTGCTCACGGCGGCGCAGACCGTCCACGCGAGGCGCAGGTCGGCCATCTGCTCGGGCGTCGGCGCCCGTGTCGTCACCACGTGCCAGCCGGAGGGGTCGAGGTCGAGCCGATCGCGCTGCTGCACGAGGACCCCTCCGTCGACGCTGCGGACGTCGAAGGTGTCGTCGTGCGGCGGGCGCCCGCTCAGCACGCGCAGGTTGGGCCGGCGGCCGAGCACCGCGAGCGCGCCGTCGTCGAACGACGGGGCCACGACCACCTCGGTGAACACGGGCGCGAGTGCCTCGGCCAGCTCGGCCGGGACCGGGCGGTTGAGCGCCACGATCCCGCCGAACGCGCTCACCGGGTCGCAGGCGTGGGCCCGCTCGTAGGCGTGGACGACGTCGTCGGCGACGGCCACGCCGCAGGGGTTGGCGTGCTTGACGATCACGCACGCCGGCTGCTCGAAGCGGTGCACCAGCCGCCACGCAGCCTCGGTGTCGTGCACGTTGAGGTAGCTCAGCTCCTTGCCCCCGTGCTGCACCGCCTCGTCCCACCAGCTCCGGTGCCCGTCCAGTGCGTAGCGGGCGCCGTGCTGGTGCGGGTTCTCGCCGTAGCGCAGCGACTGCCTCCGCACGAGCGACCAGTGCAGCCTCGCCGGGAGCGGCGCATCGTCAGCGCCGGGGCGGTCGAACCAGGTGGCGATCGCCGCGTCGTACTCCGCGACCATGGCGAACGCATCGGCGGCGAGGCGTCGCCGCGTGGCCGCCGTGACGGAGCCGTGCCGGCGGATCTCCGCGAGCACCACCGCGTGATCGGCGCGATCGACCACCACGGCCACGTGCGCGTGGTTCTTCGCCGCGGCACGCACCAGTGCCGGGCCGCCGATGTCGATGAGGTCGATGCTCGGGTCGCTGGCGAACGGGTAGAGGCCGACGACGACGAGCTCGATCGGCTCGATCCCGTACGTGGCCATGTCCTCGCGGTGCGAGGCGGAGGTGGGATCGGCGAGCAGGCCGCCGTGGACCTTCGGGTGCAACGTGACCACGCGGTGGTCGAGGATCGCCGGCACGCCGGTGAGGTCGGAGATGTCCGTCGCCGGCACACCCGCGTCGCGCAGCGTGCGCGCCGTGCCCCCGCTCGAGAGCAGCGTCCAGCCGAGCTCGGCCAGCGCCGCTCCCAGCTCGACGATCCCGGTCTTGTCGTGCACGGACAGCAGGGCGCGCGGCATGCGGCGAGGGTACGCGTGGGGACCATCGCACCGTGGCGGTTTTGACAAGGTGTACGGTTCGCGTGACGTGGCCGGGCGGCCACGCGCCGCATCTCACGTCTCGGGAGGCAACGTGGATCTGAGCAAGTTCAAGACCAGCGACTGGCTGAAGGTCGGCGGCGCCGTCCTGATGCTCGTCGCCTACTTCCTCACGTGGTGGAAGTTCGACCTCGACCTCGGCGAGTTCGGCTCGCTCGGGTCGGTCGACCTGGCCGGGTCGGAGTACTTCTTCACCGGCACCGTCCCGTGGCTGCTGCTCATCGCCGTGGGCGTGATCACCTTCCTGCGCGCCGCCGGCATCTGGCGGCTGCCGTCGTCGGTGCCCGAGCACCTCGTGGTGCTGGCGGTCGCGGCCCTGTCGTTCCTGCTCGTGCTGATCCGGTTCTTCTCCGACGGCACCGCCGCCGACCTCGACCGCGGCATCGGCCTGTTCCTCGCCCTGATCGCCACGATCGCCGTGCTGGTCGGCGCGGTGCTCGGCTTCCGTGAGTCGGGTGGCGACTTCAACGACCTGAAGGACATGGACAAGCTGAAGGGCCAGTTCGGTGGTCGCAGCGACGCCGCGGGCTCCAGCGCGCCGCCGCCCCCGCCCCCGCCCGCCTCGGCGCCGCCGCCCCCGCCGGCACCGCCCTCGGTCTGACCGCACACGCGCACGAGCCCCCGCCGCCGCGAGGCTGCGGGGGCTCGTTCGCGTCCGGGGCAGCCGCGACGCGCGCGCGTCAGGCGCGCAGCCCGGCGACGATGCCGGCCATCAGCTCACCGGCCTCGGTGGGGTTCAGGCCCACCTTCACGCCAGCGGCGGCGAGGGCGTCCATCTTCCCCTGCGCCGTGCCCTTGCCTCCGCTGGTGATGGCGCCGGCGTGGCCCATCTTCTTGCCCTCCGGCGCGGTGACGCCGGCGATGTAGGCGCTCATCGGCTTCGAGACGTTGGCCCGGATGAACTCGGCAGCCTCCTCCTCGGCCGAGCCGCCGATCTCGCCGATCATGATGATGGCGTGCGTCTCGGGGTCGGCCTCGAACTCCGCGAGGCAGTCGACGAAGCTCGTGCCGGGCACGGGATCACCGCCGATGCCGACGCAGGTGCTCACCCCGATGCCGAGCTGCTTCAGCTCGTACAGCGCCTGGTACGTGAGCGTTCCCGAGCGCGACACGATGCCGACGTTCGGGCCCTCCGGCGTGGGCAGCTGCGCGATCTCGCCGGCGGTGATGCCGATGTTGCACTTGCCGGGGCTGATGATCCCCGGGCAGTTCGGGCCGAGGAGGCGGGTGTCGGGGTGCTCGCGCCGGAGCGTGTTGTAGACCTTCGCCTCGTCCTGCGCGGGGATGCCCTCGGTGATGCAGACGATGAAGCGGATGCCGGCCCGGGCCGCTTCGAGGATGGCCGCCGGCGCCGCCTTGGGCGGCACGGCGACGAACGACGCGTCGGCACCGGTGGCGGCCACCGCCTCGGCGACGGTGTCGAACACGGGGATCGACTCGCCGGCGTGGCCGTCGGTCCCCCCGGTGTCGACCGTGGTCCCGCCCTTGCCGGGCGTCACGCCGGCGACCACCTGGGTGCCGTAGGCCTTGTTGCGCAGGCCGTGGTACTTGCCCTGGCCGCCGGTGAGGCCCTGCACGATCACCTTGGTGTGCTCGTTCACGAAGATGGCCATGACGTTCAGTTGCTCCCGTTCGCGAGCGCGACCGCGGTCCTCGCCGCGTCGAGCATGGTGGGCTTGGAGACGAGCTTGGACTCGGGGATGCCGGCGTGGGTGAGGATCTCCCGGCCCTGCTCGGCGTTGGTGCCATCGAGGCGGATGACGATCGGGGCGCGCAGGTCGACGCGGCCGAGCGCCTCGACGATGCCCTTGGCCACCTCCTCGCCACGCGTGATGCCGCCGAAGATGTTGATGAAGATGCTCTTCACGTTCTGGTCGAAGTTGATCACCTCGAGCGCTGCCGCCATCACGTCGGCGTTGGCACCGCCTCCGATGTCGAGGAAGTTGGCGGCGCGGCCGCCGACCTGGTTGACCACGTCGAGGGTGCTCATCGCGAGGCCGGCGCCGTTGGCGATGATCCCGACCGTGCCGTCGAGGCCGATGTACTGCAGGTCGTGGGTGCGGGCGAGCTGCTCGCGCTCGTCGAGCTCCTCCGTGGCGCGGAACGCCTCCCACTCCGGATGCCGGAACGCGGCGTTGCCGTCGAGGCTGACCTTCGCGTCGAGGGCGTGGACCCCGCCGTCGGGGCGCAGGATCAGCGGGTTGATCTCGGCGAGGTCGCAGTCGCCCTCGGTGAAGCAGCGGTACAGCTTCACGAGCATGTCGGCCACGCCGTCCACCGCCTCCGCGTCGATCTTCGCGTCGACCGCCGCCTGGCGGGCCCGCTCCACGCTGATGCCGTCGACGGGGTCGATGTGCAGCATCACGATCGCGTCGGGATCCGTGGCCGCCACCGCCTCGATCTCCACGCCGCCCTGCGCGCTGAGCATGAGCAGGTGCTGCTTCGCGGCCCGATCGAGGGTGTACGACGCGTAGTACTCCCTCTCGATGTCGCTCGCGTGCTCCACCCACACCCGCTTGACGGTGTGCCCCTTGATGTCCATCCCGAGGATGTTGCCGGCGTGGGTGCGCACCTCGTCCGCGGTGTCGGCGAGCTTGATGCCGCCCGCCTTGCCGCGGCCGCCCACCTGGACCTGGGCCTTCACCACCACCGGGTAGCCGGCCTGCTCGGCGGCGGCGACGGCCTCGTCGACGGTGTGGGCCACGTCGCCCGGCGACACCGGGATGCCGAAGCGGGCGAAGTACTGCTTGCCCTGGTACTCGAACAGGTCCACGTCGGTCTCCTCGTCACACGTCGGGTGGTTGCTGGTCGTGCTGGTCGTGCCGGCCGCCCTGGTCGGGCGCGCCGTCGTCGCCGCCCTCGCGGTCGTCGAGGGCGCCCTCGAGCCAGCGGGCGATGGCCTTGAGCGACGCGCCCGGTCCGAAGATCTCGGCCACGCCCTGCTCGCGCAGCACGCGCGCGTCGGCGTCGGGGATCACGCCGCCGCCGAACACCATCACGTCCGCGAGGTCGCGGCTGCGCAGCTCCTCCATCACGCGCGGGAAGAGCGTGAGGTGCGCGCCCGACAGCAGCGACAGCCCGACGGCGTCGACGTCCTCCTGCAGCGCCGTCTCGGCGATCTGCTCGGGCGTCTGGTGCAGGCCGGTGTAGATCACCTCGAAGCCGTGGTCGCGCAGCGCCCTGGTGATCGTCTTCGCGCCGCGGTCGTGCCCGTCGAGGCCGGGCTTGGCGACGACCACGCGGTACGGACGCTTCACGAGTGCGTGACCCTAGGCCGCGGCCCCGCCGGCGCTCCAACCCGCCCCGCCCCGCGCCGGGGCGCCGGCGGTCAGGGCTCGGTGCCGGAGGAGGTGGCGGAGGCGGCATCCTCCGCCGCGCCGCGCAGGTCGATGATCACGACGTCGCTCACGAGGGGGCGGACGCGCTCGGGGCGGGCGAGGTCGTCGACGCCGAGCGTGCGGCCCTCGCAGTCGAGGAACTCCCGCGAGCCGGGCACCTGGCGGACCTTGCAGGTGTCGTCGCGATCGGCGGGGAAGGCGTAGCGCACCCGCCACCCCGTGCGGGGGTCGTCGCCCTGGTGGTCGAGGACGATCGACCGGTCGGCCGTGTCACCGAGCAGGCCCTGGAACAGCAGCGGGCCGTCCTCCGCGATCTCCCCCGCGAGGAACTCCGTGCGCCCGACGGTCCACGTGGGCGGCGCGAGCCGCTCCTCCACCTGCTCCGGGTTGCCGGACAGCAGGGCGGCGACACCCCAGGTGGCCAGCCCGAGCACGACGAAGAAGGCGATGCCGCCGACGACGGGGAGCACGGCGCGCCCGAACGTCGACGTCGGGCGCAGCCGTTCCAGCACGTGCACCAGTGTGCTCCCGGCGGTGCCACGTCCCAACGTGCGCGCCGGTGCGGCGCCCTCGCGCGCACGCCGCCGCCCGGCGTCGACCCGGTGTCCGGCGGGTGACGTCACGGTGGACGCGACGTGAACGGCAGGTGTCCGGAGCGGGCTACGGTCGCGCGCCTGTCGAGGGTCCCACCCCCGGCAGGGGAGGAGATCCGACGATGACGACGTGGACAGCCCCAGCACCCGGGCCGTGGCAGCAGGACCAGGCCCACTCCCCGCGGCCGCAGACGCCGATCGTGGCCGAGCTGATGATCCCCGGCTTCAACCGGGGCTTCAGCGAGACGTTCGGCAGGTACGGGCTGCTGCTCGACCGTCTGGCCATCGCCGGCGTGAACGGGTTCACCTACCACCAGCCGCAGCCGTTCGACATGCCGGGGCCCGACGGCCCGAAGCCGCCCGAGGAGATCGGGCGCGAGCTCGGCCGGCGAGCGGCGCTGGCGGAGGAGACCTTCGCCACGAAGCGCTGGCGGGCCGACCTGGAGACGTGGGACACCGAGGCGAAGCCGGCGTCCATCGCCCGCCACCGCGCGCTCGGTGCCGTCGACGTCGACGCGGCCGACGACGCCGCGCTGCACGCCCACATCGCCGAGCTCGCGTCGAACCTCGGCGAGATGGTGTACCAGCACCACCGCTTCAACATGGCGGCGATGCTGCCGGTCGGCGACCTGGCCCTGCACGTGGCGGGGTGGGCGCACGTGCCCCCGACGGTGGCCCTCGGGATGCTGGAGGGCCACTCGCCCGTGTCGGCGGTGGCGTCGGACGACATGACCGACGCGCTCCACGCCCTGCGCGCCGACGACGGCGCCCGCGCGCTGCTCACCGCCGAGGGCGACGCCGCCGAGCGGCTCGGCGCACTGCGCGCCGCCGTCCCCGCCGTGGATGCGTGGGTGGGGCTGGTGCAGGACCGCCCGATCGAGGGCTTCGACATCACCGCCCCCACGCTGCGCGAGCTCCCCGAGCTGCTGCTCGGGCGCCTCGCAGCCGCACTGGCGGCCGATCCGGAGGCGTCACGGCGTCGAGCCGACGAGCTGGCCGACGAGCTGCGCGACAAGGTCCCGCCCGAGCACCGCGCCGAGTTCGACGAGCTGCTGGCGGAGGCTCGGGCCGTGTACCGCCTGCGCGACGAGCGCGGGCTGTACAGCGACATCACCGCCATCGGGCTGATGCGCCGGGCGCTGCTCGCGGTGGGGCGCCGTCTGGCCGCCCGCGGGCAGCTCGACGCGCCGGAGCTGGTGCTCGACGCGAGCCTGGCCGAGGTGGTCGAGCTCCTCGCCGGCCGGGGGCCCGCGAGCGACGAGCTGGCGGCGAGGGCCGCGGAGCGCGCGCGCAAGGGCGCCGAGGGCGCGCCGCGTCACCTCGGCGACCCGCCGCCCCCGCCGCCGCCCGTCGACCAGCTGCCGCCGGCGCTCGGACGGCTGATGTCGAGCGTCGGGTTCATGATCGACGCGGTGCTCGGGCAGCTGCCGGCACCGTCCGGCGACGGATCCACCATCCGCGGCATCGGCGTGACCGACCACGTGGCCGAGGGGCGGGCCCGCATCGTCCGCGACGTCGACGACCTGCTCGCCATCGAGGACGGCGACGTCATCGTCGCCTCCGCCACGGGCGAGGCCTTCAATGCCGTGCTGCACCTCGTGCGCGGCATCGTCACCGACCACGGCAGCCACGCCTGCCACGCGGCGATCGTCGCGCGCGAGATGGGGTTCCCCGCCGTGGTCGGCACCGTCGACGCGACGCGCCGCATCGCGAACGGCGACCGGGTGCGCCTCGACGGCTCCACCGGTGAGGTGCTCGTGCTCGCATGAGCTCGGCCGGTCCGGCGAGCGACCGCGTGCCGCTCGCCTCGGTGGTCGGCGTCGCCGCCGCAGCAGGTCTCGTCCCGCTCAACTCCACGATGATCGCCGTGGCGCTGCCGGCGATCGCCGACGACTTCGAGGTGAGCACCGGCGTCGTCGGCATCCTGGTCACGCTCTACCTCGCCGTCATGCTGATCGGTCAACCGCTGGCCGGGCGCGCCGCGGACCGCTGGGGCAGCCGGCGAACGGTGCAGGGCGCGCTCGTCGGCCTCGCCGCGTGCTCCGCAGCGGCCGCCGTCGCCCCGGCCTTCGCCGTGCTCGTCGGCGCCCGGGCGCTGCAGGCGGTGTGCGCAGCCGCGCTCGGCCCCGCCACGCAGTCGCTGCTCGCGGCGATGGCACCACCCGACGAGCGCGGCCGCGTGTTCGGGATCATGGGCTCGGTGATGGGCGCCGGCGCGGCGTCGGGACCCATCGTCGGCGGTGCGCTCGTGGCCGCCTTCGGGTGGCAGGCGATCTTCGTCGTCAACGTGCCGGTCGCCCTGGGCGCGATCGCCGCCACCCGCAGGGCCGACGGCGCCGCCGCGACGCCCGGCAGCTCCCGTCCCGCGGTGCCCGACACCGGTGCCCGCATCGCCAACGGCGTCTTCGTCGCGTCGTTCTGCTCCCAGGCCCTGTGCACCGGTGCGCAGTACGCGCTGCTCATCCTGACCCCGATCATCCTCCACGCGCAGGGGTGGGGCTCGTCCGGGATCGGGCTGGTGCTGTCGACCCTGACGATCGGGATGATCGTCGCCGGCCCCGTCGGCGGCCGGATCGGTGACGCGAGGGGCCAGCGGCTGCCGGCGCTGGTCGGTCTCGCCGCGGCGGCGGCGGCGATCGTGGCGCTGGCCGCCGCCGGGTCCGACGTGACGCCGGTCCTGCTCGCGATCGGGCTGACGGTGTTCGGCATCGGCCTGGGCGTGGTGATGCCGAACCTGACCTCGGCCGCCCTCGGCTCGGTGCCGCCGGCGCGGACGGGCGCGGCGGCGGGCGTGTTCTCGATGGGCCGATACGTCGGCAGCATCGCCTCCACCACGCTCATCGTGGTGATCGTCACCGAGGCAGCGCGCGGGGCCACCACGGTGCTGGTCACGGCTGCGGCGGCGACGGTGCTGGCGACGGCGGCCGCCGCGCGCCTCCCGGCGGGCCCCCCGCGCCCGGCTCGACGGCCCGCCGCGCACGAGCAGGCGCCCGCCGCCCGCGGTGCCGAGCTCGGGTGAGGGGCGCGCCGCGCGGCGATCAGGCGCCGGTCCGGCGCGCGGCGGCGCGCTCGACCAGCGACGGCGGCAGGTTGTCGAGCAGCCGGTCGACGAAGGCCTCGCTGTGCTCGGCCAGCTTCGAGCGGTGCAGGGCCACGCCGCCCAGCACGTCGGCTCCGCGACCCTGCACGGCGGAGGTGAGCTTGTCGAGCGTGCGCGCCGGGTGCAGCGCGTAGGTGCAGAACACCGCCGCCTTCTTGCCACGCATGGCGGGGAGCTTGTTGATGGTGCCCAGGCCGAACGGGCCCTGGCCGACCACGAACAACCCGTGCACCCACGTGCCGACGAGGACGATGTCGGCCTCCTGGATGGCGGCGTGGTCGGGCTCGCGCATGCGGTGGAGGCCGGTGATCGTCCAGCCTTCCTCCTGCAGGAGCGTGCCGATGCGCTCGCCGGCCTCCCACGTGTTGCCGGTCAGGCTCTCGACGAGGATCGCTGCCTTCATGCCCCGATTCAAGCACCCGGCCGTGGCGCCCGAAGCACTCCGCGCCTCGGCCGGCCGCACCCCGGGCGTGTGGCACCCGCTCCGTAGGATGGTCGGGCCATGTCCGACGCCGAGCTGTTCCCCGACGAGCCGCCGGCCCCCGCCGGCCGGCACGGAGGCGCGACCGAGGGGTTGAACCCCGACCAGCTCGACGCCGTCGTGCACCGGGGAGGGCCGCTGCTCGTCGTCGCCGGGGCCGGCTCGGGCAAGACGCGCGTGCTCACCCACCGGATCGCGCACCTCATCCACGAGGGCGTCCACCCCATGCAGATCCTGGCGATCACCTTCACCAACAAGGCGGCGGCCGAGATGCGCGAGCGCGTCGCCGCGCTGGTCGGGCCGATCGCCCACAAGATGTGGGTGAGCACCTTCCATGCGGCGTGCGTGCGGATCCTACGCGCGCAGGCCGACCGGCTCGGGTACCCGCGCTCGTTCTCCATCTACGACCAGGCCGACGCCCAGCGCCTCACCGGTTACGTCATCCGCGACCTCGGCCTCGATGCGAAGCGGTTCACGCCCCGGGGGGTCCACGGCACGATCAGCCGGTGGAAGAACGAGCTGATCGACCCACAGCAGGCCGCCCTGTTGGCCGGCGACGTGTTCGACCGCAAGCACGCCGACGTCTACGCCGAGTACCAGTTCCGCCTGCAGCGGGCGGGAGCGATGGACTTCGACGACCTGCTCATGCAAACCGTGGAGCTGTTCCGCGGACACCCCGACGTGCTGCAGTCCTACCGCGAGCGGTTCCGCCACGTCCTGATCGACGAGTACCAGGACACCAACGTGGCGCAGAACGAGCTGGCCGTGCTGCTCACGGCCGAGAGCGGGGAGATCACCGCCGTCGGCGACGAGGCCCAGTCCATCTACCGCTTCCGCGGTGCCGACCTGCGCAACCTGGCGAAGCTGGAGGAGACCTTCGAGGACCTCACCACGATCGTGCTCGACCAGAACTACCGCAGCACGCAGATCATCCTCGACGCCGCCAACGCCGTCATCGCCAACAACCCGTCGAAGCAGAAGAAGCACCTCTGGAGCGAGCTCGGCGCCGGCGAGCTGATCGTCCGCTACCACGCCGAGGACGAGCACGACGAGGCGGCGTGGGTCGCCCGCTCCATCCACCGGCTCCACGAGGTGGAGCAGCAGGCCTGGCGGGAGATCGCCGTCTTCTACCGCACCAACGCGCAGTCGCGCGTGGTGGAGGAGGCGTTCATGCGCGCGGGCGTGCCGTACAAGGTGGTCGGCGGCACCCGCTTCTACGACCGGCGTGAGGTGAAGGACGCCCTCGCGTACCTGCGGGCCGTGGTCAACCCTGCCGACGAGGTGAGCGTGAAGCGCGTCCTCAACGTGCCGAAGCGGGGGATCGGCGACACCAGCGTCGCCCGGCTCGACGCGCTCGCCGCCACCGAGCGGATCCCCTTCGCCGCGGCGCTGCGCCGGGCGCGGGAGGCGGGCGTGAGCGGTCCTGCGGCGCGGGGCGTCGAGTCGTTCGTCCAGCTGCTCGACGACCTGGCGGTGATGGCCGTCGACACCGACGAGCGACCGGCGGCCTCGCCGGCCGACGTGATCCAGAACGCGCTGGAGCTGAGCGGCTACCTCGCGGAGCTGGAGGCGGAGGGCTCGGTCGAGTCGAACGGCCGCCTGGAGAACCTCGGCGAGCTCGTCGGCTCCGCGCGGGAGTTCGCGCGCATCGACGAGTTCCTCGAGCAGGTGTCGCTCGTGGCCGACACCGACGACCTCGACGACGACAACCGCGTGGTGCTGATGACCCTCCACTCCGCGAAGGGCCTCGAGTTCCCGAACGTGTTCCTCGTGGGCGCCGAGGAGGGCGTGTTCCCGCACCTGCGCGCCCTCACCGAGCCCGACGAGCTGGAGGAGGAGCGGCGCCTCGCGTACGTGGGCATCACCCGGGCGCAGCAGCGGCTGCACATCAGCCACGCGTGGAGCCGCAACCTTTTCGGCAGCACGCAGTACAACCCGCCCAGCAGGTTCCTCGACGAGATCCCGAGCGAGCTGGTCGAGTCGAAGGGCAGCGGCGTCGGCCGCGGCGGGGGACGGCACAGCTACCGCCAGCACGACCGCCCCCGCAGCCGCGACCGGGCGGGGGCGCAGCCGCGGCGGAGCCCTCTGTCGTCGTACGACCCGGACGACGACGAGGCGCACGCCCACCGCGAGCGCGTGGTGGAGGCGGCCATGCGCGCCGGGCAGCGGGCACCCCAGCCGTCGGGCGCCGACGCGATCGGCCTGCGGGTGGGCGACGACGTCAGCCATCCCACCTTCGGCGACGGGGTGATCCTCGAGGTCCGCGGCGACGGCGACCGCGCCGAGGCCACGATCCGCTTCCGCGACGTCGGCACGAAGCACCTCTCGCTCGCCTGGGCCCCGCTCACCCGGCGATGACGCTGCCCCCGCGCGGCCTGCTCCTCGCCCGGGCCGGCGCCACGGCCCGGCTGGCCGCGTTCGGCGCGATCTCGGGAGCGACGGCCGGTCGTCGCCTCGTTCGTGTTCCTCGGAGCGCTCGACGCCGTCACCGCAGCCCGGATCCGGCACGGCTGGCTGGTCTGGCTGCTGCCGCTGTTCGGCCTCGTCGTCGGCACCGCGTATCACCGCGTCGGCGGCAGGGCCACCCAGGGCACCGCGCTGGCGGTGAGCGAGGCCCATCAGTACACCGAGGGCGCTCCGGCGCGGATGGCTCCGATGGTGCTCGGCGGCACGTTGCTGGGGCACCTCGGGGGCGCGTCCGTGGGGCGCGAGGGCACGGCGGTGCAGATGTCGGCGTCGCTCACCGACGGGGTGGCCCGTGTCGCCCACCTGAGCCGCGACGACCGCGCCGCGCTCGCCCGGGCGGCCCTCGCCGGCGGCTTCGGCTCCGTGTTCGGGGTGCCGGCCGCCGGTGTGGTCTTCGCGATGGAGGTCGCCAGGCGGCGCACGCTGCGCGCGCTGGTCGCCTCGGTGACGGCAGCCGTCGTCGGCCACGGCATCGTCCTCGCCCTCGGCCACCACCACGCCGCGCTGCCCCGCTTCGCGCTCGACGTCGATGCCGCCACGCCGCTGCGCCTCGCCGCGGCAGGCGTCGTCTTCGGCCTGCTCGCCCGCACGTTCGCGGTGAGCGTCGACGCGCTGAAGATCGCGTCGCGGCGCTTCCTCGGGCCGTCGCCGCTCCACCCGGTGGTCGGCGCCGTGGCCACGCTGGCGCTGATGCTGCTGTTCGGCCGCGCCTACCTCGGCCTGTCGCTGCCGCTCGTCGACGCGGCCTTCGCCGGCGAGGCCACGTGGCGCGACCCGCTGCTCGAGATGCTGTTCACCGTGGTGGCCCTCGGCACCGGCTTCGTCGGCGGTGAGGTGACGCCGCTGTTCGTGGTGGGGGCCACCGCGGGGGCGGCGCTGGCGGCACCGCTCGGCCTGCCCGTGCCGGCGACGGCAGCGCTGGGCCTCGTCGCCGTGTTCGGCGCCGCCGCCCACGTGCCGCTCACCTGCACCGTGGTGGCCGTCGAGCTGGTCGGCTGGGATGCGGCGCTCCCTGCGCTCGGGGTGTGCCTGGTGGCCCGCCTCCTCGCCGTCCGGAGGAGCATCTACGACCATCCCTCCCTCACGGCCGTCTGATCCCGAGATCGGGTACGGGTGCACGACAGTCGTGCACTCCTACCCGATCTCGTCGGGGGAGGTCGCGTCAGGCCCGGCGGAGGATCCGCACCGGCAGCTCGCGCGGGCCGCGGATCTGGCCGACGCTCCACCGCACGGCCGCCGGATCGGCGAGCGTGAAATCGGGGAAGCGCTGCACGAACGTCTCCACCGCCACCCGCACCTCGAGGCGGGCGAGGTTCGAGCCGAGGCAGCGGTGGATGCCGAGGCCGAACGCGGCGTGCCGGTTGACCTCCCGATCGATCAGCACCTCGTCGGCGCGCTCGAACTCCTCGGGGTCGAGGTTGGCCGCAGGGAACGGCAGCAGCACCCACTCGTCCTTCTTCATCGGGCAACCCTCGAAGTCGTGGTCCTTCGCCACCATCCGGGCCATCGTCACCGGCGCGTAGGCACGGAGGAACTCCTCGATCGCCGTGGGCCACAGCTCGGGCTCCTCGCCGAGACGGCGCAGGTCGTCCGGATGCCCGGCGAGGTGCCAGAGGCTCGACCCGATGGCGCTCCAGGTGGTGTCGATGCCGGCCAGCAGCAGCAGCACGATGCTGCCGCGCACGTGCTCGTGGCTGAGCGGCTGGTCGAAGATCGTGGCGTGCATGAGGAAGCTGGTGAGGTCGTCGCGCGGGTTCGCCTCGTGGTCGCGGATCTGCTCGTCGAGGTACGCGTCGAGCCGCTCGAAGGCCGCCTGGCGGACGGCCGGGGCGTGGTTCACGCCCTCCAGCACGTCGTGGACGAAGCCGCGGAACGTGTCGGCGTCCTCCAGGGGGAAGCCGAGCATCCTGGCGATGATGTTGACCGGGATGTGCTGCGCGTACTGGACCGCCGCGTCGACCACGTCGGCGTCGCCCATCTCGTCGATCAGCTGGTGGCACAGCGCCCTGGCGTCGTGCTCCCACGGGTCGATCTTCTTCGGCGCGAACGGCGGCAGCAGGAGGCGGCGGGCGTGGTGGTGGACCGGCGGGTCGCTGGTGATGGGCGGGGCGCCGCCGATCGGGGCCTCGGCGAGCACCTCACCGGTGTTGACCACCACCGAGCGGGAGGTGAAGTGCTCGGTGTCGTACGCGATCCGGGAGACGTCGGCGTGGCGCACGGGCAGCCAGGTGCCCCCGTAGCGCTCGCTGTGCGCCACCGGGCAGCGCTCGCGCAGGTCGGCCCAGATCTCGTGGGCGTGCAGGTTGTACTCGGGATCGGCGTGGTCGAAGTCGGTGGCCCAGTCGGTGACCGGGCCGTACATGCTCTCGGGCGCACCGTGCTCGACGGTCATCGCGGGACTCCCTGCTCGGTGGCCTCGGTGGCCTCGGTGGTGGAGATGGCGAACTCGGGGCAGTTGGCCACGGCGAGGCGGGCCTTGTCCTCGAGCCCCGCCGGCACCGTGCCGTCTCCCAGGACGAACGCCGTGCCGTAGTCGTCGACGTCGAAGAGCTCGGGCGCCAACGCGTAGCACCGGTTGTGCCCCTGGCACTTCTCGCTGTCGATGTGGACGCGCATGGGGGAAGTGTACGCGAGCCGTGAGACGGAGGAAAGGAAAACGTCTCAGCGTCTCTCGCTGCTCGCCGGGCGGGAGGCACCTGCCACAGTGACCCCCGTGGACGCCGCGTTCGTCGCCAGGGTGAAGGACCAGATGACCTACGAGTTCGGGCGCAGCGGCCCGCCGGAGGCATTCCCACACCTGCCGGACCTGCCGCTCGGTCGCTACACCGACCCCGAGCTGTGGCGGCTCGAGCGCGAGCGCGTGTTCGCCCGCAGCTGGATCCTCGTCGCCCACGACAGCGAGCTGGCGGGCGCGGGCGCCTACCGCACCGTCGACGTGGCGGGGCGCCCGCTCGTCGTGGTGCGCGGCACCGATGGCGAGGTGCGCTCGTTCGTGAACGCCTGCCGGCACCGGGGCGCACCCGTGGTGCGCGACGAGTGCGGCACGTGCCGGCTGCTCGTGTGCCAGTACCACTCGTGGAGCTACGACACCCTCGGTCGGCTGGTGCGGGTGCCCGACGAGCGCGACTTCGTGGGGCTCGACCCGGGCGAGCGCGGCTTGGTGGGCGTCCGGTGCGAGACGTGGTGCGGGCTCGTGTTCGTCAACCTCGACGACGACGCCGAGCCGCTGATCGACTGGCTGGGCCCGCTGGCCACGGAGCTGGCACCGGTGATGGGCGCCGACATGCGCGTGGTGGCTCGCACCAGCACCACCCACCGGTGCAACTGGAAGATCATGGCCGAGGGCTTCCTCGAGGTGTACCACGCCAAGACGATCCACGTGCAGACCGTGGCCAACGTGCTGCGGCCGGCGGGCGCGGCGATCAGCCTCCTCCCCCGCGGCCACAGCCGGATGATCACGCCGTTCAGCGAGCAGGTGATGGCCGCGGGGCGCGACACCCACCGGGGGCTGCCGGTGGTGCCGGGCCTCGGCGAGCTGTTCGACATCAGCAACCCGGCGTACAGCATCTTCCCCAACCTCATCACGCCGCTCGACAAGAACGGCTTCCCGATCCTGCAGTTCTGGCCGGAGGACGTGGACCGCACCCGTCTCGAGCGGCTGTGGCTGGGGCCCGTCGCCGGCGTGGAGCCCGAGCGGCACCCGGCGTGGGACAAGCGCCTGACCGCGTTCGAGGTGGTGATGGAGGAGGACACGAAGAACCTCGAGCCGATCCAGCGCTCGGTGGAGGCCGCCGCCCACGGCGGTGTGCCCCTCAACTACCAGGAGCGGCGGATCTGGCACTTCCACGCCACGATCGACAAGGCGGTGGGGCCCGAGCGCGTGCCCCCGACGCTGCGCGTGCCCGACCTCCTCGCCGAGTGGGTCGACGCGCCGGCCGTCGCCGCCCCCTGACCACACCCCCTACCCACGGACCACACCGCGACCGGCTCCCCGCCCGAGCCCACCCGGCGCCAGCCCACCCGGCGTTCTGGTCGCGAAGAAGTGCGATCTTTCCAACTTTTCGCGACCAGAACGGGATGGGGAGGGTGTTCGGGTCAGGTGGTGAGGGCGCGGAGACGGGCGACGACGTCGGGGGCCGAGAGGTCGACGACCGCGGTGAGGGGGAGGTCCTCGCCGGTGACGGCGGCCAGCGCCCTGCCGCCCGACGCCGCGGACGGCAGGCCCCAGGCGAGGACGACGCAGCGCGCGCCGGGCCGGGACGCGGCGAGCACGGCCGCGCGGGCGAGCGCCTTCCACACGGCGTCCTGGCGCTGCAGGCCGGGCCGGGTGCCGGTGCGCCCACCCGCCACGTCGAACCACCACGTGGCGCCGGTGCGGTCGCGGGCCTCGAAGGTCAGCTCCACCCCCGGCACGAGGGCCACGTCCTCGCCGACGACCACGAGCCCGGCGTCGAGCAGGCACCGGCGCGCGTGGTCACGCGACGACCAGCCGGCGACGAGCGGGTCGTCGTGGACGGTGGTGGCGGCGACGGTCCCCCCGGGCGCGAGGGCCACCTGGGGCAGCGGCACCGCTGCCGCCACTCGCGCCTCGGCGGCGGCGACGTAGGCCGGGTCGGTGTCGTAGCCGACGTAGTGCCGCCCGGTGCGCACGGCGGCGACGGCTGTGCTGCCGGAGCCCATGAACGGGTCGAGGACGACGTCACCGACGTAGGTGTGCAGGTGGATCAGCCGCTCGGGCAGCGCCACCGGGAACGGCGCGGGGTGACCCACGCGCGATGCGCTCTCGGCCGGTAGCTCCCACACGTCGAGCGTGGCCTCCATGAACTCGTCACGCGAGAGGCTGCTCACCGAGGGCAGCCCGCGGCGCGCCCGCGTGCGCGCGTCGAGGGCGCGGTCGAAGCGGCCCTTGCTGGCGATGACGATCCGCTCGCTCACGTCGCGCAGCACCGGGTTGGCCGGGCGCTGGAACGAGCCCCACGCACACGACCCGGACGCGCCGCGCTGCTTCACCCACACCACCTCCCCGCGCAGCAGCAGCCGCAGGTCGTCCTGGAGGATCCCGGTGACGTCGGCGGCGAGGGACCGGTAGGGCCGCCGGCCGAGGTTGGCCACGTTCACCGCGATCCGCCCACCGGGCTCGAGCACGCGCACGCACTCGGCGAACACGTCGCGCAGCATCTGCAGGTAGTCGAGGTAGGTGGCCGGCACCGCCCCCGCCCCCAGCTCCTCCTCGTAGGCCTTGCCGGCGAAGTACGGCGGCGAGGTGACCACGAGGGCCACCGAGGCATCGGCCACCTCCGCCATGTCCCGCGCGTCGCCGGTGATGATGCGGTCGAGCGACGCCGGATCGGGTGCGGCCACCTCCGCGTCGTCGCTCACCTCCGGCGGGGCGAAGCGGGCGTAGAAGGCGCTGGCGTCGTGGTTCTCCCGCCGGGAGACGCCGAAGTTCGACGTGGAGGTCCCGCGCGGCCGTGACACGCGCCGATGCTACGGAACCCGCGCGCGCGGGTCGTGGATGCGCGCACCGGCCCGGCGCGGCCATAGCCTCGCCCCATGGCCGCCTCGTCGCAGCAGCGCGCTGCAGGTGCAGCAGCGGTGCGCTACCTGTGGACCCCGCTCGCGCTGGGACCGGTGAGCACCAAGAACCGGCTCGTGTTCAGCGCCCACCTCACCAACTACGCGCGCGCGGGGCTGCCGACCGAGCAGCACGCCGCGTACTACGAGGCTCGGGCGGCGGGTGGCGTCGGGCTGATCGTCACCGAGGAGCACTCGACGCACCCGACGGACTGGCCCTACGAGAAGCTCATCCACGGCTTCCACCGCGACGTGATCCCCGGCTACCGGCGCATCACCGACGCGGTGCACCGCCACCGCACACCGATCTTCGCCCAGATCAACCACAACGGCGGGCAGGCCTCGTCCATGTACTCGCGCCTGCCCGTGTGGGCGCCCTCGGCCGTGGCCGACCCGCTGTTCCGCGAGGTGCCGAAGGCGGTCGACCACGCCGAGATCGACGAGGTGGTGGCGGGCTACGCGCTCGTCGCCGAGCACTGCGCCGAGGGCGGCTTCGACGGCATCGAGCTGCAGTGCAGCCACTCCTCGATCGTGCGCGGCTTCCTGTCGCCCGTCACCAACCGGCGCACCGACGAGTACGGCGGCTCGCTCGAGAACCGCACCCGGCTG
>VFQR01001131.1_pt1 | contig 22501 bp, 21 predicted proteins | sample 3512321 | NCBI WGS metagenome assembly VFQR01 (sample SAMN10412374, study PRJNA504923) | tailings metagenome | isolation source: Relicate 3 Philex TSF1 revegetated site | place: Philippines: Tuba, Benguet | collected 2017-08-29 | reverse complement strand
CGCGTCGCAACGCGGCCGGAAGGTGCCGGCGCGCAGCAATTGTTGCAGGTGCTGATGCATCGCGCGGAGATCAATCCGCGAACTCTGAAACTCCTGCAGCCTCCCAGCCCCACCGGCCCGGATGTCGCGCAGGCGATCCGCGCGGGCCGTGCCGATTGCGGAATTGCCACGCGTTCCGTGGCGATTACGGCCGGGCTGGATTTTGTGCCCGTGCTGACCGAGCAGTTCGATCTTGCCGTCCGGCAACGGTACTATTTTCAGCCGGCGTTTCAGGCGCTGGTGCGTTTCCTCAAATCGCCCGCTTTCCAGACGCGAGCGAAGGAGCTGGGCGGCTACGAGACGGCAGACTCCGGAAACGTACGCATCCAGTCCTGAATTACTGCGTTCCGCTCAGGCCGCCCGCTCACGCCATTGTGTGCCGGAGACGGGTGAAAATTCCCCATTTCTCCCGTAATTCTCTGGCGATCCTTCGCGGGCAAGAATTCACGAAATTCAGCAATGTTGTCATGGCTTTGAGAAATATCCGCTTGCGCACGAAGTCTGCCGCTGCGCTCCTTTCAGCGGCCATTCTTGGTTTCGGCTTTTTGCCGGGAGCGAGAGCTTCCGAAAGTGCGGCCGTCACCAGCCCGCGCGTGACGGCGACGCTGATTGCGGATGCAGCCGCGGTAACGCCGGGTCAAACATTCCAGATCGGGCTTCGCCAGAAACTGGCACCGCGCTGGCACACCTATTGGAAAAACCCCGGCGATTCCGGCGAGCCGCCTTCGATCAAGCTCGATCTTCCTGCCGGTGCCAAGGGCGGAGAAATCCGCTGGCCCGGACCGGACCGGATTCCGGTCGGACCGGTGATGAGTTTCGGATACGAAAACGAAATCGTGTTTCCGCTTGCCGTCACCGTTCCGGAAAATCTGAAACCGGGCGAGCGTTTTTCCATCAGCGCCGACGCCGAATGGCTGGTCTGCGAGAAGGAATGCATTCCGGAAACCGGAAGTTTCCGTATCGAGCTTCCGGTTGCGCAGTCGCCATCGGCGGCAAGTGCCGATGTGCAGCGCGCGTTCGCCGCGAGCGAATCGAGAGTACCGATTGCCAATCCGTGGAAGTCGACGAGCGTATCCGCCGAAAAGTCGCTGACACTTTCCCTGCAAGGCGAGGGCATCTCGGCGGCTTCGGTGAAGGAAGCCTATTTCTTTCCGGATGAATGGGGGGTCGCCGCGCATGCCGAATTGCAGCAGCTATCCATCGATGGCGACCGGCTGAATTTGGTGGTGCCGAAGGGGCTTTCATTCGATTCCGCAAAGCCGTTGAGCGGCGTCGTTGCGATCACTGACGGCGGCGGACAGCGGCGCTGGTTTGAGATTTCAGCCACTGCTTCGACGGCCACGTCCGGCGTGTTCGATGCGCTTCCGCTCTGGCAGGCGGCGCTCTTTGCATTTCTCGGCGGCGTGATCCTCAACCTGATGCCCTGCGTGTTTCCGGTGCTCGCGATCAAGGCGACTTCGGTGGTGCGCCTGTCTCACGGTTCGCTGCGAGAGATCCGTTTGTCCGGCGCCTATTACACGCTTGGCGTGATGGTTGCGTTCCTGACGCTTGCGGCCGCACTGCTTCTGCTGCGCTCGGCTGGAAGCGCCGTTGGCTGGGGATTCCAGTTCCAGTCGCCGCTGTTCGTCGCCGCGATGAGCTGGCTACTGCTCGCTGTCGGTTTGAACCTTTCTGGCGTGTTCGAAATCGGACTTGGCGTGACTGGCACGGGCCACAAGCTCACGCACCGCGAAGGACATCTCGGCAGCTTTTTCACCGGCTTGCTTGCGGTCGTTGTCGCAACCCCGTGCACGGCGCCTTTCATGGGGGCGGCCATCGGGACGGCGTTGAGTGCGCCGGCACTCGTTTGTCTCGCGATTTTCGTTGCGATGGGCCTCGGTCTTGCAGCGCCTTACGCAATGCTCGGAATTTTTCCGCGGCTCGCCCGTAAACTGCCGAAGCCCGGTGCATGGATGGTGCGGCTGCGGCAGGCGATGGCGTTTCCGATGTACGCATCCGCCGCGTGGCTGGTCTGGGTATTGACCCGGCAGGCGGGCGATTTCGGATTGATGATCGCGCTTGCCGGCGGCGTGCTCGTGAGTCTCGCGGCATGGGCTTATGGAATTTCGCAGCACGGCGGCCGCAGTTTCGCAGCCAAGGGAATTGCTGCCGTTTCGATCGCCGTGGCACTCGTGCTGCTTCCGCAACTGAACGATGCAAGCGCTCCGCGCGCGGATGCCAGCGCGGATCAGAAAAATTACAGCGATTTCAGCGCGGCGCGCCTTTCTTCGCTGCGGCAGGAAGGCAAGCCGGTGTTCGTCAACATGACGGCCGCGTGGTGCATTACCTGCCTCGTGAACGAACGCACGACGCTCTCGAACGACGCCGTAAAGGAAGCATTCGAGAAGAACGGGGTTACCTACCTGAAAGGTGACTGGACCAACCGCGATCCGGAAATTTCCGCCTATCTGCGGAATTTCAATCGCGACGGCCTGCCTTTCTACGCTTTCTATCCGCCGGGAGGGCGCGAGCCTGTGATCCTGCCGCCGGTCCTTACCGAAGCCATTGTGCTTGATGAACTCAAGCGCGCCGTCCATTGATGGAGGAGAAACGATGAAGATTTTTCGCAATCATCTCGACCGCCGCGATGTCCTGATCGGGGGTGCCGGCGCCGCCGCCGCGGTCGCGGGAACCTCGATGTTCGGTCTGCCGGCATTCGCAGCGCCGCAGGTGGGTGCCGCGGCACCCGATTTCACACTGACCGACAGCAACGGCAAGCAGCACACGCTTTCCGCCTTGAAGGGCAAGGTGGTCGTGCTGGAATGGACCAACCACGACTGTCCGTATGTGCGGAAGCACTACAATTCCAACAACATGCAGCAATTGCAGCGCGAGGTGACGCAGACCGGTGCAACCTGGCTGACGCTGATTTCTTCCGCGCCGGGCGAGCAGGGACATGTGTCGGCGGCACAGGCAAACGAGCTGACAAAAACCCGCAACGCCGCACCGAGTGCCGTATTGTTCGACACCAACGGCAAGGTCGGACGTTCCTATGCAGCGACCGTGACGCCGCACATGTATGTCATCGGCGCCGATGGAAAGCTCATGTATATGGGCGGGATCGACTCGCTCGCGACCACCCGCGTCGCCGACATCGAGCAGGCGATTCCCTATTTCCGCGATGCCTTCATGGCCGTGAGCAAGGGTGAAGCGGTGAAGAACACCGTCACGCGCCCCTATGGTTGCACGATCAAGTATCTCGGAGCCTGATGCAGTTCAGCGCAGGGCACGTTCACGCGCGCCCTGCGCTTGCTGTCCTGAAAATAATTTCGTCTGCCGCGTTTTTTCTTCGCTGCATATAGAGTGTAACCGCGCATAGGCGCGGGGATTGTCGTTCCATGATTTCAATTTATGATCGTCGCGCGCGAAATTCCCGCGCCGGGCGAAAATGCCATTGCATTTCCGCGGATCAAGGAACGCATGGCGCAGGCTTATCCGTTTTCAGCGATCGTCGGGCAGGACGAGATGAAGCTCGCGCTTCTGATCGCATCGGTCGATCCGGCGATCGGGGGCGTGCTGATTTTCGGCGATCGCGGATCGGGGAAATCGACCGCTGTACGCTCACTCGCGGCGCTGCTGCCGAAAATGGCGGTGGTGGCCGGTTGCCGGTTCAACTGCGATCCGGGTAATGCGCAATCGTTGTGCGAAGATTGCCGTGCGGCCGCGAAAAAGGGAAAGCTGAAAACGCTCAACAAACAGGTGCCGGTGGTGGATCTTCCGCTCGGTGCCTCGGAGGATCGGGTCGTCGGCACGCTCGATCTGGAACGGGCACTGGCGCACGGTGAAAAACGTTTCGAACCCGGATTACTCGCGAAGGCGCATCGGGGTTTTCTCTATATCGACGAAGTCAATCTCCTCGAGGATCATCTGGTCGACTTGCTGCTCGACGTCGCGGCATCGGGTGAAAATCTCGTCGAGCGCGACGGCCTCAGCATCCGGCATCCGGCGCGTTTCGTGCTGGTGGGAACGGGCAATCCCGAAGAAGGGGAGTTGCGCCCACAACTCCTCGACCGTTTCGGGCTTTCCATCGAAGTGCACACGCCGTCCGAACTTGGCGAGCGGATGAAAGTCGTGAAGCAGCGCGACCAGTTCGAGCGCTCGCCGGAGAAATTCATTTCCCAGTGGGAGAAAGAAGACGCCTCCGTGCGCCGCAAAATCGTGGCGGGGAGAAAGAAGCTCAATTCCGTGCGCGTCGCCGATGCGCTGCTGGAAAAGACGACAAAGCTTTGCATGGCGCTCGGCACCGACGGGCTGCGCGGAGAACTCACGTTGATGCGTGCCGCCCGCGCGCTCGCGGCCTATGAAGGAGCTTCGAGCGTCGGCGAAGCGCATCTGCGCCGGGTTGCCGCTCCCGCCCTGCGCCATCGCTTGCGCAGAAATCCGCTCGACGATGCGGGTTCGACCGTTCGCGTCGAGCGGGCCGTCGCCGAGGCATTCGGCGCATGAACGCGCCGGAAACACAGGCGGAAAATATTTCTGTTCAGGCGTTATTGCTGTTCGCCGCCGATCCTCGTGGTTTAGGTGGAGTGGTGCTGCGCGGGCCTGCCGGTCCGATGCGCGATCGCTGGATGAAATCCCTGTATTCGCTGTTCCGGCCGGATATGCCGGTGCGGCGTATGCCGTTTCATGTTTCGGAAGACCGGCTGCTCGGCGGACTGGATCTCGCCACTACACTGCAGGCCGGAAGACCGGTTTTTGAAAGCGGGCTGCTTGGTTCTGCGCATGGCGGTCTTTTGGTCGTGGGCATGGCAGAGCGGATTCCACCGCTGAGGACCGCGATCCTTTGCAACGTGATGGACATGGGCGAGTTGCCGCCGTCTCGCGACGGTGTGGCTGCGCCTGCGCAATTCGGCGTCGTTGCCTTCGATGAGGGCGCCGGAGAAGAACGCGCTCCGGCTCCGTTGATGGACCGTCTTGCCTTCATGATCGCGCATGATCTTTCCGCCTATCGGGCGATCTCGCCGGAAGACATCGAGCGCGTAACCAAAGCGCGTCTTGCCGCCGCCGATGTCGAAGTGGGAGAGGCCTTGCTGGAAGCGATCTGCGCGACCGCGATGGCGTTAGGCGTTCATTCTTTCCGGGCGGTTTCGTTTGCGGTCCGTGCAGCGAAGGCTGCCGCGGCAATCGCCGGACGCGCTGCTGTCGGGGATGACGATGTCGCGCTTGCGGCGAAACTTGTGTTCGCGCACCGCGCGACGGTGTTGCCGGCTCCCGCCGACGAGGAAGAAGCACAAACGAAAGAGGAGCCGCAGCGCGGCGAGGACGGCAACACCGAGAGTGCATCCGACCGGCCGCTCGAAGACATGGTTCTGGAAAGCACCAGAGCGGTGATCCCGCCTGACGTCCTGGCGCAGATCGAAGCGGGTCTGGCCGCACGGCGCGGGAAGAGTTCAGGCGGACGATCGGGTGCCAGCAAGAAATCCAAATTGCGCGGGCGCCCGGCCGGTGTCCGGCAGGGCGATCTGCGTCAAGGTGCCAGACTGAACCTGATCGCAACGCTGACCGCCGCGGCACCCTGGCAAAGTTTTCGACGCCGTCAGGCGGGCGCTGCGCCGGGGCGCATTTCGGTGCGGCGCGAGGATTTTCGTATCACCCGTTTCAAGGAGCGCACGGCCACTACGACGATTTTTGTCGTCGATGGTTCCGGCTCGGCGGCGCTGCATCGTCTCACCGAAGCCAAAGGCGCGGTCGAACTTCTGCTCGCGGACTGCTATGTGCGGCGCGACCAGGTGGCACTGATTTCGTTTCGCCGCGACGGCGCCGAACTGTTGCTGCCGCCGACGCGCTCACTTGCGCGTGCGAAACGCAGTCTTGCCGGGCTGGCGGGAGGAGGCGGTACGCCGCTTGCGGCCGGCATCGACGCTGCAGCCGGACTTGCCGACGGAATCCGCCGCAAGGGACAGACGCCGGTCGTGATTTTTCTCACCGACGGGCAAGGCAATGTCGCCCGCGATGGACAGACGGGCAGGGCGCGCGGTAACGAAGACGCCCTCGCGGCCGCGCGAATGTTCCGGCAATCCGGTGTCCGCAGCATTCTGATCGACACGTCTCCGCGTTCGGCGCCGGAAGCGCAAAAAATTGCAGCGGAACTCGAAGCCCGCTATCTCGCTTTGCCTCATGCGGATGCCGGTGCGTTACAACGCGGCGTGATCGCTGCAACATCGGATTGAAGAACGGGATTGTTGGATATGGCGGAAGCCGTTTTGCCGGATGCGGTTACAGGGACGCGTGCGGAAATCCGTGGCAAAGGCGGCCGCGTGAGCTATTACGCATCTTTGTCTGGCGCGAGTGAAAACAAACGGCCACTGTTGCTGGTGCATAGCGTCAATGCGGCGGGCTCCGCTTATGAAATGCGGCCGCTGTTCGAGCATTATCGCAAGACAAGGCCTGTGTTTGCGCTCGACCTGCCGGGGTTCGGATTTTCAGACCGGAGTGATCGCGAATACACGGCGCGCCTGATGACGGATGCGGTTCATGATGTGATGGATCAGATCCGCCGCCAGTGCGGTTCGCAGCCGATCGATGTCATCGCGCTTTCGCTCGGCTCCGAATTTGCAGCACGCGCAGCGGTGGAACGGCCGGAACATTTTAATTCGCTCGCGCTCATCAGTCCGACCGGCTTCAACCGGCGCGGTCCCTATCGCGGCGCTCCGGGCAGCAATCGCGGAAACAGGGCTCTCTATGGCGCTTTCACGTTTCCGCTCTGGAAGAAGGGATTTTTCCGCCTGCTCACCAGCCGCCCGGGTATCCGCTATTTTCTGAACAAGACGTGGGGTTCGAAGAACATCGACGAAGGACTGTTCGAATACGATGTGTTGACCACGCGCCAGCCTGGCGCAGAGAATGCGCCGTTCTATTTTGTATCGGGGTATCTCTTCAGCGCGGACATTTCGAATATCTACGAGCAACTCACGCTGCCCGTCTTCATGACGCATGGCGTACGCGGCGACTTCACGGATTATTCCGGCAAGCAGGTGTTCGCCCAAAAACCGAACTGGAAATTTCATGTGTACCAGACCGGCGCACTTCCTCATTTCGAAGTGACGGAAACCCTGCTGCGCGATTACGAGGAATTTCTGCCGCGCTAGGCAGCAGTTGCGCGATCCGGTGCGGCCCGATTAGATCAAGCGTTGCGGAGTGCCAAGGCAACAATGCTTGAATCAACCGTTCTTGACTGGGAGCGCGATGGGGCGGACTGGCCCAACCGCGAAGCCAGCAGTTTTATCGACGCAGACGGCTTGCGCTGGCATGTGCAGCGCGGCGGGAGCGGGCCGGACGCGCTGTTGCTGCACGGGACCGGTGCCGCAACGCATTCCTGGCGCGGGCTTTTTCCGAAACTCGTGAATGATTTTTCTGTACTCGCACCGGATTTTCCCGGACATGGATTCACGGCGAAACCCAGAAACAATCAATTCTCGCTGCCCGCCATGGCGGTGGCGGTGTCCGATCTCTTGCGCACGCTGAACGTTTCTCCCGAACTCGTAGTCGCTCATTCCGCCGGTGCCGCGGTTGCGATCCGCATGGCGCTCGACGGAACGATCGCGCCGAAACTGATCGTGTGTCTGAACGGCGCGCTGTTTCCTTTCCAGGGAATGGCAAGCCAGTTTTTTTCGCCGCTGGCAAAACTGCTGGTGGTCAATCCTCTGGTGCCGCGGCTCTTCGCGTGGGGCGCATCGGGCAGTGTGTCGGTGGAAAAACTGATCCGCGATACTGGGTCGGAAATCGAGCCTGAAGGAATCGCGCTCTATCAGAAGCTGATGCAGAACCCGGCGCATGTTTCCGGCGCGCTGCGGATGATGGCCTCGTGGGATCTCCATGCCCTGCAAAAGGATCTGCCTAAGTTGCGCTTACCGCTGTTTCTGATTGCCAGTGAGCGCGACCGCGCGATTCCATCCGATCAGGCCTTCGCGGTGCGCGATGTGCTGCCCGGAGCGAAGGTCGAATATCTGCGCGGTGCCGGTCATCTCGCGCATGAGGAAAAACCGGATGAAATCGCGCGCATGATCGTGGATGTTGCGCGGCAGCATGGAATTTTATCCGCATAGCTTTGCGTGGAGAGAGTGAAAAACCCGTTCTGCCGGGCCTAGGCGGACTGTCAACGTTCAATTACAGTTCCTGTCTATGAACGTATTGACACCACCGCGCGCTATTTCGGGCTCGCCCGTCAGCGCCGACAAACGCCCGCATGCGGTTGTGATCGGAAGCGGCTTTGGTGGACTTGCCGCGGCGGTGCGGCTCGGCGCGCGCGGCTATCGCGTCACCGTTCTGGAAAAACTCGATGCGCCGGGCGGCCGCGCTTACGTGCATCGGCAGGACGGATTCACCTTCGATGCCGGGCCGACCATCGTCACCGCACCCTTCCTGTTCGAAGAACTCTGGTCGCTGGCCGGATGCAAGCTGAGCGACGAGATCGATCTTCGCCCCGTGGAACCGTTTTACCGAATCCGTTTCGACGATGGCGAGCATTTCGATTACTCGGGAGATGCCGAGGCGATGCGGCGCGAGGTGGCGCGGCTGTCGCCGGGCGACGTTGCCGGCTACGAAAAATTCATGGCCGCGAGCGAGGCGATCTTTCGCGTCGGCTTCGAGAAACTCGCGCACAAGCCGTTCAATTCCATCACGGACATGCTGCGGATCGTGCCGGACATGTTCCGGCTTTCCAGCCATCGCACGGTGCATGGGCTGGTCGCGAGTTACATCCGCGATCCCCGCCTCCGCGTGGCGCTCAGCTTTCATCCGCTGCTGATCGGCGGAAATCCGTTTTCCGCAACCTCGATCTACTGCCTGATCGCCTTCCTCGAGCGCCGCTGGGGCGTGCATTTCTGCATGGGCGGCACTGGTGAGCTGGTGAAGGGCCTTGTCCGCCTGATCGAGCGGCAGGGCGGGACTGTCCTGCTCAACCGGGAGGTCGAGCAGATTGTCGTAAAAGAGGGTGTTGCCTGCGGGGTACGGATGAAATCCGGCGCGGTTATCCAGTCGGACATTGTCGTGTCGAATGCCGACTCCGCCTGGACCTACAAGCATTTGCTGCCCCGTGAAGCGCGCCGCCGCTGGACCGATGCCAAGATCGAACGCGCGCGATATTCGATGAGCCTGTTCGTCTGGTATTTCGGCACGAAGCGGCGTTACGAGGACGTCCCGCATCACACGATCCTGCTCGGCCCGCGCTATCGCGGATTGCTCGACGATATTTTCAAGCACAAGCAACTCGCCGAGGATTTCAGCCTGTACCTGCACCGGCCGACGGCAACCGACCGGTCGCTCGCACCGGAAGGCTCTGACGCGTTTTATGTACTTTCGCCGGTGCCGCATCTGGACAGCGGAACCGATTGGTCCGCCGCCGCCGAACCCTATCGAAAAGCAATTTCACAGCGGCTTTCGGAAACCCTGTTGCCCGGACTGGAAAACGAAGTCGTCACCTCACGTATGCTGACGCCGCAGGATTTTCAGGACCGGCTCTGCTCGTTCCGCGGTGCCGCGTTCGGACTTGAGCCGGTGCTGACGCAGAGTGCCTGGTTCCGTCCGCACAACAAAAGCGAAGACGTGCGAAATCTGTTTCTGGTCGGTGCGGGTACACATCCCGGTGCCGGTGTTCCAGGCGTGCTTTCTTCCGCGCGCGTTCTCGATACGGTGGTGCCCGATGCGCGCGCCTTCGTTTGATTGCGCCTTCACCTTCGCCGGCGACGTTCGCGCGTGCCGTGCTCTCCTGCGCGAAGGCTCCAGAACATTCTATGCGGCGTCGTTCCTGCTGCCGGAGCGGGTGCGTGACGCGGCGGTTTCGCTCTATGCGTTTTGCCGTCAGGCGGACGATGCCATCGATCTCGGCCTCGACCGGCAGGCGGCCTTGCACGAACTACGCGAGCGTTTGCAACTCGCCTATGAGCAGCGGCCCCGCAATCTTCCGGCCGACCGCGCCTTTGCGAAGGTCGTGAGCGAATTCGCCATGCCGAAAGAATTTCCGCTCGCCCTGATCGAGGGCTTTGAGTGGGATGCGGAAGGACGGCGTTACGAAACGCTCGCGGACGTAACCGCCTATTCCGTTCGTGTCGCAGGTGCCGTCGGCGCGATGATGGCGGTGGTGATGGGGGTGCGCGATCCGAAGATCGTGCATCGCGCCTGTGAACTCGGCACGGCCATGCAATTCACCAACATCGCGCGTGATGTCGGCGAGGATGCAAGAAGCGGCAGGCTTTATCTGCCGCTGCAATGGCTGCGCGAGGCCGGGATCGATTCCGATGCGTTTTTGCGTGCACCAGCTTTCGGGCATGAAATTGCAGGCTTGATCCGGCGTTTGTTGCAGGAAGCCGACAAGCTCTATCAGAATTCAGGCGAAGGGATTGCCGCGTTGCCGGCGTCATGCCGTCCGGGAATTCTCGCGGCGCGCAGTCTTTACGCGGAGATCGGCCGCGAGGTGGCCCGCAACGGATATGATTCAATTTCGCAACGCGCGGTCGTCTCGCCCCGCCGCAAGGCGGCGGCGCTGGCGAACATGTGGAATGTGAATTTTACGAACTCCGCAGATGATGCAGCGCCCGTGCGGGAAAAATCGGCGCATTTCATTTCGGCTGTCGGGTCTAACCGGCAGCCTTCCGTGCCGGGCGCGGAACGGGCGGAACTAGGCATCGGCGAGCGTGCGGTCTGGATCGTCGATCTGTTCGACCGCCTCGGGCGCCGCGAACGTCTTCAAGACCAGCGTTCTTAAACAGGGGAGCAAACAGCCGTGATCTCTGACAATCTCGCCATCTTCGAAATGCTAGTGGTGTTCGCCGCTGTCGCCGCGTTTTCGATCTATCAGATCCAGAGCGTGCGCGGGCCGTGGAAGGAGACCAACCCGCGGCGCGGATCGAAATCGAAACGCCGCCCGGCGCCGAAGCGGAAGTCACGGCGGCGCTGAAATCCGCCGGCCGCGAGTTCAGAACACGCGGCGGGGCATCCGGAACGGCAGCATCAATCGTACCCAGTTTTTCTGAAATCGTTCCAGCGACAGGCTTTCGTGCATGGAAACGGAGCTTTTTCCAAAAAGCTCCGTTTCGACGATTGATCGCGCATAGAACGGCGCACTCTCAAGCGTGGATCGCACGGAGGCCTGACCATTGCCTGAACGGATGCTGCGTTCAATGCCCCAGCGCGTGCGGGGCAGGGACGCGCGCCGGGGTAACTCGATCTCCTCCGCGCGGTTTTCCCGATCGATGGAGAGCGATAGCGCAAGCGCGTCCGCACCCTTGCGTTCGACGTCGTACAGGATCACGGCGCGATCGTTCACATGCGCGCGCGACCACTGCCAGGTGGAGAACGCATTCTCCAGCGGCTCGCTCCCACAGTTGCGATCGAAATAAGCGTTGCCTTCCCAGCGCAGGCTTGGGCTGGCCAGATCGACCTTGCAGCGCGTGACCGGTGCCAGCGGCGACCATTGATGGCGCTGTGACGGATCGAGGAAGAAAATTCCGCCCGGATGGCGGGGAAGTTCGAGCCGCACCGTTCCGTGCAGGCGAGAAGGAAACGGAACCGTGCGCTCGTCAAAACTAATCGTCAGCGTTTCATCGGTCCATTCAAGACTGCTGGGGCCGATTGCCAAAGTTTCTCTCGTCCGTGAAAGCGATGCCTGACGGCGCTCCGTCATGCACCAGCGCTTTCCCGCCTCTCCATAGATTGCGACATTGATCGAACAGTGATCGAGCGGGTCGCCGTTTCCGCGCGCGCGCGCCCATGCGTAGTAGGGCGAGAACACGCTGCCGATGAAGGCGATGATCGTAAGCCCGTGCCTGCCGTCGTCACTCAATGCATCGACGTACCACCAGGCATAGCCGCCCGGCTCAACCTCGATTTCGAACCGAGGTGTGCGAGCAGCTCCTTCGCCGCCATCCTTCCCGAAAGAGCCGCCATTGGAATTCCTGGCCCCGGATGCACGCTGCCGCCCGCCAGAAACAGCCCCGGAATTTTCGTCACCACCCCCGGCCGCTGAAACGATGCCTTCCATCCGTGAGAGGCCCGGCCGTAGAGCGCTCCGCCCGTCTGCGGAAACATCCGCTCGAAATCCGCCGGTGTCGTGACGGTTGCGGTCTGACGCCAGTTGTTCAGGCTCAATCCGCATTGCTCCAGCCGGTTGAATATCTGCTTTTCGCATTGGGCCAACTCCACGGGATCGAACGAACGCTCGTCGCCGACCGGCGGTGCGTTCACAAGGAGAAAAATTCTTTCCGGACTGGAAGATGCGATCAGGCCGTCTTCGCGGTCCTGAGCGCAGACGTAGATGGTCGGTGATCGCGGAAGGCGGTGCCGCCGGAAAATATCATCGAACTCGCAGGCGTAATCGCCCGAAAAGAACACGTTGTGATGGGCGAGCGGAAAACCGGAAGCGTCCGCGGTGAAGGTCATCGTAAGCGCGGAAAGCGAGCGCGCCTTGCGAGGCAGTGCTGTAACGGTAATGTTTGCTCCAAGGATTCTATTTGCGAAGCGTTGAGTATCGGCGTTCAGAATAATCGCATCCGTTTCGATGCGTTCGCCGTTTGCAAGTTGGAGTCCGGCGATTTCGTTTCGGTCCGTCGTGATCGCGTCCACATCACATCCATAACGGAATTTCACGCCACGGCTTTCCGCGATGCGTGTCATCGCCTGAACGAGACTGTACATGCCGCCATCCAGCAACCAGACACCCTCGCGCTCTACATGCGCAACCAGCATCAAAGTCGCGGGTGCCGAGAAGGGTGACGAACCGCAGTAGGTGGCGTAACGCGCGAACAGCTGGCGCAATCGCGGATCGCTGAAATACCTGCCGAGTTCCTGCCATAGCGTGGAGAACGGCTTGATGGCCATCAGGTCTCCGAGGCCGCCGATGCCCGCATGCGCGAAAAGATTGAGCATGCTCGGACGCGGCGAACGAATGAAGGAATGTTCGAGCGTGTCGAAGACGCGCTTGCTTGCCGCGCAGAAATCGAGATAGCGGCAGGCTTCCGCCGGGCTGCTGAATTTCCCGATCGCTTCAGCGGTTTGCTCGCGATCCGCGAAAAGGTCGAGCCGCTCGTTGTGGTTCCATGCGTGGCGGGCGAGAAGCTGGGCTGGCTTGAGCGTTAGATGTTGATCGAGCCGCTCGCCGGCCTCGGCGAAAATCTCCTCGAACACATCCCGCATCGTGAACACGGTAGGACCGGCGTCGATCCATGCGGACCCGGCCTGTTGCTGTCGGAGTTTTCCGCCCGGTTTTGGGGCGCGCTCGAAGACGGAGACCTCGGCGTGTTGGGCGAGCAACATGGCCGAGGCCAGACCACCAATCCCGGCACCTATGATCGAGACACGAGGAGACTGCGGGACCCGCACGAGCGCTCCCGATTGCTGATTGAGTAATCCTGAAAACTGTATATATTAGTTGACATGATAACACGACAATAAAACGATACATCTGGTTCGAGGCGGGGGTTTCCAATGGATGCTGCTACGCGAATTGAACAGGCGCTCTCGCTGGCGCTTTCCCAATCCGGACCTCCGCATTGTCCTCCTCGACTGTCCGCCGCCATGCATCACGCCGTGTTTCCGCGCGGCGCGCGGGTGCGGCCAAGGCTTTGTCTCGCGGTCGCACATGCCTGCGGCGAGGATAATCCGGTCATCACCGACTCGGCGGCGGCTTCGATCGAGCTTCTTCACTGCGCGTCGCTCGTGCACGACGACCTGCCCTGTTTCGACGATGCGGATACCCGGCGCGGGAAGCCTTCCGTTCACCGTGCTTATGGCGAAGCGCTTGCGGTTCTCGCGGGCGATGCGCTGATCGTGCTTGCCTTCCAGGCGCTGGATCGTACCGCCTGCGAGCCGAAGCGGATGGCGTTGCTGTTGCCCACGGTCAGCCGTTCCGTCGGTGTCCCGCTCGGGATCGTCGCGGGACAGGCATGGGAATGCGAGACGCAGGTGAACGTGGCGAACTATCACCGGGCCAAGACCGGGGCGCTGTTTTCCGCCGCAAGCATGGCGGGTGCGGCCGCAACCGGGGCGGACCCCGAACCGTGGCGTGCGTTCGGTGAATTCATCGGCGAGGCCTATCAGGTCGCGGACGATATTCGCGATGCGGCGGCGGAAGAGGATGAACTCGGAAAGCCCGTTGGCAAGGACGCAAAGCTAGGCCGTCCAAGTGCGGTAGCGGAGCTTGGTCTCTCGGGTGCCTTGCGCAAGCTCGATACGCTTGCCACCGGCGCCTCCGATTCCGTTCCTCCGTGCGAAGGCGCGCATATCCTGAAAGCGCTGGTGGCGATGGAAGTGAAGCGGCTGCTTCCGAAGCGGCTTGCCGCCTGCGCGGCCTGATCCGGCAGCCTTGCCGCCCTGCGGCCGAGACCGATGATGCAGCCGCCGGAGGGGCTCATGCGGCGTTTCCTGAACCGCTTGCTGGCACGACGCGACCGGCTGCTCGCAAACCGGGATTTCACCAATAAAATCGCGGCTTTTCCGATAGCCCGAGGGATTGCCCGCAGGCAATCGGCCGAGCTTTTCGACCTGTGCGCGGGTTTTGTCTATTCGCAGATTCTCGCGGCATGCGTTCAGCTCAATCTGTTTCAAATTCTTTCGGATGGACCGCAATCCATTCCGGACATCGCGGCCAGAACAAATCTGCCGCTTGCTTCCGCCGAAAGGCTGCTGAAGGCGGCGAGCGCTCTCCGGCTTGCGGAAGAGCGCGATGGCGGACGCTTTGGTCTCGGCATGCTGGGTGCCGCGGTGATCGCCAATCCTGGTATCGCGCGCATGGTCGAGCATCACGCGTCGCTTTACGACGATCTTCGCGATCCGGTGAAGCTGTTGCGAAGCTCCGGTCAGGAAACGGCCCTTGGCGGATACTGGCCGTATGCGAAGTCGGGTCAGCCTGAGCAAACCAGCGAAGAGGATGTCGCAACCTACAGCGCGCTGATGTCCGCTTCCCAGGCGATGGTATCGGCGGAAATTCTGGCCGCTCATTCTTTCGCAAATACTCGTTGTCTTCTCGATGTGGGTGGGGGCGAGGGAGCGTTTCTGTCCGCCGTCGCCCGGGAATATCCCGATCTGCGGCTCACCCTGTTCGACCTTCCTGCAGTGGCGGCGCGTGCGGAGGATACATTCCGGCAGCAAGGGCTCGGCGGCCGGGCGCAGGTGTTTGGCGGAAACTTCCTGACCGATGCGTTTCCGGCTGGAGCCGATACGATTTCACTGGTGCGCGTGCTGCATGACCATGACGACGATGCAGTGCGGAAAATCCTGCGCACCGCCCGCGACGGACTCCCGGCAGGCGGTACCATCCTGATCGCCGAACCGATGGCCGGATCCGGTGCGGCCGGCCGTGTCGGTCACGCCTATTTCGGGTTTTATCTGCTTGCCATGGGAAGCGGCCGGGCCCGCAGGGCGGAAGAGTACAGGGCGTTTCTGACAGAGGCCGGCTTTACCGATTTCCGGCAGAAGGCGACCCGCCTGCCGGTGGTCGCATCGGTGATAACCGCGTCATCCCCCGGCCAGACTGTCAAAACTGTTAATTCTAATTGACACAATTTTAAGTCAGGATAAGCTGACACTCTGGCTTGGTATGGGCGGTTGACGCCCGGGCCAGGGGAGCGAATTCATGCAAACCCTTGCGGTGGTTCTGCACGAACCGGAGCGGCTCCAGCTCCAGCGTCTCGATTTGAGCGCGCCCGCCGAGGATGAAATCACCGTCGATGTTGAGTGGAGCGGAATCAGCACCGGTACCGAACGGCTGCTGTTTTCGGGGCGCATGCCGCCGTTCCCGGGCATGGGCTATCCGCTTGTCCCCGGTTACGAGGCGGTCGGCCGGGTTGTCCGCGCGAATGCTGCGAGCCGTCTGCGCGAGGGTGAGCGCGTCTTCGTGCCGGGCGCCAAATGTTTCGGCGAGGTGCGCGGTCTGTTCGGTGCAGCCGCTTCCCGCCTGATCGTTTCGGAGCGGCGAGTGATCCCGATTCCCGAAACACTCGCCGAACAGGGCGTGCTGCTCGCGCTTGCCGCGACTGCCTATCACGCGATCCACGCCCAGGGCGCTATCAATCCCGAACGCATCGTTGGTCACGGCGTTCTGGGCCGCCTGCTCGCGCGGATCACGATTGCGATCGGCGGCGATGCTCCCGTCGTGTGGGAAAAGAATTCGCAGCGCCGTGGCGGTGCTGAAAATTACGCGGTGATCGATCCTTCCGACGATCCGCGTCGCGATTTCAAGACGATCTACGACGTCAGCGGTGATGCGGCTGCACTCGATTCGCTGATCGCGCGTTTGGCGCCGGGCGGTGAAGTCGTGCTGGCCGGTTTCTACAGCGAGCCGCTTTCCTTCGCGTTTCCGCCCGCGTTCATGCGCGAGGCGCGGCTGCGTGTTGCCGCGGAATGGCGTCCAGCCGATCTCGTCGCGGTACGCGATCTGATCGAGCGCGGAAAACTTTCCCTGAACGGATTGATCACACATCGCGAAGCGGCCGAAACGGCGTCACACGCTTATCGCACCGCCTTTGACGATCCTGCCTGTCTGAAAATGGTTCTCGACTGGAGAGCGACCCAATGAATGTTGTGCCCAAGCTCGACATGAAAGAACAGCTACGCGCGGAAGCGGCGATCGAGCCGGATCCGATTCCGATCACGGAAGCGACGAAGGCAACGCAGATCATCGCGATCTACGGCAAGGGCGGGATCGGCAAAAGTTTCACGCTCGCCAACCTCTCCTACATGATGGCGCAGCAGGGCAAGAAAGTTCTGCTGATCGGTTGCGATCCGAAGAGCGACACGACCTCGCTCCTGTTCGGCGGTCGGGCGTGTCCGACCATCATCGAGACATCCGCCAAGAAGAAACTCGCCGGCGATGAAGTGAAGATCGGCGATGTCTGCTTCATCCGCGACGGCGTATTCGCGATGGAACTGGGCGGGCCGGAAGTCGGCCGCGGCTGCGGCGGGCGCGGAATTATTCACGGATTTGAACTGCTCGAGAAGCTTGGCTTCCACGAGTGGGGTTTCGATTTCGTCCTGCTCGATTTCCTGGGCGACGTGGTCTGCGGGGGCTTCGGCCTGCCGATCGCGCGCGACATGTGCCAGAAGGTCATCGTCGTCGGATCGAACGATCTGCAATCGCTTTACGTCGCGAACAACGTCTGTTCGGCGGTGGAATATTTCCGCAAGCTTGGCGGCAATGTCGGCGTCGCCGGCATGGTCATCAACAAGGATGACGGCACCGGCGAGGCGGCAGCCTTCGCGGAAGCCGTCGGCATCCCGGTTCTGGCCTCGATCCCGGCCGATGACGACATCCGCCGCAAGTCGGCCAATTACGAGATCATCGGCTTTCCGGGCGGACGCTGGGGCGACATCTTCGACGGTCTTGCGCAGGCGGTGACGGATTCGCTCCCGCAGCGTCCGAACCCGCTCGACCAGGACGGCCTGCTTGCGCTCTTCAAGGCGCACCAGACCGGCGCGAACGTCGAACTCGAGCCGGCCACGCAGGCCGACATGCGCGGCGCCGAAATCGTCGTGCGCCCGTCCCTCGAAGTCGTCTACGACGCGGTCTGATGCGATGAGCGAGGACGCAACCCTTCTCCGCGAAACCGAGGCGCCCGTCGCCGAGGGGTCTGCCTGCCATGGCGGTAAGGCGGAGATGGTGCGCGCGGCGGAAGCGGCCGGCAACAAGGAGCTTCTTGAGAAGTTCCGGGCCGACTATCCGCAGGGTCCGCATGACCAGCCGCAATCCATGTGCCCGGCCTTCGGGTCCTTGCGCGTCGGCCTGCGCATGCGCCGCACGGCAACCGTGCTGTCTGGCTCGGCCTGCTGCGTCTACGGGCTGACCTTCACCTCGCACTTCTACGGCGCCAAGCGCTCGGTCGGCTACGTGCCGTTCAATTCCGAGACGCTGGTGACCGGCAAGCTCTACGAGGACATCCGCGACGCAGTGCACAAGCTCGCCGACCCGGCGCTCTACGATGCGGTCGTCGTGACCAATCTCTGCGTGCCGACGGCGTCAGGCGTGCCTCTGCGGGCGCTGCCGAAAGAGATCAATGGCGTGCGCATCATCGGCATCGACGTGCCGGGCTTCGGCATCCCGACGCATGCCGAGGCGAAAGATGTGCTTGCCGGCGCGATGCTGGCCTATGCGCGCCAGGAGGCCGAGGCCGGCCCGGTCCAGGCGCCGCGCACACGCACCGACCTGCCCTCGATCACGCTTCTGGGCGAGATGTTTCCTGCCGATCCCGTCACGATCGGCCGCCTGCTCGAGCCGATGGGGCTTGCCGCGGGTCCCGTCGTGCCGACCCGCGAATGGCGCGAACTCTATGCCGCGCTCGACTGCGCGGCGGTCGCCGCCATCCACCCCTTCTACACGGCCTCGATCCGCGAGTTCCAGGCGGCCGGCCGTCCGATTGTGGGCTCTGCGCCCGTGGGCGTCGAAGGTACCGACAGCTGGCTGCAGGCGATCGGCTCGGCAACCGGCATCGGCCAGGCCGAGATCGACAAGGCCCGCAACCAGGCGCGGCGCTCGATCGCGGGTGCGCTCGGCGGGGCTGCGGTCAAGGCCCGCATCACGCTGTCTGGCTATGAGGGCTCCGAGCTGATCGTCGGCCGGCTCTTGAAGGAAACAGGCGCCGATCTGCGCTATGTCGGCACGGCCTGCCCGAAGACGCGCTGGAACGAGGATGATCGCGCCTGGCTGGAAGCCAATGGCGTCCAGGTCGTCTTCCGCGCCTCGCTCGAAACCGATCTCGCGGCCGTTGAGGCCTTCCAGCCGGATCTCGCTATCGGCACGACGCCCGTCGTTCAGTACGCCAAGGAGCGTGCGATCCCGTCGCTCTACTTCACCAATCTCATCTCGGCACGGCCGCTGATGGGTGCGGCGGGCGCAGGTTCGCTCGTCGCTGTCGTGAATGCGGCAGCCGGCGGCAAGGCCCGCTTCAACGCGATGTCGTCCTTCTTCGACGGCGTCGGCGAAGGTCACCGCACCGGCATCTGGCCGGATGCCTCGCGCCTGCCGGATGCGCCGAAGGCCGCTCCGCTGGTCGAGGCCAAGACCTCCGTCAAGATGGAGGACTTCTGATGCTTGTCCTCGATCATGATCGCGCCGGCGGCTACTGGGGGTCGGTCTACGTCTTCTCAGCCCTCAAGGGCCTGCAGGTCATCGTCGACGGTCCTGTCGGCTGCGAGAATTTGCCGGTGACGGCCGTCCTTCACTACACCGACGCGTTGCCGCCGCACGAACTGCCGATCGTCGTCACCGGGCTAGCCGAGGAAGAGCTCGGGCAGACCGGCACCGAAGCCGCCATGAAGCGCGCGCATTCGACGCTCGACCCGACCAAGCCCGCTGTCGTCGTGACCGGCTCGATCGCCGAGATGATCGGCGGCGGAGTAACGCCCGAGGGCACCCGCATCATGCGGTTCCTCCCGCGCACGATCGACGAGGACCAGTGGCAGAGTGCCGACCGCGAGCTCGCCTGGCTCTGGAAGGAATTCGGCGCCAGGAAGAAGCCGAAGAAGGCGAAGGCCTCGGATGCTCCCCGCACCCCGCGGGTCAACATCATCGGGCCGATCTACGGCACCTTCAACATGCCGTCGGATCTCGCCGAGATCAAAAGGCTGGTCGAAGGCATTGGCTGCGAGGTCAACCTCATCTTCCCGCTTGGCGCCGACCTCGCCGACGTGCCGCGGCTGGGCGATGCCGACGTCAACATCTGCCTCTACCGCGAATTCGGCCGCAAGCTCTGCGAGGCGCTCGACAAGCCGTATCTGCAGGCGCCGATCGGCCTGAACTCGACGACGGCCTTCCTGCGCAAGCTGGGCGAGCTGACCGGCCTCGATCCCGAGCCCTTCATCGAGCGCGAGAAGCACACGACGCTGAAGCCGATCTGGGATCTGTGGCGCTCGGTCACGCAGGATTTCTTCGCCACCGCGAGCTTCGGCATCGTGGCCTGCGACACCTATGCGCGCGGCATCACGAGCTTCCTGAGGGACGATCTCGGCCTGCCCTGCGCCTTCTCCGTATCGCGCCGCGCCGGCGAGAAGCCGGACAACGACGCGGTGCGCGACCTCATCCACGAGAAGACGCCTCTGGTGCTCTTCGGCTCCTTCAACGAGCGCATGTATGCGGCGGAAGCCGGCAACCGTTCGGCCTATATCGCCGCCTCGTTTCCCGGCGCCATCATCCGGCGCCACACCGGCACGCCCTTCATGGGCTATGCGGGCGCGACCTACCTGGTCCAGGAGGTCTGCAACGCGCTGTTCGACGCGCTGTTTCGCATCCTCCCCATGGCGTCCGAGCTCGACAAGGTCGAGGCGACGCCGGCGCGCACCGAACGTCAGATGGCGTGGGATGCGGCAGCCACCGAAAGGCTCGATCGCGAGATCGACACCTATCCAATCCTGACGCGCATCTCCGCTGCCAAGCGGCTGCGCGACCGTGCCGAAGCGGAGGCCCGCTCACGCGGCGAAGCCTACGTGACCATGGCGAGTTTCGCCGGCGTTCTTGAACGCCGTGGCGAACCCGCCTGAACCTGAGGAGAGCAGTGATGACCGACATGGTTTTGCATCAGGGACAGACCTCGAGGGCGCGGCGCCGCGCCGAGGGTCGCCAGTTCCACCTGGTGCTCTGGGTCTCCTTCCCCTTCTTCCTTCTGGCGGTCGCCGTCTCGCGGCTCCTGCCGTCGAACATGCGCGGACCGCAGGTGCCGGGGCGCAAGCTCTCGATCATTCGCGAAGCCTGGCTCGCGGCAACGTCATGCATCCCGTTCGCCTATCGCTGAACGGACGTCCCATCCCGCCCGGGCAACCGGTCGGGGCAGGCTGTCGCCCGCAAGGACCGGCAGCCGACGCATCAGGCGATTTCCGCCGGGTGCGGGCCGCAAGGCCAAGCATAGGAGGTAACCATGGCTGCACATGACGGGTCCCTGTCGGGCCTCACAGAAGCGGAAGCCAGAGAGTTCCATTCCGTGTTCATGAGTAGCTTCCTGGCGTTCGTCGCCGTCGCGGTCGTCGCGCACATCCTCGTCTGGATGTGGCGGCCGTGGCTGCCCGGCCCGGAAGGCTACGCATCGCTGGACACAGGCATTCAGCCTGTGGTCGGCGCCCTCATGTCGTTCCTGGCATAGGAGGACCACGAAATGTGGAGAGTCTGGCTTCTTTTCGATCCCCGCCGAACCCTGGTGGCACTGTTCACCTTCCTGTTCGCACTGGCGCTGCTGATCCATTTCATTCTGCTCAGCACCGATCGGTTCAACTGGCTGGAAGGCGCAAGCGCAACGACGACGACGTCGTCGGTCGTGACCGAGGACGTGTCGCGTCTCGGCTGATGCCGAGCGCGCGCGGATCAACAAGGGCGCGGGCGGCCGGCATGCCGCCGCCCGTGCCAATCCGCCGACCAGTGGGCGTCGGCGGACGATCAGCTTCCCGAGGGGAGACCCAAAATGGCAATGCTCAGCTTTGAACGCAAATACAGGGTCCGCGGCGGCACACTGCTTGGCGGCGACCTGTTCGATTTCTGGGTCGGACCCTTCTACGTCGGCTTCTTCGGAGTGACGACGATCTTCTTTACCGTGCTCGGCACGGCGCTCATCGTCTATGGCGCCGCGATCGGGCCGACCTGGAACCTCTGGCAGATCTCTATCGCGCCGCCGGACATCTCCTACGGGCTCGGCCTCGCGCCGCTCAAGGAGGGCGGGCTGTGGCAGATCATCACCATCTGCGCCATTGGCGCGTTCTGCTCCTGGGCGCTGCGGCAGGCGGAAATCTCGCGCAAGCTCGGCATGGGACTGCACGTCCCCTTCGCCTTTTCCTTCGCGATCCTCGCCTATCTCTCTCTGGTGGTGGTGCGTCCGGTGCTGCTCGGCGCCTGGGGCCATGGCTTCCCGTACGGGATCATGAGCCACCTCGATTGGGTGTCGAACGTCGGCTACCAATACCTGCACTTCCACTACAATCCCGCGCACATGATCGCGATCACGTTCTTCTTCACGAACGCGCTGGCGCTTTCGATGCATGGCGGCCTGATCCTGTCGGCCACCAATCCGGGGCGGGGCGAGATGGTCAAGACGCCCGAATATGAAGACACCTATTTCCGCGACACGATCGGCTACTCGATCGGCACGCTCGGCATCCACCGGCTGGGCCTGTTCCTGGCCGTCGGCGCCGCCTTCTGGAGCGCCGTCTGCATTGTCATCAGCGGCCCGTTCTGGTCGCGTGGCTGGCCGGAATGGTGGAACTGGTGGCTGCAGCTGCCGATCTGGTCCTGACCGAACGTAGGCGGCCGCGGAAGCGGCCGGGGAGAACGACAATGCTCGAATATCAGAACATCTTCACCCGCGTTCAGGTCCATTCGACCCCGGACTACGGCGTTCCGATGCGCACCGGCGCCTGGGAGCGGCAGGGCACACCCTTCCTCTCGCGGCTGGCCGGCTATTTCGGCAACGCGCAGTTCGGGCCGATCTATCTCGGCTGGACCGGCATCGCCTCGATTATC
>VFQR01001130.1_pt1 | contig 22517 bp, 28 predicted proteins | sample 3512321 | NCBI WGS metagenome assembly VFQR01 (sample SAMN10412374, study PRJNA504923) | tailings metagenome | isolation source: Relicate 3 Philex TSF1 revegetated site | place: Philippines: Tuba, Benguet | collected 2017-08-29 | reverse complement strand
GCGTGACGTTGATCGCATACCGAAGTGGTCTCATCTCGTTGCTCTCCCTCGGCTCGCCGCACCTGGCCCCGTGGAGACGGCGACCGGCCCCACATCTCATCGGCCGTCCACGAACGTACTCACGGGTCAGCCCCGGGACGCATCGGGAACATCGGCACGAAACCGTTGTGGACGACGGATCGGTGCCAATGTTGGGCCGGGCGCAGCACGGCGCCTCCCGCCTTCCGCCGACGCCGCGTACGATGGCGGCATGGGCAGCCGTGCCGGGAGACCCCGCGTGGAACCGCTGGAGGCCTCGTTCGGCGCCGTGGTCCACGACGTGGAGCTCGCCGGCGCCGACGAGGCGACCGTCGCCGAGCTCGTCGAGCTGTGGCACGAGCACGCCCTGCTCGTGTTCCCCGGCCAGCACCTCACCCGGCACGAGCAGGACCAGTTCGCTCGACGCTTCGGTGATCTCGAGTTCACGGCCACGGCGCTCACCAACATCCGCCGCGACGGCTCGCTGCGCGCCCCCGACCACGAGCTCTCCAAGTCGCTGCGCGCCAACGAGCGGTGGCATCACGACAGCACCTACATGCCCGTCCAGGCGAAGGGTGCGGTGTTCACCGCCGAGATCGTGCCGACCGAGGGCGGGGAGACCGGCTTCGCCGACATGCGCGCTGCGTACGAGGCCCTCGACGACGCCACCCGCGAGCGCATCGCCGGCCTCGCCGCGTTCCACTCCAGGCGCTACAGCATGGACCGGGCGGACCTGCACGTCGACCGGGACGACGCGGAGCGGTACGGGCTGTACGGCTACGACGCCGACCTCGAGCCGCCGCTGCGCCCGCTCGTGAAGGTCCACCCGGCCACCGACCGCCCCAACCTGCTGATCGGCCAGCACGCGCACGCGATCCCCGGTCTCAGCCCGGAGGAGTCGGAGGCGCTGCTCGACCGGCTCGAGGACCACGCGTGCCGCGTCCCGCGCACCTACCACCACGAGTGGACCGTGGGCGATGCGCTGCTGTGGGACAACCGGCGGCTCATGCACCGTGCGACGCCTCACGACCCGGAGCAACCGCGACGCATGTGGCACACCCGCATCGCCGGCGACCCCGTGACCGAGTCCGGGCTCGCCACGCGGAGCTGACGCGGCGACGAACGGCTCCCCCGCGACGCATCACCCGAACTTGACGAGCATGCGCTGCACCGTGGCGACGGTCCGCATCGTCATCGGCCCGACGATCCGCTCGATCCGCCCGACCGGCAGCTCCGAACCGCTGATCCCGGTCCGCGGCAGCCAGAACCAGGCGCGCCCGACGAACGCGACCCGGTCCTCGTCCGGCACGAGCGCCATGGCCTCCGCCACCTGCTCCGCGCTCGGTGCCCGGTACAGGAAGGTGATCTGCGCGCGGCCCTCGGTGGCGGCCAGGTGGGCGGGGCTGAACGGCATCGCGTCCAGGTGGTCGCGCGCCTCCCCCGTGGTGCGCACGAACACCGGGACCTCGAAGCCGTACGCCTCGCCGAGCAGACCAGCGAGCTCCTGTTCGAGCTCACCGGGGTCGCGGTCGGCGACGAAGGCGACGTTGCCCGCGGCCTGAAAGGCGTTCACGTCGTCGAGCCCGGCGAGGCGGAACGGCTGGAGCAAACGGTCGTTGGTCAACCGGCGACCGCCCGTGTTGATCGCCCGCAGGAACGCGAACATCCGTGTCGGCACCGCACCAGTGTGGCCCGCGGGACCGCCACGCACGGGCGGGCGTGTGGCGACAGCGGCGACGGCCGCTACCGTCGCCGACCTCGGGACCAGGCGCTCCCGGCCCGCCGCCGCCGACGTGCGGCGGGACACGAGGATCGGTGGACGATGCTGGAGAACCTGACGGACTGGGCCACCAGCGTGGTGGAGTCGCTCGGGTACCTCGGGGTGGCGCTCCTGGTGGCCATCGAGAACGTCTTCCCGCCGATCCCCTCGGAGGTGGTCCTGGGGCTGGCGGGCTACACCGCGGCGCGCGGCGACGCCTGGGTGCTGGGGATGATCCTCGCCGCGCTGATCGGGTCGATGGTGGGCGCGTGGGTGCTGTACGGGCTGGCCGCGCTCGTCGGGCCGGTCCGGCTGCGAGCGGTGGTGATCCGCTACGGCGCGTGGATCGGCTTCGGCGAGACCGACCTCGATCGTGCCGAGGCCTGGTTCGACCGCCGCTCACGAGCGGCCGTGCTGGTGTGCCGCTGCGTGCCGCTGGTCCGTTCGCTGATCTCCATCCCGGCCGGCTTCCGGCGGATGCCCCTCGGTGCGTTCACGCTGTTCACCCTCGTCGGCAGCGCGATCTGGAACACGGTGCTGGTCGTCGCCGGCTACCTGCTCGCCGAGCAGTGGGAGCGGGTCCTCGTGGTGACCGAGCCGTTCCAGACCGTCGTCCTCGTCGGCATCGGCGGGGTGCTCGCGGCCCTGGTGGTGCGCAAGGTGGTCGTCACCGCCCGCGAGCGACGCCGGGAGGAGCTCGCCCATCCCGGCCTCACCCACGCTCCGCTGGAGGCCATCGTCGCCGACCTCGAGGGGGATCAGCCGCCGGCCCCGTGAGGGGTCCGGCCGGCGTCAGGCGCCCCTCCCGGCCTGCTCCGTCGGCGGGAAGCTGCCGGTCGTGTGGAACAGGTGGCCGGTGCCCGTGATCTCGAACAGCCGTGCTGCCGGCCGGGAGAGATCCATGACCTCCACGTGCCCACCGCGCAGCGTCACCGCGTCGTACACGGCGAGCAGCATGCTCAACCCGCGCGAGCCGATGAACGACACGGCACCGAGGTCCAGCACCACCCGTGAGGGCGGATCGATGAAGATCCGCTCCACGTCGGTCACGACTGCGTCGATCTCCGGGATGTCGACGTCCCCCACGAGGGTGAGGATCGCGGTGTCGGCCGCCTTGACGAAGGTGCAGCGGGAGAAGTTCACAGCGGGGCTCCAGGTGTCCGTGGTGCTCGTGCACACCAGGCCCCGCGCTGCTGGAGGCGAACGGCAAGTCTACGAACTGGGGGCGCCACGTCAAGGGCCCTTCCGGGCGACCTGCGTGGGCGTCGGCGGGGCGCCACCTCACCCGAAGGGAGGAACTTCGGCCGTCCGGCACCATCCACGTTTGCGAGCCTCCGCACTGGGTACCGTGACCGACAAGTGCGTACGAGGCACCCGCTTGAGAGCGCCCCTCGGTCGTTTCCCGCCCACGACCGAAGGGGCGCTTTCGCGTCCGGGCTCGGGTCGGTCGTGGCCGTCAGGGCACCAGCACCGTCTTGCCGGTGACCCGTCGCTCCAGCTGATCCTCCATGGCGCGAGCGGCGTCCTCCAGCGGGTACGGCGTGGGCTCCACGGGCCGCAGCTCGCCCTGCTCGACGGCGGTGAGGATCTCCACGATCATCGCCGCGTTGTCGACCGTGTGGCGCGCCGCCCATGCGCCCCAGTCCACGCCGACCACTCGGCGGTTGCGGAGCAGCACCTGGTTGGCGGGGAGCTGAGGGATCCGCCCCGATGCGAAGCCGACCACCAGGTACTGGCCGTTCTCGCCCAGCGAGCGCAGCGCCGCCTCGGCCAGGTCGCCACCCACCGGGTCGTAGACGGCGTCGACGCCCGTGGAGCCTGGGACGAGCTCGCCAGCGAGGGCCCTCGCCCGCTCCTTCACGTCCTCACCCGACGTGTCGATCGTTGCCACGGCCCCGCGTTCGGCGGCGGCCGCACGCTTGCCGGCCGTCGAGGCCGCGGCCAGCACCCGCAGGCCCATCAGCCGGCCCACGTCCACCGCGGCGAGGCCGACGCCGCCGCCCGCTCCGAGCACGAGCACCGTGGCGCCGGCGGACATCCGGGCCCGGTGCTGCAGCGCGAACCAGGCGGTGGCGTAGCTCTGCACGAAGGTCGCGGCCTGGCCGTCGGTCAGCTGGGCCGGTGTGCGCAGCACGCGGCGGGCGTCGACCACCACCTCGCTCGCGAACCCGCCGAGGCCCACGCTGGCGAACACACGCTCACCCACCACCACCCCGGTGACGCCCTCCCCCACCTCCAGCACCTCGCCGGCCACCTCGTTGCCGGGCACGAACGGCAGCGGCGGCTTGATCTGGTACTTGCCCTGCACGAACAGCCCGTCGACGAAGTTGACGCCGGCGGCGGTGACCCCGATGCGCAGGCAGCCGGGTGGGAGCGGCGGCGACGGACGCTCCTCCACCGTGAGCTCGGACAGCGGACCGAAGGAGGAGCACGAAACCACCCGCACGCCCGTGGACGGTAGTGCGATGCTGTGGGTCCATGCGCCTCCGACCCGTCGTCCTCACCGGCGCGGCGGTGCAGCTCGAACCGCTCGACCAGGCCCACGCCGCGCGGCTCGTCGCGGCGGCCGACCGTGACCGCTCCAGCTACGGCTGGACCAACGTTCCCGCCGACCTGCCGGCGATGCGCGCCTACATCGACGGGTTGCTGGCCGACGCCGAGGCGGACACCGCTCTGCCGTTCGCGCAGCGCCGACTCGTCGACGGCGCGGTGGTGGGCTGCACCCGCTTCCTCGACGTGCGATGGTGGCCCGAGCGCGACACGCCGGCCGAGGTAGAGATCGGCGGCACGTGGCTCGCCGCCGACGCGCAGCGCTCGCCGATCAACACCGAGGCGAAGCTGCTGCTGCTCACCCACGCCTTCGACACCTGGCACGTGCACCGGGTGGCGATCTGCACCGATGCCCGGAACGAGGCCAGCAGGCGGGCGATCCTGCGCATCGGAGCGACCTTCGAGGGCGTGCTGCGCAACCACCGCCAGGCCCACGGCGATCTCGCCGTGGCCGGCTCACCGCGTGACACCGCGGTCCACTCGGTGACCGCCGACGAATGGCCCCACGTGCGCGCGCACCTGCTGACCCTGCTGGATCGGTCTCGATGACCGCCGTGCACCACCGCCCCGTCATGGTGATCACGGGCGCCGCTGGCGGCATCGGCACCGCCGTCGCCCGGGCCGCCGCCGCCACCCACGACCTCGTCCTCGACCACCGGGGTCCCGCCGGCGCCGAGCTCCAGGCGTTGGTGGCCGAGCTCCGCGACGCCGGCGCCGACGCCGTGCCCCTGCGCGCCGACGTGGCCGAGGAGGACGAGGTGGTGGCCCTCTTCCGATCCGTCGACGAGCGGTTCGGCCGCATCGACGCCCTGGTGAACAACGCCGGGGTCGCCGGCGGGTACGGCTCGCTGTCGACCGTCACCGCGACCGCCCTGGCACAGCTGTGGGCGGTGAACCTGACGGGCGCCTTCCTGTGCGCACGCGAGGCGGCGGCGCGGATGTCGACCGCCACCGGCGGCCGCGGAGGCGCGATCATCAACGTCTCGTCGCGCGCGGCCGTGCTCGGCGGGCCGGGCGAGTGGGTGCACTACGCCGCGTCGAAGGGAGCGCTCGACACCATGACCGTCGGGCTGGCGAAGGAGCTCGCAGCGGTGGGCATCCGGGTCAACGGGGTGCGCCCCGGCCTCGTCGACACGGCGTTCCACCGCCACGCCGACGCCGGGCGGATGGCGCGCCTCGAGCCCACCGTGCCGATGCAGCGGGCCGGCACCGCCGCGGAGGTGGCGGCCGCCGTGGTGTGGCTGGCGTCGCCGGCGGCGAGCTACGTCACCGGCGCGCTGCTCGACGTGGCCGGAGGGCGCTGAGCCGCCGCCGACCTCCGCTAGCTTCGCCGGCCATGCGTGCACTCGTGGTCCTCGCCAACCCGGGTGCCGGCAGCTTCAGCCACGCCATCGCGTCCCGCGTGGAGCGAGGCCTGGTGCGCGCCGGGCACGACGTGGTCGTGCGCGACCTCCACGCCGAGGGCTTCCGCGCCGCCATGGACGCGGAGGAGCACCTCGCCTACGAGAGCGACGAGCCCGTCCGCGACCCGCTCGTCGCCTCGCACATCGCCGACCTGCGGGCCGCCCAGATCCTGGTCTTCGTCTACCCCACGTGGTGGAGCAGCGTGCCGGCCGAGCTGAAGGGCTGGCTCGAGCGGGTCATGGTGCCGGGCGTCGGCTTCGTGCTCGACGACCGGCGACGGGTCCGCCCCGGCCTCGGCCACGTCCGCCGGCTCGCCGGGATCAGCACCTACGGCTCGCCGTGGCCGTACGTCAAGGCGATCAACGACAACGGCCGGCGGACGCTCATGCGCGCCCTGCGGCTCAGCACCGGCTGGCGGACGCGCACGAGCTGGCTGTCGATGTACGCGATGGACAGCACCACCGAGGCCGAACGGCAGCGCTTCCTCGCCAAGGTCGAGGCCAGGGCGGCACGCTGGTGAAGGCCTTCGTCGTCTTCTGCCATCCGCGTCGCGACTCGCTGTGCGGCGCCGCGCTGGAGCGGGTGCTGGCCGGCCTCGCCGCCGGCGGCCATGAGGTCCGCACCGCCGACCTCTACGCCGACGGGTTCCGCCCGGAGCTCTCGACCCTGGAACGGGCGGGGCACTCCACCGACCACCGCGCGGACCCGTCGCTGCGCGCCGACCTCGCCGCGCACATCGACGACCTCCGCTGGTGCGAGGCACTGGTCCTCGTCTACCCCACCTGGTGGTCGGGGCAGCCGGCGATGCTGAAGGGCTGGCTCGACCGGGTGCTCGTCCGCGGCGTGGCCTACGACCTGCCCGAGGGGGCCGATCGGATCCGCCCGATGCTGCAGCACGTGCGCCGCATCGTCGCGGTCACCACCCACGGCTCGCCGAAGTGGATCAACGCGCTGGAGGGCGAGGCCGGCAAGCGCATCGTCACGCGGTCGATCCGCGTGCTGTGCCACCCGCTGGCACGCACCCGCTGGCTCGCGCTCTACGGCGTCGACCGCGCCACCGCGGAGCAGCGCCAGCGGTTCCTCGACAGGGTGGAACGGCGCCTCGCCCGCCTGTAGCGGCGGATCCGGCCGCTCAGCTCAGCTCGCCGGCGAAGGCACCCTCGGGGTTGCCGTCGGCCACCACGCCGCCGGCCTCCTCGATCGTCACCACCAACGTGGTCACCGGCGCCCTGGCCGCGAACAGCTCGATCTCGGGGTTCCTGCCCAGCACGCCGAGCGAGATGACCTGGCCCTCGATCACGCCCCAGAGCTGGTAGGTCTGCTGCGGTGGCAGCTGGGGCAACGTGTTCCCGAGCAGGTAGCCCTGGCCGTGCCCGTCCACCACGGCCTCGGCACCCACCAGGCCGTCCTCGCGCATCAGCACGGCCGTCGTCGAGTCGCGGTCCACACGGGCCTGGGCCACGGCGGCCACGAGCGGGTCGACGGGGTCGTCGTCGACCAGCGCCACCGTCGCCACCACGGCCACCAGCGCAGCTGCGGCGGCGGCCGCCATGGCGGTGCCTGCCGTGCGCCACCGCCGGCGAGCCCGCGGCGAGGCCGTGAGCACCGCGGCGAGCTCGCCGCTCGGGCGCGGCGGCGTGCCCTCCAGCTCGGCGGAGATGCGGTCCCACAGGCCCTCGGGCGCCGCCATCCCGGTCCACGCGAGCAGCGTCGCCACCTCGCGGTGCTCGAGCACCTCTTGGCGGGCGCGCGGGTTGACGGCCAGGTACTCCTCCACGGCGCGCCGCTCGTCGGGCTCGACGGCGTCGAGGGCGTAGGCCCCGAGCAGCTCGTCCAGGTGCAGCTCTTCCGCGCTCATACGTCGCTCACCGTCACTCCCGCTGCCATCAGCTCCACCCGCAGTCGCTTCAGCCCCGACCGGATCCGGCTCTTCACGGTGCCCTCCGGCTCGCCCAGCTCGGCCGCCACCTCGCGGTAGGTGCGCCCGCCGAAGTAGGCGAGCTCCACGACCACCCGCTCGGCCGGCTGCAGCCGCTGCATCGCGGTGCGCACGTGCTCCGCCAGGGCCACGTCCCACACCTCGCGGTCGAGGTCGTAGCCGGCCTCGGCCACCGCCCGCGCGTCACGCTCCTCGCGGCGCCGGCGGGACGAGTCGGCCCGGAGGATGTCGACGGCGCGGCTGTGTGCCTGCGCGAGCAGGAAGCTGCGCAAGCCGCCGCGGGCGGGGTCGTAGCGCTCCGGCTCGTTCCACAGGCGCAGCAGCACCTCCTGCACCACCTCTTCCGCCCGGGCGTGGTCGTCGAGCAGCCGCCTCGCCAGGCCGAACACCGCCCCGGCGTGCCGGCGGTACACCTCGCCCAGCGCCTCCTGGTGGTAACGCGCGATGGACAGCACCAGCGAAGCATCCGAGACGCTGCTGAAGTCCTCGCGCACGTCCTCTGTACGGAGCTGCGGCGCCTGCGGATCACACATCGTCGCGCTCGAACCGTGTGACGGCTTCCACATGGTGCGTCTGGGGGAACAGGTCCACCACGGTGGTGCCGGCGTGGCGGTAGCCGACTCCGGCCAGCGCCACCGCGTCGCGAGCCAACGCCACCGGGTCGCAGCTCACGAGCACCAGCACGGGCGCGCCAGCCGAGGCGAGCGCCTCGGCGCCGGCGCGGCGCAGCCCGTCACGCGACGGGTCGGCCAGCACCGCGCACGCGGACGCCGACCCCTCCAGCACCACCACCTCCGCCGACGTGGGGACCGCCGTCGCTGCGAACAGCCCGACCCCGCCGTACGCGTCGACCACCGTGGTGGCCCGTCCCAGCTCCGGGGCGGCAGCGGCGACGGCGTCGACGAGCAGCTCGGCGGCCGCCGGCCCGGACTGGAAGAACGACCCGGAGCTCACCCGCAGCGCCACCCCGCGCACGTGCTCCGACACGTGCGCGCCGGCGCCCACGCGCACGTCCTCCGGCACTCCGGTGAGGGCCAGGCCCTGCCCACCGTGCAGCAGGGCCGTGCGCTCACCGGTCGCCGCGCTCACCCGCAACGACACCTCCACGTCGTGCCGACCCCTCCGGTCGTGCACCCGCCGGCGGCCGCCCACCACGCGCAGCTCCGGGACGAGCGCGCCGAGCGCCGGGTGGGCGATCAGACAGCCACCGAGAGGCACGAGGTCCCGGGTCCTCGCCCTGCGCAGGGCCAGGTGGCCGTGGCCGTCGACGGCGAAGCGCATGGAGGTCCGGTACGCCCACGGAGGGACCGAGCCACCCACCTCGACCTGCGCCGCTGGCAGCCGCGCCGTGCGGGCCAGCGCTTCACGCACCACGTCGGCCTTCAGCGCGAGCTGCGCGTCGTCCGTCACGTGCTGCCAGTCGCAGCCGCCGCAGCCGAGCCGCCGCCACGGGCACGGCGGCTCGGTGCGCTACCGCGACGCTCGCACCACCTCCACCAGGTCGGCCCGGGCGAAGTCCTTGCGGACCTCCACCAGGCGCACGTCCACGTCCTCGCCCGGCAGCGCCCCCGCCACGAAGACGACCCTGCCGTCGGCGTGGCGGGCCAGCGCGTCCCCACCGGCGACGATCCGCTCCGCACGCAGGCGCGTCGGCGGGTCGGCGGAGGCCATGGCCATCAGGGTATGGGGGAGTACCCTCGGCGGCGTGGCAGCTCCCGTCGACCTCGCGCTGGACGGGCCGTGGCGCCCGCTCCAGATCGCTCCCAGCGTGCTGCCGGTCGACTTCAGCCGCCTCGGCGAGGAGGTGGCCGCGCTCGAGGCGGCGGGCGTCGACCGCATCCAGTGGGACGTGATGGACGGCCGCTTCGTGCCCAACCTCACCTTCGGCCCGGCCGTGATCGCCAGCGCCCGACGCCACACGACGCTGCCGTTCGAGGCGCACCTGATGGTGCTCGATCCCGATGCGATGGCCGCCGAGTACGTGGAGGCCGGCTGCTCCCGGCTGATCGTGCACGCCGAGTCCACCACGCACCTGCACCGCACCCTGGCCCGGGTGGCCGACCTCGGGGCCACGGCCGGCGTGGCCATCAACCCGGCCACACCGGTGGCCGCCGTGGCGCACGTGCTCGACCTCGTCGACCTCGTGCTCGTGATGACGGTGAACCCCGGCTTCGGCGGCCAGGCCTATCTGGCCACCATGGAGCCGAAGGTCCGCCAGGTGCGCACCCTGCTCGACGTGGCCGGGCTGTCGGCCACCGTGGACGTGGAGGTGGACGGCGGCATCGGGCCCGAGACGGTCGCCGGCGCGGCAGCCGCCGGTGCGAACGTGCTCGTGGCCGGCAGCGCGCTGTTCCGCGACCCCACGGGCCTCGCCCACGCCGTCGCCGACCTCCGCGAGCGCGCCGCCGCTGCCCTCGGCGGCCCCTCCCCCGACGTCTGACGCGGGCCGTCAGGTGGCGCGCCGGCCGCGCCGCTCCGGCCTCGGCTGGCCGAGGTCGCGCAGCGAGCGCCCGAGCGCGAAGAAGAGGTGCTTCACCACCACCAGCCCGAGCAACACCAGCAGCGCCACCCCTGCCGGCTCGAGCACCGCCCGCACCATCTCCGTGCGCGCCTCCTTGAGCGGCGTGAGCACCCCCGACTCCACGCTCGTGGCGTCGAGCGTGAGCGTGCGCACCGGGTCCTCGAGGCGCGGGCACTGCAGGTCGGCGCTGTCGAGGCCGACGATCTCGTTGCCGCCGAACAGCGGTGCCGGCTCGCGCACCGTGGACCGCAGCACCCGGGCGTCGGGGTCGACGCGGGCGCCGACGATGTACTGGCCGTCGAGGTCGAGGAAGCGCACCTCGCTGCCGTAGCGGACGTCGACCAGGCCCCCGACCGACATGCCCTCGAGCGACCCGGCGCGCACCTGGTCCACCTCGAACCGCCCGGTCTGCGAGTCGTTGGCCACCAGGGTGCCCACGAAGACCACATGGGCAGGCTCGGGCGTGGCACAGCCGGGTGGCACGGGCACGAGCCGCGCCGACACGGCGTCGGGCTCCGCGATGGGCGGCAGCGGTGGGACCGGTACCGGCTCGGGGAGGCCCATGGCCGCCACGCTAGTGAGCGGCGTCCCGGCGGCGGCGTCAGCGGCCGCGGAACTGCGGGTCGCGCTTCTCCACGAACGCCGCCATCGCCTCGGCGGTGTCCTTCGTGCTGAAGTTCACGGTCTGCGCAGCGCCCTCGTCGTCGAGGGCCTGCTCGAGGGTGACGTGCAGCGAGTTGGCCAGCATCCGCTTCGTCATCGCCAGCGCGAGCGGTGGCCCGGCGGCGAGGCGTGCCGCCCACGTGTCGACGAACGCGTCGAGCTCCGCGTCGTCGACCACCCGGTTCACCAGGCCGATCCGCTCCGCCTCGGCCGCGTCGATGATGTCGGCGAAGAACGCCAGCTCCTTCGCCCGGTGCAGGCCGACGAGCCGCGGCAGCACCCACGTGCCGCCGAAGTCGACCGACAGGCCACGGCGGGCGAAGATCTGCGAGAAGCGGGCGCTGGTGCCGGCCACCACGAGGTCGCACCCGAGCGCGAGGTTGCACCCCGCGCCCACCGCCACGCCCCGGACCTTCGCGATCACCGGCTGGGGCAGGCGGTGGAGGGCCAGGCAGACGTCGCCGACGTGGCGCATCGCCGCGAGCTGGTGGCGCTCGGGTCCCCCGGTGCCCCCGCCGGTGAGATCGGCGCCCGAGCAGAACGACCCGCCGGCACCCGTGATCACCACCGCCCGGTCGGTGCTGCTGCCGCCGATCTCGCGGAAGGTCGAGAGCAGCTCGTCCCACATGACGCCGTCGATCGCGTTCTTCTTGGCCGGCCGGTCGAGGGTGATCGTGACGATGCCGTCGCGGCGCTGGACGTCGATGGTCTCCACCGCGAGGACGCTAGTGGGGCGATACTGGCGCCATGGGATTCGACCCGCACCGCAAGCGCGTGGCCCGGCGCACCGATGTCGTGTTCGTCGTGTCGGCGATCCTCGTGGTGGTGGCCCTCCTCGCCTGGACCGTCGTGGGCTGACCCACCTCCTCGGCCCGGCGTGCCCACGCGGGCGCGCCGGCGGGTCAGAACGCGGCCTCGATCACCTCCACCGCCGTGCCCGTGACCGCCACGACGTCGAAGCGCACGTCGACGCCGTGCACGTCCCGCTCGGCCAGCCAGCGGGCGGCGAGCACGCGCAGGCGGCGACGCTTCGCGGCACCGACGGCCATGGCCGGGGAGCCGAACGCGCCCGTGGCCCGCGCCTTGACCTCGGCGAACACCACCAGCCGACCCCTGCCGAGCACGAGGTCGAGCTCGCCGACGTCGCAGCGCCAGTTGCGCTCCAGCACGTCGAACCCGCGGTGGAGGTACCAGTGCGCAGCCTGCTCCTCGCCCCACCGGCCGCGGGCGACCCTGCTCAGGTCGGCCCGCCGACCTAGATCTGCAGGTCGGCCGCCGGCAGCTCCTCGACGTTGACGTCCTTGAACGTCAGCACCCGCACCTTCGGCACGAACCGGCTCTTCCGGTACATGTCCCACACCCACGCGTCGCTCAGCTCCACCTCGATGACCGGACGCTGGCCGTCACCGGCCACGGTGACCTGCACGTCGTTGGCCAGATAGAAGCGGCGCTCGGTCTCCACGGCGTAGCGGAACATGCCCGCGACGTCCTGGTACTCCTGCGCCAGCTGGAGCTCGCGCTCGGCCTCGAAGTTCTCGAGGTCGTCGGAGCTCAAGGGAGGGTGCTCGGCATGGGCACCGAGAGGTTCGGCGGGGGCGTCAGCCCTCGCGCTTCTCCTTGATCTTCGCGGCCTTGCCGGTGCGGTCGCGGAGGTAGTACAGCTTGGCGCGGCGCACGTCGCCCTTGCGGACGACCTCCACCTTGGCGACCGTGGGCGTGTGCATCGGGAAGGTCCGCTCCACGCCGACGCCGTAGCTCACCTTGCGCACCGTGTAGGTCTCGCCGACGCCGCTGCCCTGGATGCGGATGACGTTGCCGTGGAAGACCTGCACCCGCTCCTTGTTGCCCTCGACCACCTTCACGTGGACCTTCAGCTCGTCGCCCGGGCCGAACTGCGGGAGATCGGAACGGAGGTTCTGGGTGTCGACGAGATCGGTGGACTTCATGGCGCGCACATCCTGCAGGGCCTGGGAAACGGAGCAGCTAAGGATAGGTGACGGGGGGGACCTCTTCCAACAGGCGCTGCTCCTCGTCGGTGAGCCCGCCGCGGGCCGCGACGAGGTCGGGGCGGGCGGCGAGGGTGCGGTGCAGCGCCTGCGCCCGCCGCCAGCGCTCGATGCGGGCGTGATCACCGCTGCGGAGCACGTCGGGCACCTGCCAGCCGCGGAACTCCGCAGGTCGCGTGTACTGCGGCTCCTCCAGCAGGCCCGCCGCGCCGAAGCTCTCGCCCACCGGGCTGGCGGCGTTGCCCATCGCCCCCGGCAACAGCCGGACCACGGCCTCCACCACCAGGCAGGCAGCCACCTCACCGCCGCTCAGGACCACGTCGCCCACGCTCAGCTCGCCGTCGACGAGGTGCTCGCGCACCCGGTGGTCGACGCCCTCGTACCGGCCGCAGAGCAGGCTGAAGCCGGCCAGCCCGGCCAGCTCGGCGGCGACGGCCTGGTCGAAGCGGCGGCCTCCCGGGCCGAGCAGGTAGAGCGGCCGCGGCGGTGTCGCGGCCTCCACGGAGGCGAAGATCGGCTCGGGCTTCATCACCATCCCTGCTCCTCCGCCGAACGGCGCGTCGTCGACGGTGCGGTGGATGTCGGTCGTGTGCTCACGCAGGTCGTGGAGGCGCAGGTCGAGCAGGCCGCCCTCACGGCACTTCCCGAGGAGGCTCTCGGCGCAGAACGCGTCGACAATGCCGGGGAAGATGGTGAAGACGTCGATGCGCACGCCGTCAGTCGAGCAGGTCGAAGAGGCCTTCGGGCGCGTCGAGCGTGACGACCCCGTCGGCGAAGCCGGTGACGAACGTGACGGGCACCAGGTGGCCCGTGTCGAGCTCGAGCAGGTCGGCGGCCGGGTTGTCGACGACGGCCACGCACGTGCCCCGCCGCTCGCCGTGCTGGTCGACGACGACGGCGCCGATCAGCTCGTGCACCCACAGCGCGTCCGGGTCGGCGAGCGGCGCTGCGTACAGGGTCCGCCCCGACAGCTCCTCGGCGGCGCTGCGGTCGGTGACGTCGGCGAACTGCACCACCCACCGCCGCTGCGGCTGGGGACGGGCGGAGACCACCTCGTGCCAGCCGACGCCGTCGTGCAGGGTCGCACCGGGCTGCACCCGCTCGACGCGGTCGGAGGTGAGCAGCACGGTGACCGCACCGCGCACCCCGTGGGCGCGCCCGACGCGGCCGACCTCGAGCAGCTCGCTCAATCGGCGAAGTCGACGTCGACCTCGACGCCGTCGCGCGCCGCTGCGGCCCTGACGACCGTGCGGATGCTCTGCGCGGTGCGACCGCGACGGCCGATCACGCGGCCGAGGTCGCCGGGCCCCACGCGCACCTCGAGGCGCACGCGGTGGCGGCCCTCCGCCCCTTCCACGCGCACGGCCTCGGGATCGTCGACGAGCGAGCGGACGACGTGCTGCAGCACCGCGGTGGCGACGGGCGCCGGCACGCGGTTGCCGCTGTCGACGTCGGTCACTTCGCGGCCTTGGCGGTGGTGAACGCCTCCCACGCGCCCGAGGCCTCGAGGAGCTTCTTCACCCGGTCGGTCGGCTGCGCGCCGTCCATCAGCCACTTCACGGCCTTGTCGCTGTCGATGTTGATCGTGGACGGCTCGGTGCGGGGGTTGTACGTGCCGATGATCTGGATGAAGCGGCCGTCGCGGGCCGCCCGGCTGTCGGCCGCCACGACCCGGTACTGCGGCTGCTTCTTCTTGCCCACCCGGGTGAGGCGGAGCTTGACTGCCATGCGCGACTGCTCTCCTGTCAGCGAAAACGAACCGGCTGAGGTTACCTACTTCACACCGGGAAACCCACTCGGCATGCCCGGCAGCCCGGGCAGCCCGGGCATCCCGGCGGGCATGGGCGGCATCCCGGGCGGCATCCCGCCGCGCATCCCCTTGCCCTTCTTGCCCTTCTTCCCTGCCTTGCCGAACCCGCTCATCGCGCCCATCCGCTTCATCATCTTCTGCATCTCGCCGAACTGCTTGACGAGGCGGTTGACGTCGCCCACGGTGGTGCCGCTGCCGAGGGCGATGCGGTTGCGGCGGCTGCCGTTGATGATCTCCGGCCGGCGGCGCTCGTCGGGCGTCATCGAGCGGATGATCGCTTCCACGGGCTTCAGCTCGTCGTCGCCGATCTGGGTGTTCTTCAGCTCCTTCGGCATGCCTGGCATCATCCCGATCAGGTTGCCGAGCGGGCCCATCTTCTTCAGCTGCTGCATCTGCTCGAGGAAGTCGTCGAGGGTGAACTCACCCTCCATGAGCTTCTCGGCGGCGACCTCGGCCTGCTCCTTCTCGAAGGCCTGCTCGGCCTGCTCGATGAGCGTGAGCATGTCGCCCATGCCGAGGATCCGTCCCGCCATCCGGTCGGGGTGGAACTGCTCGAACTCGCCGAGCTTCTCGCCGGTGGACGCGAACGCGATCGGGCGGCCGATCACCTCCTTCACCGACAGGGCCGCGCCGCCGCGGGCGTCGCCGTCGAGCTTGGACATGATCACGCCGTCGATGGCGAGCGTGGCGTGGAACGCTTCCGCCACACCCACGGCGTCCTGGCCCGTCATGGCGTCGACCACGAGGAACGTGTAGTGGGGCTCGATCGCGTCGCTGATGCGGCGCACCTGCTCCATCATCTCGGTGTCGATGGAGAGCCGGCCGGCGGTGTCGACGATGAGCACGTCGCGGCCGAGCCGCCGCGCCTCGGCGAGCCCCCGCGACGCAGTGGCCACCGGGTCGCCCGGCTCGCTGAACACCGGCACGTCGATCTGGCGGCCGAGCGTGCGCAGCTGCTCCACCGCCGCGGGCCGCTGCAGGTCGGCCCCGACGAGCAGCGGTTGGCGGCCCTGCGCCTTGAACCAGCGGGCGAGCTTGGCCGAGTTGGTGGTCTTGCCCGAGCCCTGCAGGCCGGCCATCAGCACCACGGTGGGCGGACGGCTGGCATAGCTGATCTTCAGGGTCTCGCCGCCGAGCATGGCGGTGAGCTCCTGATTGACGATCTTCACCACCTGCTGGCCCGGGTCGAGGGCCTGGCTCAGGGTGACGCCGACGGCCTGCTCCCGGATGCGGGCCACGACGGCGCGCACCACGCCCACGTTGACGTCGGCCTCGAGCAACGCCGTGCGGATCTCCTTCAGGACCTCGTCGACGTCCTCCGCCCGGAGGCGGCCCTTGCCGCGGAGCCTCTTGAGCGCGCCCTCGAGGCGCGACGACAGCGATTCGAACATGGTGCGTCCGAGGCTACCGCCGCGCCCGGAGGTCAACCGCGGCTGAGGATCTCCGTGACGACGCCGTCGACCACGGCCACGTTGAACCGCTGCTCCACGTAGTCGGCGGTGACGGCCAGATCCTCGCCGTCCTCGCGAGCGACGCGCAGCACCAACCCGGCCGACTCGGCGAGCTTCGACGCCTCGTCCACACCGAGCCCCACCCATGCGGCGGTGGCCGGGTCGATGTCGGCCGGCGGGGCGTCGGTCGGGGGCTGGTCGGGCACAGGGGCGGGTTCGGGCAGCGGCTCGGGCATGGGTGCGGGCTCCGTGTACTGGAGGAAGCGGTCCTCGACCGCGAGGACGGTGTAGCGGCCGCCGTCGTCGCCGGTGAAGGCGTAGCCGGGCAGCAGCCACACGGTCCCGTCCACGTCCCACACCTGCTCGAGCGTCGGCTGCGGCTCGCTCAGCGTGACGACCACCGGCTCCACCTCCACCGGAGCGCCGACCGGCGGGTCGACCATGCACGACACGGCGGGGTCGTCGCTCGGGCAGGGCATCGCGGCGTCGCTGACGGGCGCGTCGGGCGCGGTCGCGCCCATCGTGCCGTCACCGATGCCGTCGCCGATGTCGTACACGGCGGTCATCTGCTGGCCCATGCGCTCCACGGCCGGCAGCACGCCGATCCGCGGGTAGTCCGCGCCGCGAACGGGAGCGGCCAACGCGCCGCCGGCCCACGTGACGGCGCCCTCGGCACCGTAGCCGACGCTGACGCTGACATTGGTCTCCACCCCGTCGACCACGAGGAAGGCCGTCACGTAGGCGCCCCACTCGTCGGCGTAGGTGTCGAAGCGGTACGTCGCGGCGTCGAGGCCGAGCTGCGCGAACAGCTCACGCGCCGAGGCCTCGGCCTCCCCGGCCGTCGGCACGTTCGCCGGCGGCTGCGGCTCGCACGGCGAGGGCATCCCCGGCTCGCTCGTGCCCGCTCCGTCGGGCGCCGGGAGGATCGTCACGGTGTCGGTGACGATGTCACCCGCGGTGGTGTCGGTGGTGGCGGGATCGACCGGCAGCGGCTCGGGGGCCACGCACTCCATGGCGGACGCGGCCTGCGGGCCCGGGTTGTACCACCAGCTCCCGAGGGCGTCGTCGGCCACGGTGATCGACGGTCCCGACCAGTCGGTGGAACCCACGGCGCGGCCGCCGCCCTGGTCGGCCGGCAGCGCCGCCGGCGGGCCGCTGAGCCCGAACGCCGCTGCCAGCGCCGCGACCTGATCGTCGCTCACCCGTGTGCCCGGCGAGAAGTACCACGAGGCCGCCGCCGAGGTGAGGTCGGGGGCCTCGCCGTCGTAGCGGAACCGGATGTCGGCCATCATCCGCGACGACATCGCGTCGGCCGCCTCGGCCGCCGGAGCGGCGAGCGGGCCGCCACCGCCGGCGGCGAGGCGGATGACGGGCGGGTCGGCGGCCACGGCGGTGTCGGCGGGTCGCGCCGTCGCGGCCGGGTCGCCGCACGCGGTCAGGGCGAGCACGACGACGCTGGCCGCAGCGAGGACCATGCGCCGGGACGTGGGGGTGGAGCTGCGAGTCATGGTCGTTCGACGTCGCGTGCCGACCGTGCGGTTCCCGGGCGTCCGCTCAGGTGGCGTCGAACAGCGCGTCGACGAACGCGCGCGGCTCGAACGGCACCAGGTCGCCGATCGTCTCCCCCAGGCCGACGAGCTTGACGGGCACGCCCAGCTCGGTCTCCACGGCGAAGACGATGCCGCCCTTCGCGCTGCCGTCGAGCTTGGTGAGCACCACCCCGGTGAGGCCGTCGGCCTCGCCCTCGCCGGCGCCGTCCACGCGCAGCGCGTCGCCGAACTGGCGGGCCTGGGTGAGCCCGTTCTGGCCGGTGGTGGCGTCGATCACGAGCAGCACCTCCGTCACCCGCCCGGCGCCCTTGGCGGCCACGCGGCGGACCTTGCGGAGCTCGTCCATCAGGTTGGTCTTGGTGTGCAGGCGCCCGGCGGTGTCGGCGAGCACGAGCGGGATCCCCCGCGCCGCTGCCCGCTCCACCCCGTCGAAGATGACCGAGCTGGGATCGCCGCCCTCGCTGCCGCGCACGAACTCGGCTCCCGCACGCTCGGCCCAGGTGTGCAGCTGCTCGGCCGCGGCGGCACGGAACGTGTCGCCGGCAGCCATCAGCACGCTGCGGCCCTCGCTGCGCTGGAGCGCGCCCACCTTGCCGATGGTGGTGGTCTTGCCGACGCCGTTGACGCCCACGAACAGCCACACGTCCGGGGCGCCGGGGGTGCCGGAGGGGGCGGCGAGCTCGCGCTCGGCTCCGGCGAGACGGGCGGTCATCTCCTCCTGGAGGGCGTGCAGGAGCGCGTCGGGATCCGTGATCTCCTTCGCCGCCACGCGCCGGCGCAGGTCGGTGAGCAGCTCGTCGGTGACCTTCACGCCCACGTCGGCCACGAGCAGCGCCTCCTCCAGCTCGTCCCACGTGTCGTCGGTGATGCCGGCCCGGCCGCGGATGCCGAGGAAGGCTCCGGCGAGGGCGGTCCGAGCCTTGCCGAGGCGAGCCCGGAAGGTGGGCCGCTCCAGCACCTCCGGCTCGAGGACCTCCGGCTCGCGCACCTCTGTGCCTGCCGGCCCGGATCCGGGGGCCACCGGCGCGTCCAGCACGTCGGTGGCGCCGGAGCGCTCGTCGACAGGTCTCGGCTCCACCAGCGGCCGGGGCGGCCGGACGATCTCCGAGGTGCGGTCGGCGCCGAGCTCGGGCGGGCGGCGGCGGTTGACGACGACGACGCCGACGCCGAACAGCAGGACGACGGCGATGAGGACGAGGTAGATCCACTCCATGGCCCGGACCACGCTACCCGTCGGGCCGCGAGTGGCTCAGGCTGCCGAGACGCGTTCGGAGATCACCCGCGACGAGCCACCGGGCTGCATGCTCACCCCGAGCAGGCAGTCGCCAGCCTCCATGGTCCGCTTCTGGTGGCTGACCACGAGCAGCTGCGCCTCCCGGCGGAACTCGGCGAGCAGCCCGAGGAACCGGTGCAGGTTGACGTCGTCGAGGGCCGCCTCCACCTCGTCCATCACGTAGAACGGCGACGGCCGGCTGCGGAACACGGCGAACAAGAAGGCGAGCGCGGTGAGGCTGCGCTCGCCGCCCGACAGCAGCGAGAGCTTCTTCACGTTCTTGCCGCTGGGCTTGGCCTCCACCTCGATGCCGGTGTTGAGCAGGTCGTCGGGCTGGGTGAGGACGAGCTTGCCGGAGCCGCCCGGGAAGAGGTGGTGGAACAGCTCGGTGAAGTGCCCGCTCACGTCGGCGAACGCGGCAGCGAACACCGTCTGGATCTCCAGGTCGACCGCTTTGATCACCCGCAACAGCTCGCGCCGGGTGTCGCGCACGTCCTCGAGCTGCGACTCGAGGAAGGCGTGCCGCTCCTGGAGCTCGGTGAACTCCTCGAGGGCGAGCGGGTTGATCGGTCCGAGGAGGCGGAGCTCGCGCTCCAGGTCGCGCACCCGGGCCGGCGCGCTGACGCCCTCGGGCAGCGCCGGCAGCTCGGCCGCCTCCGCCGCGGCCGGCTCGATGTCGTGGTCGCGGCGCAGGGCCTCGACGGCGGTCTCGAGGCGCAGCTTCACCTCGGCCTCGTCGATCTCGAGTCGACGCATCCGCTCGCGCACCCCCTCCAGCTCCTGCTCGGCGGCGGCCCGGCGACGTCGGGCGTCGTCGAGACGGGCCGCGATCGCCCGGACCTCGTCGCTCTGGCGGCGACGCACCTCGAGCAGCTCGTCGTGGCGGCCCTCGATGACCACCCGGTGGGCCTCCACCAGCTGCGTGAGCGCGCTGAGCGCATCGAGGGAGCGCTCCACCGTCACCCGCCGCTCCGCGGCCGCGGCGCGAGCCTCCGCGTCGGCGGCGAGTCGGCGCTCGGTCTCCTCCAGCCGGCGCTCGAGGAACGCCCTGCGCTCGAGGAGGCCGGCGTTGCGGACCTCGAGCTGCTGGCGTCGGGAGGCGAGCCCGGCGGCCTCCGCATCGAGCTGCGCGCGCCGCTCACCGCGCGCCTTGGCCGCCGCCGCCTCGGCGGCCTCGTCCGCCTCGAGCCCCGGCAACAGGGCCTGCAGCTCCGCCACCCTCGCCCGCTCGCGCACCAGCCGCTCCTGCACGTCGGCGACGGTGCGCTGGAGGCCTTCCATCTCGCCGGCCACCTCGCGTCGCTCGCCCTGCGTGCGCGCCAGCGCCTCGGAGCTGGCCGTGAACGAGGCGTCGTGGCGGTCGAGGCGCCGCGTCAGGTCGGCCTCGTGGGCACGGGAGGCGTCGAGCTCGGCGCGGGCCGAGCGCAGCGCCTGCTCCGCCGCCGCGGACTCCGCCTCCGCCGCGCCCAGCCGCTCGGTGGCCTCGTCGAGCGCAGCCGCCGTGGCCCCACCGCCGGCGGCGCCGACCCGCCAGCCGGACCGGCCGAACCGGTCGCCGTCGGGCGTGACCACGACGAGCTGCGGCTGCGCCATCGCCAGATCGAGCGCTGCGGTGAACCCGTCGGCGCGCACCGCGGCGCCGAGGACCTCGTCGAGCAGCTGCTCGACGGCACGGTCGCGGCTGCGGACGTGCGGGCGGACCGGCTGGGCGCCGGCGGGCGCGGCCGCTGCCGGTGCGCCGCCGGCGGCCACGCCGAGGGCGAGGACGGCGCCGTGCACCGACGACCGCCGCAGCGACTCGAGCGCTCGACGCCCGGCTGCGGGGTCGGCGACCACCACCGCGAGCAGCGCGTCGCCGAGGGCCGCCTCCACCGCCGGCTCCCACCCCGGGTCGATCTCGACGAGGTCGAGCAGCGTGCCGAGCGTGCCCTCCACCCCGGCCAGGTGCTCCGCCCCGGCCTTCGCGCGGGCAGCCTCCAGCGCGAGCGAGAGGGCCTCGGCCCGGGCCCGCCACCGGGACAGCTCGGCGGCGGCCTCGTGGCGCCGGTGCGTGACGGCCTCGATGGCGGCCTCGGCCGCAGCGCGGCGCGCCTCCGCGGCCTCGACGTCGGCCACGAGCGGCGCCTCCGACTCGGTGGCCTCGGCGCACAGCGACTTCAGCCGGACGATCTCGGCCTCGCACCGCTCGGCGCGCTGGCGCAGGCCATCGAGGCGCGCCTCACCTTTGCGGGCCTCCGCCTCCACCCGAGCGAGGTTGTGCTCCAGCGAGCGCAGCTCGCCGCGGACCTCGGCTGCGGCGCTGCCGGCAGAGCCCGTGGCGACGACGGTGTCGAGGGTGGCCAACGCCTCGCGGCGGCGCTCGGCGAACGCATCCTCCTCCACGGCGAGCGCCTCCGCCTCCGGCCCGAGACCGGCGAGCTCCGCCTCCACCCCGGTGAGCTCGTCGCCCAACCTGGCGGCGTCCGCCTCGAGGTTGGCCACCACCCCACCGTCCATCAGCTGCCCACGGTCGCGCTCGAGGGAGCGGCGCCGCTCGGCCATCACCGCGGCGATGCCGCGGGCCCGCTCGCGGAGGTGCTCGACCCGCACCATCTCATCGCCGAGGTCGGTGTCGCCGCGTGCGGTCAGCTCCGCCTCCGCGGCCAGCACGCCCGTGTCGAGGGCGGCCAGCTCGGCCCGCAGGCGGTGGTCGACGTCGGTGAGCTCGACCTTCTCGGCGGCCGCAGCCGTCAACCGCCCGCGCAGCGCGGCGATCTCGCGGCCGGCGAGGAACTTCTGCAGCGCGGCGAGCTCGGCCACCAGGTCGCCGTGGCGGCGTGCGGCCTCCGCCTGGCGCTCCAGCGGGCGGAGCTGGCGGCGCACTTCGCGCAGCAGGTCCTGGACGCGCACCAGGCTGGCCTCCGTGGCGTCGAGGCGGCGCTCGGACTTCTCCTTGCGGCGGCGGTACTTCAGCACGCCCGCCGCCTCCTCGATGATCGCCCGGCGCTCCTCCGGGCGGGCGTTCAGCACCCCGTCGATCTGGCCCTGGCTGACGATGACGTGCTGCTGGCGCCCGACCCCGGCGTCGCTGAGCAGCTCCTGCACGTCGAGGAGGCGGCAGTTGACGCCGTTGATCGCGTACTCGCTCTCCCCGGTGCGGAACAGCGTGCGGGAGATGGTCACCTCGGTGAACTCGATGGGCAGCAGCCCGGCCGAGTTGTCGAGGGTGAGGATCACCTCCGCCCGTCCGAGCGCCGGGCGCTTGGCGGTGCCGGCGAAGATGACGTCGTCCATCTTCTGGCTGCGCACCGAGCTGGGCGCCTGCGCCCCCAGCACCCAGGCGATGGCGTCGACGACGTTGGACTTGCCGGACCCGTTCGGGCCGACGACGACGGTGACGCCCGGCTCGAGCTGCAGCGTCGTGGAGTCGGCGAAGCTCTTGAAGCCTTTGAGGGTGAGGGACTTGAGGAACACGGCTGCCCGAGCGTAGTGCCGGCGACCCCCGCCCGAGTGGGTATCCGCGCGCCGCTACGGTGCCGTGGATGGCCTCCTCCCCGCCCACCAGCCGCCCCGTCGCCCGCCTCGCCCTGACGG
>VFQR01001129.1_pt1 | contig 22541 bp, 18 predicted proteins | sample 3512321 | NCBI WGS metagenome assembly VFQR01 (sample SAMN10412374, study PRJNA504923) | tailings metagenome | isolation source: Relicate 3 Philex TSF1 revegetated site | place: Philippines: Tuba, Benguet | collected 2017-08-29 | reverse complement strand
TCAGATCCATAACTAACCGCGCTTCACGAATGGAAGAACTGTCGTTTTTCCGCTGACCATGCGGTCGATGTAATCCGCCCACGCTTCGAGAGCGGCACGCTTCTCTTGCGCATAGTCGTGTCGGGCGTAAACCGCGGCCACGCCGCGAACTTTCCCGCTCTTGTGGTTGAGCACCGCTTCGACGATTTCAACCGGGAATCCGAGTCGCTGCAGTCCGGAGGCGACCGTGCGACGAACGTCGTGAAGCGTCCATGGTGCCGGATCGGGTATTGCTTTCGACAGAACTTCGGCGATCCGCGACTTTGCCCGAGCCTCACCAGACACAGGCGTCTTTCCGTTCGACGTGAAAAGAAGCTGCGCCTCGTTGCTTTCAAGATGCTCGTTGGTCGGCAGCGTGGAAAGGATTGATCTTGCTAGAGCCGACAACGGTACATCGTGCTCGCGTCCGTTCTTTGCTCTTGAAGCCGGAAGCGTCCAAACCTTATCGGAAAGTTCTTTGCGAGAGAGTCCCGCGACTTCTCCGACACGCTGGCCCGTCGCGATCAGCAGCTTGAACATCGGCCCGAACGGGTAGGGCTCGCTATCGCATGCCTTCCAGATAATCTTGAGTTCATCATCGGAAAGTACCCGCTCACGAGAGCGCTCTTGCGCAGGAGCCTTTACGCCAGCGCAAGGCGAGTGTTGAAGCTGGTCTCGCTCGATGCACCAATTGAAGAATTTCCGGATGATCGCGAACACTCGATTGGCGACAATCGGAGCGCCGCGATCGACGATCGTGTCGAGTAACTCGATGACGTCACCCTTCGAGATTCCGGCCAAGGGACGAGCGCCCCACTTTGGCTCGATCTCCTTTTTGAAGAGCCTTTCCGTTTCCTTCCAAGAGCTCTCCCGAGTGTGGCGCTTCGCGTATCGGTCGAGGAATTTTTCAAAGTGCTGTTTGACAGTGGCGGCCGAACCCTCGCCGCGGCGAGCGCTGGCCCGAGCTCGTAGCTTCTCGGCTCCAGGATCTCGGCCTTCTGCCACAGCTCGGAGCGCGATGGCCCCGGCTTCCCGTGCCTTCGAAAGTTCGAACGCGGGGTACCGACCGATCGTCAGTTTTCGGCTCTTCTGATCCAGTGGCGATCGATAGCGAACCGCCCACGACTTCGCGCCTGAGGGCTGCACGATCAAGTAGAGCCCCGAGAGTAGGCCGTCCGGTATCTCGCGCCGGCGGCCTTCCGCCTTAGCCTTTTCCACCGCGATAGCCGTCAGTTTCGTCATGGTGTCCACCAGGGTACCGGCTGGGTAACAGAACACCCCTGTTAGGGGTCGTTACCTCTCGATACCCTCATAGAATCACAATTCGGGATTCCGTCCAGAGTCTCAGGGGGTTATGCACATCGAATGTTAGGAAGTGTTAGCCCCTGATATGTGAACCGGAGGGACTTTTAATCAGGGTGTCGATGGTTCGATCCCATCCGGGCTCACCAGTGCCTCCGGCAGGCCGCTCCAATGCGCGTATGCCGCCCGCCCGGAGCGAAGCCAGCCTGCCTCCGGAAACGGCATCCCTGTAAATTAAAAATCCGAACCTTCGATCCGCTCTCCAGCGTACCGGATGCGTGGGCGTGTTTTCCTATCGTCATCGCGGACGACGGCGTTGCACTTTGTCGTGACGCGCGGCCCATGACGGCTGAACGTTCGTTCAGGCGAATACGGGTGCGGCCGCAGGAACTATTATTGGCCATTGCGCGTTTTGCTTCGTAGTATTCGACTCACCGGATTGTTGAACTAACTGAATTCAATGGGATCCGAACATTGTCGGTCAAACGGCTTCCCGCGAAGCGATTACGTACAGGCGATCACGCAAAGGTGTATGGCGCAGCGCGTGCGTACCGCTCCGTACCGTTCGAATTCAGATCGCGTTCACATGACCGGGCGCAACTTCACGCTATCGAAGCTGGCACAATGTCTCACGACACCGGCGTCCAGCGCACAGGAAAGGTAGCGGAGCGATGCCCGAACCGGCAGCCCAACTGAAAAAGCGGCGTGTGCTCGTGACGGGTGGCGCGGGCTTCATCGGTTCGCATTTGTGCGAACGCCTGCTGCAGCGCGGCGACTCCGTCATCTGCGTCGATAATTTTTTCACCGGCGAGCGGCAGAACGTGCAACATCTGCAGGATTTCGCCGAGTTCGAAGTCATCCGCCACGACGTCTGTGCGCCCCTCCATGTCGAGGTCGATCAGATTTACAATCTCGCATGCCCTGCATCGCCGGTGCATTACCAGCACGATCCGATCCAGACGGCGAAGACGAGCTTTCTCGGCGCGCTGAACATGCTCGGTCTCGCCAAGCGTCTGCGCGCACCCGTGCTGCAGGCTTCGACGTCGGAGGTCTATGGCGATCCCGAAGTGCATCCGCAGGTCGAGGAATATTGGGGCAACGTCAACCCGATCGGCCCGCGCTCCTGCTACGACGAAGGCAAGCGTGTCGCAGAGACGCTGTTTTTCGATTACCGGCGCCAGCACAAGCTCAGCACCAAGGTCGTGCGCATCTTCAACACCTACGGTCCGCGCATGCATCCGAACGACGGCCGCGTCGTTTCGAATTTCATCGTGCAGGCGCTGCAGAACCGCGACATTACGATTTACGGCGACGGCAGCCGCACCCGCTCGTTCTGCTATGTCGACGACCTCGTCACCGGTCTCGTGTCGTTCATGGATGCGTCCGACAGGATCGCTGGGCCGCTCAATCTCGGCAATCCGCACGAGATCACGGTCCGCGAACTGGCGGATATCGTGATCGCGATGACGGGTTCGTCGTCGAAACTCGCGTTTCATCCGGTGCCGGAAGACGATCCGCGGCAACGCCGGCCGGACATCAGCCGCGCGAACGAGTTGCTCGGCTGGCAGCCCGTGACCGCGCTGAAGGAAGGGTTGCAGCGGACGATCGGTTATTTCGAGCGTGCGCTTTCGACGAACAAAATCCCGATCGCCCTGGTCTAGCGCCTGATCCAGTACCCCCCGAAATGATCGATCCGGATGATCGGATCAGAGATGCCATGAGCGCTTCTGAATTCGTCGATGGCCTTGCGCTGTCCCTCAAACAGAAAATAGTCGTCGGCGATCAGCGCGCCTCCGGGCGAAAGCTTGTCGTAGAGCGCAAGCCCGTCTCGCGTGCTCTCGTAAAGATCGCCGTCGAGCCGCAGCACTGCGATGCGCTCGATGGGTGCGGCGGGAAGGGTGTCCTTAAACAATCCCTCGAGGAAAACGACCTGCGCGTCGAGCAATCCGTAGCGCGCGAAATTCGCCTTCACCACATCGAGCGAGACGGAGAAGTCCGCGATGCCGCCGACGGTGAAGTTCGTATCGGCCGCGGATTGTGCCGGGAAGCCCGCGAAGCTGTCAGCCGCGAACACGCGCCGGTCGGACACGTCATGCGCTGCGAGCACCGCGCGCATCATGATCGCAGCGCCGCCCCGCCAGACACCCGTTTCGACGAAATCACCCGGGACGTTTTCGGCAATCACGCGCTCGCATTCGCGGCGCACGTTCTCCATGCGCAGCGCGCCGATCATGGAGGGTGCCTTTGACGGCCAGTCCCACCCTTGTTCGCGATATTCCGGCTGGTAGCCCTCAACCTTTGAAGACGGCAGAGGCGGGTCCTCGTTCAGTCTCCCGATCAGGCTGTCGCGCATCAGATCGAGATAGGCGGCGCGCAGGCGGCGTATATAGTCCGGGTCCGGCATCGGCCTATTTCGCATGGCCGAGCCGGAATGTTCAACGGAAGATGCAATGAGCACGAAGCACGTTCTGATCACCGGCGGAGCGGGATTTATCGGCTGCAACGCCGCGCGCTATTTCGGGCAGCGCAACTGGCAGGTGACCGTGCTCGACAATCTTTCGCGTGTCGGCACCGAGAGCAACCTGAACTGGTTACGGGACGAGACCGAGTTCGCGTTTACGAAGGTCGACGTGCGCGATACCGCTGCGGTGAATGCGACCCTTGCCGAGACGAAGCCGGATGCAGTGATCCACCTTGCGGCACAGGTGGCGGTGACGACTTCGGTCACGGATCCGCGGATGGATTTCGATGTAAACGCGCTCGGGACGTTCAACCTTCTGGACGCCGTACGCCGCTTCAAGCCCGACACTGTTTTTCTGTTCGCGTCGACCAACAAGGTCTACGGCAAGATCACGAGCGCGACCTCCGCGCTGCAAGGCAATCGCTACGCCTACACCAACCGGCCGCATGGCATCGCGGAAAGCGAACCGCTCGATTTTCTTTCGCCATACGGATGCTCGAAGGGCGCTGCGGACCAGTACGTGCTCGACTTCGCACGCATCTACGGAATTCCCGCGGCCTCGTTCCGCCAGTCCTGCATTTATGGACCGCGGCAGTTCGGCGTGGAGGATCAGGGCTGGGTTGCCTGGTTCGCGATCGCGACGCTCCTGCAGAAGAACATCACGATCTACGGCGACGGCAAGCAGGTGCGCGATGTGCTGCATGTCGAAGATGTGGTGCGGGCCTATGAGGCCGCGATCCGTGCGCCGGATGAAATTCGCGGGCAGGCGTTCAACATCGGCGGCGGCACCGCGCAGACCTTGTCGCTGCTCGAGCTGATCGACCTGCTGGAGCGTCACTTCAAGCGGAAAATTCCACTGAAATTCGATGCATGGCGACCCGGCGATCAGGAAGTCTATGTGAGCGATGTGCGCAAACTCGAACGTACGCTCGGCTGGAAGCCTTCGATCGATGCAAAGCAGGGTGTCGGCAAGCTTATCGAGTGGGTGGAGCAGAACCGCGATGCATTTTAAGCGGAAGCGTCCGGAGAGAAAGCAATGAGAGTTCTGGTAACGGGCGGCGCGGGCTTCATCGGCATTCACCTCACGCGCCGGCTGCTCGCGGACGGCCATGATGTCGTCGTGCTCGATAACGAGTCGAACGGCGAGCTTTCGCTCGTACCTGCCGGAGCAACCGCGCTGCGTGGCGACGTAACGAGACAGGAAGACCTCGAGCCCGTCTTCGCGAAAGGGATCGACGCCGTCTGTCACATCGCGGGACAGGTTTCGATCATCAAGGCATTTTCCGATCCGGTCGCGGACCTGCGCACGAATACCGAAGGCACCGTGCAGGTGCTGAAGTGCTGCGTGAAGCACAAGGTGCCGCGTCTTCTTTATGCAAGTTCGATGACGTTGTACGGCGACTGCAAGGTCGTGCCGACCCCGGAGAGCGAGCCGTGCGTGCCGGATTCGTATTACGGGATCACGAAGTTCGCAGCCGAACGCTATGTGCATTCGACCGCCGAACGGCCCGATCTCGGATTTGATTTTTCCGTTACGTCGCTGCGGATGTTCAGCGTCTACGGCCCCGGGCAGTCCTACAACAATCCCTACCAGGGCGTGCTCGGCATCCTCAGCGGCAACGTGCTCCGTGGTGAGCCGATCACGATCTTCGGCGACGGCGAGCAGACACGCGATTTCGTATTCGTCGGCGATATCGTCGACGGATGGTCCCGCGCGCTGACGAGCGCGGCCGCAAAAGGACAGATCATCAATCTCGGCGGCGGCCGCTCGACCTCGATCAACGATCTTGCCTATGCGGTGACGGGCGCCTTCGGTTTCGCGAAAGGTACCTATGACATTCGCCATGCGCCCGGACGGCCGGGCGAACAACGCAGCGTGCAGGCTGAGATTGCGAAAGCAAAACAGCTTCTCGGCTGGACGCCCCGGACTTCCTTCGAGGAAGGGCTGAAGCAGACGGTCGCCTGGGCGAAGGAAGAGTTCGGGAAAGGCGCTTCCGGAAAGCAGGAGCGCCGCGCATGAAAATTCTGCTTGTTACCTCGGTCGACGCGTGGACGCGCAGTGTTTCGACGATCCATAAGTGGATCGCGGCAGGCCGCGCGCTGGGGCATGACATTGCGATCTATGGCGAGCCCGACGCCGATCTTCCGGACCTTCGCTACACAACGGAGCTAGCCGGGGTCGATCTCGCACTTTTCGTGGTGCAGGTGCCGTCCGATTTTCCGGACATGCCTTTTCTCGCCCGTGTCCTCGATGGGATACCGAAAGAAAAGCGTGCCGTTCTCGATCTGTGGGGCCGCTACAACGAAACGATCCGTATCGACCACGACTTCAATCATCTGGAGAAGCTCGACGGTCATCAGGGCTGGGAGTGGCAGGATGCCATCGCGGCCGTGTCCGGCACCATCCTGCAGCCGACGTACACACCGAAGCGCAGCAACGTAAAGCCGTTTCTCTTTCACGGCTTCGATGCGGCGTCGGTGTCAAAGAATTACGCAAATGCGGAAATCGCTGCCGCTGCATGGAGAGGCAAGCGCTATGGCGCGGTGTATGTCGGTAGCAACTGGCATCGTTGGGATCAGACGCGCGCGTTTCTTCAGGATTTCGCGGAAGTCGCCGCACAAGCCGGTCCTGCATGCCTTGCCGGCTGGGACTGGGACGCTCGCCCCGACTGGGCGGAGCAGAAGGCGATCAAGGGTGTCGATACCGACCCTGCGCTTCTGCAGGCGCTGAATGTCGAAATACGTCAGGGTGTCCGCTTTGATGAAGTTGTCGATCTTCTGGGACAGGCGAAGTTCGCGCCCGTCATTCACCGTCCGCTCTTTCGCGAGCTGGGATTCGTCACGAACCGCACGTTTGAGACGTTCTACGCGGATACGATCCCGATCCTGATGCTGCCGGAGACTTTCGTCGAACAGCTCTACGGTGCGGCCGCGAAGCGTCTGGTGCCGTCGAAGGGTGTCGCGAACCTCGTTGCCGACGCGCTCGCGCAGCCTGAGCTCTACTGGGAAGCCGTGCTCAAGACACGCGCCCATCTTGCGGGCGCGCACTCCTATGCGGCGCGGATCGACGAACTGCGGAAGGCGACCGGGACGTGAACATCCTCTTCGTCATGAAGCATCGCGGGAACGCCGGAAACACGCACGCGGTTGCGAACTACATCCGCGTTGCGCCGAAGTACGGGCACAAGGTCTCGCTCTATGGCGAAGCGCAGTCCTACCTGCCGGAGTTGTCTTTTTCGCGCGATGTCGGCGCTTTCGACAGCCTCGCGTATCTCTTCGAGTCCGAGATTTACCGCCTAAGCCGGCTCGAGGAATCCATCATGCTCGGCACTATCGGCCGCAGCCGGCGCATGATCTTCGACATGGACGGCATGTACAACCCGGTCACCAAGGTCGACGGCTACGATTTCAATCACGCGAGCGAAGACGAAAGGATGCGCTGGAAAGAGCATTACGAGGCGCTTTCGGACGTCGTCATGAAGCCGATGCTCGCCGGCTCTGACGATCCGCGCGTGCGCCCGATGACTTTCTACGGCTACGACTCCGCGCTCGAGATGAAGCCGAAGGACGCGCCTGCCAAGCAATACGACATCATGCATCTCGGCCATAACTGGTGGCGCTGGCGCGACATCGGCGGCAAACTCTTGCCCGCGATTGCGCCAATTCGCGAGAAGATCGGAGACATTGGGTTCATCGGCCTGTGGTGGGATGCACCGCCCGCCGAAGGCAAGGATGCTGGGCCGGAAGCCGCATTCGAAAGCGACCCTGCGTTGCTTCGTAAACTTCGTATCGGCACCGAACCCTCGGTGATGTACACGGACGTGATCCGCACGATGAGCCGCGCGAAGATCAACATCTTCACGCAGCGGCCCGTGCTGCATCACTTCAAGCACATCACGCTGAAGTATTTCGAGATCTTTTACGCCGACACGATTCCGCTTTTGATGCTGGACGAGCGCATGGCGCGCGACGTCTACGGGCCCGCGGCAGGCGAGCTGATGCTGCGCGAGAATATCGGTGAGAAGATTCTCGACGCGCTCGCGCGCCCCGACCACTACCGCGACGTGGTTGCGGCCGTCCGTAAGCATCTCGCGGCGAACAATTCCTATGACAAGCGGATGGCGGAACTCGTCGCCGCCGTGCCGGCGTAGGTCCCGATGAAGATCGTGTTCGTTTACTGGGGATACGAGAACGCGGGCAGCATGCTGGACCTGCGCGGCTATGCTCGCGCGGCAAAAGCCATGGGCCATGAGGTGACGATCTACGGCCCTCCGAACGTAGGTTTCGCACTCGATTATTCGCTCGACCTTTCGGGAGCGGATGCCGTCGTGTTCGTGTTCGAATGGACGACGCAGTTGCAGTTCGGCGACCGGTTGGACTGGGGCCGCCTGATCGCATCGGTGCCGCGGAACCGCCGCGTCGTCATCGACTGCGACGGCGCGTACAACGACCGGATCGAGTTTCGAGGCGATTACAATCACAAGAGCGACGAACTGAGCCGCAAGTGGATCGAAATCTGCGACAGCCTTAGCGACAAGATCTGCCAGCCGACCTTTCGTCCGAAGCGCGCGAACGTGCGGCCCTTCCTGTTCCACATCTACGATCCGACGTGGGAAAGCGAACTGAATTTCGCGAACAAGGAATTCAGCATGGTCTATGTCGGCCATACCAAATTTCGCTGGCTCGGCATGTCGCAAGTGCTGAAGGCGATCGAGCCCGTGCGCGACAAGGTTGGCCGGGTCGCGCTGTTCGGGGAGGGATGGGATCATCCGCTCGAATGGACGGAATGGAACGAGATCAAGGCGGACTATTACGTCGACCGCGACTATCTGCGCGCGAACCGTTTTGAAACACCGGGCGCGATCCCGTTTCCAGAGGTCACCGCCACCATGAACAAAGGCGTGTTCAATCCGGTGATCTATCGTCCGCTGTTCGAGTATCTCGACTTCGTGACGTGCCGTACGTTTGAAACACCGGCGGCGGGCACGATCCCGCTGTTCCTGCTCGATCCGGAATATGTCGCGGAGATTTACGGCGAGCCGGCGCTTGCGCTCATGCTTGGCGACGGGGACCGCTCCGCGAAGGTGCTGGATGTGCTCACGCAGCCCGAACGATACGCGGATATTGTGATGGGCATTCGTGCCGAATTCGCCCGCAACCATACGCCGGAAGCGCGCCTGCAACGCCTGATCGAAATCATCGAGGAGTAGGGCGCGTGGCATCCCGTGCTCACCCGAACGCGACGCAATTCGGCCAGCAGCGCATGAAGATGCGCTACGGATTCAATGAGATTTACGGCTGGTGGCACTTTTCGCAAGGCGATGCGCGCGAGACCATTCAGAGGCGCTTGCGCCTGATGGACACGAAGGTCGTGCGGATTTTCGTCTTCGACCAGCCCGTACCCGATCCCTTCAAGGACTGGCGCGGCTTCGAGGGTGTATTGCAGGCGATCCTCGACATCGGCGCAAAACCGATGATCACCTTCGCGAAGTTTGCGCCGCCATTTGGTGATCCAAAGAACATCCGGAATTTCGTTTCGCGGGCTTCGGAAGTGCTGTGGGGCTGCATCGAGCGCTGGGGCGGCGCCGAGGTCAGCACCTGGTACTGGAACGTCTGGAACGAACCGAACAATCGCATCGTCGGCGGCGATCTTTCCTTCGATCAATATCGCAGGATCTATGACGCGCTGGCGGACGAGATACTTCGGCAACTGACGCCTTATCTTGCGGGCCGGCGTGCAATGATCGGAGGGCCTGCGATCGACGGAACGCATCGCGCGTACTGGACCGACTGGATCGCGAAGCTGCTGGCGGAAGTCGACGAACGAAAGCTCGGCTTTGTTTCCTGGCATTGCTACGGCGACTGGCGGCCGGCTGTGCCGAGCGAAACGCTCGGGCTGCAGATGTGGGGCTCTCCGGACTCGCCGAGCGGAGAGTTGTTCGAGTCGCTCCTGATGTCGCGCACCCCGACCTATGAGGCGCGTGCGCGCGGGGTTGCGCGCATCCTTGAAGGGCACAGCGCACTGAATGTGTGCGGCGAACTCAACACCGTGTCGCACCATGAATATTATTACACGCTCGGTCACAACCAGAACGCACTCGGTGCCGCCTATTACGCTTCGGCACTGATTCACCTGATCCGCGGCGGCGCCGATCTCGAAATGCGCTGGACTGCGACCGCAACAAGCGACGCATACGGGCTCGTCTATTGCGACGGCGTGCCCAGTCCCGCGGCGCTCGCCAAGCAGTTGTTCGCCCAGCATGTGCGTTTCGGTGACACGATTCAATTCCCGCCGAACCGCATCGAGTATCCCGGCCTCGACGTGATCATCGCGCAAGGCGAAGGCGGCAGGACCAGCGCCGTATTCGTGAACACCGGGCGTAGCGCGATAACGGTCACGCCGGAGCACTTCGCGGCGGAGCTCGGCGTTTGCGACAGCCTGTTCCGGCTTGATGAAACCTCCGGAGAGAGGGTGATCGCAGGGCCGCTGAAGGGCGAGTTCGTCTTGAAGGGTTACGGGATCGGCGTGATAAGCAACCAAAGCGCCGCAACGGTTTTCGATTGAACGCGACAGGAGAGCGACGTGGACAAGGCTTTCGGCTGGCTCGGCGAAATCTTCCAGACCCTTTTGCGGGTCATTCCCTGGCTCGTGATCGTGCCGGCGACGCATCGCGGCGTTGCGTTCGTGCGCGGCCACCGCGTGAAGGAATGGGGACCCGGCCTGCACTGGTACTGGCCGGTCGTGACGACCTACAAACTCATGATCGTGGTGCGGCAGACGGTTCGCATCCAATCGAAGGTCATTATGACCCAGGACCTGAAGACCGTGACGGTCGGCTCGCTCGTGACCTATCACATCAACGATATCGTCGCCGCTGCGGTGAACATCGCCGATCTTGCGTCGGACGTGATCGAGCGCTCGCAGGCAGCAATCCTCGCCGCGGTTTCCAAACACACGATCGAGTCGATCCAGGCCGACCGGCTGGGCTTCAACAAGGAGCTTACCGAGCGTGTGGCTGAAGTGCTGAATGGCTACGGCGTCGAAGTGCATCAGGCGCAGCTGACGGAGTTCGCGCCCTGCACGGCGCTTGCGATCAACGGCAATGCGGCTGTGGGCAGTTATCAACTGTGGAGCGGCTTCTAACTTCTCTTCGGGCGAGTGGTTGACCGCCCCGCGCGGCTCCGGTTGAATCGCCTTTTACGGAGTTCCTGCGCATGCCCGTCCTGAACCGCATCGCCGACCAAGCCGGCGAAGTCGCCGAATGGCGCCGCCACCTGCACCAGTATCCGGAACTGCTCTACGAGGTGCACGAGACGGCGAAAACGGTCACCGAGAAGCTCAGGGCCTTCGGCTGCGACGAGGTCGTGCCGGGCATCGGACGTACGGGTGTCGTCGGCGTGATCAAAGGCAACAAGCCGGGCGACAAGGTGGTCGGCATGCGCGCGGACATGGATGCGCTGCCGCTCGACGAAATCACCGGGTTGTCCTACGCATCGAAGATCCCCGGAAAGATGCATGCCTGCGGCCACGACGGTCATACGGCGATGCTACTTGGTGCTGCGCGCCATCTCTGCGAAACGCGAAACTTCGCGGGCACCGCGGTCGTGATCTTCCAGCCCGCGGAAGAAGGCGGTGCCGGAGCGAAGGCCATGATCGACGACGGCCTGATGACGCGATTCAAGATCAGCGAAGTTTACGGCATGCACAACATGCCGGGGCTGCCGGTCGGTAAATTCGCGATGCGTCCGGGCCCGATCATGGCAGCGGCCGATCGCCTGACGATCGAGATCGAAGGCGTGGGCGGCCACGCCGCCCGCCCGCATTTCGCGATCGATACCGTGCTGGTCGGCGCGCAGGTCGTGAGCGCGCTGCAATCGATCGTATCCCGCAATGTCGATCCGCTGGAAAGCGCGGTCGTTTCGATCACGCTGTTTCAGGCCGGGCATACGGATAACGTCATCCCGCAGACTGCGCTGTTGCGCGGCACGGCACGAAGCCTGCGCGCGAGCGTGCGGGATCTGCTGGAGAAACGAATTGTCGAGGTGACCGAAGGCGTCGCCAAACTCTACGGCGCGAAAGCCAAGGTAAAGTACTCGCGCGACTACCCGGTTGTCGTGAACAACGAAAAAGCCGTGGATTTCGCATCCTCGATTGCGCGTGAGATTACCGGCGAAGCGAATGTCGACACGAAAACGCCGCCGGTGATGGGCGGCGAAGACTTCGCTTTCATGCTGGAGGAACGCCCGGGCGCGTTCATCTTCATGGGGAACGGCGACAGCGCCAACCTCCATCATCCGGCGTACGACTTCGACGACACCGCGATTCCGTACGGCGCTTCGTACTGGGTACGGCTCGTCGAGAAGGCGATGCCGGCTTAAGCTCCGCGTTTTTTGAAAGGCTCGGTCGCGAGCACAATCCCGCCCAATACGAGCACAAGCCCGATCGCGTGATACGCGTAGAGCGTCTCGCCGAGCGTGAGTACGGCGAGTGCTGCGCCATAGGCGGGAAGCAGATAGAGCGACATGCCGGTGAGCGAAGGCCCCGCGTTCTTGACGAGGATTTGGTAGAACCCGAACGCGATCACGGATGGAAAGAGTGCAAGTGCGAGGATGGCGGTCCACTGCTGCGTGCCGCGCGGAAATGCGCCATGCGCAAACTCGTAGAGCATGAAGGGCAAAAGCGTGATCGCGCCTGAAATCGTGATCGCCGCAAAGAGCGGAAGCGTCGGCAGCGCTTTCAATTCCTTGCGCTTCAGGATGATCGAATAGATCGCCCAGGCGAAGGCGCAGACCGCGATGCCGATGTCGCCGATGCTGAATTCCCACGTCAGCAACCGGCTTACTTCGCCATGCAAAATGATGACGGCAACGCCGGCAAAACCGATCAGCGTTCCGGCGAGGCGCGCGACCGAAAGTTTCTCGCGGTAAAACAGGGCCTCGAGCAATACAATCGAGATCGCCGAGGAAGAATAGATCAGCGCGGCGTTGCTCGCCGTCGTGTAGCGGAGCGAAAGATAGACACCGGCGCCGCAGATCACCATCCCGAGCACGCCCAGCCAGAACAGTTCGCGCCAGACGGCTGCAAATGCGCTCGCATGCTGCACTAGGCCGCGCCATGCGAAGGGAAGCAGCATCAGGCTCGCGAGGAACCAGCGCCAGAACGCGAGCGTCGACGGTTCGACCGCTTGCGTCACCGCGCGGCCGATCACGAGGTTCGAAACAAAGAAGAGCGGCATCGCAAACAGAAGTGCGTAGATGCCGAGGCGTGAAGGAGACTGCATCGCGCCTGCTTTAGCTTGAAGCTTTTGGCCGCGCTACGCCGGAAATGCAGAGCTTAGCGGAGCGACAGGCGCTGCCCGTCGAAGACAGTCGGTATGCAGGGCACGCCTTTGGTCTGCAGCCGCGCGCAAACCCGCGCGGCGGCGGCTGCGTTCGCAAGCGGTCCCGCGACAAGCCGCAACTCGACGGTGCCCGCCTTCGGGCCTTCCTTGATGCTGATCAACGGACGCATGTTGTCGAGCGCAGATCCGTGATTGCCGCGCAACGTGGCCCAGCGTGCACGAAGGCCGTCCACGGTCTTTTCGCCGCCAAGGTCCACGCCGAATTCGGTGCGGGTAGTGTTCGGCGTTTCAGTCGTGTCGGTTGCCGCAGGCTGGGGCCCGCCGGGACCAAGGTCCGCCTGCTTCTGCTTGGCGTCCAGTTCCTGCGGCCGTGGTTCGGGATTGGGAGGCGTCAGCACCTGCACGGGCGGAGCCGAGGGCGGAGGCGGCGCTTCCTGCACCACAGGCGCTTCGGTTTTTTTCTGCGGAATGGCGGCGGTGATATCGCCGATAGAGCGTTCCAGCTGTTCGAGCCGTGTCGCAAGCCGATCCCGTTCGGAAGCAAGCACGCGTACGGCGTCATTCAGACGGCCGATTTCGCGTTCGGCCAGCGGGTTGACGACGACCTGGGGCGGCGCGGGTATAGCCGCCACGGAGGGCGGCACCGGAGCCTTTCCTTCGCGCCAGATATACACCGAACCTGCCGCGCTGATCGCTCCGAGCGCCGCGATGGTCCAGACCGTATAGATCGCCGCCATCCGCGGCGCCTTGCGTACAGGCTTCCGGTCTTTCCGGGGGTCGATCTTCGGCGTAACGGTCATCGGGCAGCGGAATCCGCGAATCGTTTGCTGCAATGTACCAGAGTCGGCCGGGCGGCCCGCCGCCGGCTTCCGGGAGCCGGCCGCATCGGCTAAACCGCCTCCGCCGCGCGGCGCGGCCTAACGGGGATAGTGAATTTGGCTCCGACGACGATCCTCATTCTCGCGGCAGGCGAAGGAACCCGGATGCGCTCCGCGCTTCCAAAGGTCCTGCATCATGTCGGCGGGCGGACGCTGATCGGGCATGTCGTCTCCGCGGCGCAGGCGGCAGGCGCTGCCGCGCTCGACGTCGTCGTGGGCCCTGACCGCAACGATGTGGCGTCGGAAGTTCGTAAACTCGCACCCGGCGCGGGCGTGCATGTCCAGACCGAACGCCTCGGCACGGCGCACGCGGTGCTGAGCGCGAAGGCGGCGCTCCAGAACGGCAACGACCTGATCGTTGCGTTCGGCGACACGCCGCTCCTGCGTGCCGAAACCTTCCGGCTGCTCGCCGATGCCGTGAGGGATTCTGCGGTCGCCGTTCTGGGCTTTCGTCCGAAGAACCCGCATGGCTACGGCAGGCTGGTCGAGCAGAACGGAAACCTCGTCGCGATCCGCGAGGAGAAGGATGCGAGCGACGCCGAGCGGAAGATTACGCTCTGCAACGCCGGCATAATGGCATTTGCAGGAGAGCATGCGCTTGCCCTGATCGAAGCGATCGGAAACAAGAATGCCAAGAAGGAATTTTACCTGACCGACGCGGTCGCGCTTGCGCACGCGCGAAATCTCACTGTGACGGTGCGCGAAGCGCCCGAGGAGGAAGTCATGGGCATCAACGACCGCGCCCAACTCGCGGAAGCCGAAGCCGAATTGCAGAAGCGGATGCGCAAGGCGGCTCTCGAAAGCGGCGTTACGCTCGTCGCTCCCGAAACGGTCTTCTTCAGCGCGGACACCAAACTCGGCAAAGACGTGACCATCGAGCCGAACGTCGTGTTCGGCCCTGGCGTCGTCGTGAAGGACGGCGCCACGATCCGCGCTTTCTCGCATCTTGAGGGTGCGGAAGTCGGTGAGGGTGCGGTCGTGGGTCCTTATGCGCGATTGCGCCCCGGCACGAAGCTCGGCGCAAACACGAAAATCGGAAATTTTGTCGAAGTGAAAGCCGCCACCTTCGGCGACGGCGCGAAGGCCAATCATCTGTCCTATGTCGGCGATGCCAGCGTCGGCGCGCATGCGAACATCGGCGCGGGCACGATCACCTGCAATTACGATGGCTATGACAAGCACAAGACCGAGATCGGCGAGGGAGCATTCATCGGCTCGAACTCTGCGCTGGTAGCACCTGTGAAAGTCGGAAAAGGTGCCTATGTCGGCACCGGCTCGGTGGTCACGGACGACGTCCCCGCCGATGCGCTCGCGGTGGCGCGCGGCCGGCAAGCCGTTAAGGAAGGCTGGGCCGCAGAAGAGCGGAAGAAGAGGGGCAAGGCCTCCAAACAGGATTAATGAAAGCGCGAAATCCCCGGTAACGGTTTGTGATTTCGCGGAGCATGGGAACGGCTCTTAAACCGGTTCCGGGTAGATTCACGGGCAGAGTGAGGGTTGGTCAGTCGCATGTGCGGCATCGTTGGTATTCTCGGAAAATCGCCGGTCGCGCCGCAGCTCGTGGAAGCGCTGAAGCTTCTTGAGTATCGCGGTTACGATTCAGCGGGCGTCGCCACACTGGAGCACGGCGCGCTGACGCGCCGCCGCGCCGAAGGCAAGTTGCGCGAGCTCGAGAACCGGCTGCACGGCGATCCGCTTTCCGGCACCATCGGCATCGGTCATACGCGCTGGGCGACACACGGCGCGCCGAACGAAACCAACGCACATCCGCATGCGACCGAAACGCTCGCGGTCGTGCACAACGGCATCATCGAGAACTTCCGTGAGTTGCGCGAACAACTCGAGAAAGAAGGCGCGACGTTCTCGACCGAGACCGACACGGAGGTCGTCGCACACCTCGTGACCGGCGCCATGAAGCGGGGCAAGGGGCCGGTCGAAGCCGTTGCGGAATCGCTCCCGAAACTCCGTGGCGCGTTCGCGCTCGGTTTCATCTTTCAGGGCGAAGAGAATCTCCTGATCGGCGCACGCAGGGGCAGTCCGCTCGCCGTCGGCTACGGTTCCGGCGAGATGTATCTCGGCTCCGATGCGATTGCGCTCGCTCCGATGACGGACACCATCGCTTATCTTGAGGAAGGCGACCTCGCGATCCTGACCCGGAGCGGCGTCGAAATCCGCGACGAGAAGGGCAGCAAGGTCGAGCGCACCGTGCAGAAGGTCGCGGCGGGATCCTTCATCGTCGACAAGGGCAATCATCGCCACTTCATGGCGAAGGAAATTCACGAGCAGCCGGAAGTCGTAGGCCATACGCTCGCGCACTACATCGACATGGCGCGCGAGGAAGTGCGTCTTCCCAATCTGCCGTTCGATTTCAAGAACCTCGAGCGCATCACGATTTCGGCCTGCGGCACGGCGTTCTATGCAGGGCTCGTCGCGAAGTACTGGTTCGAGCGTTTCGCGCGCATCACCGTCGATGTCGATATCGCGTCGGAATTCCGCTACCGCGACGCGCCGTTGCCGAAGAACGGTCTTGCGATCTTCGTGTCGCAATCCGGGGAGACCGCCGACACGCTCGCCTCGCTGCGCTACGCCAAGGACCATGGGCAGCATACGCTCTCCATCGTCAACGTCCCCACGTCCACGATTGCCCGCGAAAGCGCGGCAATCATGCCGACGCTTGCCGGACCCGAAATCGGCGTGGCCTCGACCAAAGCCTTTACCTGCCAGCTTGCAGCACTCGCAGTACTCGCCATCGGCGCAGGCCGTGCGCGTGGGCATCTGTCGCGCGAAGACGAGCGGAAACTCGTGCATGCGCTGATCGAAGTCCCGCGCCATATGGCCGAAGCGCTCAAACTCGAAAGCGACATCGAACGTCTCGCGAAGCAGATCGCCGACGCAAAAGACGTGCTCTATCTCGGGCGCGGCACGAATTATCCGCTCGCGCTGGAAGGTGCGCTGAAGCTCAAGGAAATCTCGTACATCCACGCCGAAGGCTATGCCGCCGGCGAGTTGAAACACGGGCCCATCGCGCTGATTGACGAGCAGATGCCCGTCGTCGTCATCGCGCCGCACGATTTCGTGTTTGAGAAGACGGCTTCCAACATGCAGGAAGTGCTGGCGCGTGGCGGGCGGATCGTCCTCGTGACCGACCGCAAGGGGGCGGCTTCCGCGGGCGTGAAAGCCGAGGCCGTGCTGACGCTTCCGGACATGCCGGCCACGGTAACGCCGCTCGTGTTCTCGATCCCGGTGCAGTTGCTCGCCTATCACGTCGCCGTGCTGCGCGGCACGGACGTCGATCAGCCACGCAATCTGGCGAAGTCCGTCACCGTCGAGTAGCCTCCGCGCATGGGATTCCGTGACGCACTCGGCGAAGGCTTTTTCAACTACGCGAACTTTACCGGACGCGCTTCACGCGCCGAATACTGGTGGTGGATGCTGTTCACGCTGCTGTCGATCGTAGCCGCCGCAACCATCGACTGGATCGCTTTTCCCGGCTGGACGCTCAGTCCCTTCGCCTTGCTCGTGACGGTTGCCGCCGCGCTTCCGGCTCTTTCCGTGACCGTGCGCCGGCTGCACGATAGCGAGCACTCCGGCTGGTGGGTTTTCTTTTCCGTTCTCGCGAAGCTCCTGTTTGCGGCCGGCGTCGTCGCGGTCGCGATCGAGCAGCCGCTGCACCCATGGGAAGGCATGGGGAGGGCCTATGTGCTCGCGCCGCTTGCCCTGATCACCGCGATCGGCGCCGTGCTGTTCGCGATGATGTTGATGCCGGGCTCGGCAGGTAACAATCGCTTCGGTCCGAACCGCTACGCCGGGGTTTAGCCGGCATCCAGCAACCGAACGGCGTCTTCGCGCTCGAACAGATGCAGGAGAATCCGCAGCGCTTCGCCGCGCGGCGACTGTAGAGACGGATCGTTCGCTACAATCAGAGCGGCGTCCTTCCGTGCGGTCTCGAGCAAGTCCTTGTGCACGCTCGCGTCTGCCATCTTGAAGCCAGGCATGCCGCTTTGGCGCGTGCCCAGCACTTCGCCTTCGCCGCGCAGCGCGAGATCTTCCTCGGCGATGCGGAAGCCATCTTCGGTTTCCCGCATGATTTCAATGCGGCGTTTTGCAGTCGCGCCGAGCGGCGCGCGGTAGAGCAGCAGGCAACTCGATTTGCCTTTGCCGCGTCCGACGCGGCCGCGAAGCTGATGCAATTGCGCAAGGCCGAAACGCTCGGCGTGCTCGATCACGATGATCGTTGCTTCCGGAACATCGACCCCCACCTCGACTACCGTTGTCGCGACGAGCAGCGGAGTTTCGCCGCTTGCAAAGCGCGCCATTGCGGTGTCCTTGTCCGCCGCTTTCATCTTGCCGTGGACGAGGCCGGCACGCGTGCCGAAAAATTCCTGGAGATGCGCGAAGCGGGCTTCGGCAGCCGCAAAGTCCACCTCTTCGGATTCTTCCACCAGAGGGCAGATCCAGTACGCCCGCGCACCACTGTCGATTGCGCGACGCACGGCATCGACGACCTCCTGCAGCCGGTCGAGCGCGATCGAGACCGTTTCGATAGGCTGCCGCCCAGCCGGCTTCTCGCGCAATTCCGAAACATCCATGTCGCCGAAATAGGTGAGCACAAGCGTGCGCGGGATCGGGGTCGCGGTCATCACGAGGACGTCGGTTGCATCACCCTTGTCGGCAAGTGCGAGACGCTGGTGCACGCCGAAACGATGCTGCTCATCGACGACCGCGAGTGCGAGGTCCTGAAATACGACGTCGTCCTGAAACACCGCATGCGTTCCGACGAGAAGCTGCACCTTGCCTGCCGCGAGATCGCGCAGCATGGCTTCGCGGGAAGCGCCGCGCTCGCGGCCGGTGAGAATTTCGACACGGATACCCGCCGCCGCGGCGAGCGGCGCGATGCGATCGAGGTGCTGGCGGGCAAGCACTTCCGTCGGCGCCATGATCACGGCCTGCTTTCCGCTTTCGATCACATGCGCCGCGACAAGCAGAGCCACGAGCGTTTTGCCCGAGCCCACGTCGCCTTGCAGGAGCCGCAGCATGCGTTCGTCCGATGCGAGATCCTGCTTGATTTCGTCCACGGCCTGCCGCTGGGACAACGTGAGCGAGAACGGCAGCGCGGCTTCGATCTTCTTTTGCAGACTACCTTCCGCACGATGCGGCCGACCCGGATCGCGCTTCATGTCGCTGCGCACGAGCGCGAGGGCCAGCTGGTGCGCGAGCAGTTCGTCATAAGCGAGACGAGCGCGATATTTTCCGGCGGCGTCGATGTCCTGAGGTTCGTCCGGTTTGTGTTGGCGTTCAAGCGATGCGCGGAAGGCTGCGAAGTGACGCGCTTTCAGAAAGGCACCGTCGATCCACTCCGGCATGTCACGGAGCCTTTCGCAGGCCGCAAGGCAGGCACGGCGCACGAGCGCGTTCGAAAGCCCCTGCGTCAGCGGATAGACCGGCTCGATTCCGGCGAGCTTCGCAAGGCCCTCTTCGTCCACGACGCGGTCAGGGTGCGTCATCTGCAGGCGCCCGTCGTAAAGGATCGCCTTGCCGGAAACGTAGCGCTTCTCGCCGACCGGAAGCATCTTCTCCACGCGTTCGCGCGGCATACCGAAGAAGACGAATTCGATATCGTTGGTCTCGTCGTGTGCGAGCACGCGATGCGGCGCGCGGCCGCGCGGCGGGGCCGGTTTGTGCTTGTCGATATGCACCTCGACGGTGACGATGCTGTCCGGCTGCACGTCCTTGAGCTTCGGTCTTGCGCGCCGGTCGATCACACTGTGCGGCAGGTGGAACAGCGCGTCGATGTAGCGGGGCTCGTCGTGCCCGAACAGACGCGCAAACAGCGTGAGGAATTTCGGGCCGATGCCGGACAGGCCCTTGATGCCGGCGAAAAGCGGATTGAGGATTGCAGGACGCATCGTGTTTCCAAAGTGGCGGAACGCCCCGCGCGACGCAACCATGCGCCGGATGCGCTTGAAATCCGGCACTGCGCGCGGTTATAGAGACCCGCCCGGCACGTCCGGGCTTTTGGCGTTGGAGCGGAACGTGACCGAAGATTCGAATGCGCTGGACGACCGCCGTAAGCGGCTGCGCTTCCGGGCGTGGCATCGCGGCACGCGCGAGATGGACCTCGTGCTCGGCCGTTTCGTCGACGCGAATGTCGCCGCGCTCAGCGATGAAGAGATCGACACGCTGGAAGCCCTGATGGAGGTCCCCGATCCGGAACTCTACCTCTGGATCGCGGGAACGGCGGACGTGCCCTCGAATTACGACACGGCCGTCTTCCGCAAGGTGGTCGACTTTCACCGGAACGGGCCGCAGTGAGCGGACGCCCCGATACCCGCCGCGCGGCACTTCTGCCCCAGCAGCCCCTGACGATCGCGAGTGTGCCGGAAGGCGCCGGCGGACTCGTCATCGGCGATCTGGCACGCGCGCATTTCGCACGCGCGGGCGCCGCAAAGCGGCTGCTGGTCGTTTGCCGTGACGCCGAGCGCATGCATGCCCTGGCGGGGACGCTTCAATTTTTTGTTCCCGAACTTGCCGTGCTGCAGTTTCCGGCGTGGGACTGCCTTCCGTTCGACCGCGTGTCGCCGATTGCCGAAATCAGCGCGCGGCGGATGGCGACCCTGACGAAGCTTGCCGCCGGCGAGAGCGAAGCGATCGTTCTCACGACCGTCAATGCCGTGCTTCAGCGAACGCCGCCGAAAGACTTCGTCGCCAAGGCGTCGCTTTACCTGAAACCCGGACAAAACGTGGCGTTCGACAGCATCGTCGGCTGGCTCGAAGAGAACGGCTACAGCCGCGCTTCGACGGTGCGCGATGCCGGGGACTACGCCGTGCGCGGCGGCATCATCGATCTCTTCGCACCGGGCGGGATCGGCGCGGTGCGCCTCGATTTCTTCGGCGACAGCATCGAGAGCATCAAGAGTTTCGACGCGCAGAGCCAGCGTTCGGTTGATACGCTCAAGGCACTCGAACTGATCGCGAACAGCGAATTCAAGCTCGCGCCGGAAACGATCTCGAACTTCCGCAAGGAATACACGGCGATCTTCGGCGGCAACACGCGCGACGACGCGCTGTATGAAGCTGTCAGCGCAGGCCGGCGTTATCCCGGCATGGAGCACTGGCTTCCGTTGTTCCACGCGAAGCTTTCGACGCTGTTCGATTTTCTGCCTTCGGCACCTGTAGTGCTCGAACCGCTCGTCGAAGAAGCGGCGCAGGAACGTCAGGAGCAGATCAAAGACTATTACGACGCGCGCAAGGAAGCGTTCGATGCGGGACAGTCGCCGCTCTACAAGCCGCTGCCGCCCGAGCGGCTCTACCTGACGGACGCGGAATGGAAACGGACGCTGCAGGAACTGGCACTCGCGCGGATCACGCCTTTCGCGGTGCCGGAGTCGGGCCGTGTTCTCGATCCGGAGATCCGTTCCGGCCGTAACTTTGCGCCCGAGAGAACCGGGCAGAGCGAAAGCCTTTTCGGCGCCGTGGTCTCCCACATCGAAGCGAAGCAGGCCGCGGGCAAGCGGATTGTGATTGCGACATGGAGCGAAGGCTCGCGCGAACGCCTGCAGCAGGTGCTTACGGATCACGGGCTGGCGAAGGCTGCGCCCGTCGCGCATTGGTCCGATGTCGAAGGTCTCGGCGCGGCGACCACGGGGTTTGCGCTCCTCGGCCTGGAATCCGGTTTTGAGACCGGCAACGTCGCGATCGTCAGCGAGCAGGACATTCTCGGCGACCGTCTCGGCCGGCCCCAGCGACGCCAGAAGCGCGCACAGGACTTCATTGCCGAACTGACCAGTCTCAATGCCGGCGATCTCGTCGTGCACGTCGATCACGGCATCGGACGTTTCGTCGGCCTGAAGTCGATCGAAGCGCTGGGCACGCCGCACGACTGTCTTGAAATCCATTACGCGGACAACAACCGGCTTTTCCTGCCGGTCGAGAACCTCGAACTCCTGTCGCGCTATGGCTCGGAAGACACCGGCGCAGAACTTGATCGTCTCGGCGGCGCAGGTTGGCAGAATCGTAAAGCGCGCCTCAAGCAGCGCATCCGCGAAATGGCCGCGGCTCTCGTCAAGATCGCGGCGGCGCGCAGCCTGCATGACGCGCCGAAATTTACGCTGCCGGAAGGGCTCTATGACGAGTTCTGTGCGCGCTTTCCTTATGACGAAACCGATGACCAGCGCGCGGCAATCGACGCGGTGATCGATGATCTGGCGCTGGGCCGTCCCATGGACCGGCTGATTTGCGGCGACGTCGGCTTCGGCAAGACCGAGGTCGCATTGCGAGCGGCCTTCCTCGCTGCAAGCAACGGCGCGCAGGTTGCCGTTGTCGTGCCGACCACGCTGCTCGCGCGCCAGCACTACAAGACCTTCTCGGAACGCTTCCGCGGTTTTCCGATGCGGATCGGGCAGGCGAGCCGGCTGGTTTCCTCGACCGACATCGCAAAGACGCGCGCGGGCCTCGCCGATGGTTCGATCGATATCGTGATCGGCACGCACGCGCTGCTTGCGAAATCCGTCCAGTTCAAGAACCTCGGCCTCGTCATCGTCGACG
>VFQR01001128.1_pt1 | contig 22553 bp, 22 predicted proteins | sample 3512321 | NCBI WGS metagenome assembly VFQR01 (sample SAMN10412374, study PRJNA504923) | tailings metagenome | isolation source: Relicate 3 Philex TSF1 revegetated site | place: Philippines: Tuba, Benguet | collected 2017-08-29 | reverse complement strand
CCCTGCCCGCCGGCACCGACCTCGTGGTGCTGCCCGGCGGATTCTCCTACGGCGACTACCTCCGCTGCGGCGCCATGGCCGCGCAATCGCCCATCATGCGGGAGGTCGCTTCCTTCGCCGCGCGCGGCGGCCATGTGCTCGGCGTCTGCAACGGCTTCCAGATCCTCTGCGAGGCCGGCCTGCTCCCCGGCGCGCTGCTGCGCAACGCCTCGCTGCGCTTCCTCTCCATGGATTGCCATCTGCGCGTCGAACGTGCCGGCACGCCCTTCACCGGGCATTGGCAGAGGCGCGCGGTGTTCCGCGCGCCCATGGCGCATGGCGACGGCAACTGGTTCGGCGACGACGCCACGCTCGCGCGGCTGGAAGCCGAGAACCTGGTCGCCTTCCGCTACTGCACGGAAGCCGGCGAGGTCACCGAGGCCGCCAACCGCAACGGCGCACGGGCCAACATCGCCGGCATCCTCTCGCCCAACCTGCGAATCTGCGGCCTGATGCCGCATCCCGAGGACCTTGTGGACAAGCTGATGGGCGGCACCGACGGGCTGCCGATGTTCACCAGCCTGGTCGAGGCGCTGCAGCCCGCCTGAGCGCTGGAGCGGGTTCCACGCATGTGGACACGGTGAACCCGCTCCAGCTTATCGTTCTGCCGCATTGTCCGAGTCGCCAAGCGATTCCGCTTGGCCTGAAAATGCTCTACCGCGCCGGCGCTTCCAGATTCCCCGGGTTCAGCCCGAGCGCCTGGGCCGTCACCGGATTGATCTGCCCCGTCGCCTCGATCCCGCGCCCGCGCTGGAAGCGTTCCAGCGCCTGCTGCGTTCCCGCGCCCCACACGCCATCCACCGCGCCCCGGTAGAAGCCGAGCGCCCGCAGCCGGCTCTGCACGTTGCGGACCGCGCGCGGGCTCAGCCCCGCTGCCGGCGCCGCCGCCGGCGCGACCTCCGGCATCGGCAGCAGCCGCGGCACGCCGAGGTTCAGCGCCTGCGCCGTCGCGAGATTGATAGAGCCCGTCACCGCGAGCCCGCGCGCCTGCTGGAAGCGGTCGAGCGCCGCCTGGCTCTCCGGCCCCCAGACGCCATCCGCCGCGCCGGTATAGGTCCCGGCCTCCCGCAGCCTCTCCTGCACCGCCGTCGTCGCCGAGGGCGAGAGCGGCTGCACGAAGGCCAGCGGCGCCTGCTGCGCGGCCGCCGTGCCGGCAAGCCCGAGCGCCAGCACCGGGCCGAGCCAAAGGGATTTTGCCATGGCGTCCTCCGATCCGTTCGCATCGGGAACGCGCGGCATCGCCCGGGGTTGCGGCGCGGAGCGCCCCGCCGGCCACGGGCGCTCAGCCGGCGATGCCGTGCCCCGCCAGGGCGAGCCGCTCCTCCAACTCCGCCGCGGCCGCCCGCGCATCCCCTGGGATCGGCTCGGCATGGCCCCGCGCCGGCGCCGAGATCATCCTTCCATCCGCCCAGCGTTCCAGCCGATAGCCCCGCCGCTCCGCCGGCACGCCCAGCCAGCCGGCCAGCGCCAGCGCCAGCCCTTCCGCCGCCTCCCGCCGCGCCGGCGGGTCCGCGCCGCCGTAGAACTCCGCGATGCGGAGCGTCATCAGGCCCTCCAGCCGGACCTCGTAGCAGGCGTGGATCTGGTCGCCCGCGAGCGTCCCGTCGCTGGCGCTGTGCTTCGGCTTGGCGATGGTGAGCGTGACCGCCACGGCGGTCGCATGCCGCAGCGACCACCGCCGCACCCAGCGCAGCCGCCAGAGCCGCCGGATCACCAGCACCTCGCCCCGGACGGGATCGAGTTCGACGCGCCGGGTCACCGCGCAGATCAGCGCGAAGACGAGCAGGATCGGCCCCACCGCCAACAGCGGCTCCGGCGCCCCCACCGAAAGCAGCGAGCCGCCCACCATCAGGAAGGCCGCGCCCGCGATCCCGATCCCGATCCACCCCGCGCGAATCCGCTCGGAGCCGAAGGCCTCGGGAAACCGCGGTTCGTCTTCCCCTTCGTCCGTGCGCCGCATGGCTTCCACCGCCTGCGCCAGGGCAATCCCCATCCGCCTTGGGCGACGAAGGGGTAGCCCGGCCGCCACCCCATCATCCTCCCTTTCCCGCCCGGGCGGGAGGCTACGAGACGGCGCTGCCGATCGACCGCGCGATCGCTCCCGCCTCGGCGAGGCCAATTGCCTCAAGGGCCTCCCCGAAGTCGCGCTGCGGCGGTCGGACCATGAGGGGGCGCGGGGAGGCTAGCGCCACGCGCGAGCGGGGCGCGATTCACGCATGCAATTGATAGGAAAATATGCTCCTATCGACCCATGATCCATCCCGCCCCGCCTTCGCCAGCCCCCTCCCTATCCCCCGGCCCATCCGGCCCAATTTGTCCCAAACCGTCGCGCGCTCATTCCACCGCGGTGAATTTGTCCGAAACCGCCCCGCCCCATTCCCCCGCCGAATTTGTCCGAAACCAGAATCCGCTCTTTTCCGCGGCGCCCTCCCCCTCCCCCGCCGCTGGACACGCGCCCCGCGCGGCCTGAGAACACCGCCATGTCGCCCCCGAAGAGCCTCCCCGCCGACCGCGCCAAGCAGCTTTCGGCCGAGTTCGGACTCAAGCCCGACGAATACGACCGCGTCCTCGCCATCCTCGGCCGCGTCCCGGCGCTCACCGAGCTCGGCATCTTCTCGGTGATGTGGTCGGAGCATTGCTCCTATAAATCCTCCCGCGTCTGGCTCCGCACCCTCCCCACCAAGGCCCCCTGGGTGATCCACGGGCCCGGCGAGAATGCGGGGGTTATCGCGATCGGCGATGGGCTCGCCGCCATCTTCAAGATGGAGAGCCACAACCACCCCAGCTACATCGAGCCCTACCAAGGTGCGGCCACCGGCGTCGGCGGCATTCTGCGGGATGTCTTCACCATGGGCGCCCGGCCCATCGCCAACCTCAACGCGCTGCGCTTCGGCAGCCCGGATGCGCCGCGGATGAAGCGGATCATCGATGGGGTGGTCCGCGGCATCGGCGGCTACGGCAATTGCGTCGGCGTGCCGACCGTGGGCGGCGAGGTCAACTTTCATCCCCGCTACAACGGCAACCCGCTGGTCAACGCGATGACGGTCGGCATCGCCCCGGCCGACCGCATCTTCCTCAGCGCCGCCGCCGGCATCGGCAACCCCGTGGTCTATGTCGGCTCGAAAACCGGCCGCGACGGCATCCACGGCGCCACCATGGCCAGCGCGGAATTCTCGGCCGACGCCGAGGAAAAACGCCCGACCGTGCAGATCGGCGACCCCTTCGTCGAAAAGCTGCTGATCGAGGCCTGCCTGGAACTCATGGCCACCGACATGATCGTCGCCATCCAGGACATGGGCGCCGCCGGGCTCACCAGCTCCAGCGTCGAGATGGCCGGCAAGGGCGGCGTCGGGATCGAGCTGGTCATGGACAACGTTCCCCAGCGCGAAACCGGCATGACCGCCTACGAGATGATGCTGTCGGAATCCCAGGAGCGCATGCTGATGATCCTCAAGCCCGGCCGCGAGGCCGAGGCCGAGGTCATCTTCCGCAAGTGGGAGCTGGATTTCGCCGTCATCGGCCACCTCACCGACACCGGCCGCATCGTCATCCGCCACAAGGGGGAGATCGAGGCCGACATCCCCCTCGCGCCGCTGGAATCGGAAGCGCCGCTCTACCGCCGCCCGACCGCCGAGACGCCGAAGCAGCGCATCCTGAACGCCGCCGACATCGCCGACCCCGTGGGCATCCTGCCGGCGCTCGAAACGCTGGTCGGCTCGCTCGACCTCTGCTCGCGCCGCTGGATCTGGGACCAGTATGACAGCACCGTGGGCGGCCAGACCGTGCAGCGCCCGGGCGGCGCGGACGCGGCGGTGGTGAAGCTCGAAGGGCTGAAGCGGGCCCTCGCGATGACCACGGATTGCACGCCGCGCTACTGCCTCGCCGACCCCGAGGAAGGCGGCAAGCAGGCCGTCGCGGAGGCCTGGCGCAACCTGACCGCGGTGGGGGCGACGCCGCTCGCGATCACCGACAACATGAATTTCGGCAACCCCGAGAAGCCCGAGATCATGGGGCAATTCGCCGCCGCCGTGCGCGGCATGGCCGCGGCCTGCACCGCGCTGGATTTCCCCGTCGTGAGCGGCAATGTCTCGCTCTACAACGAGACGGAAGGCCGCGGCATCCTGCCCACCCCCGCGATCGGCGGCGTCGGCGTGCTCGACGATGCGGCCCAGGCCGTGGGCCTCGCGATGCCGGCGGACCATGATCTGGTGCTGATCGGCGCCACCACCGGCTGGCTCGGCCAGTCCCTCTGGCTGCGCGAGATCGCCGGCCAGGAAACCGGCGCGCCGCCGCCCGTGGACCTCGCCGCCGAGCGCCGCAACGGCGATCTCGTGCGCGGCCTGATCCTCGCGGGGCACATCGCCGCCTGCCATGACGTCTCGGATGGCGGGCTGCTGGTCGCCGTCGCCGAGATGGCGATGGCCTCCGGCATCGGCGCGACACTCGAAGCCCCGCCCGGCCCGGCGCACGGCGCCTGGTTCGGCGAGGATCAGGGCCGCTACGTGCTGGCGGTGAAGGAGGCCGGGCCGGTCCTCGCCGCCGCTGCCGCCGCCGGCGTCCCGGCAACCCGGCTCGGCCGCTCCGGCGGCGGGGACTTGGTTCTCGGCCCCGGCTCCGCCATATCGGTGGCGAGGCTCCGCGCCGCCCATGAGGCGACGCTGCCGGCGCTGATGGAGGGCCAGGGCTGATGGCGATGAACGCCGCCGAGATCGAGGCGCTGATCAAGTCGGCGCTCCCCGATGCCGTGGTCACCATCGAGGACCTGGCCGGCGATGGCGACCACTACGCCGCGAAGGTCGTCTCCTCGGCCTTCAAGGGCCTGTCGCGGGTCAAGCAGCACCAGATCGTCTATGCCGCGCTGCAAGGCCGGATGGGCGGCGCGCTGCACGCCCTTGCGCTCCAGACCGCCGCCCCCGAATGATGCCTTTCCCCAAGGGAACCCACCGATGAGCGACATCCACGCCCGCATCCAGGCCGACATCACCGAGAACCCGGTGGTGCTCTACATGAAGGGCACGCCGGTCTTCCCGCAATGCGGCTTCTCCGCCCGCGTCGTGCAGATCCTCAGCCACATCGGCGTGCCCTTCAAGGGCGTGAACGTGCTGGAGGACATGGAACTCCGCGAGGGCATCAAGAGCTTCACCAACTGGCCGACCATCCCCCAGCTCTACGTGAAGGGCGAGTTCGTCGGCGGCTGCGACATCGTCACCGAGATGTTCCAGTCGGGCGAGCTGGCCGAGCTGATGGAAAAGGCCGGCGTCCCCGCCAAGGCCGCCTGATCTACGCCGCCTGGTAGGCGAGGATGGCGGCCGCCAGGTCCTCGCCCGCCCAGCCCACCGACTTGAAAACCGTGATCTCGTCGGCGCGCGTCCTGCCCGGATGCGCGCCGGCGCAGAGTTCGGCGAGGTCGGCCACCACCGCCGCCTCGGTGATCGCCCCCTCCGCGATCGCCTGCACCACATCCCCGGCCTCGGCCAGCGCCCCCGCGCGCGTATCCACGGCCAGCGTGGCCCGCGCCAGCAGCGCGGAATCGCTTTCGCGCATCGTCGGCCGGAAGGCGCCGACGAGATCCACATGCGTCCCCGCCGAGACCTCCGCGCCCCGCACCAGCGGCGCCTCGGACAGCGTGGCGGTGGAGACGATGTCGAAGCCCGCCGGATCGGCCGAGGCCGCGACGCGCGCCGGCAGCCCATGCGCCGCGAGCCGATCCACGAGCCGCGCGGCGTTCGCCGCGCTGCGCGACCAGATCGCCACCTCCTCGATCGGGAAGCGGTCGCACCAGGCCTCCGCCAGCGCGGCCGCGACCTTGCCGGAGCCGAGCACCAGCAGCCGCCGGCTGTCGGGCCGTGCCAGGAACCGCCCCGCCAGCGTCGAGGCCGCGGCCGTGCGCCGGTCGGTCAGCTCCCCGCCATCGAGCATCGCCAGCGCCTTGCCCGTCACGGCATCAGACAGCAGAAAACTCGCCTGCACTGCCGGCAGGCCGCGGGCCGCGTTCGCGGGCAGGACATGCACGATCTTCACGCCGCCATGCGTCGCGTTCCAGGCCGGCATCAGCAGCAGCGTGCCATCCCGCGGCAGGGCGTGACGGTGCCTGAGCGGCGCCGTGCAGCCCTCCCGGAACATCCGCGCCAGCGCCTCCTCGAGCGCGGACCACGGCAGGGCGGCGCGGAGGGCGGCGGCGTCGATCATGCGCATGGCGGACATCCTCGGGCCGCCGCGGCGCACAGCCAAGCCCCTGTTGGATGCCAGGATTGCACGCTGCGCGGGGCTGGCGCAGTTTAGGGCGGCAATGAGGCCGGCCGACAGGCACCGGGACACGGGCCGGCCGAACGGAGGGAGACACGAAGCATGAAGGCCCTGAGCCTAGCCATGAAGCGCGCCGTGGGTGGCGCGGCGCTCGCCGCCGCGATGAGCCTGCCGGCCTTCGCCCAGGCGCCCGCCGGCGGCACCTCGCCGACGCTGGACGCCATCCGCGCGCGCGGCACGCTGATCTGCGGCGTCAACACCGGCCTCGCCGGCTTCGCCCAGCCCGACAGCCAGGGCGTCTGGCGCGGCTTCGACGTGGACTACTGCCGCGCCGTCGCCATCGCGCTGTTCAACGACGCCTCCAAGGTCCGCTACGTGCCGACCACGGCCCAGAACCGCTTCACCGCGCTCCAGTCGGGCGAGGTGGACATGCTGAGCCGCAACACGACCTGGACGCTCTCGCGCGACACCTCGCTCGGCTTCGATTTCACCGGCATCAACTTCTATGACGGCCAGGGCTTCATGGTGAAGGCCTCGACCGGCGTGCGGCGGGCCGCCGACCTCAACGGCGCCACGATCTGCGTCCAGCCCGGCACCACCACCGAGCAGAACCTGACGGATTGGGCGCGGACCGCGCGAATCCAGTTCACGCCGGTGGTGATCGAGCGCCTGGAGGAGGTCGTGCAGGCCTATGTCGCCGGCCGCTGCGATGCCTATACGACGGACGTCTCAGGCCTCGCCGCGACGCGCTCCGCGCAGCCGCGCCCGGCCGAGCACACCATCCTGCCGGACGTGATCTCGAAGGAGCCGCTCGGCCCGCTGGTGCGCCATGGCGACCAGCGCTTCGCCGACCTCGTGCGCTGGATCCATTTCGGCCTGGTCGGCGCCGAGGAATACGGCGTCACCGCCGCCAACGCCCAGCAACTCCTCGGCAGCAGCAACAACCCCGAAGTGCAGCGCCTGCTCGGCCGCAGCGGCGATCTCGGCCGCATGCTCTCCGTGGACAACGCCTTCATGCTGAACATCATCCGGGGGATCGGGAACTACGGCGAGATCTTCGAGCGCAACCTCGGCCCGATCGGCCTCCAGCGCGGCCCGAACGCGCTCTGGACGCAGGGCGGCCTGCAATACGCGCCGCCCTTCCGCTGATCTGAGCAAGGGGGCCGCGGCGGGACCGCGGCCCCGGATTTGCATGGCGGGGGCGACCCGCCTGCCTCATCGGGGTGCGCCGCATGTCCTCGACCTCCGCCGATCCGCGCTTCACCACCGCCGGCCCGCCGAAAAAGCCGTTCCGCCTCTCCTGGGGCGACGAGCGGGTGCGCGGCGTCGTCTGGCAGGTGCTCGTCGTCGGGGTCATCGGCACGATCATCTGGTGGCTGTGGTCGAACACGGTGCACAACCTCGAGGTCCGTCGCATCGCGACGGGTTTCGGCTTCCTCTCGCGCGAGGCCGGCCTGCCGATCGGCGAGAGCCTGATCGAATACGACCCGACCCACACCTATTTCCGCGCGCTCACCGTCGGCGTGCTGAACACGCTGAAGGTGGCGGTGATCGGCATCATCCTGGCGACCATCCTCGGCACGGTGGTCGGCATCGCGCGGCTGTCCAACAACTGGCTGCTGTCCAAGCTCGCCGGCGCCTATGTCGAGGTGATCCGCGACCTGCCGCTGCTGCTGCAGCTCCTGTTCTGGTACACTATCCTCCAGGGCCTGCCCGGGCCGCGCCAGGCGCTGAACCCCGTGGATGGCGTGTTCCTGTCCAATCGCGGCATGAAGCTGCCCTTCATCGAATGGACCGCGGCGCATTGGTGGGCGCTGCTGGCGGCGGTGGTCGGCATCGGGCTCACCATCGCCTACCGCCGCGCGGCGCTCGCGAAGCAGTATGCGGATGGCCAGCCGCGCAAGGTCTGGCCGGCGGCGCTCGGCTTCATCGTCGTCGTCCCGCTGATCGTCTGGGCGCTGCAGGGCGCGCCCTTCACGCCGGATATCCCGGCGCTGCGCGGCTTCAACTTCCAGGGCGGCATCACGGTGAGCCCGGAGTTCTTCGCCCTCCTCATCGGCCTCGTCACCTACACCGCCGGCTTCATCGCGGAGATCGTCCGCGCCGGCATCCTTGCGGTGAACACCGGCCAGTGGGAGGCGGCGGAGGCGCTCGGCATGCGGCGCGGCGAGATCCTGCGCAAGATCGTGCTGCCGCAGGCGCTCCGCGTGATCGTGCCGCCGATGACCTCGCAATACCTGAACCTGACCAAGAACAGCTCTCTCGCCGTCGCGATCGGCTACCAGGACATCGTGAGCATCGCGAACACCACGCTGAACCAGACCGGCCAGGCGATCGAGGGCATCGCGATCATCATGCTGGTCTACCTGACGATCAGCCTTTCGATCTCGCTGTTCATGAACTGGTACAATGCGCGCATCGCGCTGGTGGAGCGCTGAGCCATGAGCGTCGCCCTCCGCACCTCCACCGCCGCGCCGGAAGCCGCGCCGCGCACGGCGCCCGTCAGCACCACCGGCCCCGTCGCCTGGGCGCGGCAGAACCTGTTCGGCAGCTGGATCTCCTCCGTCGTCACGCTGGTGCTCGCCTATCTCATCGTGCGCTGGACGATCGGCTTCGTCGAATGGGCCTTCGTCAACGCGATCTGGGAGGTGCCGACGGTCAACGGCCAGTCCCAGACCCAGGCCTGCCGCGAGATCAAGGGCATCGGCGCCTGCTGGGCGGTGATCACCGAGAAGCACCGCTTCATCCTGTTCGGCACCTACCCCTACGAGGAGCATTGGCGCCCCGCCCTGGTCTGCCTGCTCTTCGTCGGCCTCTACATCGTCTCCGCGATGCGGCGCTTCTGGAGCATCATCCTGGTGCCGATCTGGCTGGTGACGCTCACCGTCATCGGCATCCTGATGTGGGGCGGCGTGTTCGGCCTGTCCTACGTGCCGCAGGAACGCTGGGGCGGGCTGCCGATCACGCTGATCCTCTCGACCTTCGGGCTGGCCTTCGCCTTCCCGCTCGCGATCCTGGTGGCACTCGGCCGGCGGTCGCGGCTGCCGGCGATCAAGGTGCTCTGCGTGCTCTACGTGGAACTCATCCGCGGCGTGCCGCTGATCTCGCTGCTGTTCATGGCGAGCGTGATGTTCCCGCTGTTCCTGCCCGAGGGCATGAACATCGACAAGCTGCTGCGCGCGCAGGTCGCCATCACGCTCTTCGCCGGCGCCTATCTCGCCGAGGTCGTTCGCGCCGGGCTGCAGGCGCTGCCGCGCGGCCAGTACGAGGCGGCGGACGCGCTCGGCCTCTCCTACTGGCAGAAGACCGGCTTCATCATCCTGCCCCAGGCGCTGCGCCTGGTGATCCCGCCGCTGGTGAACACCTTCATCGGCTTCTTCAAGGACACCTCGCTGGTGCTGATCATCGGCATCTTCGACCTGCTGACCGCGGGCAAGACCGCGATCGTGGAGCCCGCCTGGCAGGGCTTCGGCATCGAGGTCTATGTCACGGTCGGCGCGATCTACCTGGTGTTCTGCTTCGCCATGTCGAAATACAGCCAGGACCTCGAACGCGACCTCAACCGCCACCGGCGGCGTTAGAAACAGCGGGCCGATCCACGCTGCCGGCAGGAATGGCCGGCAGCGACCGGACCGCAGGACAGGGATTGACGGATCATGGGCGAGACGATCGAGGCGCATGTCGCCTCCGCCGTGCGGACCGACGCCAGGCCGGCGATCGTGCTCCAGGGCGTGAACAAGTGGTTCGGCGCGCTGCACGTGCTGCGCGACATCAACCTCACCGTCGCGGAAGGCGAGCGCGTGGTGGTCTGCGGGCCCTCGGGCTCCGGCAAGTCCACGATGATCCGCTGCATCAACCGCCTGGAGCAGCATCAGGAAGGCCGCATCATCGTCAACAACGTGGAGCTCTCCGACGATCTGCGCAGCCTGGACGCGATCCGGCGCGAGGTCGGCATGGTGTTCCAGAGCTTCAACCTCTTCCCGCATCTGACCATCCTGGAGAACTGCACGCTGGCGCCGATCTGGGTGCGCCGGATGCCGAAGCGGGAGGCCGAGGAACTCGCCATGGAGTACCTGACCCGGGTGCGCATCCCGGAACAGGCGAAGAAGTATCCGGGCCAGCTCTCGGGCGGCCAGCAGCAGCGGGTCGCCATCGCGCGCGCGCTCTGCATGCGGCCCAAGATCATGCTGTTCGACGAGCCGACCTCCGCCCTCGACCCCGAGATGATCAAGGAGGTGCTGGACACCATGGTCATGCTGGCGGCGGAAGGCATGACGATGATCTGCGTGACGCATGAGATGGGCTTCGCCCGCCAGGTGGCGGACCGCGTTGTGTTCATGGACCAGGGCGAGATCGTCGAGAGCGGCGAGCCGGAGGCGGTCTTCAGCAACCCGCAGACGGACCGCCTGAAGCTGTTCCTGAGCCAGATCCTGCGCGGGCATTGAGGCGGAGGGGGGCGTTGCCCCCGATGCTTGCGCGCCGGCCGGCAACGGTCCTATGGAACCGGCGTTCCGCCACCGGAGCGCGATCTTGAGTCACCCCTCCCCGGCCGACCGCCCGATCACCACGGCCGGCCTGATCGGTGTCCTCGGCGTCGTCTATGGCGACATCGGCACCAGCCCCCTCTACGCGATGCGCGCGTCGCTCCTCTACTTCGCCGATGACGGCATCACGCGGGCCGAGATCCTCGGCATCCTGAGCCTGGTCTTCTGGTCGCTGATCCTCGTCGTCACGGTGAAGTATGTCGGCTTCATCCTGCGCGCCGACAACCGCGGCGAGGGCGGGATCATCTCCCTCACCGCGCTCGCGCAGCGCGCCCTTCCCGAGGGCGGCTGGCTGCGCCGGGCGACGATGCTGGTCGGCATCGCCGGCGCCAGCCTGTTCTTCAGCGACGGCATGGTGACGCCGGCGATCTCCGTGCTCTCCGCTGTGGAAGGGCTGAAGATCGTCTCACCCGCGATGGAGCCGGCGGTGATCCCGATCGCGCTCTGCGTGCTGCTGGCGCTCTTCCTGGTGCAGTATCGCGGCACGGCGCGGATGGGGCGCATCTTCGGCCCCGTCACCGCAGTGTGGTTCGCGGTGCTCGCACTGCTCGGCATCGCGCAGATCGCGCAGAACCCGTCCGTGCTCGTCGCGGTGTCGCCAACCTATGCGATGGACTTCGTCGCGCTTCACCCGCTCTCGGCCTTCATCGCGCTCGGCGCCGTCGTGCTGGCGGTGACGGGCGGCGAGGCGCTCTATGCCGATATGGGCCATTTCGGCGCCAGGCCGATCCGGGTGGCATGGATCTTCATCGTGCTGCCGGCGCTCACGCTGAACTATTTCGGCCAGGGGGCGCTGCTGCTCGCGGACCTCTCGGCCCTGCAGAACCCGTTCTTCCTGCTGGCACCCGAGATCCTGCGCCTGCCGCTGGTCTTCCTCGCGACCGCCGCGACCATCATCGCCAGCCAGGCGATGATTTCCGGCGCCTTCTCCGTCGCGCGGCAATGCGTGCAGCTCGGCCTGCTGCCGCGCCTCGTCGTGCGCCACACCAGCGAGACGGAGGAGGGGCAGATCTACATGCCGCAGATCAACTTCATCCTGCTGTTCGGCGTCATCATCCTGGTGCTGGAGTTCCGCCAGTCCGATGCCCTGGCGGCTGCCTACGGCATCGCCGTGACGGGCACCTTCGTCTGCACCAGCCTGCTCGCCATGGTGGTGTTCTGGAAGCATTTCCGCTGGCCGCTCATCCTCGTGCTGCCGCTGTTCGGCACCTTCCTGCTGATTGATGTGCTCTACTTCGCCTCCAACCTGCTCAAGGTGCCGGATGGCGGCTACTTCCCGGTGCTGCTCGGCATCGCGCTGTTCCTGCTGATCACGAGCTGGCAGCGCGGGCGCGAGCTGCTCTTCGCGCGCTTCCGCCAGGATGGCCTGCCGCTGAAATCCTTCATCGCGCGCCTGCCGCAGAGCCGGACCATCCGCGTCCCCGGCATCGCGGTGTTCATGACGAGCCAGGCCGACTACCTGCCCGGCGCGCTGCTGCACAACCTCAAGCACAACAAGGTCCTGCATGAGCGCGTGCTGTTCGTGACCGTGACCAATGAGCCGATCCCCTACGTCCCGCCGGAGCGACGGCGCGAGGTGACCGAGCTTTCGCCGGGCATCCACCGTGTCGCCCTGAACTACGGCTTCCAGGAAAGCCCCAACGTTCCGCGCGAGCTGGAGGCGATGAACGAGCTCGGCATTCCGTTCGAGCCGATGCAGGCGAGCTACTTCCTGGGGCGCGAGGTGCTGGTCGCCGCCGCCGTGCCGAAGATGGCACGCTGGCGTCAGTGGCTCTTCACCCTGCTCAGCCGCAACGCCATCTCCGCCACGGAGTTCTTCCGCATCCCCTCCGACCGCGTGGTCGAGCTGGGCGTGCGGGTCGCGATCTGACGGAGGTGCGGTTTGCCGTCGAGGCAGGTGACGGTCACGCTGGCACGCGCCTGGCATCCGGGCGACACGGAGGAGGATGGCGCGGTGATCGCCTTCTCCGCCGTCGTGGACGCCCAGGGATTGCCCGATGGCGAGGCGTGGCTTGCCGACCCGGCGCCCTGGCCCGCCCGCTTCACCCGCGCCGGCGCGGAGCCGGAGGAGGGCGATGTGCTGTTCGATGAGGAAAGCTGGGCGCTGCGCTTCGCCCGCGACGCGGAGGCGCCGGTCTGGCGGCTGCGCAACATCGCACCGGGCTTCCGGCCCGGCGAGATGCTGACGCTCCAGGACCCGCGCGGCACGGAAAGCGCCTGGCGGGTCGTCGGGCTGGGGTAGCTACTCCGCGGGCACCGCGAAGCGCGCCGGCTGCGACCCACCAGCCAAGGCGAGCGCCACGACGCGGCCGAGGAACAGCAGCACACCCGCGAACCAGACGATGCCGGCGCCGATCGCGAGCCCCGGCGCATTCTGCGTGATCGCGAAATAGATGCCCGGCGGGAAGGCGAAGGCCGAGCCGACCGAGATCACGAGCTGCGCCACGGCGAGCTTCCCCTCCGCCAGCGCCGGCCAGGCGCGCAGCGTCAGCCCCATCAGGCCGAGCGAGGTCCATCCGACGAGGTTGGTGTGCGCATGCACCGGGCTGAGCGAGAAATCGTGCACGATGCCCATGTAGAGGCCCATCGCGACACCCACGCTCAGGCAGGTCGCGGCGGCGGCGATGAAGAGGAGCGGCAGGCGGGACATTGGCGTTTCTCCGTTCGGGAAGGCGCGCCCATATCGCGCGATGATGTTTCGCCGCGATGCCGCCGCGCGCCGGAAACGTGTTTCGCGCGCGACGTGCGCTGCCATGCGCGAAACAGCCGGCGTGACGCGCCGCCGCGCGCATTGCATGATCGCCTCGTTGATCCGGAGGAACGCCCGATGCCCGATGGCGGCCGCACGCCCGCGCACACCGTGGCCGAGGCGCTGCTCGACGCGCTGGCGCGGCGCGGCACGCGGCGGCTCTGGGGCGTGCCCGGCGGCGGCTCCTCGCTCGACCTGATCGCGGCGGCGCCGCGCTTCGAGCTGGATTTCGTCCTCGCCCGGCACGAAGGCGCGGCGGCGATGGCCGCGGTGGCGGAGACGGAGCTCACCGGCGCGCCGGGCGTGGTGCTCACCACCAAGGGGCCGGGCCTCGCCAATGCGCTGAACGGGCTTGCCTGCGCGAGCCTCGAACGCGCGCCGGTGCTGCTGGTCTCGGACGGGTTCACCGCGCGGCAGGCGAGCTGGATCAGCCACCAGCTCTTCGACCAGCAGGCCGCCACCGCGCCCTATGTCGCGGCGCATGCGCGCGCGGAGGGGCCGCACCCGGCCGCGGAGATCGCGGCGCTGCTCGACCTCGCCATGGTTCGGCGCCGCCCGGTGCATCTCGACCTCACCGGCGAGGCCGCGCGCCGCCCACCCGGCGCAGCGGCGCCCCATGTGCTCATCGAGGATCCGGAGGCCGCCTCCGACGAGGCGCTCGCGCTGCTTGCGGCCGCGCGGCGCCCCGTGCTGCTGGTCGGGCTGGAGGCGATGGAGGCAGCGCCGGTGCGCGCGCTCGCCGAGGCGCTCGGGGCGCCGGTGCTGGTGACCTACAAGGCCAAGGGCGTGCTGCCGGATGCCCATCCGCTGCATGCCGGGATCGTCACCGGAGGCTCGCTGGAGGCGCCCTGCATCGGCCGGGCTGATCTGATCGTCACGGTGGGTCTCGATCCGGTCGAGCTGATCCTCCAGCCCTGGCGCTATACGGCCCCGGTTCTGGAGGTCGCGCGCCGGCCCTACCCGCTGCGCTATGCCGAACCCTGCGCGACGCTGCACGGGCCGCTGGCGCCGTCCCTCGCGCGGCTCGCCCGCGTGGCGCGGCGTTCGGATTGGACGGCGGCCCAGATCGCGGCGCATCGCGATGCCGCGCGCGCCGCGCTCACCTGGCATGGCTCGGGCGGGATCGCGCCGCCGGAGGTGGTGACACTGGCGCAGGAAGCCGCGCGCGAGGCCGGGCGCAACCCGCGCGTCACCGTGGATGCCGGCGCGCACATGTTCAGCGCGACCGCCTTCTGGGACTGCGCGGCACCGCGCGACCTGCTGATCTCGAACGGGCTCGCCAGCATGGGCTTCGCACTGCCCGCGGGCATCGCGGCGGCGCTGCACGATCCGGCGCGCGGCGCGGTCTGCCTCACCGGGGATGGCGGGCTGATGATGGTGGCGGGCGAGCTGGCCACCGCGGCGGAGGTGGGCGCACGGCTGGTGACGATCGTGTTCAACGACGGCGCGCTCTCCCTGATCGACATCAAGCAGCAGCAGCGGCAGTTGCCGCCGGCGGGCGTGCGCTGGGCGCGCCCGGATTTCGTCCGCGTCGCCGAGGGCTTTGGCGTGCGCGGCTTTTGCGCGCGCGATCCGGCCGAGTACCGCGCGGCACTCGCGAGAGCCTTCGCGGTGGACGGTCCCGCGCTGGTGGATGTGCATGTCGAGCCGGCCGGCTATCCGGCGCAGCTCCAGGCCATGCGGGGATAGGCCCGGTTCAGGTCCGGAGCGCTGCCTCGCGCTGCGCGCCCATCCGCCGGCCGAAGGCGATGCAGGGCGCCTCCACGAAGCGGTACAGCAGCGCCGCCAGCACGAGCGTGCCGGCCAGCGTCAGCGCCAGCAGCAGCGCGAGGAAACCCCATCGCCCCAGCACGGCGGCGCCGCCCGCGGTCAGCACCACCAGCGCGGGCACCAGCACGATGGTGTGGACCAGGTAGATCGAATAGGACCAGCGCCCGAGCGTCAGCAGCGGCCGCGATTGCAGCACGCGGTTCACCGCCGCCGCGCCGAGACTCGCCGGCGCCAGCGTCGCGAGGAACACCGCGCTCCACACCACCAGCGCCGGATCGCGCGTGACGAGGAAGGCCAGCGCGACCCCCGCCGGCAGCAGCAGCGGCCAGTCGAGACGCGGCTGGCTGCGCCACACGACGTAGCACGCGATGCCGGTCGCGAAACCGCCGACATGATGCGGCAGGAAGCCCTGCCCGCCATGCGGCACCAGCGAGAGCGCCGAGGCAAGCGCGATCGCCGCCAGCGCCGTCGTGCGCCCTCGCAGCAGGGCCCAGAGCAGCGCCGGCGCCAGCACGTAGAACTGCCATTCCAGCGAGAGCGACCAGCCCTGGGTCAGGATCGCATAGTTGGTGTGCGGCAGCCGCCAGGCCGGCACCATGGCATGCAGCATCGTCAGATGCGCCGCCATATGGGCCGGCAGCCGCTCCCAGCTCGCTTCCGCGATCGCCACCAGGTAGTCGTTGTGCGGATGCGGGAAGGGTGCCGCGCGATAGGCGGCGATCGTCGCCGGCAGCAGCGCGGCCGAGACCAGCAGCGCGATCAGATACACCGGGTAGAGCCGCAGCGCGCGCCGCGCTAGGAACCGCCCGTAGCCCTCTCTCGCGGTGTCCAGCAGGTAGAAGATCACGAAGCCGGAGACGATGATGAAGGCATCCACCGCATGGGTGCCGACATAGAGGACGCGCGCGAGGCCGGTCCAATCCTCGCCCAGCCCCGCCGCCGAGACGACATGGCTGAACAGCACCCATAGCGCGAGGATGCCGCGCAGCCCCTCGATCGAGGCGATGCGCGGCACGGCAGGTGCGGCGCCGGTCGTATCGGCCATGCTGTGCCCTTGGCGGCCTCCCTTGCCGGTGTCCAGGATACCGGCGGGCCCGAAACCGCGTCGAGATGGACGCGGCGGGGCACAGCGCCTATGTGCGGCGCATCATGCTGCACGCCGTCCGCTTCATCGCGCTGGGGGTCATCCTTGTCCTGGGTATCGCCTGGGGCGCCGCCTGGGTCGGCCGGCAGGAGGGCGAGGGAGTGGGCGAGGCCTTCTCGCGCCAGGCCGCTTGGCTGCTGGGGCAGGAAGCGGTGGCGCCTTCGGCCGGCGGGGTGCAGCTTCCGCAGGGCATGGCCCTCGGCGGGCCGTTCAGCCTCACCGACCACACCGGCAGGGCGGTGACCGAGGCGGATTTCGCCGGGCGCTACCTGCTGGTCTATTTCGGCTTCACCTACTGCCCCGATGTCTGCCCGACCGAGCTCGGCATCATCGCCTCCGCGATGGATGAGCTGGGCGACGAGGCGGATCGCGTGACGCCGGTGCTGATCACGATTGATCCAGAACGCGACTCGGCGGAGGCGCTGGCCGATTATGTCGGCCGCTTCCATCCGCGGATGGTGGGGCTCACCGGCACCCCCGCGCAGATCGCCGCCGCGGCGCGCGCCTACCGCGTCTTCTACGCGAAGGTGAACCGTCCCGAGATGACGGACTACCTGATGGATCACTCGTCGTTCATATACCTGGTCGGTCCGGACGGCCGCGTTCGTGCCCTGTTCCGGCCGCAGACGGCGCCGGAGGCAATTGCGCAGGCGGTCCGGGGCCAGTTGCGCGGCGGGCGTGTCTCGGAAGGCGGAGGGTTCCGGCGCGGCGGAGCAATTGTTATCATCGCCGGCGAAGCGGCACCGGCCGGTGACGGCGCGGGTCGAGGGGAGTCGCGTAGCTGATGTCCGACGAGGAACAGGATCCGTCTGGTCGGGAAGGCGCACGCGCCTCCGGCGGGCCGCCGCGGCATACGCGGCGCCTTTCGGACAAGATCCTGATCGCCTTCCACCATGCCTGCGACCAGGGCGATTTCGAGGTCGCCGAGGAATTGCTGCGCATCCTCGAGATGATGCTGACGCGCCGCCCGGTCGCGCCCGACGTGAACCGCCGCAAGAACATGGAAAGCCTGGTGGCCGCGCATGAGCGGCTGTGGCTGCTGCGGCACCCGGAGGCGAACGAACGGTAGACTTTCCTCCCTCCCCCCGCATTGCGGGGGAGGGAGAGGAAGGCGCGCGCCGCCTAGGCCGCCACCGCAAGCCGCGTGACACGGCATCGTGCCACCCACTCCTCGAAGGCGCCGTTCACCGCGCCCCAGCAGGCGCGGCCGCGCATCGCGGCCATCCAGGCGCCGATCCTTGGCCAGGGCGAGAGGTCGAAGCCGATCAGGTCGCCTGTCGAGACCATCGCGGCGCCGAGGAAATCCGCGATGCTGGGCGAGACGCCGCCGAGATAGGGCCCATCCAGCGGCAGCCAGTGGCGGTCCAGCACATCGAGGTAGCGCGCGGCGCCGCGCTCGGCGCGGGTGAGTGCGAGCGCGCGCAGCCGCGGATGCGGCCAGGCGCGGTCCGGCATCACCTGCGGATAGACCACCCCATGCAGGAATTCGCGCTGGAAGCCGGTGTTGAACCAGTCCAGCAGCTCATGCACCCGCGCCCGCGCCCGCGGCAGGGCGGGATAGGCCGCGAGCCCCGCGACCTCCGCCAGGTAGCGCAGGATCGCCGCCGATTCGGTGAGCCGGAAGGTCCCGTCCTCCAGCACCGGCACCGCGCGATTCGGGTTCAGCGCGGCGAAATCCGGCAGCAGATGGGCGCCGCCCGGCACGTCCACGAAGCGCAGCTCGACCGGCAGCGCCTCCTCGGCGATGAGCATGAGCACCGCGCGGCAGCTCGTGGACGCCGGATGGATGTGCAGCTTCATGGCAGGAACTCCCGATCCGATGGCGCGCACCCTGCCGCCGGAGCGGCCGCTTCGCCATCGCCGGTTCTTTCCTGATCTTTCCGGAAGGCCGCTTCCGGAGCGGTCCGGCGCGCCGGCTATTCCGGGACCCCGGCCTTCGCGAGCCCCTCGACGAACAGGTCGCAATGCGCGAAGCGGCCCAGCACAGTCCTGATCACGCCGAGGTGAAGCGGCGGCCCGATTCGGGCGCGGATCGCCATGAAATGCCGCGCCTCCTCCAGCAGCCCGAGATGGCCGCAGCAGGAGATCAGCGTGTGGTAGTGGCCGGGATACTCGCCGAAGGCGGCGACGGCCGCGCGCAGATGCGGCAGCGCCTCGGCGAAGCGCCGGTCGGCCAGCAGCGCGAGCCCGTGCACGGAGGCGTAGTGGCCCGAGAAGCTGTCGGTCGGGCTCATCCGCAGGGCACGTGCCGTCTCCTCCACGGCGAGCGGCGCCTCCCCGGCGCGCAGCAGCGCCCAGCCATGCGCCATCCGTCCGAGCGGCGAATTGGGGCTGAGGTCCACGGCCATGCGCAGTTCCGTCAGCGCGCGCTCATGCTCGCCGCGGTTGGAGAGGCAGAGGCCGAGCACCATCCGCGCCCAGGGCTCCGCGGGGTCGAGCGCCGTCGCCTCCTCCGCGACGCGCGCCGCGCGCGCATAGCCCTCGGACGGATCGGGCCAGCCGTAGCAGAGCGTCTCCCACCAGATCGCCCAGGCCAGCAGCGCATGCGCGCGCGCATAGTCCGGCTCGATCTCGATCGCGCGGCGGAGCAGCGCCTGCGCCTCGGCGTAGTTCTTCCGGCTGACCCGGCTGATCAGATTCAACGCGCGGATCACCAGGCCCCAGGCGTCGATGCTCTCGGGCGGGCGGGCGGCGGCGCGAAAGCCTTCCTCCTCATAGAGGCGGGGCTCGATCGCCGCGACGACGCTGCCGGTGATCTCGTCCTGCACGGCAAACAGGTCGCCGAGGTCGCGGTCGTAGCGTTCCGCCCAGATATGCTTGGCCGTCTCGGCATGGACGAGCTGCGCGGTCGCGCGAATGCGCCCGCCGGCGGTGCGCACGCTGCCCTCCAGCACGTAGCGCACGCCGAGCTCGCGCCCGATCACCCGCACATCGGTGGCACGGCCCTTGTAGGCGAAGCTGGAATTGCGCGCGATCACCAGCAGCCAGCGCAGCCGTGCCAGCGCGGTCAGGATGTCCTCCGCGATGCCGTCGCCGAGTTCATCCTGCGCGGGGTCGCCGCTCATGTTGGTGAAGGGCAGCACGGCGATCGAGGGGCCGTCCGAGGCCGGCGCCGGCGGCGGCGCCTCCGCGCGCAGCACGAGCCCCGTGCCGGCCTCCACGATCGCGAGCGTGCGGTCGGAGAACAGGCCCACGAGCAGCTTGTCCACGGTGGATTTGCCGAGCCGGGTGCGATGCGCGAACTCCTCGCGCGAGAGGCGCTCGCGCGCGAGGTAGTCACGGATCAGCCCGGCCACGCGCTTGCTGTCGTCCATGATGGGAAGGGTTTACCCCAGCATGACCACCCCTGGTAAGCGTCCGGACGATGATCGCTACAGGTAGCGCCCGCGCTCCATGATCTCGAGCGTGTAGGCCTTGTAGGTCATGCCGAGTTCCTCGGCGCGCTGCAGGCGGCGCAGCGCGATCTCGCGCGGCGGGGTCTTCCAGGCGGCCTTGTGCTTCTTCCGCCAGATCCAGTGGCCCCAGCCGCCATCGGCCTCCGGCTCCTCAAGCGGCGGGCCGCCATTATGGCCAGGGCCGGGCGTCACCGGGCGCGGCTGATGCAGAAGCCGACGATATCCGCCAGCGCGCGCTTCTCCGGGCTGTCGGCGAAGGGGGCGAGGGCGGCCAGCGCCTTCGCACCGTAGTCCCGCGCGCGGGCCACGGTATCGGCGAAGGCGCGGTGCTTCTGCATCAGGGCGATGGCTGTCGCGAGGTCGCCCTCCTCCTGCTCGCGTTCCTCGATGGTGCGGCGCCAGAAGGCCTTTTCGTCCGCATCGCCGCGGGCGAAGGCGAGCAGGACGGGCAGGGTGATCTTGCCCTCCCGGAAATCGTCGCCGACGGTCTTGCCGAGCCGCTCCTGCTCCGCGCTGTAGTCCAGCGCGTCGTCCACCAGCTGGAAGGCGACGCCGAGATGATGGCCATAGCCGCGCAACGCGGCCTGGCGCGGGGCGTCGCAGCCGGCGACGACGGCGCCGACCTCGGTCGCGGCGGCGAAGAGGGCGGCGGTCTTGCCCTCGATCACTTCCAGGTATTGCGCCTCGGTGCTGCTGGTGTCGTTCTGGATGACGAGCTGCAGCACCTCGCCCTCCGCGATCACCGCGGAGGCCTCCGACAGGATGCGCAGCACCTCCAACGAGCCGTCGCCCACCATCACCTGGAAGGCGCGGGCGAAGAGGAAATCGCCGACGAGCACGCTCGGCTTGTTGCCGAACAGCGCGTTGGCGCTGGCCTGGCCCCGGCGGAGCGCGCTTTCGTCCACCACGTCGTCATGCAGCAGCGTCGCGGTGTGGATGAACTCGACGCAGGCGGCGAGCGCCACATGGCGCTGGCCGCGATAGCCGGCCATGCGCGCGGCGGCGAGCGTGAGCAGCGGGCGGAGCCGCTTGCCGCCGGCGGCGACGATATGCGCGGCGAGCTGCGGGATCAGCGCGACGGGGCTCTGCATCCGCTCGACGATCAGGCGGTTGCAGGCTTCCAGATCGTCGCGGACCAGCGCGGTCAGCACCGTGAGCGCGTCCTCGCCTTCGGCAGGGGCGTTCGCGATGCTGGGCTGGACGGGCAGATCCACGCTCACTTGACCTCGGGTTTTGCGGCGGCAACCTAGTCTCGGGCCTCCCCAGGGGCAAGTTGGGGCGCCGTCCACTGCCATGTGGGGAGGGTTCCATCATGCGCCATGGGCCGTGCTGACGGAGGATTTTCTTCTCGGCGGCCGCGTGGTGCTGCATCAGCCGCGCGATGGGCTCCGCGCCGGGCATGACGCGGTGCTGCTGGCCGCGAGCGTCCCGGCGAGGCCCGGCGAGACCGTGCTGGAACTCGGCTGCGGCGCCGGCGCCGCCTTCCTCTGCCTCGCGGCACGGGTGCCCGGGCTCACGATCGTCGCGGTGGAGCGGGAGCCGGCGCTCGCCGCGCTCGCGCGGGAGAATGCCGCGCGGAACGGATTGTCGGGCGTGACGGTGATCGAGGGGGACGTCGCCGATCCCGCCCTGCGCAAGGCTCTGCCGCGCGCCGCGCATGGCTTCGCCAACCCGCCCTTCTGGAGCGACGGCACGGTGCCGCCCGGCGCCTTGCGGCAGGCGGCGACGCATGGCGTGGCGCTGGATGCGTGGGCGGCTTGCCTGCGGGTGGTTGCCCAGCGCGGCAGCGCGCGGCTGATCCTGCCGGCGGCGCGCTTCGCGGACGGGCTCGGCGCCCTGGCCGCCGCCGGCTTCGGCAGCCCTGCCCTGCTGCCGCTCTGGCCCCGGGCGGGCCTGGCGGCGAAGCGGGTGATCCTGGGGGCGCGGCGCGGCGGGAAGTCGCCCGGGCGGGTGCTGGCCGGGCTGGCGTTGCATGACGGCGCCGGCGCGACGGCGAAGGCCGAGGCGGTGCTGCGGGATGGCGCGGCGCTGGAGCTGTAGGCGCCCTCAGAAAAGCCCTTCGATCCGCCCCGCCTCGTCCAGCATGATGCCCTCCGCCGCCGGCCTTTTCGGCAGGCCGGGCATGGTCATGATCTCCCCGCAGATCGCCACCACGAAGCCGGCGCCGGCGGAAAGCCGGACGTCGCGCAGCGGCAGCACGTGCCCGCTCGGCGCGCCCAGCAGCGTCGGGTCGGCGCTGAAGGAGTACTGCGTCTTGGCCACGCAGACCGGCAGGTGGCCGAACCCCTCCTGCTCCCACCGCGCCAGCTTCTGGGCCACCGGCGCGGGGATGGAGACATCCGCCGCGCGGTAGATCTCCCGCGCGATGGTCCGCAGCTTCTCCGCCAGCGGCATCGCATCCGGATAGAGCGGCACGAAGCGCGCCGCGCCGCGATCCAGCCGCGCCTTGACCGCCCGCGCGAGATCGAGCGCGCCCTTCGCGCCATCACCCCAATGCGTGCAGAGGATCGCCTCCGTATCCAGCCGCGCCATCGCCTGCTGCACGGCGGCGATCTCGGCCGGCGTGTCCGACGTGAACCGGTTCAGCGCCACCACCACCGGCAGGCCGAATTTGTGCATGTTCTCGACATGGCGGGCGAGGTTCACCACGCCCCGCTCCACCGCCG
>VFQR01001127.1_pt1 | contig 22556 bp, 18 predicted proteins | sample 3512321 | NCBI WGS metagenome assembly VFQR01 (sample SAMN10412374, study PRJNA504923) | tailings metagenome | isolation source: Relicate 3 Philex TSF1 revegetated site | place: Philippines: Tuba, Benguet | collected 2017-08-29 | reverse complement strand
TGGAGGCCGTCGTAGGTGTAGAGCCAGTCGTATTCGGCACTGTTGGCCGTGGCGACAGGGTTCTTCCGCCAGATGCGATTGCTGGCTCGATCGTAGCCGTATTGGATGCGGGAGAGGTCGTCGTTGGTGGAGGTGTTGTACCAGCGGGAGTCCTTCACCCGGCCAAAGCGATCCAGGCCAGTGTAGATGTCGCCGGTGTCGGGGTCGTTGGAAACGCCTGCCAGCGTATACCGCAGGTTGGGTTGGGGGCTGGTCTGCTGGATGACGCCTGCCAGGCCGAGGAATTCGTAATCGGCCAGGTGCGTTGTGTCATCATCCACAATCGAGCCAATGCGGCTGAGGGCATCGTTGATTTCGTGGGTGGTGCCGTAGTCGTAGGTGAGTTCCCGGCCGTTGGGGTAAGTGAGACTCAGTGGGCGCACGGTGTTGGTGCTGCCATTGGCATAACCTCGCTGCACGCTGGGTGTGGTGCCGGTATTCACTGTTACATCATCCAAGAGGCCGCCATGCGCCTGGTATGTTTGGATCGACTGCCCAAAATCATTGTACGTGAACTGCACCTGATTAACAGCATTTCCCGAGGTGGCGGCATCGAAAGCCCCTGCCAGGGGGTGATCCCCGGCAGAGAGACAATCATACTTTATGTGGATTGTCAAAGAACAAAAGAAACTCATTGAATTTCAGTAATCTGAAACCACCGTAATTAGGCAGCACGTTTTTTGTGACTATCGTCACCGGCGCGTGCAGAACATCGTCTGCATGACTATGCAATTGAATTATGTGAAAGGAATCTTCAGCCAGATGGGAAAGTAAGGGTGCTCAAGAAATCGAACATAGCGGCTATGGCTTCCTGTAGCTGTTTCCCATTTGCAATAAAAATGTTCAGTGGAGCGAGATGCGTTGTAGACAGGAAACACTATGTCTTTAACTGAACACTCACAGGGAGGAGTTTCCGTTGTTGCTAAACCTCTTGCAAAGCACAGCTTCAGTGAGGCGACTAACTGCGGCGCATTCAAAGAAGATAAAAACAATGGCTCATCCTTTAATAGGTTTACATTAGGGAGCCAAAGACATTGCAATACGCGATTCAGTTCGCGCGACGGCAGATTGTTTGTTTCGGCGATATCTTCAAAGGGTACAGGCTCATAAATGACACCGGATTCTTCATTCATCGGATGTTGAAACAGGTGGGATCCTGCTAACGGGGCGATTAACTCCCTGGAATCTAAATCAGCATGCTCCAATGCATTTATATAAGAGGTTTCCTCGAAGATTATTATTTCATTCGTGTCAATAACGTCAGGGCATGTGATTGAATCAGAAAGCATGTAGTGATTTCCTGGGTGATTGTACCAAATATACGCACCAGGAATATATCGGCATGCTACTCCATGCCAAGCCGGTGTACCATCGGAATGAATACTGAACTGAATCCATAAGAAGTTCTTTAGGAAAGGTGGCACGCAGTCAGATATCCACTGACCATCAATACGCAACTTCCATAAAATTTCTCCTCTCTTACGAAAAGCATAGCTAATATATGGTTCAATCTGAATTGATCGACGCATGCTTTGTTGTTCTGTGGAAGTATCGCCAATCAATTTTTATCCTTATAAGATGGAGTATGTAACTTTAGGATTTCCGGATGCCTTTTCCTGATTGATGGATGTTGACGCATGACTGGGATTCTAAATCAACACCTGGCTCACAACATGGACAGCAGCGAACAGATGTTGCAAATGTGTCCACTGTTGTCGAGCGAACAATACAAACAAATCTCCGGCTAGGAGGATTTGGTGGCGTGCCGTTTCGAGATGGGCAATTTGTGAATTGTGAATCACTTCTCTCCTCGCAGTCAACTGCAGAGTTCTGATCAACACATTGTGATCCATCTCTAGGGGCAAGGCGTGCGGCTTGATCTGGAAAAGGAGATCCATATATCCCAATCCCGGGAATCGGTAGTGAAAAGTTTGGGCAATCTGGCCAGTTTGGATTTCTTGTCTTGCAACCTCCCGCCGTTTGTGGCTTATCCTGAGCAATATCTGTTGCTACGTTAACTGCTACTTTCCCAGCTAGAACTCCAGAGCCAATAGCTAGTAGTATCTTGCCAAGTTCCCAAAGTGCCAAACCAATTCGCGGTAGAAGTGGTATTAGTGCTTGTAATGCTAATCCAGCGGGGTCTTTGTAATATCCTGGCGAATTGTCAACAAAAATTGATAGATTTGAGTTCTCGCCCTCAAACCCAATCGGATCCTCGCTGATGAATCTTCCTGCTCCTGCATCATACCATCTAGCGCGGTACCAGTGGAGGTTCGTGTCTTCGTCGAGTTCTCTGGCGGTGAAGGTGTAATGCGGGAGGGGTTGGCCTGGTGTGCTGCCTGTGATTTGGCCGAAGGTGCAGTAGGTGAGGTGGTTCGTGACTGTCGTGGTACCGGTGTTGTGTTCGGCCACGTCGCGGACGGTGCCCAGGTGGTCGGCGAGAAGCCATTTGATGTGGCCAATGTGGTCTTCTTCAGCTAATGGCATGTCGATGCCGGGGCCGTGGAGGAATCTTTTCAGCAGCTCGCCGCTATCATCGTGGATGAAGAGGCAGTCGCTGGTGGTGCCTTTGGTCGTGGGGTCGAACGTGTAGTGGCGGATGTCGTTCCACGAGTTGTTGGCAGTCGAGTCCAGCTTGCGGGTGATACGTTGGTTGTGGATGTTCATGGGGTGATTGAAAGCCACTGCCGGAGGGTTACCCCCAGCAGTGGGAAAAAACTTCATGTCAATTGTCAAAGAGCAGAATGATCAAGATTGAGGAGGCAAAACCTTTTGTGCCGCTGGAATATAGGTCGCTCAATAACGAACAACCTGTGCCACCCTGCAGCATCATTAGTTGTCGATTTTAGATGAATTCCTTTCGCTTTTTATCTGCTCGTGTTGTATAATGGTAACCAGCACAGATCCTAGTATGAACACGAAAAGGACGGCGTACACCAAGGCATTTTGCCATTTTTTTGTTATAAAATCCTTTATGCAGTTCGCCATCAACGCGACACACAAAACGGCCAATAGAGCAGCAACAATTGAATTTATCACAATTACCATAAATACACCTCTAACATTTCTTGAGATTGGCTCGGCTTTTTCTCGGTGATGCCACTATGATTAGCATTGCAGCGAATTTGCCACCAGTGCGTCTATTGCTTTGAATTAGATATCCTCAATGCCCCACCCGTGGCGGCAAAATAACATGCCAAGCCCGTTCCTTCCTTCACGCACATATTGTAATCTGCACCGTACCATCGAGTTCCTGTGGTGTTTTCCGTGATTCCAACAGCATTGTTTCTCCATTCATAACAGTTGCTGAGTAAGAGATTGTAGACTCCTTTGCTTGTAGTTGGGTCACCAAACTCTTTTGCTTGGTTTTTTACGTATTTTTCCACGGACTGAACATAGCAGGATACATCTACGCAGGAATCGTCCACTTCAATAGCGTAGCAAGGGGAGTCTTTGTAGGTTCGAGCGTCTGTGTCAAGAACCACCCCGGTGACCGCTGTGATTGTTAAAATCGTCTCAAGTATTGTCGCCTCTCGGATGTGCGATACTGCATAGTATCCATAGCCTTTGCCATCAGTGAGCTTTATGAATCCATGAAGAGTTCCATTGCAGAAATACAATCCTGTTGGAACCCATTTCAAGCCAAATGGGTCAATGTTAGTTATCGGCGAGTTTTTGACATATCGGTGAAGATTTGAGTCCTTGCCATTAAAGCTGATGGGGTCCTCACTTATGAACCTGCCGACCGCTGCATCATACCATCTGGCTCGATAGTAGTAGAGTTCGGCATCCTGATCCCATTCTCTGCCTGTGAAGGCGTAGTATGGTGTTTCAGTGGAGTTGGATTGACTGGCAATTTTGCCGAAACCATCATAAATCAGATGATTGACGAGTGAGGTTGTCGTCGTGGCGGAATTGTAATGTATCAGATCGCGAATTGTGCCCAGTTGGTCTGCCAGGTGCCAGTGGATAGTTCCTGTATCGTCTTCTGCAGCGAGGATTTGGTCGACGTTCTGGCCGTGGAGATTTCGATTTTTCAAATCACCATTGTTGTCGTAGGTCAAAACGATGCTTGCCAGGTCGATGGATGTGGTCGAGTCGTAAACGAACCACCAAACATCATCAAATGTGCCATTGCCGTTACTGTCGAGTAATTTTCCAATTCGCCGATCGTGCGCATCATAGATGTACTCGATCTCTCTCGTCTTGACAGAGAGGGAATCGTGGAAGGTTAGTTTTGTTAGCCGATTGCGGTGATCCCAGGTGTAGAGCGTGTAGTTGCCTGTAGCGACATCGGTCTTGCGAATGCGGTTGCCTTCGTCGTCATAGAGGTATTCGTAGGTGCCGTCTTCCAGAAGCTGGTTGTTGGTGCCGGTGATGTAGCCGGTGTTCGTGCGGTTGCCGGTGAGGTCGTAGTTATAGGCTTCATCGGGGGGCGTGGGGTGATCGGCGGCCGTGAGTTGGGCGATGGCGTCGTAATCGTAAGCTGAGGTACCATCCAGAGTTTCATGGCTGGAGAGGCGGCGGTCGGCATCGTAGGTGTAGTCGTGCTGGGCCAGGATGGTGGCCGATTGAGCGTGCTTCAACTGCACGATCCGGCCATAATCGTCGAACGAGAACGCGCTGTCGGCCAGTGAGGTGCCGCCTGAAACCTGTTCAAAGCGGCTGATGGCATGGGGGCGGTTTAGTACGTCGTAGCCGAACTCGACTCGCTTTTCGGTGACCGAGTTACCGCCCACGCTGCCTTGCTGTGTGATCTGCGTGGGCTGCCCCAACGCATTGTGGAGGTAGCTGTTGGTGAAATCGTCGCTGCTATCGACTTGTGCCGCCAGCGAGAGGCGGTTGCCAGCGCGGTTCCAGTCAGCCATCAAGAGAACGTGGGGAACATCGTCGGTGCCGTCGTTATCGACCGTGGCGATGTGGCCGAAAAGGTCGTAAGTGTAGGCATACGCGGAGACATCGTCGGAAATCGACTGCAAGCGTCCTTCGGCATCGTAAGTTCGGCTGACGGTGTTCACAGTGCTGCCGCCGGTCTTCCAGAGTTCGGTGTCGGGTCGCCCGAGATCATCATGGATGAGCTCGATCAGCCGTCCATTTCGATCGGTGCGTGTCTCTAAGTGACCAGCCGTATTGTACGCGTAGAATCGCGATTTCCCCAATGAATTTTCTTCTTCAATGACCCGGCCCACGCCATCGTAACGCCAGGTGGTTGTGTTGTCTTCTGCATCGGTCAGCGAGATTTGATGACCGGCGATATCGTAAGCCAGCGTCGTGACCGCGTTTCTTGCATCAGTGATGGTGAGGACGCGACCCAGGCCGTCGTAAGTCATCGATTCCGTCAGAGCGAGGTTCGCCGGTGTGCGCTGAACAACGTTTCCGCCCTTGTCGTACCAGACTTCATCGACCATCGCCGCACCTACGCTGCCAGTGGAGGGGTTGACGGCGTAGCGGCGGGATTGGTAGGGGCGGCCGAGGGCGTCGTAATCGGTCTCGCTGCGGCTTAAGAGTGTGCCGGTGGGAGAGCCGTCGTAGCGTTCGCTGCGGATGAGCTGGCCGCGGAAGTCGTAGGTTTCTTTCTGGCAGAAGTTTTCTTCGCCCTGGGTGACGAGGCGGCGGCCACGGTAATCGTAGCTATAGCTGGTTTCCCGCGTGGTGCTGCTATCGACGTGTTGTGTCGAGAGAATCAGGCGGCCCGCGATGTCGTACTCGGCTGCGGAGACGAGGACCATGTTGTTCGAGGGATGGCTGCCGCCGGGAGCCGTGGCGCCGGTGGGATCCTGTTCGGTGGCGCCGGTATCGTTGGTGCCGATGTAGGTTGATAAGGTGAGACCGCGGGGATCGAGGACAACTGCGGAGATAGTGCCGCCGGGAGAGACCGTGCGGACGCGGCGTTTGAGGGCGTCGTAGCCGAAGGAGGTCTGGTCGTAGTGGGTGCCAGGGCTGCCTTCGCCGGTCGTGGGGATGGTGTGATAGGCCCGCTGAGAGGCAGCGAGGCAGCACTCGGTGTACTGGAAGGTGCTGAGGCGGGTGTAATCGGCCTGGGTCACGGGACCGTGGGTAGAGAGGCAGGTGGCGAGATCGCCTGCGGTGCTGGAGAGGGTGGCGTGAGCCGAGACGAGAGTCTTTCCGGCACTATCGGCAATGGTGATCGAGATGGGATTGACGAGTGTCGCGGAGGAATCGCTGGTCTTGACGTAGCCCTGGGCGCTGTAGGAGGTGTGGTTGGCGTCGTCGTAGAGCATCCAGGAGGCGGTGCGGACCGCTGTTGCCGTTCCGGCGAGGTCGATGTTGTGGACGGGGCCGAGAGATTGGATTGTGCGGCCCTGGGGATCGACCGTGAAATCGGTGATCGCGTGGAGGCCGAACTGCGGGAGAGTTTCCCAGAGAGACGATAGAGCTGTGGGGACGCCGGTGAGGAGCGCGGTATCGGCGTCGTCGATCCGCTGGATGAGGGAGCCGGTGAGTTCATCGTAGACGAAGTGGGTGATGACGCCGCGTTCGTCGCGACTCCAGGTGAGGCGTCCGTAGAGGTCGTAGACTTCGCGGCGGGTGTTGTTGACGCCAGAGCCGTGTTCGAGGAGAGAGACGAGCGGGAGGGTGGTGACGCGTTCGTGGATGGCGCAGGTTCCCTCGTAGAACGTGTAGTCGTAAGTGTTGATGGCGGCGCTGGTGGCGTTTTCGTCGCGATAGAGAGTTTCCTGGGAGAGGAAGTAGCGGCAGGGTTCGCTACTTGAGCTGCTACCTCCACCACTGCTGCTGGAACCTGAAGAGCTGCTGCTGGAAGTGCCGCCGTGGCAGCAGGGAATGTATTCCATTTCGCGAACGACACGCGGCGTACCTGCGAGACCTTCCTGCACCGATTCGCTGGTGAGCCAGGCGGTGGGAGCGTGGTAGGTGTAGCGTTCGATGAGGCCGGTGTTGTTGTAGAGATAGGTGGCAGTGTTGGTGGAGGGAGAGTATTCGACGAGATCGGCCAGCTCTTCGTCGTAGCCGATGACGGCATCGGGATGGGCGTGGAATTCGACGTAGCCATTCGAGTTGTAGCGATAGTAATCGATCCACTCTTCGAGGGCGGGGCTAACACCCGTTTCGAGCGACTTCAGCAGGACGCGACCATCGGCATTCGTGAAGACGACGTGGCGTGAGCCATCGGGCCGGGTTTCGACGGTTTTCGTGTGCCAGTGGTTGTGTGCGGCTGAGAAGCTGCTGGTGGTGTATTCGTAATCAAAGATCTGCGAGCCACTGGAGCGGACTTCACGGGTCACGCGGCGGGCTTCATCGAACTCGAAGTAGTAATCGGCATAGAGGGCGACGAGACTGTTGGCGGCGGTGAGCGGATCGCTGACTGCGGGATCGGCAGCGAGGCGGTCGAACGAAGAGGGTTTGACGACATAGCGGAGGAGATGGCCACGCTGAGCGGGAATGGCACCGCTACTTCCCGAAGAAGCTGCTTGTGGCAGGTAATAGCGATAAAGAGTCGTGCCGGTGTCTTGCCAGGCGCTGTTCTGCCAGGTACGAGTGGTGACTGTCTGCAGGTCGTCGGTATCGCCAAAGGGATTGCCACTGGCGTAATAGGTGTAAATAGCAGAGGCGACATTCTGCCAACTGCCCGAACCGACTTTGCGGCGAAGGACTACTTCGGTGAGGAGTGAACCTGCAGGGCCGCCCGAGGTGTAGCTGTAGGCGTATTGCTCGGTGACATCGCCGGTGACGCGTTTGATCGAGGCGGGGAGTTGAGTGCCTGTGAGCAGAGCTTCGACAACGAGTTGATTCCCTGCGGGATCAACCTGGCGGAGGAAGAGCCCTTCATCGTCGAAGATCTGAAGGTCGCCATCGACAGAACGGAGCGTGTAGTTCTGAGTGGTGGCGTTGTAGGTGAGTTGCTGCTTGATGCCGAAACGAGGCGCAAAGGTGTTTTCATCGCGGTCGAACCAGAGTTCGGCGAGGCCGCGGCCCATGACGATGACTTCAGTGTCGCGGAGAATCAGGTACGGGACATGGGCGACGTGCCAGTTCCAGCCCTGGCCAACGTTCTGATCAAACTCGAGCTGCGGCGTGAAGCTGCGGCTGTGTCCCCAGGGAATACCACCGGCTGTCAGCGAAGGAAGATCGTTCACGCGGTAGGAGATTTCGCCCGTCGAGTAGCGGATGGACTGGCCAGTGGTGGATTTGGGCTCGGTTTTCGCCGGGCAAGTGGGCGGACATTCGCAGCCACAACCGGGAGCTTGAGCCGTATCGGGCGCGGAGCAGTGCTCGGAGTTGCCTGTGGTAATGGAAACGTCACTGACGAAGGGTTCTGTGGACATAGAAGAGTCTTTCTGGGAGAGGACATAGTGCGGGAGGGTGAGAAAACAGGCGAAAGGGCGAGAGGGAGCAGTGGCAGAAGATTCGATGAACCGATGGGAGTATCTCAGTTGGTGGCGGGCGGGGTTTCTTCGGTAAGGGCGGGCCATTTGGCGAGAGGGCAGGCTTCGGATCGCCAGGCGAGTTTATTGAGAAAGGTGTTATTTCCCGAGCAAGAGCAACCGCATTCCCGGCAATGAGTTCCAGTGAACGAAGGGCATTGCTGGCAGATCGAGAGCCGCTCTTGCAGTTGTTCTTCCGAGACTTTTTCGAAGCCATCGGCAGCATGTTGTGTGAGGGCCGAAAAGAAATGCTTCAGACGAGTGACGAACGACGGGAGCGGTGGGGTGTCGGTGGACAAGGGATGGGCTTTCTAACGAGGGGTAGGGGAAGAAGGCGGGAAGTGCGAGACAGGCAGAAAATCACAGCCTTCACTTAATGCGAAAATGTTGCGCTGGCATCGGTGATGACATCGCGAGCCTGGCGTTGTCCCGTGGCGGTGGCGTGTGGCCATAACGTGCTGGTTTCGCCCAGATGGCGCACCAGACTGGGCTGATGCACGAAATAAGGGACACCGGCACGGCGACACCACCAGCCCACGACCGAATCGATGTTCTTCAACCCGGCAGCTGGCCCATGGGGTCGATGGTCAAGAATTGTGCGGTCGGTGAGAAGACGCCGGGCGGTGAGAGGTGAGACGAGATACGCGAGGGCTCCCCAGGCTTGCCAGCCAGGATCAATTGCGACAAAGCCGCGAGTTTGAGGCCGGGCTTCATGAGCTGGGCAATAGAGGGAATAAATCCCCTGCGGCAATGGGCATTCGGGGAAGATCTGCTCCAGATAGGGCACCAGAGAAGCCGCGAGTTCGGCATCATCCTGCAGGAGTAGATAGCCCTTCGCTCTTGGCTGCGACAACACCAGTTCCGTAAGCGAGACATACCAGTTGGGGAATGCACCGAGCGTGGTACCGCGTTGAGAGATGGTGACGTTCTGTCGATGAGAACTCTTGCGGGATGGCAGCGGTGTGTCTGGTTCTGCGAAGAGTTGTACCTCTGTGAAACCGGCACGAGATACAGAATCCAGCGTGGCATCTAATGTGGGGATCTCTCGTGGAGCCGTGGTGATCCCTACGCCCCAGTGGGGTATTTCGTTCGATACATAGGCTTGAGCTGCAGAGCGCATCGATTTCCTCGCAGAAAGAGACTGGGAAGGCAAAAAGCGGATAACGGCTTCGCGAAGGCGAAGAACGCTCAGTGAGCCTGGATCCGGGGGAGATAAGCTTGAGGAAAGTCAACGCGGCTGAATTCGTCGGCAATTCCCAGGGCGTCGAAATGTTCCCGCCACCAGCGTCCCAGAAGGGCATCGGCTGCTGGCTGGAGATTTTGTGCTAAGCCGGAAGCGAGGCAGAATTCACCAAAGACCACACTCTCAGAAGTGATGTAGGCATCGACACGCACAGGAAAGTCAAAGAGCCTTGAAAGTTGGCGGGCCATTGCCAGAAGTTCGGGTAAGCGTTCAGGCCGTGCGTGATCCTCCCAGGGGCGGCCGCAGACATCGTGGAGCGCTTCCCAATGAAGTGGATCATAGTACGCGAATGTTTTTGTCAGGCGATTGATGACCTGAATCAGTTTGACTTCGTACCCGAAGCAATAGCATTTGAAATCCCGTGGTGGTACCTGCCCATTCTCATCGATAACCAGCTCTTCCAACACATTTCCATACTGCTGTCCGAGGCGGATTTGTCCGTTTTGCACGACCACGACATTTTTGGCACAGCTTTCGGAGTTGGGTTTCAGGACAAATGATAGATCATCTCCTGCTAATGAACGTGGGACACGGTAACCTTGATGAGCCACCACATTCTTGGCGAACAACTTGTCGATACTCAGCCTGTTATCACGAAGTTGTGAGCGAATGCCGTTCACCCGCTCACGCTGCCAACGGTAACTCCAGCGGTCTGGTATCTCGTTTGATTTTGCTTCGCCCGCTGCACCTGAGGATGCTGAGGGGGTGCAGACAGGGGGATGTGCGGGATTCTCGATGTCTTTCGACATTGAAACTCTGATCGCATTGTGTGGTGGAACCGGGCCATCATCCTGCCGGATCTGAAAATAGCGGCGAATGGCCGAATGCATGGCGGGTTTGTGAGAACTCCAGGTCCACAACCCCTGGTCATCGAGCCTGAGGTCTGTCGCAGGGTCGTAATCGTGCTCTGTGAGCCAGCGCATCCGATCAACGTAATGACGATTTTTGCGGTCACCGTGCCACAGATGTTGAATGGTGCCACACAAAGCTCCCAATTCACCGCTGACTGCGGGATAAGCGTGGTCTTCCCAATGAGAAATCGCTCTGCGCCATCCGGCAGATCGCAATTCATCGAGGAATGGAGAAGCTGTTTTTAACCAGCCATGGAGCATGGTGGTGTCGCCTCCACCCACGACATCCTGATCGAAGAGACCAGCGGTGAGCGAGTTTCTTCGGGCCGCCCAGGCGAAACCTGGGTGGGCCAATTGAACAGAGGAGTTCCGCGTTTCGAGATACTTGGCCACGACTCCCGGGCGACGTTCAAGCAGTTGCCTGCTGGCATCGAGTAACTCGACGTTGTCAAAAAGCTGGACAATCGGAAATCGTTCCAGAGCTTGTTCGGTTTGTTCCAGCCAATCAGGATCCGTGAAGAGCACGTCGGCATCGATCCAGGCAACGGCATCAAACGATTCGGGGACAGCCTGAATCGCCAGGTTCAGCAATCGCTCTTTCTGCCAGAGCGTGTGCTTTGCAGGATCGCCTTGCAGTTGAATGGCATCTGGCACATGAAACGTTCCGTCGAATGAGAGCTCGACTGTGGTCAATGGAGCCTTCAACTGTTCACGGAACCGGTCATAATTGTTCCAGATCCGCTGATACCGACAAGGATTAAACAGACAAGTGACAACATGCAGCACGACACACCTCCAAAACAGGGCTCTCACCCTAGCGGAGGTTGTTGCGCCATTTGGTCAGTGGGTTAAATCTGCAGAAAATTGTCAGTTCTCGAAGACACACCGAAAATTTTCGTTAACGACGCCACAATTTGATGGGCCACGTGAGTTCTATACGATTCTCCGGATTGTTGAGGTGCTCAAATCCGTATCGAGAGCGAACGTGTTTCTGGACTCGTCAGCAGATGAGATTGGCCCGGGTGACTCGATCTTCATGGAACGGGCCAGATGATTTCCATGAGCGACTCACCTTCAGATAGGGTGCAAAACATTCCAGTGATTCAGCCCGATGCAATTGCAGCCACAATTCTGCGTTGTTCGTTGAAACAAAAACCAAACCGATCAATCCGGCCACGTCGCCCGTTGGCTCAAGCCATTGGTTTAGAAATCAGAATTCGATTCTCTGAAAATCATCTCAAGGGAAACATGCCGAGAGTTTCAGTGGATTGCATCCGTCTGGAAGTGTTCGGCAACTTTGCATCCAGTTGAGTCTCAGATAGCAATCGAAACCCGAATTGGAGTCCTTACGGGTTCCTGGGCTTTCAGGACGCATTCACTTTCGAGTTCATCTGCCCTCGGTCGCTCCAGCGATTCTCAACTCAAAAAAGCCCGTTTTGCACAGGGCCCAGAATCCAACACGTTATCAGAATCCAAGACTCTGCATGGCGAATCCCAGATGATCAAACTACAGTTGTGCGAGTAAAGTTCGGGATGGGATGGGCCAAATTTTGATATGACACAGAACAGCGGAACCAAAGAACGTCTTCAAAGACTGATCAAGCTGGTCGTCTTGTTGCAGACGGGACGTCGAAGATGCGTGGCTGATCTTTCTGTAGACCTTGAGGTCAGCAGAAGAACAATTTTTCGAGATATCGCACTGCTCCGTGATGCTGGATTGCCAATCGTGCATCAAACGGAAAATGGCGGTATCTGGTTGATGAAATCTCGGTTCAAATTGCCGAGAATACGGCCTGAAGATACGGCCATGCTGTTAATGGCCGTTTTGTCATCAAATTTGCAATCTCTACCAGCCGTCAAACAACTGACGGATGCATTTGTAGCAGAAGTTCTTGAAGGGCTCTCAACGAACCATAAGGAATTCATGCTCCGTGTGATGCAGGCGATTCAGTTTGAACCACCTGCCAAAGATATTTCCATACATGGCTGTCTGGCATCTCTGGTGAAATCCATCGAAACACGAAAGAAGGTTCGGCTATGGGTCTACTCACAAAATCAGAGTGGCAGTTGGTCAACACTTTCCGCACCACTTTGGCTTGAGCTGAGTACTCAAAACTGGAAGGTTTTCGCACACTCATCTTTGCATCAGAAAGTTTGCGGTTTTCACATCGAGAATCTTGAACGCGTCCAACTATTAGACGAAGATTTCGATCCCCAGACCATCCGGCGACCTCGTGATCAGGAAGCTATTCCCATCTACTAATGTTCTTTTCGAATGTCTGTGATGCTCTCAGCTGTACTAGAGGATATTTTCTTGCGAAGAATCGATGAAAACGCCATCAGGATTCTTTACCTTGATGGAATCTACAGTTGCTGATTCTGATTCAACTTGATCATTCCGAAAATCACCACAACAAGGAATCATGATGGCGAAGATCGGAAAGCTGGCTGCCGACAATGTCGTCAGTTTTAAAAACTGCCAGGGAACGGCAGCAATCGGAACAATTTTGCGGCTCAGTCGAGCAGCGATTGTGTTTGAGGTCTACAACCCTTATTCGATTGTCCAGGTCAGTGAAGTTTTGCAGCAGGTTGTCATTCGCCGAGGCGATCGCCCCATCTATCAGGGTCGCGCTGTTGTAACAACCCTTGTGAATACAGGGCTGCTGGCGGTTGTCTCCGCATCATTGGTGGAACCCTGGGCCGATTTGACCGATCTGCACCCTGGGCCTGCACTTCGCAAAGAGGTCGAGAATTTTCTGGGTGATTGGTCTGCTGCTCAGGAGCGCCTTGAACCCACTTACCAACAACTCGTGACGACAATTCGAAATTTTCTGGGGGATCTGAGCCGCTGGCTATCGCATAGCGAGGTGGTTTCTGGTCTGAGTGAGCTTCCACAATCCAATCATCTTGTCACAGAATTCACTGAGGATGTCGCCAGCCAGGTTCTTCCTAAGTTTTATGAACTCTTCGATCAATTTGAGCATGTGGCAAAACTCGTTGATCGTAAGGTCGTGAATACCCATAAGTCGTTTGTCCAGCGGGAACTCCACCCGCTGCTGATGTGCTCGCCCTATATTCACCGCACATTTTCAAAGCCTTTGGGATATGCAGGTGATTATCAGATGGTGAATATGATTGTCAGAGATCAGTGGGAGGGTGCCAACACCTATGCGCGAATTGTCAATTCGTTTCCACTCAAGATTTCGACTGCCCAGGCCCCCCGCAATCGGATTGATATTTTACTCAATAAACTTAAGGAGAATTCCCAAAAGCATGCCTCCTCAGGCCGTCGCTTTCGAGTGTTAAATGTGGGCTGCGGGCCTGCCGTCGAGATTCAACGTTTCGTACAATCGGGTGAAGGCGCGAATTGGACGGAGTTGGAACTCCTTGATTTTGATGCACAGGCTCTCGAACACGCAAAGTCGACCATTTCGCAGATTCTGGCCTCCTCGAAGTCATCCCTCGATGTGAAATTCACAAGACGGTCAATTCACGAATTGCTGGAAACTATGGAGGAAGAGCCTCCATTCCCCAAGGAACACTTTGATTTAATCTACTGTGCCGGACTGTTTGATTACCTCAGTGATCCGATATGCCAGCGCCTGGTTGAACTCTTTTATGACTCGGTTGTTCAAGGAGGGACAGTTTTGGTCACCAATGTCCATACCAAACATCCCAGCCGAGGATTTATGGAGCACATTCTTGAATGGACTTTGGTTCTTCGTGATGAATGTGGGATGCGTGCCATGGCACCAGAAAACTCCACATGTGTCGTTTACGATGACACAACAGGTGAAAATCTGTTTTTGGAAGTCAGAAAGCCGATGGAAGGGGAAGTTTAAAAATGTCCACTTCCTCAGAACTTGATCTCGATTTCGAACGACTTCAGCGTGACCTTTGGCTACGCCGTACGCGCATTGGTTGCGTTCTCACATTGACGTTGATCCCTGCGGGAATTCTGCTTGACTTGGCAGGCTATCCTGAAGCCTTTTACTCGATTCTATGGGCGAGAATCGTATGCGAAATTGTTGTTGGTGTCGTTTTAGCAACGCTATTTATAATTCCCGATAAAGTACACGTCGGCCTCATGAGTACCATCTGGGCCTATTCTCCAACTGCCGCGATCGCCTGGATGCTTTATGTCACTGAAGGTTCTGTTTCTCCATTTTATGCAGGCCTAAATCTGACGATCCTGGGCACCTGTGTATTGCTCCCCTACAACGCATGGCAGGCTCTCGCATTCTGCTCTGGTGTTCTGGGAATGTATCTCATTGCCTGTATTGCACATAGTCGAATTCCCTTGCGAGTCGATGCACTCGTCATGAACTCGACGTTCATTGCCATGACATCCATTATTTGTGCAACGGCCTGCCATATTTTCTCTCAAGCAAGACGACGAGAATTTGATCTTCGACACGACCTGGAAGTACGCAATTTAGAATTGACAGCTGCTGATGAGATGAAGGGGCGATTCTTTGCAAACATCAGCCATGAGCTTCGAACTCCACTGACTCTCATTATGGCACCCGTCGAGGAAATGCTCGCATGGCCAGCAGAACGCCTGGCACCGACAGTCAGAGACGCTCTCAGACTCATACAGCAGGGTGGTCTTAGACTGCTTGGGTTGATTAATGATCTTTTGGAGCTTGTTCGTTTCGATCAATCGACACACGCAGTCATCAAAAGTCGCTATTGTCTTTCCCGTCAATTGAAAACCCTGGTGGAATCAGCACAGCCGCTGGCCCGTGGTAAGGGCGTCTTGCTGAGTCTGGATCTTCCCGAAGAAGATGTAGAAATTGATGCAAACGAATACCTCCTTGAGCGAGTGATTTTGAATCTTCTTTCGAATGGCATCAAATTCACACCGGAGGGTGGCTCTGTTTCGGTATCTGCCGCCGCTGATTCCCAATGGACGACTCTTCGTGTCTGCGATTCTGGGATTGGGATGGAAGCCTCCGACCTTCCATCACTCGGACAGAGATTCGTCCAGGTAGATAACTCAGAATCTCGAAAATACCAGGGCTTAGGTTTAGGGCTTTCACTCGTGCGTGAGATTACAACAGCTCACTATGGAGAACTCCTTTTAGAAAGCCAGCCGGGGAAAGGCACGACTGTCACAGTTCAGTTTCCGGTCGTACATGCACCCCCAAAAATAGCCGGAGAGCCAGATTTTGACAGTTGGGCAGACTTACGACGTGCTGCTGCACTCGCCTCAGTTCGCCAGCAAAATTCTCAGAATGATCGTCAGCCCAGTAAAGAAGCATCAACCGCCACCATTGTACTTGCAGATGACGATGCTGATATGCGGCTTTGCCTTTCTCGCATTCTCGAAGTTCTTGGGAATGTGATTGTTTGCCGGGATGGCATTGAGGCCGTGTCAGCGGTCGAAACGAAGAAGCCAGATTTACTCATTCTCGATGCGATGATGCCTGGCAAAACGGGGCTTGAAGTTGCTGAATCAATACGTACGTCAGAAGTGGCTAAAGACACAAAAGTTCTCGTTTTAACGGCTCGTGTCGACGACTCGTTCAAAATCAAGATGCTCGAAGCCGGGGTCGATGACTTCCTCACTAAACCATTCAGCCCTACAGAGTTAACGACTCGATGCAGAAATCTGATTGCAGCGGCAACTCTGCAAAGGAGTCTGCGCCAGCGATCTATCGAACTCGAACAGGCAATTATAGAGCGGCAAAAAGTCGAAGCTCGACTCATTCAATCGGAGAAAATGAACGCGATAGGTAGTTTAGCCGCGGGGCTATTACATGAATTTAACAACCCTGTCAATCATGCGCAGATGGCGATTGCCTATGCCAAGAATGTTATGAAAACTCGCAGTCCAACGACTTCAAGCATCGCATTGGTTGATGAATCACTCGATGATGCTGCCAGCAGCCTGAATCGGATTGGAGATATTACTCGCGATTTGCGAACATTTGCTCACCCGGATGCTGCTCCACCTCGTCGTCCGGTCGCACTTTCAAGAGTGGTGGAAATGGCGAGGCGTTTTGTCTCGCACGAGTTGAATCAGTGCGAAGTCATGATCGATATTCCAGATGAAATCGAGGCCATGATTGTTGAAAGCCATGTCGTACAGGTTTTTGTAAATCTTTTGACAAACGCAGCCCATGCGGTTGTCGAACGTCATGGAGATAAAGGTGGTGTCATTGAAATCGTGGCGGCAGAACAAGAATCACGAATTCTCATCAAAGTTCGCGATAACGGCGTCGGCATTTCCAGCCAGGTTCGCTCACGATTGTTCGAACCGTTTTTTACGACAAAAGATGTCGGTAAAGGGACAGGCCTGGGGCTCTCTGTTTGTCACACGATCTTGAATCAATACGAATCGAATATCGAGGTTGATAGTCAACCTGGAGTGTTCACCGAATTCACATTCTCCCTTCCTTCCGTAAAGATGGAAACAGCCAATGTCGCTTAATACTCCCGCCAGTTCACCGCGTGTGCTTTATGTCGACGACGAGGCTCCTGCGCTCAAGTATTTCGATCGCGTTTTCAACGATGAATTCTCGATTGTCACTGCTCAAAATGCTGCGGATGCGAGACAGATACTGGATAACTCGGAGGCTCCCATCGGAGTCCTGCTATCAGACCAGAGGATGCCGGGTGAACAGGGAGTTGACCTTCTGGACTACTCTCGTAAACAGCACCCTTTGACCGTTCGAATCTTGACAACTGCTTACTCAGACTTACCCAGTGCAATTGCTGCGGTGAATACCGGAGGTGCCTATCAATATGTGACAAAACCTTGGGATTTCGACTCACTCAGAATATTGCTCAGGCAGGCTCTCGATCTTTACCAACTGCGCGTCAGCCACGACGAATTGCTGGCTCAGAAGGCTTTCATCTGGCAACAGTTGTCTCACAGTGACTCCATGCGAGGACTGCTGGGGTTTTGTGCGGCAGCAGAGCGTTGGAATCCTCAGGCTTTGCATGGGCTCTGGGAGTATTCGCAAGCTGCTAAGAAGCTGCGGGAAAATCAGGCCTCTTGTAATCATTCGCTCGTCACAAATGACAAAGGGGCGGCGGAATACGAATTCCTGACTCGATTAGCACGTATGATCCATCGAGTCACCCCCACAGATCCTGTGTCGATCCAGGAATTGGATCTGAATGCTGTCTTCTATGAGTCGATTCATCGATTTGAGCAAATGGAGTCTCCGGAAGGTGTCAGCGTTTTATCGAGTGATATCACACCCGGAGTCAAAGTGGTTAGTGATTCGACAAGGCTGATAGCAATAATTTCGCTCCTGTTGGGGCGAATCTCCAATCTCGATGGAGACGATATTGCCATTCAGTTGAGTGTGAAAAATCACGACACTGCCTATTTAATACTGACCATGATTGCTCGTGAAAAGACATGGACTGTCGACCAATCACTACCTTTGTTTGCCGCTGTGGATGCCTTCATTTCCGACTCCAGCGATCACTCCATGGATCTCCTTCCCATCTACCTGATGGCCGCTGAGCTTGGAGTCAAACTTGACACGGTGCATCCAGCACCAGGCGTTTTCGCAGGATTCCAGGTCATGATCCCCAAACAGTTGTTGATGGGGGCACCTCAACTGACACCTTTTGATGTTGCAGCGATGCTGACAAGTGAGCCTTACAGCTCAGAATTGTTGATTCCCTCGGCAGATTGAGAATCGCTCAACAGGTCGATCCATTCAGGATTACTCTGTTACTCAAAAACAACGCTTGAGCCATCCGGTGAAAAGCAGTGACTTGAAGGGTCGATTGTGTCGATGGACACGACTGCTATAGATCACAATATGGTTGACCGATGAAATGTTCCGGGTGGAATAGAGATTGTGTGATCGATGAGGGGTTGAATTCACCCTTCCTTCCATGACATTCTCGCAATGTCATTGGTATGCACCGTCGCTTGGTAGCTGACAACGCCTGCCGCTGATGCCAGCATACTGACTTCCGTTCGTGCTCTTATCATGGCAGTAACGGGTAGACGATTCTTTTTGAGAACTTTGTACCATCGAGGGATTCGTGGGCTCGGCGTCCAACCTTCTTCCGAAAGATACTGGCGAAATTTTTCTTGGCTGGCAGTGGGATGCACGACTCTCAGATCAAGATCTAAAACGATGTACATCGCTGATTCCTTCCATAAGATCAGGAAGTGATCCCTGACCACACTCATGAACGAAACAGCCATTAGAGCATTTTCTGTATGAACGTTCCATCAGTTCTCAGGTTCTGAGACTGTTTTGGCCCGCGTGTGTTCACATTGGAAACTGATAAGAATTCCTTTGTCAGGCGTGCTACCCGCCTCCTCAGTACGTCAAAACAGAAGGTAGACGGGGCCAAGCAATGGAGATTCATCATTGAGTTCCCGGCCTGATTCCACAGCTCTCTATCGCGCTAACCTCAAAACATGGAACTGGGTACGACTCTGTTTTGTCTCGGCACCTCAAGCCGATTCCAGCGGTTGTCAGAGCCTGCCAGAGCAACTCACTGACAGCTAAAAAGAAACCCGCTCAGGCCGCAGAGGCATCCCTCTGCGGCCTGAGCAGGTGTGTCTGTGTGGTGGACGATCTGCTGCAGCGTTTTAAACAATCGCCAGTTCTGCACGGCGAATGGGTAATCCCTGTGCCTGATCGAACACAGGGGCTCGATCCACGTCAGCCGGTTCCGGACCGGTGGTGATCACATGATCGTCTCCCGGTGGGATTAAGCTGTCGGGGTCGAGTGGCATGAGGATGTAGATCCGCTGGTGCTGGTCCAGCCGGACGGGGGAGTCACTTTTGTGGAATGCCAGTTGTTGGAATCCCATTTCCAGGGCCGATACCAGGAACCGGGTTTCCAGGCAAACCTTTCCGGGCTTGCCATGGCGTGAGGAACGGGTCAGGCGGATTTCCGTGGCCCGGGGAGAGTGATTCGTGCGGCAACGGACGATCGGGACATCGCCCGTCAGATCGACTGTCAGCGGCTGATGCATGGTGGGCAATCGGCTGGGACAGGTTTCGAGCATCCGGTGCAGCAGTTCCTCCAGCCGGGTGGCATCGAGCGGATGCAGTTCCAGCCGCGTGGTTTCTTCAGAGAGCGACGGCACCACACGATCCACCGGTGGATAGTGGGACTCCGTGTTGAGCTTGAGCCCGGCTGTCCAGTGCCCCAGTTGCAGCACGAGATCGTGTTCTGTCCGGCCCATCCGCACGGTTTTGACTCGCTGTAACTCTGGAGCTTCGAGCAGATCTGTACCCTGCACAAGGAGATCCTCAGGCCAGGGGAGCTGAATGCCCCGGTGAATCAAGAGTTTTCGGCTATCGGTCCCCGCCAATTGCTGACGGGAGCCGCTCAGCTGAACGCAGTTGAGGGCATACCGCGTGCTGGTACTCTCTCGGACTGCCATCACCTGCCGCAAGGCACTCAGGAACTCTGGCGGACACGAGAAGTATTCCTGGGGAAGCTGGAAGAGATGCTCGTCGGGGGCATCAAACACCGGAAACTCCCGCTCCACCGCGAATCCCGAAACAGACCAACTCGCCTTCACGATGTCCTGATCGACTTTCAGTGTGACGACCTCGGCATCGGGGCCCTGACATTCCCGCAGGAGTTCTGCCGAGACAGTGACGCGGGTGGTAGGTTCTGAGGGTGTGCTGGAGCGGGATTCGTGGGAGCATATCTCGCGTTCCCAGACAACCCAGCAGTCTTTCGTGGCACAGAGAATTTGCAACTGAGATCCGGCTTGCACCAGTGTGATCGGGGGTTGAATACGGCGGGAGAAGTTGACCAGTCCGGCTTTACGAAGCACAGCCAATACCTGGCGGGCTTCGCTGCGTGTGAAGAGCAGCATGGAACACCTTTCGAGGGAAGAGATTAAGCAGATTGAGAAAACACAAACACCCGCCCCCACGGTGTCAGAGTGAGAGCGGGTCGGTTCAGGTGATCGATAGGTCGTTCGAGTTCAGCCGTTACGACAGCCAGTGACTGACAGGTGAAAGGCATCCCAGTCGAGGTAGAGATCCAGCAGTTCGTTGTCGGCGAGAGGTGGCGAAAGATCAATCAGTTCGAACCCGCGCTGGTGGATCACCGCGAGGTCATCGCCCGTCGTTTCAGAAACAGCCCGTTCGAGTTCATGTCGAGTCATGAGGGAGAGGCTCCTTTCGAGAAGCAGTGTTGTTTCAGCCAACAAAAAAACTCCCCGGCTCTCACGCTGCCAAAACAGTGGTGAGAACCGGGGAGTGAAGAACTGTCATTGAGAGGGAAAAATCAGCGTTGCTGGAGGCGATGCTCCAGCAGCCAGTCGACTTCAGCCTGCAGGGCCTGACTTCTTCGCGTAAACGGCCCCAGTTTCGGCCCTTCCCGCAACTGGGCCCACCAGTGGCCGGTGCTGTCAGGTTCGACATCACTGGCCCGTTCGATCTGCAAGAGGCCCAGAGCTGCCAGATCGATCACTTCCGTGTAGAGGGTCGTCACTGAACCATCGGGTTGAACCAGCAGGTCCGTGGTGCGCAGATCCATGTCAGGTCTCCTCATGGAGGCGGGGACGAACGATCGACCGGCGTGGTCGATCGACGAGGAGTTGATCGAGCTGCGACTGAACCGCTCCCATCTGCCGGGAGAGCTGTTGCCGCAGGCTGGGCTGATCCCGCAGCGCCTGCGGCGACACCCCTTTCAGCAGTCCTTGAGCCTGCTCAACGAGCGTTTCGAGCTGGTCGTGAGAACCAATCTGCAGTTCTTTGAACCGCTGGAAGAACTCATGCAGCCGGGAAACCGCCGAATCCCGGAACACTTTGGGGGCTTGATCCCCACTGCCAGAGATCCGTTCGCACAGATGCGACACCAGGCTATTGAATTCGTCCAGAAAGGCCGTCTCTGCTAATTGGATCGCTTCCTCGAACCGGGCCGAGACCCGAGCGCATTCCCGCTCATAAAGCTCGGGGGCGATCGACTGGAGATGTTCGGGCGGGGCGACACTGGGATAATCCCATTCCACCCCAAACTCATGCCTCAAAGCAGTGGGATAATCACTGGGATCAAACAGCGAGCCCAGCCGCTGGCGGGCCTGCCGCTTGAGATCGTCAAACTCAACATCCAGTTCCCGCACGGCCCGATCGAGTTCTTCACGGAACGCTTCCAGCTGCGCATCAAAGGCGTTAATCCGTTCTTTCCGGATCAGCCGCAAGCCGGGTTCCGGGAACGGGAGTGAAGTGCTTTTCCAGTACTGGATAATCTTGCTGCGGACGGCGGTCACATTCCGGTAAGCGGGAGCACTCGTGTCAAAGAGCTTCTTACCCGCGGACAGGAACTTCTCGGCCGCTCCAAAGGGTTCAGCCGCCTGAGCCTTCTGGCTGTGAGTCAGTGTCCGGCTGGTTCCCAGCCAGTGGAAGCTGACGCGTACAGCGGTCGTCAGTTCACGGAGTTCCCGCGCCAGAGGGCGGGAAGCCGAAGTCGAAGTGTCTGTCTCAGGTTCGGTGGCCAATCGTGTCATCAGGAATATCTCCTTTCAGGGGAGGAAGGTTAGTATCTGAATCCAGGGGAGCAAGTTCGTAGTGCGTCATGAGCTGGCCCAGTTCTTCGCAGATGTCCGCTCCCTCCCAGGTACGCTCTGGGTTCCAGAACGGAATGCCTGGCTCATTCTCGTCGCGATAGAGGAGTTCCTGAATCGCAGTGACGAGTTGCTGGAGTTCGGGGAGCGAGAGTTCGCGGGCATGACGCATGGGAAGATCTCCTCAGAAAAAAACATTCAGCGGAAGAAAGTTCAGTTGGTGGAAGGCGTCACCTTCCGCCGGGAGGTGGCGGCCGGGGTGTGGGTGTAAATCCCGGCCTGATCAGCAGAGAGGCAACGCCCATGGGCCCATTGTCGCAGCTGTTCGATCGCCTCGGCAGAGGTCTTTGAAACCGGGACGACCTGCTGGGCCGCTTCTGCGAGGGAAATCCCCAGCAAAGCCGAGAGTCGGCAGCACGACTTGATCTCCGCACCCGTCCAGCCCTCGTCAGCAGGAATCGGTTCACTGGCACTGATGTCGTACTGCCTTCGGTAGAGAG
>VFQR01001126.1_pt1 | contig 22639 bp, 19 predicted proteins | sample 3512321 | NCBI WGS metagenome assembly VFQR01 (sample SAMN10412374, study PRJNA504923) | tailings metagenome | isolation source: Relicate 3 Philex TSF1 revegetated site | place: Philippines: Tuba, Benguet | collected 2017-08-29 | reverse complement strand
CGAGGTCATCGCCTGCTCGAGGTTCATGGTCCGCGAGGTGGTCAGCGGCTTCGAGCTGCCCGTGGAGAAGGTCCACCTGGTGCCGAACGGGGTGAACCCGGCGCTGTGGAAGGTGGCCACCCGCAAGCAGGTCGCACGCGAGCACCTGGTGGTGGCGTGGGGTCGGGTCCAGTACGAGAAGGGGTTCCAGGTCCTCGTCAGGGCGGTGGCCGAGCTCCGCCAGCGCATCCCCGACCTGCGGTGCGTGATCGCCGGGCGCGGCAGCTACCTCAGCGAGCTGCAGACCCAGATCGACGTGGAGGGCGTCACCGACATCGTCGACCTGGCGGGGTTCGTCCCCGACGACGAGCTGCGCAGGATCCTGCAGCGTGCCGGCTGCGTCGTCATCCCGTCGCTGTACGAGCCGTTCGGGATCGTCGCCCTGGAGGGCATGGCGGCCGGAGCGCCGACCATCGTGGCCCGCACCGGGGGGCTCGCCGAGATCGTCGACGGCACCGGCGCCGGGATGCTGTTCGAGCCCGGCAACCACCACGACCTCGCCGAGCGGATCGCCGACGTGCTGGGCGACGCCGAGGCTGCCGCAGCCATGCGCACCAAGGCCGCGAAGCTCATCAAGCAGCAGTACAGCTGGGACGTGATCGCCCGCTCGACCGTCGAGGTGTACGAGCAGGCCCTGCGCACACCCTGACGGGCTCCACTACCCTCCGGGGCATGCGAGCCGTCCGCCAGTTCTCCGTCGTCCCCGCCGTCCCCCCGGCGCTCGACGCCCTCCGCGAACTGTCCACGAACCTCCACTGGACATGGGATCGCGAGGCCAAGCAGCTCTTCGCCCGCCTCGACCCCGCCGCCTGGGACGCCGCCGGCGGCGACCCGATGCGGCTCCTCGCCTCGATCACCCCCGAGCGGTGGAGCCAGCTGGCCGCCGACCCGGCCGTGGTCGACGCCACCAGGGCGGCCAAGGAGCGGCTGGATCTGGCGGTGCACGAGCCGCGGTGGTTCCAGGGGCGCGACGCCTCACCGCTGCACCTCGTCGCGTACTTCTCACCCGAGTTCGGGATCAGCGAGACCCTGCCGCAGTACAGCGGCGGCCTCGGCGTGCTCGCCGGCGACCACCTGAAGGCCGCCAGCGACCTGGGCGTGCCGCTCGTCGGCGTCGGCCTGCTGTACGCGGAGGGCTACTTCCGTCAGCGGCTCAACGCCGACGGTTACCAGGAGGAGCGGTTCCCCCGCCTCGACCCGAGCGGCCTCGCCCTCACCGACACCGGTGTGCGCGTCACCGTCGACCTCGCCGGCGACCCCGTCCAGGTCCACGCGTGGCAGGCCGTCGTCGGCCGCGTGCCGCTGTTCCTCCTCGACACCGCCGTGGAGGGCAACAGCGCGGAGGGCGCGAACGTCACCAACCGGCTCTACGGCGGCGATCCCGAGCATCGGCTCCGCCAGGAGATGGTCCTCGGCATCGGCGGCGTGAGGGTGCTGCGCGCCCTCGGGTTCGTCCCCGAGGTGTTCCACACCAACGAGGGCCACGCCGGGTTCTTGTCGCTGGAGCGGATCCGCGAGCTCGTCGCCGCAGGCCTCACCTTCGACGAGGCGGTCGAGGCCGTGCGCGCCGGCGGGGTGTTCACCACCCACACCCCGGTGCCGGCCGGCATCGACAGGTTCGAGCGGTCGGTCATGCAGAAGTACTTCGGGTCCTTCGCCGCGCAGTGCGGCACCGACTTCGACACGCTGATGTCGCTGGGGCACCGGGCGGACGAGCCCGGCGACACCCGGTTCAACATGGCCGTGATGGGGCTGCGCCTCGGCGGGCGCTCGAACGGCGTCGCGCAGCTGCACGGCGCGGTCAGCCGCCAGATGTTCGGCGGGCTCTGGCCCGACATCCCGGTGGACGAGGTGCCGATCGGTGCGATCACGAACGGCGTCCACGCCCACACCTGGGTCAGCGACCCGATCGACGCGCTGCTCAGGCGTTCCGTGGGCGGCGTCTGGGACGGCGCCGACGACGCCGCGTGGAAGGGCGTCCACGGCCTGCCCGCCGAGCCGATCTGGGCGGCTCGCCGCGAGGGCAGGACGCAGCTGGTGGAGTTCGTGCGGTCCCGCCTCGGCGACGCGCTCCTCGACCCGGAGGCGCTGACCATCGGCTTCGCCCGCCGGTTCGCCACCTACAAGCGGGCCACGCTGCTGCTGTCGCAGCCCGAGCGGCTGCGCTCGCTGCTGCTCAGCGCAGACCGCCCCGTGCAGTTCGTGTTCGCCGGCAAGGCGCACCCCGCCGACCAGCCGGGCAAGGACATGATCCGCGACATCGAGCTGTTCGCGCGGCGCATCGACGTGGGCCACCGGTTCCTGTTCGTGGCCGACTACGACATGGCCGTGGCACGGATGATGTACCACGGCTGCGACGTGTGGCTGAACAACCCGCGGCGGCCGCTCGAGGCGTGCGGCACGAGCGGCATGAAGGCCGCCCTCAACGGTGCGCTGAACTGCAGCATCCTCGACGGGTGGTGGGACGAGTGCTTCGACGGCGAGAACGGGTGGGCGATCACGAGCGCCGACGACGACCCCGACACCGCCCGGCGGGACCTCCGCGAGGGCACCAGCCTGTTCGGCCTGCTCGAGCGGGAGATCGTGCCGCTGTTCTACCAGCGCGACGCCGCGGGCGTCCCGCACGGCTGGATCGAGCGCATGAAGCACAACTGGTCCTCGCTCGGCCCGTACGTGACCGCAGCGCGGATGGTGCGCGACTACGTGACGGAGCTGTACGAGCCGGCAGCCGCGAGCGCCGCCCGCGTGTACGCAAGTGACTGGGAGCTGGCCCGCTCGCTGTCGTCGTGGAAGCAGCGGATCCGCCGCAGCTGGAACGACGTCCGCGTGGTCGGCGTCGACGCCGACACGGGCCCCGCCCACGAGGGCGACGAGCGGTCGGCGACGGCGCAGGTGCACCTCGACGGCATCGCCGTGGAGGACGTGGACGTCCAGCTGCTCCACGGCGCGATCGACTCCGCCGGTGAGTTCGTCGGGCGGCCCGAGACGCTGTCCATGCGCCACCGTGGGCGCGCCGACGGCGACCTGGACGTGTTCGAGGGCACCTACGCGGTCAGCGCGGCGGGCGCCTACGGCGTGACCGTGCGCATCCTCCCGTCGCACCCGGGCCTGATCAGCCCGGTCGAGCTCGGCGTCGCCGCCTGGGCGGGCTGAGCCCGGACTACCGCCCGGTGAACTCGGCGCGGCCGGGTCCGTGCTCGAGGAAGCTGCGGACGCCGATCCGGCTGTCGTCGGTGTGGAACACCTCGGTGAACAGGCGGCGCTCGAGGAGCAGGCCGTCGTGGAGGGGCAGGCCGAGCCCCTGGTCGACGGCCTTCTTGATCAGGCCCTGCGCAGCCCGTGCCCCGCGTGCCACCTCGGCGGCCAGCGCCAGCGCACGCTCGTGCAGCTGCTCGCCCGCGACGACCTCGTCGGCCAGGCCGATGCGCAGCGCCTCCTCGGCGCGCACCTGCCGGCCGGTGATCATCAGCTCCTTCGCGCGGCCTGCCCCCACGAGCCGCGGCAGGCGCTGCGTACCGCCGCCGCCCGGGATGATCCCGAGGAGGACCTCGGGCTGGCCGAACACGGCTCGCTCCGACGCGATGCGGTAGTCGCAGGCCATCGCCAGCTCGCACCCGCCGCCGAGCGCGTAGCCGCTCACCGCGGCGACGGTGAAGCGCGGCAGCGCCGCCAGCGCGTCGAGCGTGCGGTGGAACCCCCGCCCGATGTGGTCCGCCTCGTGCGGCCCGCCGAACTGGCTGATGTCGGCACCGGCGGCGAAGATCCGTTCGCCGCCGGTGACGACGACCGCGCCGGGAGGCGAGGCCGTGAGGTCAGCGACCACGTCGAACAGGTCGGCGAGCAGCTCCTGGGAGAGCGCGTTGACCTTCGGGTTGTCGAGGGTGACGACGGCGACGCCGTCGTCACGTCGCTCGAGGCGCACCAGCGGGGGCCCGGCGGCGGACATGGTCGGCGACCATAGCCGACCTCGTCACCGCGGTCGGACCCACCGACATCGTCAGCCGGTCCGCTGGAGAGGCCTGGTGCCGAACAGCACCATCGACGGGAACTCGGCACGCATGGTGCCGACCTCGACCCGCAACCCATCGTCGTCCACGGCCACGTCGGCTTCGAACAGCACCGACGGATAACAGAACGACCCTCGCTCGGCCAGCAGCGACAGCCGTGGCGGCGCAGCTCGGACCGAGCCTGCACACACGGGGCGCTCGGCGTCGTCACGGCGCAACTCGAACCGGCTGCCGCGCACGCGGAGGGTGTACGTGCCGGCGCTCTCGGCCGCCAGGCCCCGGAAGAAGTGGTCGACGTCCTCGTCGTCGGAGAGCGGCTCGTCGTAGCCGGCGGCGGCCGCCGACGTCATCGCCGCCACGAGCTCCTCGGGCGACCACGTGATCCGGAACTCCCCCTCGGGCGTGCCGGGGTCCGGGGCGCGTCTCGCCAACTCCCCCAGCGTCGGGCAGTCCGCTCCGAAGTTGAAGCGCAGGCAGTCCGAGTCGGTGAAGCCGTGCGTGAGGGAAGCGCGGACCAGCTGCACGAGGTGTTCGGCGTCGATCGTGATCCCGACGATGCCCCCGTCGTCGACCACCACCAGCTCGTCAGCACCCACGAAGGCCACACCACGCACGGGCCCGGAGCGGCGGCCCACGTCGTGCGCGAGCTCACCACTGACCGTGTCCCACACGCGCACGGTGCCGTCGTTCGCGGCGGTCGCCACCCGACGACCGTCCGAGCTCATGGAGGCCGAGGTGACCGCCCCCTCGTGGATCATCGGCCACACGTCGCGCCACACGAGGGAGTCGGCGTCGAAGCGGACCAGCGCGTTCCCGCCGGCCTGGAACCCGCCGACGGCGATCAACGTCGCCCCCGCGTCGGCGAAGCCGACCAGCCCGATGCTGTCACCTCCGTCGACGGTGGTCGGCACGACACGAGCATGCGCCCACGCGTCGAGACGGCGGTGCGTCAGATCCCGGTCTGCGGACGTCGAGATCACGCTCGCCGAGTCCGGCGTGAAGATCATGTCGATCACGGGCGCGCCCGAGTCGCGGTCACCGGCCACGTGCAGGAGCTCACCGGTGCGTGCGTCCCACACGGCGAGCTGCGCGCCGGCCGCGGCCGCCAGCCGGCGGCCGTCGGGAGACCACCGCAGCCGCGAGACGGCCGGCCACGCCACCTCGCCGGGGAAGGGCGCGAGCTCGCGGACGAGCTCACCGGTGGCCGCTGAGGTCACGACGACGGGGCCAGGTGCCGGGGCGCCATCCCGGTGCTGATCGCTGCGCTGGCCCACGAGCGCCGTCCCGTCAGGGGCCGCGGCGAAGACGGACCACCCGCGCCACCGCGCGTCGCTCGCCACCGTCCATCCGTCGACATCGACGACCTTCACGCCGGTGTGGGAGGGATCAGCACACGTCCCTGCCACGAACGCTCGACCGGCCACGAACGCCAGCGCGCCGTCGCGGACGCGTCCCCCCGAGCCCGCGCACAGCTCGACCGCTCCCAGCTCCCCCCGTCGGCTGGTGTCGAGCACCGTGACGATCTGCTGCGCGGGGTCGGAGACGGTGACGAGTCCGGATCGCCCGGCGCGAACGGCGCCCGTGCCGGCGCCCGGGTACGAGGTGATGAGCCCCCCGGTGGCGGCATCCCACAGGCGCAACGTGCCGTCGTCGCTGCTCGAGACCACCGCTCGGCCGCCCGACGCGAAGCGCGACTCGGCGTCGCGCCCGGCGGGTCCCCCGCCGATGACCGCGAGCGGCTCGCCCGTCGCCACGTCCCAGACCTCGGCCTCGTCCCCGCCGGCCAGCAGCCGCGCACCGTCGAGATCGAGGTCGCGGACGTGGCGGGTCGCCAGCCGCCGCACCTCGGCACCCGTCGCCACGTCGACGATCGCCACGGCGTGGGACGGTCCGTCGGCGACGGCGCCGACGGTGTCGTACGCGACCAGCCTGCCGTCGCCGCTCATCGCCGCGCCGAGGTGCCAGGGCGCATCCGTCTGCGTCGTCAGGACGGTGCGAACCCCCGTGGCCAGCTCGACGAGCTCGACCCCGATCGTGCCCTCCCGCCACCGGCACTCCGTGAGGACGTCCTCGTCGCCGTGCAGGGTCCGGGCGAGCAGGTGCGTGGTGGAGACGGCGGAGACGACGCCACCACACCGGCCGAGGTCGATCCGGTCGACGAGCGCGCCGCTCACCGCGTCGTGGATCCGTGCCCCGAGCACGCCGCGCGGGGGCTCGTCCACGCCCTCGATGGCGATGGGGGGACGACGCCACGACGATGGGTCCCAGTACGTCCCGACGACGACGCGCTCGCCGTCGGCAGTGAACACCGGCTCGGCGAGCGCGAGGGACGCCTCGCGAGCGCGCGAGAGGTCGAGCGACCACGACGTCCGTCCGGTCGCGACGTCGACGACGCTCAGCGTCCACCCGGTCCCACCCACGCCGAACCTGCCTGCCGCCGCGAGCCGTGTTCCCTGGTCATCGACGTCGGCGACCACGGAGCCGACCTCGCCCACGAACCCCCACCTCGCGACCGCGGCGTCGGCGGCGAACGTCTGGTGCAGCGCCGCGAGTGCGACGGTCGTGGGCGTGCCGAGGCGCGGATCGACGCTGGCCGCGGCCAGCGACTTCGCGAGCGCCGGGGCGTCGACGACCGCCGCGAGGGCTGCGGCCGACAGCTCGTGCGAGCGGGCCACCGCCGCCTGCCGGTCGACACGATCGACCTGCCGGAAGGCGAGGGTCGCCGCCGACGCCGCCACCACGCTGAGCACGGTGACGGCCGCGACCAGGACGCGCAGCCGTCGGTTCAGGCGGACCTGGCGCCTGGCCTCCACCTCGAGGGCCCTGCGTTCGTCGTCGGCCAGCCGGGTCGAACGGTCCAGGAACTCGCGCTCCACCGGGTGCAGGTCGGCGGCGGCGTGCGCCGACCACTCCATCGCTCGTCCGAGCCGCACGCCGCGGTAGAGCTCGCTGTCGGGCCGCCCCATCGCGTCCCAGGTCTCGGCAGCCGAGGCGAGATGGCGCCAGATCCGTTGCCCATCGGCGTCGTCGTCGAGCCACTGCTGCAGGCGGGGCCAGGCGCGTACCAGCGACTCGTGCGCGAGCTCGACGCTGGCACCATCCGGCTCGCCGCCTGTGGTGACCAGGCGGGCGGCGACGAGATCGTCGAGGAGCCGCTGACGTTCCGCGTCGGGCGCGACGATGCGACGCGGCACCCGCGCCCGTGCCGGCTCGCCGTCCGGCGACGGCGCGACGAGTCGGAGCATGAGGTTCCGGAGCATCGCCCGCCGGTCGGTGGGCACCCGTGAGTAGAGGTGCTCCGCCGACTGGGCCACAGCTCCTCGGATGCCACCCGCACCCTGGTATCCGGCGACGGTGAGGACGTTCCGCTCGCGCCGCTGCCACGTCTGGTACAGCGCGTGCGACAGGAGTGGGAGCGACCCGGGCTCGTCCTCGACCTCGCGCAGCAGGAGGTCGACGAGGCCTGGCTCGAACAGCAGTCCGGCCTGCCGGGCGGGCGCCTCGATGGCCTCCCGCATCTGAGCCGCGGACATCGGGGTGAGGAGGTAGATGCCTCGTTCGACGAGCGCAGCGAACGCTGGGTGCTCCGTCAACTCGCCCACACGGTCGGCGCGGAAGCCGACGAGCACCAGCTCGCGCTGGGCCCGCTCGGTGAGTGCGTCGAAGAACTGGCGCCGCTCGGCCACGGAGCGGCACAGCGTCATCGCCTCCTCGCACTGGTCGACGATGGTCGCCGACATGGCCGTCCTCCGGTCGCCCAGCGCGGCGAGGGCGCGCAGCGGGTTCGCACCCGGGGTGATCACCTGGACCCGATGGCCCGCTCGCTGGAGGGCCGGGGTGATGCCCGCGCGCAGCAGGGACGACTTGCCGGAACCGGACGGGCCGACGATGGCGAGGACGCCGTGGGCACGGAGGCGTTGGAGGCACTCGTCCACCTCCGCCGACCTGCCGAAGAAGAGCTCCGCGTCGACGGCCTCGTACGCCGAGAGCCCGCGGAACGGGCAGATCTCGCTGGTCGTGGCGAGACGAGGTGCGACGAGCGTGGGGTCCTGGCGCAGGATCGCCGCCTCGAGCGCCACGATCTCGTCGCCGGGGTCGACGCCGAGCTCCCTGACCAGGACCCGGCGGGCCTCGTGCAACGTGCGGAGCGCGTCGCCCTGGCGGCCCGCCTGGTGCTGGGCGAGGGCCAGCAGGGCCCACCGGTGCTCACGCAGGGGCTGGCGGACCACCGCTGCGCTGGCGTCCGGGAGCACGTCCCGGTGGCGGCCGGCGCGCAGGGCCGCCTCGATGCGAAGCTCCTCCACGTCGAGGTGCAGCTCGTCGAGCCGAGTGGCCTCGACGCGGCCCGGCTCCCAGTCCTCGAGCTCCGGGAGCGGCACGCCGCGCCACAGCGCCAGCGCCTCGTCGGCTGCGTACATCGCCCGATCGGGATCACCCAGCGACAAGAGCTCACGGGCGCGAGCGACCGCCCGTTCGAAGCGGCGGGCATCGATGTCGTCCGGCCCGAGCGCCAGCCGATACCCGCGCCCTTCCGTGACGATCGCGTCGGGGCCCAAGACCTTGCGGATCCGGACGATGCAGCCTTGCACCACCTTCGCCCGGGATGCGGGCGGTGCATCGCCGCTCCAGAGCGCGTCGGCGAGACGCTCCGCGCCCACCGGTCCACCTTGGCCGACGACCAGCGCCGCCAGGACGACGCGGTCGCGCGGCGTCAACGTCCGACCGCCGTCGAGCACGACGACAGGTCCGAGGATCCGGATCCGCACGGCCGCAGCGTCGACGGTGGCCGGGCCGGTGTCAACCGTCCCGTTACCGGGCCGATACCGCAGGGCTACCACCCCGATACCGCTGCCAGCTGGGATCGGGCGCAGGCGCCGGCTCGGCCGGCCGCGTTGCGGAGGCACCCATGCGACATCGACTGGCACCCCACCGACCCCGGCGGGCGCGACGCACGCTCGTCCTGGCGACCACACTGGCGGTCGTCGCGGCGGGCTGTGCCGACACGGCCGACGAGGGCCGCGCGTCGGGCCCGGCTGATGCGAGCGCGGCCGCCACGTCGACCGGAGCGCCGGTGACGAGCGGCGGGGCGACCAACGCCGTGCCGGCCACGGCCACGATCGCCGTCGTCCCGGGGTGGGAAGCCATCGCCGAACCGATCCTCGCCGGCGTGGCCGACTCCGCCGGGGTGTCGTTCGAGCTGGACCTCGACTGGATGGACGCCAACGCCGGCGAGGACGTCGAGCAACGCCTGCTCGGAGCCGTCGCCGCCGGCGAGCTGGACGCCGCTCTCGTGGGTGCCCGAGCGCTCTCCACCGCCGGCGTCGCCGGCTTCGACGTCCTCGTCGCACCGTGGCTCGTCGACTCGTACGCGCTCCAGGAGACGATCCTCGCCAGTGACATCCCGGAGCGCCTCCTCGCGGGGCTCGATGCCATCGGCGTCGTCGGGGTGGCTCTGGTGCCAGGACCGATGCGCTACCCGATCGGGGTGGACGGTCCCTTCGTCGCACGCGACGACTTCGACGGGGCGACCTTCCACACCTTCCCCGGCGAGCAGAACGCCGCCACCGCCGTTGCGCTCGGCGCCACGCACTCGCAGCTGTGGGGCGATGAGCGCAACGCGGCGATCGACGATGGCACGATCGACGTCACCGAGAACAGCATGGAGTGGATGCGCAACAACGGCCGCGGCTCCCACATCACACTCGATCCGCTCTGGCCGGCGATCGGCGTCTTCATCGTCAACCCGGATGCCGCCGCGACGTGGTCGACGTCACGGCTCAGCCAGATCAGCGATGCGATCGCCGCCGCGTCCGCGACGGCCGACGAGCTCGTCGAGGCCGACACCGCCCTGCTCGCCGAGCTCTGTGCCGCCGGCAAGCAGGCCGTCCGGTCGACGGAGGGTGAGCGCAGCGCGCTGCTCGGCGCCGTGCAGCCCGTCTACGAACGGCTCGCCGTCGATGCGGCGGCGGGCCCGCTGCTCGACGACATCCGCGCCCTCGCATCCACGCTCGCAGAGGCGCAGCCGGCAGTCCCCACCGAGTGTGATGGCTCGGCCGCCGGGAGCTCCGCGCAGGGCACCGACGACCCCTCGGTGCTCGATGGGACGTACCAGCTGGTGTGGACCGTGGAGGAGCTGATGGCCCTCCCCGACGTCGACGAGGGCACCGCGCGCGGGAACGCCGGCGGGTTCACCTTGGTCCTCGACGACGGCGGGTTCGAGATGCGCTGGGAGCGGTTCCCCGGCGACAGGTGCGACGGCACGTACGGCGTCAGCGGCGACCGCGTCCAGTTCGTGGCCGCACGTGACCTGGCCCGCTGGACCTGTGGCGGCGAGACCCTGGGCGTGATGATCATGGATGCGGCCTGGCGGCTCGAAGGGGATCAGCTGGTGCTGTCCGACTTCGTGGTGACGGACGACGACATCACCTCCTGGAACGCCGGCTACTTCTCCAAGCCCCTGACCAGGGCGGGCTGAGCGCGCGGCGCCAACGGTCAGGCGTCGACGCCGGCGAGCATCTCGTCGGCCGCCGTCCACGGGTCGGTCCGCCGGTGCACCACGTCGTCGTGCAGCTGGTCCCACCGCTGCCCCGTGGCCAGCTCGCGGGCCCGCTGCTCCAGGCGCCTGGCGACGATCTCGCGCAGCTCCTCGCGGGCGCGGAACGACCGTCGGCGCTCGAGCTCGCCCGACGCCTCGACCGCTGTGCGGTGGGCGAGGACGGTGTCCCACAGCTCGGCGATCCCGGAGCCGTCCGTGGCCACGGTGGCCAGGATCGGCGGCCGCCAGGCCTCGGCGGCGAGGTCGGACAGGTCGAGCATCTGCTCGAGGTCGCGGCGCGTCTCGTCGGCGCCCTTGCGATCGGCCTTGTTGATCACGAACACGTCGGCGATCTCCATCAGCCCGGCCTTGTTGGCCTGCACGCTGTCGCCCCAGCCGGGGTTGACGACGACGACGGTGGTGTCGGCCTTCCCGGCGATCTCCACCTCCACCTGGCCGACCCCCACCGTCTCGACCAGCACCCAGCGGCGGCCGACGGCGTCGAGCAGGCGCACGGCCTCCGGCGTCGCGAGCGAGAGCCCGCCGAGGTGGCCGCGCGTGGCCATCGAGCGGATGAACACCCCGGGATCGGTGGCGTGGTCCTGCATCCGGACCCGGTCGCCGAGGATGGCGCCACCGGTGAACGGCGACGAGGGGTCGATGGCCAGCACCGCCACCTCGGTGCCCGCGCGGCGGAGGTGGCCGATGACGGCGCTCGTGAGCGTGCTCTTGCCGGCGCCGGGCGCACCGGTCAGCCCGACGGTGTAGGCCTGGCCGCCGTACGGGTAGCCGATCCGGCCGATCTCCCGGGCCTCGTCGCCCCCGCGCTCCACCAGCGAGAGCAGGCGGGCGAGGGCGGCGCGGTCGCCGGCCCTGGCAGCGGCGAAGAGGTCGGCTGGCGCGGCGGAGCGCCGCGTCATGCCACGTTCACGACTTCGGTGACCCCGTCGACGCGGTCCTTCATGATCCGCTCGATCCCGGCCTTCAACGTCTGGGTGCTGACGGGGCAGGTGCCGCACGCGCCGACCAACGTGACCGACACCACACCCGTCGACTCGTCGACGTCGCGCAGGACGATGTCGCCGCCGTCGGCTTGGAGGGCGGGCCGGATCACTTCGAGGGTCTCTAACACTTGGGCGCGCATGACAGGGGCTTTCCGGACGAGGGCGGGGACCATTCAAGCAGCCCCCGCCGTACGATGACGACCCATGACAACACGTGCCCCCCGCACCGGCATTCCGGCGCGCACGGCTGTCGTGGTGGCGCTCGCGGCGCTCGCCCTCGGCCCGCTCACCGCCTGCGGCGACGACGATGCGGCCGCACCGGCCACCGAGGCGCCGACGACCACCGCACCGGCCACCGAGATGTCGGCCTCGGCGACCACCACCCCCTCCTCCACGGCGGGTGGAGCGGCGAGCACGGTGGCGCCCACCACCGCGGCGACCACCGTCCCGCCGGCGCCGAGCGACACCGCCGACATCCCGCTGCCGCCCCCGGTCACCTCCGACATGCCCGCCACGATCACCGTCACCGTCGGGCGGGACTCGGCGCCCGATCGGGTGGAGGAGGTGGCGCTCGGCACCACGGTGGTGATCGCCATCACCGACCCGTCGCGCCGCCAGGAGTACCACATCCACGGCTACGACCTCGGCGACGGCCAGCGCTTCGCCGCGGGGCAGACGGCCACGTTCACCTTCACCGCCGACCGACCCGGCGAGTTCGAGGTGGAGAGCCACGTCACCCACGACGTGCTGTTCCTGCTCCGAGTGGTCTGATGCTGCTCGCGCACCAGGGCGGCTGGGACGAGATCCTGCTCGTGCTGGGGCCCGTGCTGGTGGTGGTGGGGCTGCTGCGGCTGGCCAAGCGCCGCGTCGAGGCGGCCCGCGCCGCCGAGGCTCAGGCGGAGGAGCCGCCGGCGGCCTGACGCCGCTCGATCCGCGCCCCCACCGCCGCCAGGCGACCGACGAGGTCGTCGTAGCCGCGGTCGATGTGATGCACGCCGCTGATCGTGGTGGCTCCCTCGGCGGCGAGGCCGGCCACGACGAGCGCTGCTCCGGCGCGGATGTCGGGCGCCCGCACGGGCGCACCGCTCAGCGCGTGGCGACCGCGGACGACCGCGTGGTGGCCATCGGTGGAGATGTCGGCGCCCAGGCGCTGCAGCTCCTCCACGTAGCGGAACCGCCCCGGGTAGAGGTTCTCGGTGACGATGCCCACGCCGTCGGCGACGCTCAGCATCGTCACGATGAGCGGCTTGTAGTCGGTGGCGATGCCGGGATACGGCAGGGTGGCCACGTCGATGGAACGCAGCCGCCCGCCGGCGCGGACGGTGATCCCGTCGTGCTGCGCGACGATGTCGAGGCCCATCTCCGCGAACCGTCGGAGCAGCACCTCCATGTGCTCGGCCCTGGCGCCGCGCAGCAGCAGCTCCCCACCCGTGACGGCCACGGCGGCGGCGTAGGTGGCGGCCTGCACCCGATCGGCGACGGTGTGGTGGCGCACCGGGCGCAGCGTGCCGGGCTCCACGCCGTGCACGGTGAGCGTGGACGAGCCGGCGCCCTCGATGTCGGCGCCCATGGCCGAGAGCATGGCGCAGAGGTCGCCGATCTCCGGCTCCCTCGCGGCGTTGTCGATGACCGTCGTGCCCTTGGCGTGCACGGCGGCCATGAGGATGTTCTCGGTGGCGCCCACGCTCGGGAACTCGAAGGTGATGTCGGCACCGAGCAGCCGGTCGGCGTGGGCCTCCACGTCGCCGTGCTCGATGGTGATGGTGGCGCCCATGGCCTCGAGGCCGCGGAGGTGCATGTCGATCGGCCGTGACCCGAAGTCGTCCCCGCCGGGGAGCGAGAGCCGCACGTGCCCGAAGCGCCCGAGCAGCGGCCCGAGCACGTTGATGGAGGCGCGGATCCGCTCGACGAGGTGGTACGGCGCCACCGGCGTCAGGTCGCCGTCGTTGCGCAGCGTGAGCTCGTGTGGGGCGGTCATCGCGGTGTCCACGCCGATGGCGGCGAGGAGGTCGCTCATGATCGCCACGTCCGCGATGTCGGGGACGTTCGTGAGCACGTGCTCGCCGTCGGCGAGCAGCGTGGCCGCCATCAGCTTCAGCACCGAGTTCTTCGCGCCCGGGACGACGACCTCGCCGACGAGCGCCGGGGAGCGGTGGACCACGATGTGGTCGGCGTGTGCCCGGTCACCGGGGTCGGCGTGCGTCTCCGGCGGCGACATGGCCCACCAGTATGGCCCGGGGTAACGTCACCCGGTGCGCAGGAGGTCCGGGGACGGTGGCCGTCGCCGGCGCCGGGCCTCCCGACCGCCGGGGCGGTCGTGGTCGACGGTCGTGCGCACGTGGCCGGCGGCACACGCCGAGCGGGCGCTGACCCCGCGGGACGGCCTGGTGCGCGAGCAGCCGGCCGGCGAGCGGCGGTTCGTCCAGGGCGAGGGGCCCTTCGCCGAGTACGAGCGCACCGTGGATGCCGACGCCTCCACGGGCACCGTGGTCGACACCACGCGCTATCGCCTCGTGGTCCCGTGGTTCGGCTGGCTGTTCCGCCTGCCGGTGCGCGCCGAGCTGCGCCGCCGGGTGGTGGGTCGGGGCACCCAGCCCGCGTGGGCGCCGCCGGACCGCTTGACGGCGCACCACGTGCGCGTGCTGGGCCTGCTGGCGGCGGTGTCGCTCAGCTCGGCGTTCGTGAACACGCTGTTCACCCAGACCGTCAACTTCGCCGCCGGCGACTTCGGCATCACCGAGCAGGGCCAGGGCGTGGCCGGGGTGGTCGTGCGCTGCGGGATCGTGCTCGCCCTGCCGTTCACCATCCTCGCCGACCGCCTCGGGCGGCGGCGGATGATCGTCATCCTCGCGTGGCTCGCGCCACTCGTGGCCGCCACGGGTGCCCTGGCCCCGAACTTCTGGGTGCTCACCGCCACCCAGGCCGTCGCCCGCCCGCTCGGCATCGCCCTGGACCTGCTCATCGGCGTGGCGCTGGCGGAGGAGATGCCCCGCAACAGCCGTGCCTACGCGGTGAGCGTGCTCGCCATGGCCAGCGGTCTCGGTGCCGGCGTGGCCGTGTCGTCGTTGCCGCTGGCCGACCTCGGCCCCGGCGGGTGGCGGCTGGTGTACGTTCTCGCGCTCGTCTGGCTCGTGGCCGCCGTGGACGTGTCCCGACGGCTCACCGAGACGCCGCGGTTCGCGCATCTGGCCACGGGCGACGGCGACGCCTCCCGGCGCACCCGCAGGGCCCGCGTGGACCGGATGCGGTTCGCGACGATCGGCGCGGTGGCTTTTCTCGGGAACCTCTTCGTGGCGCCGGCGTCGTTCTTCCAGAACCGCTACCTCGACGACGTCCGCGGCTACAGCGGTGCCGGCATCGCCGCGTTCACGCTCACCACGGCCACACCGGCGTCACTCGGCTTCGTGGTCGGCGGTCGCCTCGCGGACACGGCCGGTCGGCGGCGCGTCCTCGCCGTGGCCCTCCCCTCGGCCACGCTCGGGCTCGTGATCTCCTTCAGCGTGGGCGGGTGGCTGATGTGGGCGGCCGCCTTCGTCGGCGGCCTGCTCGGCGGCATCGCCTACCCGGCGTTCTCCGTGTACCGCGCCGAGATGTTCCCGACCGGCCGGCGAGGGCAGGCGGGCGGCCTGCTCGCGGCGCTCGCGCTCGTCGGCGGAAGTGTCGGGATCGTCGCCGCCGGGCAGCTGCTGCACCGCGGGTGGAGCTACGCGTCCACGATGGGCGTCCTCGCGCTGGCGCAGGTGGTGACGGCAGCCGTCGTGCTGCTCACCTACCCGGAGACGGCGCACCGGACCCTGGAGGAGCTCAACCCCGAGGACGCCGCCTGACCCGACGGGGCGGAGCCGCCGGCGCGAGCGCGTCGATCCAGCCCGCCACCGCAGCGGCCACCTCCTCGTCGGCGCCGCGCAGCTCGTGGCGACCGCCGTCGACCCACACGTGGGTGACCGGCCCCGGGATGGTGGCGCTCCACGCCGTCAGCTCCTCGGGCGTCCCGAACGGATCCCGCGTGCCGTGCACGAACAGGCAGGGCACCGTGACCCGCGCCAGGTGCTCCACGCGCAGCCGGTCGGGCCGGCCGGGAGGGTGCAGCGGGTACGAGACGAGCACCAGCCCGGCAGCCGCCGGCACGGTGCCGGCGGCGACGGCCATCGAGCAGATCCGCCCACCCATCGACCGCCCGCCCAGCACCAGCGGCTCGTCGCCCATCGCCGCCGCTGCTTCGATCACGGTGGCGAGCAGCACCGGTGGACGGTCGGGGGCGCGACGGCCGGCCAGGCGGTAGGGGAAGTCGGCACGCAGGCAGCGCCGGGGGGCCACGGCCCGCTCGATGGCGCGGAGCGCGGGGTGGTCGCTGCTGGAACCGGCGCCGGGGAACAGCAGGACGTTCACGCCGACAGGATCTTGCGTGCCTCGCCGAGGTCGGCGATGGCCTTGCTGGCGAGCCGCTCGTCGCCGCCGTGGTCGGGGTGCACCCGGCGGAGGGCGTCGCGATAGCGCGTGGTCACCTCGCGCTTCGACACCTTGGCCGTGCCGAGCGGGAACCCGAGGAGGTCGAGCGCCCAGGCGCGGGGATCGGCCATCGCCGCGAGCGAGGCCGACGCCGTGCCGGCGAGGTTGGCGACGAACGACGGCCCGATGGGCCCCTTCCAACGCATGGCCCGCTGCAGCACCGGGATGAGGGTGTGCCGCGCCACCGGATCCAGCCGCTCCAGCGCGTAGATCGCACCGAGCACCTGCGCGAGGGGGCTGGCGTTGCTGCCGAGGTCGAAGCGCACGTTGTCGCCGTCGCCCGCGAGCCGGTGCGCCGTGACCGCCAGCCCGTGGCGGTCCACCTGGAACCGGTGGCGCAGGCGGGGCTGCACCACCCGCCGGCCACCGTCGATCTGGGCCAGCAGGCGGTGCACGTCGGGCACCAGCTCCGGGTCGACGTCGGGGAGGTGCGCGGCGATGACCGCCCCCAGCAGCAGCCCGCCGAACCCCGGAGCCGGGTCCACGGGGAGCACGAGGTGGCCGAGGGCCACCCGTCGCGTGGGCGTCGTCGCCCGGCTGTGCCAGATCTCCAGCTCGGCCAGCAGCACGGTCCCGGCTCCCCGGCGCTCGCCCCTCAGACCGTGTCCCGGAGCAGGTCGTGCAGGCGAGCTGCGGCCTCCATCGTCGCGTCGCCGTCCGGTTCGTCGTCGCCCACCAGCGCGTCGAGCAGCGCGTCGGCGCGGGTGCAGGCCTGCTGCCACAGGCGCGGCGTCACACCGAACGGGGGTCGCTCGGGGTCGAGGTCGCCCACGCGGCGGAGGTGCTCGAGCCCGGCGGCGTCGAGCGGGTCGGACCGCAGGCGCTCGGCCGCGAGGAACAGCTCGGTGAGCACCTCGGAGGTGTCGCCCTCGCCCTGCACGTCCGCGTAGTCGCCGTGCTCGATCTCGTCGAGCAGCGCGTCGACGACCGGTTCGTCGTCGGTGGCCACGAGCAGCACGCGCTCCTCCCACCGGAACGGGATGCCGGCATCGGCGAGCGCGTGCTCGAGGGCGGCCGTGTCGGCCGCCGGCCACTCCCCGAGGTCGTACTCGGTGGCGTCCACGCCGTCGGCCAGGTCCTGCGCCTCCGGAGCGGGACCGCCGAGGGCGACCGAGGCGTCCTCGATGCCCAACCGTCGCTCCACCTCGTCGATCAGCTCGTCGGCCTCGTCCTCGCGCGATTCGGGCACGACGAGCTCCGAGCCGTCCCACGCGTGCGGCACCTCGTGGTCGGCCATGGCCGCGGCGAGCTCCGCCTGTTGGTCGAAGGTCCACGCGGACAGGTCGTAGTGGACGTTGACGGCGTCGGGATCGGTCGGGTTCCAGTCGGCCATGGCGATCGACTCGACGCTATCCCGGGCCGGGCGTGACGGGCACATGGTGCTCGAGGAAGGCCGCCGTGCGCTCGAACTCGTCGCGCTGGTGCTCGCGCAGGCGGATCCCGTGGCCCTCTCCGGGGTAGACCACCAGCTCCACGTGGGCGCCCGCTCCCCTCGCGGCCCGGATCCGCTCCACGAGCACCCTGCTCTGCGCCACCGGCACGACGGGGTCGTCCGCGCCGTGCACGACGAGCAGCGGGGTGACGATGCGCGGGGCGAACCACGCCGGCGAGCGCTCCCGATAGCGCCGCTCGACCTCCTCGTCCTCCCCGGGCCGGCCCACCAGCCGCCAGGTGGCGTGGCGCTCGAAGCGGTGGCTGCGCTCGGCCAGGCCCCCGAGGTCGGTGACGGGGTAGGCCACCATGGCGGCCGCCGCCAGCTCGGGATGCGCGGCGAGGGTGCCGAGGACGGTGAAGCCGCCGGCCGAGCCACCCATCAGGACCGTCCGCGCCGGCGTCGCCCGCCCCGCGGCGTGGACGGCACGGAGGACGGCCGCCGTGTCGGCGACGTCGAGCTCGCCCCACCGCCCGGCGAGGGCCTGCTGGTGGGCGCGGCCGTGGCCGGTGGAGCCGCGGTGGTCGGGCACGACGATGTCCCAGCCACGCGAGCGCCAGTACTCGATGCGCGGCAGGAACGTCACCTGCCACTGGTCCGTCGGGCCGCCGTGGAGCCAGCAGATCACCCGCGCCGGCCGCCCCGCCTCGCGCGCCGCGGGGTACCAGCGGGCCGGCACCACGCCGCCGTCGGCCGTGGCCACCTCGAGCAGCTCGGGCTCGACGAGCGCGTCGCGGTCCCAGGGCCAGGTGGGGCCCACGGCCACCGTCGTCCGGGTCCCGGGGGCCGACGGATCGGTGAGGTCGTGGACGACGACCGCGGTCGGGGTGCGCGCTCCGGTGCGCAGCGCGGCGAGGCGGGTGCCCTCCCACGAGAGCTGCCCGTGCACGCCGCGGTCCACCTCGACCACCCGGCCGGTGGCCAGCTCGGCCACGCACAGGCGCCCGAACCCGCGCTCGTTGCGGGTGAAGGCGATCCAGGCGCCGTCGGGCGACGCGGCCCACGTGCGCTGCCCGAGGCCCCACGTGGGCCCGGCGTGCTCGTACGGCTCGTCCACCACCGGGACGTCACCCACCCACACGTTGAGCCAACCCGTGTCGTCACGGATCGTGCCGAGGCGCCCGTCCGGCAGCGGGCGCACCTGCTGGACGGCGTGGGCCGGGCGCGGCACCGTGAGCCCGGTCGCCCGGCCGGCACCACCGGGCAGCGGGGCGACCTCGACGCGGCTCGCGTCCCACGGCATGTCGGGCACGTCCCACGCCTGCCAGACGGCGAGGCCCGGGTGGTCCCCGCCGCGCGGGACGACGGCCGGGTCGAAGCAGAAGTCGGCGCTGCCGGCGTCGAGGCGGTGCATCGCGCCGGCGGCGACGTCCACCGCCCAGACCTCGGCCTGGTCGACCACGTGCACCACCCAGCGCCCGTCCGGCGATGCCGACGGCGCCTGTGCCGTGCGCTCCGGCCCGTGCGCGGTGAGGCGGCGCGAGGGGCGCCCGTCGAGCGGCTGCGCCCAGAGATCGCCGTCGGCGCCGGCGTAGACCACCACCACGCCGTCGGGCTCGCGATCGTCCCTGACGTAGCACCAGCAGCCCCCGCCGAGGCCGCGACCCACCCGGGGCGCCGGCACCGTGGGGAGGACCCGGGCGGGGCCCAGCGGTGAGGCATCGGCGGCGAGGCGCTGGACCACCAGCGCCGTCTCACCCGCCTGCGCCACGGTGTGCACCACGGCGTCGCCGCGGGGGGTCAGGCGTGGCTCACTGAGCTCGCGCTGGCCGATGCACGCGTCGACGGGGAGCTCGGCCGGCACCCGGTGGACTGTACCGGCGCGTAATTCGGTTGCCCGGAGGGCGCGGCACGCGCCAGTCTGTCGCCCGGCTCGACGAAGAGCCGCCACGAGACCGGGAGGAGGTGCCGCCATGAGAACGTCCGCTGACGCCGTCGACGTCGCTCGTCGCGGCACCGGGAGCGCCCAGGTCCGTGGCGGCGCCGTCGCCGGCATCGCCCTCGCCTGAGGCGCGCCCTCCCCGCTCCCGCTCCCGCGTGCGCACGCGCCGTCACGGCGCCTCGCCTCCGGCAGCGCAGCACACCTGCCGCGGATCGCGGCGGCGTTCGCCAGGAGCCGCTCGTCCACCCATCCCACCCACCCCACCCATCACCACGGAGGCAATCCATGTTCCCCCACCCGATGATCGTCGAGCAGCTGGCCCACGACCGCCACGAGCAGCTGCGCCGCGCCGCCGGCGCGTCGCACCTGCGCCACCGGTTCCGTGACGAGGCCCGCGGCCGCCGACGAGCACGTCGTCGGTGGCCGCACCCGGCCGCCGACTGAAGATCCCCGACACGGAGCGCCATCGCCGCCCGCCGGAGCCGCGAGCTACGGTGGGCGGCGATGACCGCTCCCGACCGCAACCTCGCCCTCGAGCTCGTCCGCACCACCGAGAGCGCCGCCCTGGCCGCTTCCCGCTGGGTGGGGCGCGGCGACAAGCTCGGCGCCGACGCGGCCGCCGTCGACGCCATGCGCACCGTCCTCGCCACGGTGCCCATGCAGGGCGTCGTCGTCATCGGCGAGGGCGAGAAGGACGAAGCCCCGATGCTCTTCAACGGCGAGCAGGTGGGCGACGGAACGTCCCACGAGGTCGACGTGGCGGTCGATCCGATCGACGGCACGAGCCTCACCGCCATGGGCCGCGCGAACGCCATCGCCGTGATCGCCGTCAGCGATCGCGGCAGCATGTTCGACCCCGGCCCGTGCTTCTACATGTCGAAGATCGCCGTCGGGCCCGATGCCCACGGTTCGATCGACATCACCGCCACCCCCACCCAGAACCTGCGCTGGATCGCGAAGGCGAAGGGCGAGAGCGTGCGCGACCTCACCGTCGTCATCCTCGACCGGCCCCGCCACGAGGAGCTGATCGCCGAGGTGCGGGCGAGCGGTGCTCGCGTGAAGCTGATCACCGACGGCGACGTCTTCGGCGCCATCGCCACGGCGTGGCCGGAGGCCGGCGTCGACGTGCTGTTCGGTGTGGGCGGCACGCCCGAAGGCGTCATCGCCGCGGCGGCGCTGAAGTGCATGGGCGGTGAGATGCAAGCCCAGCTGTGGCCGCGCAACGAGGCCGAGCGCGACGCCTCCATCGCCGCCGGCTACGACCTCGATGCCGTGCTCACCACCGACGACCTGGTGCGCGGCGACAACGCCTTCTTCGCCGCCACCGGCATCACCGACGGCGAGCTGCTCCGGGGTGTGCGCTACAGCCCGAAGGGCGCGTCGACGCAGAGCCTGGTGATGCGCTCGAAGAGCGGCACGGTGCGCCTCGTGGAGGCCCACCACCGCCTCGACAAGCTCACGAGCTTCGCCGCCGTCGACTACTGACGCTCCTCCCACGTTCTGGTCGCGCAACGTTGGGAGGATCCCAAGTTTTCGCGACCAGAACGGTCGACTACTGACGCTGCACGAGGCCGGAGAGGCGGCGCACGAGCCCGCGCGGCGTCATCCCGGTGGCAGCGGCCATCCCCTTGTAGACGAGCCCGGGCACCGACAGCGCCCGGCCCCTGGCCACGTCGTCGAGGCCCGCCCTGGCCACGTCGTCGGCGTCGAGCCAGGCGAAGGAGGGGAAGTTGCTCTGGTAGTGCTCGGTGTTGCTCACCTGCTGGAACTCGGTGCGGGTGAGGCCGGGGCACAGCGCGGTGACGTGCACGCCCGTGCCACGGACCTCCTCGTGGAGGCTCTCGGTCAGGCTGGTCACGTACGCCTTGGTGGCCGCGTACACGGCGAGGCGCGGTGCCGGCTGGAAGCTGGCGACGCTGCTCACGTTGAGCAGCCAGCCGCGCCGGCGGGGCACCATGGCGCCCAGCGCCGCCCTGCTGAGGCGGGTGAGGGCGGCGATGTTCAGCTGCACCTCGTCATCGAGCCGATCGGGGTCGAGCGCGTGGAACTCGCCCGAGGTGCCGAACCCCGCGTTGTTGACGACGAGGTCGATCGCGCGGTCGCCGTCGGCGGCGATCCGCTGCGCCACCGCGGCCAGGCCCTCGCGGTCCGTCAGGTCGGCGGCCAGGACCTCGATCCCGTCGTCCTGCGCGGCGAGCTCACGCAGCCGGCCCTCCCGTCGGGCCACCACCACGGTCGGCACGCCGGCCGTCGCGAGGTGGCGGACCATCGCCTCGCCGATCCCGCTCGACGCGCCGGTGACGAGCGCCGAGCGGAACGGCCAGGCGGCCACGTCAGGCCTCAGTGCGCGGCGGCCGCGCCGCCGAGCCCGCCGGTGGCGTTGAGCCGAGCGTGCGCCCGCGAGAGGGCGGCGACGGCCTCGGCGTCGTGCTCACGGCGCAACGTCTCCTCGGCACGCTCCTTGGCCCGCATGGCCCGCTGGCGGTCGATCTGCTCGGCCAGCTCCGCCACGTCGGAGAGGATGCTCACGGTGGTGCCGCTCACCTGCACGAAGCCGCCGTGGACGGCGAGGTCGAGGACCGTGCCGTCGGTGAGCCAGATGCGCGAGTGGCTCTCCACCAGGGCCCCGAGGAAGGGCGCGTGACCGGGCAGGAAGGCGATCTCGCCACCACCGAGGGTGCGCGTGATCACCTGCGTCGCCTCGCCCGAGAACAGCACGCGCTCCGGCGACACGATCTCGACCTGCATGGTGCCCGGCATGGTCAGGCGGTGCCTTCCTGCAGTGCCTTCGCCTTCGCGAGCACCTGCTCGACGCCGCCGACGTTGAGGAACGCCTGCTCCGGCACGTCGTCGAGCTCGCCCTTGACGATGGCCTCGAAGCTCTCGACGGTCTCGGCGACCGGCACCGTCTCGCCGCTGACACCGGTGAACACCTCGGCCACGTGGAACGGCTGGCTCAGGAAGCGCTGCACCTTGCGGGCCCGGGCCACGGTGAGGCGATCCTCCTCCGACAGCTCGTCGAGGCCGAGGATGGCGATGATGTCCTGCAGCTCCTTGTAGCGCTGGAGGATCTCCTGCACGCGGCGGGCGACGGCGTAGTGGCGCTCGCCCACCACCTCGGGCTGGAGGATCGTCGACGTGGACGCCAACGGGTCGACGGCCGGGTAGATGCCGAGCGAGGCGATCTGGCGCGACAGCTCGGTCGTGGCGTCGAGGAACGTGAAGGTGGTG
>VFQR01001125.1_pt1 | contig 22668 bp, 23 predicted proteins | sample 3512321 | NCBI WGS metagenome assembly VFQR01 (sample SAMN10412374, study PRJNA504923) | tailings metagenome | isolation source: Relicate 3 Philex TSF1 revegetated site | place: Philippines: Tuba, Benguet | collected 2017-08-29 | reverse complement strand
CGGCAGCTATGTCGCGGCGGCGGCGGAAGTCTCCGTCAGCGACCGGGGCGAGTTGAAGATCCACCGCATCGTCGCAGCGACGGACCCGGGCTATGCCGTCAATCCGCGGCAGATCGAGATGCAGGTCGAGGGCAGCTTCGTCTATGGCCTCTCGGCGCTGCTGCATGGCGCCTGCACGGTGAAGGACGGCGCGATCGAGCAGACGAACTTCGACACCTATCCGGTCGTGCGGATGGATGAGATGCCGAAGGTCGAGACGATCGTGATGCCCTCCGGCGGCTTCTGGGGCGGCGTGGGCGAGCCGACGATCATGGTGGCGGCGCCGGCGGTGCTGAACGCCATCTTCGCCGCCACCGGCAAGCGCATCCGCGACGTGCCCCTGCGGGACCAGGATCTGCGCCGCGCGTGAGTGCCGCGCGTCTCCCTCCCCCGCCCCGGGGTCCCCAAGCAGCGTACTGCTTGGGGTGGGTTCGCGGGGGAGGGCGGGGGTGGGGACAAGTCATTGGACTGGCGTTGCTGCTGTCGCTTCCCGCCCAGGCCCAGGTCGCGCCCTTCACCGTCACCGGCGACGCGATCCTGGCGCCCCTGAACGACCTCACCGGCGACGCCACCCGTGGCGCCGCCACCGTCCGCAATCGGGAAACCGCGAATTGCCTGATCTGCCACGCCATCCCCGACCCGACCGAGCCCTTCATGGGTGATATCGGCCCGCCACTCGCCGGCGTCGGATCGCGCCTCACGCCCGGGGAGATGCGGCTGCGCCTGGTGGACCCGACGCTGCTGAACGCGGCAGCCGTGATGCCGGCCTATCATCGTGTCGAAGGGCTTGTCCGCGTGGATGAGCGCTACCGTGGCCGCCCCGTGCTCGAAGCGCAGGAGATCGAGGATGTCGTGGCCTATCTCGCGACGCTGAGGGAATGACGATGCTGCGCCGCAGCCTGCTTGCCCTGCCGCTCGCCGCCGCGCTGCCGGCCCAGGCCCACGCCCAGGCCGAGGAGGAGAGTTTTGCCGCCGCCGAGCGCGCCATCCTCGCCGGCCGCGAAGCCGGGGATCGCATCGCCATCGCGATGGCGCCCCTCTCGGAGAACGGCAATTCCGTGGATCTCGGCATCAGGGTCGAGAGCCCGATGACCGCCGGGGACCATGTCACCGCCATCCACATCCTCGCGGAGAAGAACCCGGTGCCGCGCGTCGCCACCTTCACCCTCACGCCGCGCGCCGGCCGCGCCGAGGTGGCGACGCGCATCCGCCTCGCGACCACGCAGCGCATCCTGGTGCTCGCCGAGACCAGCACGGGGGCGGTGCATCGCGCCGAGCGGGAGGTCATCGTGATCCTCGGCGCCTGCCTGGAGACAGGCTGACATGGCAGAGAGCATCACCGCCCGCATCACCGCGCCCACCACCGCGCGCCGCGGCGAGATCATCACCATCCGCTGCCTGGTGCGCCACCCGATGGAGCGTGCGGTGGATGCGCCGGGGCTGACGCCGCTGCCGCGAAAAATCCTGCACACGATGCGCGTGACCTATGCGGGCGAGGAGGTGTTCCGGATGGCGCTCTCCCAGGGCATCGCGGCGAATCCCTATGTCGAATTCACCACCGTCGCGGTCGAGACCGGCGCGATGGTCTTCGAATGGGAGGAGGATGGCGGCGCGGTCTATCGCCGCGAGGTGCGCCTGACCATCACGTGAGGCGCGCCCTCGCGCTATTGCTGGTCGCCGCGACGGCCGGCGCGCAGGAGATCCGCCCCTCGCGCGACTTCCTCTCGCCGGAGTTGCGCGCGCAGCAGGAGGACCCGAGCCGGCATCCCGGCTGGCTCTGGGTGGAGGATGGCGAGGCGCTGTGGCGCAAGGGCGAGCGATCCTGCCAATCCTGCCATGGCGACATGGCCACGATGCGCGGCGTTTCGGCACGCTATCCGGCCGTGGCGGCGGATGGCGCGCTGCTGAATCTCGAAGGCCGGATCGAGCGATGCCGGGTGGAGCACCAGCGGCAACCCGCCTTCGGCTACGAATCCGAACCGCTGCTCTCGCTCACCGCCGCCATCGCCGCGCAGTCGCGCGGCATGCCGATGGCGGTCGCGACCGATGGCGCCGCGGCACCCTTCCTGGCGGAAGGCCGGCGCTTCTACGAGACGCGGCAGGGCCAGCTCAACCTCGCCTGCTTCCAGTGCCATGACGACAATGCCGGGCGGCGGCTGCGCGGCGATGTCATCTCGAACGGCCTGCCGACGGGCTACCCGGCCTACCGGCTGGACTGGAACACGCTGGGCTCGCTGCACCGGCGGCTGCGCGCCTGCTCGCTCGGCGTGCGGGCCACGCAACTGCCGCTGGGCTCGCCCGAATACCTGGCGCTCGAGCTCTACATCGCCAGCCGGGCGAACGGGCTGCCGGTGGAGGCGCCGGGGCTCCGGCGCTGAACGCGCGCCCAGGCGCGCATTTCACGCATACTTCCCGAGGACAGGCCGATCCCGCTCGCTCCCGGCCCGCGGCACGTGGTTTGCTGAACCCTGCGCAGGCTCATCACTGGGAGAAGGAGAGACGTCATGCGCGCCACCCGCCGCACCGTGCTGAAGGGCACCCTCGCCGCGCCGTTCCTGTCCCTGCCCGCCGCGCAGGCGCAATCCGCGCGCGAGATTCGCGTGGGCATCACGCAGGACGCGCTGACGCTCGACCCCGCCAACCATCGCAGCCGCGACACCCAGACCATCATCCGCAACATCCATGACGGGCTGCTGACCCGCGATGCGGAGATGCGAATCCAGCCCGAGATCGCCGAGAGTTTTCGCGCGCTCGATGCGACGACCTACGAGGCGAAGCTGCGCCCGAACATCCGCTTCCATTCCGGCGACATGCTCTCGGCCGAGGACATCAAGTTCACCATGGACCGGCTGACCAAGCCGAACGCCATGGGCGGCCAGACCAGCCCGCGCCGCGACCTCGTCGGCCCGCTGGAAGACACGATCATCGTGGATGAGCGCACGGTGCGGCTGAAGCTCTCCCAACCCTGGGCACTGCTGCCGGCGATGCTGCCCTTCAACGAGGTGGTCAACCGCCGCCAGGTGCAGCGCGTGGGACAGGAAGGAATGCAGACCCGCCCGGATGGCTGCGGCCCCTTCAAGCTCACCGATTGGCGCCGCGGCGAGGCCGTCATCATGGAGCGCTTCGCCGAGTATTACGGCGGCTCGACGGCAATCCCCGGCGCCGGCCCGGCGCAGCTGGACCGCGCGATCTTCCGCGTGCTGCCCGAGAATGCCTCACGCGTCGCGGCGCTGCTGGCGGGCGAGGTGGACATCATCGCGGAACTGCCGGCCTCCGCGCTGCGCCAGGTGGAGGCGAGCCGCAACGCGCTGGTCGCCAAGGTCAACGGCACGCGGACCTTCTTCGTCGCCTTCAACAACGCCAAGCCGCCCTTCAACGACATCCGCGTGCGCCGCGCGCTGAACCACGCCCTGGACAAGAACGCGATCATCCAGCGCATCCTCGCCAACACCGCGACACCGCTGCGCGGCGTGATGAGCCCCGACGCCTTCGCCTTCAACCCGGACCTGCCGGAATACCGCCACGACCTGGATCGCGCCCGGGCGCTGCTGGCGGAAGCCGGCGTCGCGGCTGGGACGGAGATGGTGATCGACACCATCGGCGCGCTGCGCGAGATCGCGGAGGCCATCGCCGCCCTGCTCTCGCGCACCGGGCTGCGCGTGCGCGCGCAGGTCTGGGAAGGCGCGGTGATCGGCCCGACCTGGGTGAATGCCGAGCGCCGGCGCGAGCGGGACATGTACCTGACGAGCTGGGGCAACGGCTCGCTAGATCCCTCCGACATCATGCTGCCGACGCTCAAGACGGGCGGCCGCGGCAACCATTCCGGATTCTCGAACGCCGAGGTGGACCGCCTGCTCGACGCCGCCGAGACCGAGGTGGACCCGGAGAAGCGCAAGGCCGGCTACCTCCGCGCCCAGCAGATCGTGAGCGAGCAGGCGCCCTGGATCTTCCTCTGGCTCCCGCAGGATCTCTACGGCGTGTCGCGCCGCGTGCAGAACTGGAAGCCGCAGGCCGACAGCCGCATCAACCTGCACCGGGTGCGCGTTTCCGGGTGAGCCTTTCCCGAATACTGGAGCGGCTGGTCCAGCTTCCGGTCGTCCTGCTCGGCGTCAGCCTGGTCGTCTTCCTGATGATCACGCTGACGCCGGGCGATCCGGTGGAGATCATGCTGGCCGACCAGCGCGCCAGCGAAGAGCAGGCGGCGCTCCTGCGGCGTGACCTGGGGCTCGACCGGCCGATCGCCGAGCGCTTTCTCCTGTTCCTCGGCAATGCGCTGACCGGCAATTTCGGCATTTCCTTCTTTCATCGCCGCCCGGTCTTCGAGGTGATCGCGGAACGCCTGCCGGCGACGATCGAGCTGACGCTGTTCGCGCTGCTCGTCGCGGTGCTGGTCGCCGTGCCGCTCGGCGTGGCGGCGGCGGTGAAGCGCGATTCCTGGCTGGATCGTGCGCTTTCGGCCATCTCGCTGTTCGGTGTCTCGCTGCCCGGGTTCTGGTTCGGCATCCTGCTGATCCTGCTGTTCGCCGTGCAGCTCGGCTGGTTCCCGGCGGGCGGCCGCATCCCCTTCGGCGCGGAGGTTGCGCGCGTCACGGGCTTCCTGCTGGTCGACACGATCATCGCCGGGCGGCCGGACGCCTTCCTGCGCGCGCTGTCGCATCTGGCGCTGCCGGCCATCACGCTCGGCCTGCCCACGGCCGCGCTGCTCGCGCGCGTCATCCGCACCGCGATGGCGGAGGTGCTGGCGGCGGACTACGTGCTGTTCGCGGAGGCGAAGGGCCTGCCGCGCCGCCGCGTGCTGTTCCTGCACGCGCTGAAGAATGCACTGATCCCGGCCGTCACCGTGCTGGCGATCGAGACGGGGTCGCTGCTCGGCGGCAACATGATCGTGGAGACGGTGTTCGGCTGGCCCGGGCTCGGGCGGCTGGTGGTGGAGAGCATCTTCGCGCGCAACTACCCCCTCGTGCAGGCGGCGGTGCTGCTCTATGCCGTCACCTATTTGCTGCTGAATTTCTGTGCGGACCTGCTCTATGCTGCGCTCAATCCGAAGGTGCGGCTGTGAGTGCCAGCGTGGCCGACAGGCCGTTGTCGCCGACGCAGCTCGCGCTTCGCCGTCTCGCAGGCAACCGCACGGCGATCGGCGCACTTGCGATCATCCTGGTCTTCGCGCTGCTTGCGCTGTTCGCGCCGCTGATCGCGCCGCATGATCCGGCCGACGCCGACCTGTTCCGCCGGCTTTGCGCGCCGGCCTGGGCGGCGGAGAACACGGAAGCCGGCTATCTCCTCGGCTGCGACGGGCTCGGGCGCGACATCCTCTCGCGGCTGATCCATGGCGCGCGGGTCTCGCTCTCGGTCGCGGCGCTGGTCGTCGGGATCGCCGCGGTGATCGGCACGCTCGCGGGGCTCGCCGCGGGCTATCTGCGCGGCTGGGTGGATACGGTCATCTCGCGTCTGGTGGATACGCTGCTCGGCTTTCCCTACCTCGTCTTCGCGATCGGGCTGATGGCGATGATGGGGCCGGGGCTGCACAACATCGTCCTCGCCCTCGTTCTCAAGGAATGGGTCTTCACCTGTCGCGTGGTACGCGGCGAGACGCTGGCGGCGCGCGAGCAGGATTACGTGGAAGCCGCGCGCGCGCTCGGCTGTTCGCCCCGCCACATCATGATCCGGGAAATCCTGCCGAACGTGCTCTCGCCCGTGCTGGTCGTGGCGACTTTTCGGATGGCCTACGTCATCATCATGGAAGCCTCGCTGAGCTTCCTCGGCCTCGGCGTGCAGCCGCCGACGCCGAGCTGGGGCTCGATGGTCGCGGATGGCCGAGATTTCCTTGTGGACGCCTGGTGGGTCTCGACGCTGCCGGGCCTCTGCATCCTGGCGCTGGTGCTGTCCATCAACCTGGCGAGCCAGGGTATGCGCGACGCCTTCGACCCGCGGCTGCATCAGAGCTCATGAGCGCGCTCCTGCAGGTCTCCGGACTCCGCACCGTGTTCCCCACGCGCCGCGGTCCGCTGGCGGCCTGCGACGGCGTGGATTTCGATATCGCGGAGGGTGAGGCGCTTGGCGTGGTGGGCGAGAGCGGCAGCGGCAAATCCGTCACCTTCCTTTCCGTCCTCGGCCTGATCCGCCTGCCCGGCCGGATCGAGGCCGGCGAGATCCGCTTCGCCGGCCACGATCTGCGCCGGCTGCCGCAGGGCGAACTCCGCAAGCTGCGCGGTCGCATGATCGCGCTGGCGATGCAGGATGCGCTGTCGGCGCTCAACCCGTCCATCACCGTCGGCACGCAGCTTGTCGAGACGCTGCGCGCGCATGCGATGCCGGGCGATCCCTGCGCCGAGGCCACGCGGCTGCTCACGCGCGTCGGCATCCCCGATGCCGCGAACCGCCTGGCCGATTATCCGCACCAGTTCTCCGGCGGCATGCGGCAGCGCGTGATGATCGCGATCGCGCTCGCCGCGCGGCCGAGGCTGCTGGTGGCGGATGAGCCGACCACCGCGCTCGACGTCACCATCCGCGCCCAGGTGCTGGACCTGCTGGACGAGTTGCGCGCGGAACAGGGGCTTGCGGTGGCGATGATCACGCATGACCTCGCGGTGGTCGCGGAGCGCTGCCCGCGCGTGATGGTGATGTATGCCGGCCAGGTGGTGGAGACGGGCCCGACCGCCGAGGTCATCGCCACGCCGCGCCACCCCTACACGCGCGGCCTGATGGAAAGCCTGCCGCGGCTCGAGGACCCGGACCGCGCCTTGCACCCGATCCCGGGCCAGGTGCCCGACCTCGCCACCGTGGATGCCGGCTGCCGCTTCCGGAACCGCTGCGCCATGGCGATCGCCGCCTGCGCGCAACCGGTCGCGCTGATGCCGTGTGGCGAAGGGCGCCTCTCGCGCTGCATCCGCGCGGCGGAGGTCGCATGACCGCCCTCCTCGAAGCACGCGGCGTGGTGAAGCACTACGCGCTCGGCCACGGCCTGGGCGAACGGCTGCTCCGCAAGCCCATCCGCCTGGTGCGCGCGGTGCAGGATGTGGACATCCGCGTGGCGCGCGGCGAGACGCTCGGCCTGATCGGCGAGAGCGGCTGCGGCAAGTCCACGCTCGGCCGCCTGCTGCTGCGGCTGCACGAGCCCACCGCCGGCTCCATCCGCTTCGACGGACAGGACATCGCGGCATTGCCGGAGCCCGCGTTGCGGCCGCTGCGGCGGCGGATGCAGATCATCTTCCAGGACCCCTACGCCTCGCTCAACCCGCGCCGCACCGTGCGGGAGATCGTGGCGCTGCCGCTCGCGCTGCACGAGAAGCTGCGCGGCGCGGCGCTGGAACAGCGCGTCACCGCCATGCTGGATCGCGTCGGCCTGGCGCGCGCGCATCTGGACCGCTACCCGCACCAGTTCTCGGGCGGCCAGCGCCAGCGCATCGGCATCGCGCGTGCGCTGGTCCTGAAACCCGATTTCGTGGTCTGCGATGAGCCGGTGAGCGCGCTCGACGTCTCGGTGCAGGCGCAGGTCCTCGCCCTGCTGCGGGAACTCCGCGACGAGATGGGCCTGACGCTGCTCTTCATCTCGCATGACCTCGCCGTGGTCGCGCATCTCGCGGCGCGGATCGCGGTGATGTATCTCGGCCGCGTCGTGGAGGAAGGGCCGCGCGACGCGATCCTGCATCGCCCGGCGCATCCCTATACGCGGGCGCTGCTCGCCGCCGTGCCGCGGCTCGGCGCGCAGGAAAAGCGCGTTCCCGCCCCGCCGGGCGAGCTGCCCTCACCCCTCGCGCCGCCGCCCGGCTGCGCCTTTCATCCGCGCTGCCCGCTCGCGGGGCCGCGCTGCCGGCGCGACCTGCCGCGGCTCGTTGCCCTGCCCGAAGCCGGCCATGCGGCGGCCTGCCATCTGCACGACGGAGGCGTTTCGTGAGCGCGCTTGTCATCCTGCGCGGGTCTCCGCGCGAACGCGGCCTCGGCCAGGCGCGCGCCTGCCCGGAACTGGCGCCGGCCGTGCGCGACGCGATCCGCAGCCGCAACGCCGCCGCGCCGCGGTTCGAGCCCTTCCTCGCCGCACAATACGAGACGACGAAGCGCCTGGCTCCCGAGGCGCTGGCGGAGATCGAGGGCATCGCTGAGGGCTTCGGCCTCGACGCCTGCGAGGTGTTCGACTTCCTCCATATCGGCTGCCTGAACGACATCGCCCTCGCGCCGATCGACCTGGATGGCTGCTCCGCCTTCGCGCGCGACGGCATCGTCGCCAAGAACCGCGACTTCCGCCCCGAGCATGTGGCGCTGCAGCGCATCTTCCTGCACGAGGACCCGGCCTGGGGCGGGCGGCGCGTGCTGTGCATCGGCTCGCTCGGCGCGCCCGGCGCCTGGTCCTCGGGGATGAACTCGGATGGCTTCGCGCTGGCGGATACGCAGATCGCGACGGCCGATCACGGGCCGGGGATGCTGCGCTACTTCCTGATGAACCGGCTGCTCGCGGAATGCGCCGCGGTGGATGGCGCGCTCGACCTCATCCGCGCGCTGCCGCATGCGGGCGGGGGCAGCCTGGTGATGGCGGACGCGACCGGCTCGGGCGCGGCGGTGGAACTGCGCCACCGCCGCGTGGACATCGAGACGGGCGGAACGGTGGTGCACACCAACCACTATCTCGCCGCGCCGGACCGCCTGCCGGCCGTGGCCCATTCGATCGGACGGCTGGAGACGCTGCGCGCCGCGCTGGCCGAGAACCCGGCGCGCGATCCGCGCGCGCTGCTCGCGCTGCACGCGCCGACGGCGGTCTGCCGGCATCCGCCGGACCCCTCCCCCACCCTGGCCGGCGCGGTGTGGAACACGCGCACCGGTGTCGCGCAATGCGCGCTCGGCCCGCCCTGCTCCACCCCCTGGCGGCAATTCGAGCCCGCGCCGGAGGGATGGCGCGAAACCCACGCATGAGCGTAATCTCCGCGCCCGAGAGACGCGGGGACGTGATGCCCCAGGCCGACATTCTGGGCGAGCACGAGAGCATCCGCGCGCTGCGCGCCCTGGTGGCGCGCATCGCCGCTAGCCCGGTGCGCCAGGTGCTGATCTATGGCGAGACCGGGACCGGCAAGGGCCTGGTCGCGCGGATGATCCATCGGTTGTCCTCCCGCGCGCCAAGACCCTTCGTGGACGTGAACTGCGCCGCGATTCCGGCGACGCTGATGGAATCCGAGCTGTTCGGCCATGAGCGCGGCGCCTTCACCGGCGCCAACGCTGCCAAGCCCGGCCTGATCGAGGCCGCCGATGGCGGCACGCTGTTCCTCGACGAGATCCGGGAGATGGACCCGCAGCTCCAGGCCAAGTTGCTGACGCTGCTCGATACCCAGCGCTTCCGGCGGGTGGGGGCGGTGAAATCCATCGGCGCCGATGTCCGCTTCGTCGCCGCCACCAACAAGATCCTGCTGGCCGAGGTCACGGCCGGGCGGTTCCGCGACGATCTCTATTGGCGGCTGCAGGTGGTGCCGGTGAACATTCCGCCGCTCCGCGCCCGCGGCGACGACGTGCTGCTGCTGACCGAGGCCTTCCTCGCCCATCACGGCGCGCGCTACGGGCGCAGCCTGCGCGGCCTGGAACCGGCGGTCGCCGAGGCGTTCCGCCGCTACTCGTGGCCCGGCAATGTGCGCGAGCTCGAGAACCTGATCGAGCGCATCGCGATCCTGGAAAGCGAGGATCGCATCCTGATGCGCCACCTGCCGGACCGCCTGATCCGCGAGGTCGAGGGGCGCGCGCCCCCGCCGGCCGCCGGCATGGGCGAGGGGGCCGCGCATCTGCCGCTGCAGCTCGGCTTCCATGCGGGGACGGAGAGCTTCCAGAAGGCCCTGATCACCGCCGCGCTGAAGGAGGCCGGCGGCCGCCACGGTCGCGCGGCGCAGCGGCTGCGCCTCTCGCGGCATGCGCTGCGGCACCAGATGCTGAAGCTGGGGATGAATCCGGCGGGCTGATCTGGCACGCCTCATGCAATGCGCGCGGCATGAATGAGACGCATGGCATGACCGAGATCAGCATCCTCTGCCCCACGGGCCACCTTGGCTTCACGCCGCTGGAGCCGGCCTCCTTCCGCGCCGGCTGCGCATTGCGCCCGGATTTCATCATCGCCGACAGCGGCAGCTGCGACATCGGCCCCTACCCGCTCGGCGCCGACGGCCAGGCGAGCCCGGCCGCCTGGCAGCGCCATGATGTCGAGATCATGCTGCTGGAGGCGCGGCGCCTCGGCGTGCCGATGATCATCGGCTCGGCCAGCGATACGGGCACCGATCGCGGCGTGCGGCAATTCGCGGAGATCGTGCGGGCCGTCGCCGCGGAGCACAAGCTCGCCCCCTTCATGATGGCGACGATCTTCTCCGAACTCACGCGCGAGCAGGTGATGGCCCGCATCGAGGGTGGCGCGACCGTGCAGGGCCTCGATGGCCGCGCCGATGCCGATGCCGCGACCATCGCCCGCACCGACCGCATCGTCGCCGTGATGGGCGCCGAGCCGATCGCCGCCGCGCTGCGCGCCGGCGCGGAGGTGGTGATCGCCGGCCGCGCCTCCGACTGCGCGCTGTTCGCCGCTCCGCTGCTGAATGCCGGCATGTCGCCGGCCACCGCCTACTACGCCGGCAAGCTGATGGAATGCGCGAGCTTCTGCGCCGAGCCCTTCATGGGCAAGGAAAGCATCCTGGGCCGCATCAAGGAGGACGACATCCGCGTCACCGCGATGCATCCGGGCCAGCGCTGCACGCCGGCCTCGCTCGCCAGCCACGCCATGTACGAACGCCGCGATCCGTTCCGCGAATACGTCGCCTCCGGCTACGTGGACATGAGCAATGTCCGCTACGAGCAATGGGATGAGAAGACGGCGCGCGCGACCGGCGCGCGCTTCGTGCCCTCCGCGACGCCGATGGTGAAGCTCGAAGGTGCGGGCAAGGTGGGCGAAAGGCGGCTCGCCATCGTCGGCATCCGCGATCCCTACACGATCGAGAACATCGACAAGGCGATGGAGTGGGCGCGCGCGCGGCTCGCGGAACGCTTCGGCGCGCCGGAGCAGGCGGGCTGGACCGTGCATTACCACGCCTATGGCCGCAACGGCGTGATGGGCGAGCTGGAACCGAACCCGCCGCTGCGCCCGCATGAGCTCGGCATCGTCGTCGAGACGGTCTGCCAGGACCCGAAGCGCGCCGAGGAGATCTGCGCGCTCGCCGCGCGCAACCTGTTCTATGCGCGTCTCAAGGAGGTGAAGGGCACCGCCGGCGCCGCGGCGCTGATGTCCGACGAGATCCTGGTCGGCAAGCCCGGCTATGAATGGACGCTGAACCACGTGATGCCGGTGTCGGAGGCGGGGGAGCTGTTCCGCACGGAGATGGGCGTCGTGGACGGCAGCGCGAAGAAGGCGGCCTGACCATGCGCAACATGCCGACGCTGCGCGACCTCGCCAGCACGATCCGCAGCAAGAATGCGGGCGTGGACCACATCACCTTCGACCTGATCTTTCGCGAGCGCGCGAATTTCGAGCGCGTGCGCAATTCCGGCGTACTGAGCCCCGAGAAGGTCGCGAAGCTTTACGGCATCCCGCGCGATCGCGTGACGGATTTCGTGGTGTTCGAGCCGGCGAACGCGATCAAGTTCACCATCCGCCGCGCGCGCCCCTCCGGCAGCCCGGGCGAGCACGATGTCTTCGGCGCGCAGCAATACGCGCCGCTGTTCGACATCGAGGTGCCGTAGGGCTCAGCCGCCGACCATCGCGGCGGGGGGCTCGGACTCGCCGGGGCTCATCGCGACGAGCCCTTCCGGGAGGGCACGCGAGGAGGGCGTGACGAGCAGCAGCCGCAGCGCCTGGCGCATCGCGGCCTCGGCCTGCTCGGCCTCCTCCTGCCCGCGTTCCGGCCGGCGCTTCCAGACCAGCAGCGGATTGAACAGCAGCACGTCGCCCGGCCGGACATCGAGCTTCAGGGCAAGTCCCGCCTCGCCGCAGATCGCATCGAGCAGATCGAGCGCCTCGACCTGCGCGGCGGTGAGGCGCGGTGTCTCGGGCAGGCGCTGCGCGGCCTCGATCGCGTCGCGCGCGTAGCGGCCGATGAAGGCGCCGGAGGCGGTGCTGAACACCGGCAGTTCCGCCACCTGTGGCTTCTCCCCCGTCACGGCGCGCAGCAGATGTGGCAGGCGGCCATGCAGCGCCTCCAGCGCCGGGCGCACCCGCTTCATCATCTCGTTGTGGACCGCGGCGGCGGAGACCAGCATCACCGGGTCCACATCCGGCGGCTGGCGCAGGATCAGCAGCGCGACGATATCGGCCGCATCGGCATGGAAGCGCCAGCGCGTCGCGCCGGAGGCGACGCTGTCCAGCCGCTGCACGCGCTCGCCACCCGGCCCCTGCACGAGCGGCCGGCCGAGCTGGGACCCCAGCACCATCAGCAGGTTCGGCGCGGCCTCCTCGCCGATCTTCTCGATCGGCAGGCCACGAAGCAGCGCGAAGCCGCGCCCGGTATCGAGCCGGGCGGCGACCTGGCGCAGCATCGGGCCGAGCCGCGGCAGCGGTGCCTCCGCGGCGGTCTCGGGCGCGCGGCCGCCAAGCGTGGCGAGCGCCGCCTCGATCTCGGCGGCGTGCTCAGCGCCGATCGGCAGCATCCAGTCGGAGGCACGCAGATCGGCGGCGCGCCAGGCGGCAGGCCCCGCCTGGGGTGTCAGGCGGGGGCGCGGGGGGGTGGTGGCACTCATCAGGGGGCGAGGCTAGCAGGTCGGGCGGCGCGCGCCATCTGACGGTTGCGAAAGGTCCGGGCGCGCAACCCTTGCGGGGTGCGCGCATCCCCCGCAGGCTGGCGGCGACCGTTGGAGACGCGCCGCATGGATACCCGCCACCCCGCCCTCGACCTGCCCTTCGACGCGGAGGCGATCCTGGCGGGGCTGCGGCCCTGGGTGGAATGCGAAAGCCCCACCTACGATACCGAGGCGGTGAACGGCATGATGGCGCTGGCGGCGCGGGAACTCGCGCTGCTCGGCGCGCGCATCGAGCGGATCCCCGGCCGCCTCGGCCTCGGCGATTGCGTGCGCGCGCGCTTCCCGCATGCCGCCGGCGAGGCCACAGCGGGCATCACGGTGATGGCGCATCTCGACACCGTCCATCCCGTGGGGACGCTGAAGAAGCTGCCCTGGCGGCGCGAGGGCGGGCAGGTCTGGGGCCCCGGCGTCTTCGACATGAAGGGCGGCACCTACCTTGCCGTGGAGGCGATGCGGCAGTTGCTGCGCGCGGGCATCACGACGCCCCTGCCGGTGAGCTTCCTGCTGACCTCCGACGAGGAGATCGGCAGCCCCTCCACGCGCGACATCATCGAGGCCGAGGCCGCCCGCAGCCGCTACGTGCTCGTGCCGGAACCGGCGAAACCCGATGGCGGCGTGGTGACCGGGCGCTATGCGATCGCCCGCTTCAACCTCCGCACCACGGGGCGCCCGAGCCATGCCGGCGCCACGCTCTCGGAAGGGCGCAGCGCGATCCGGGAGATGTGCCGCCAGGTCCTGGCGATCGAGGCGATGACGACCTCGGACTGCACCTTCTCCGCCGGCGTGATCCATGGCGGCCAATGGGTGAACTGCGTCGCCACGCATTGCGACCTGGAGGTCCTGAGCATGGCGAAGCGCCAGGCCGATCTGGACGCGGGCGTCGAGCGGATGCTGGCGCTGCGCAGTTCCACGCCCGATGTGGTGCTGGATGTGACGCGCGGCGTGACGCGCCCGGTGTGGGAGCCGGATGCGAAGGTGATGGCGCTGCATGCGCATGCCGAGGGACTCGCCCGGCAGCTGGGTTTCGCGATTCCCCCGCAATCCTCCGGCGGCGGCTCGGACGGGAACTTCACCGGCGCGATGGGCGTGCCGACGCTCGACGGTCTCGGGGTGGCGGGCGCGGGGGCGCATACGCTGGACGAGCACATCGCCGTCGGCAGCCTGGTGCCGCGGGCGCGGCTGATGGCGGGGCTGTTGGCAACGCTGGGGCGTTGACGCCGCACCGGTTTCGGGAGTGCGATGACCGCAGGGGCGCATCCGACGCCCCGCCCAGGGATGGAAAGGCCAGTTCCCATGACGCTCCCTCGTCGCGCGATTCTCGCGGGCACGGCGCTGCTCGCCGCGCCGGTCGCGCTCCGTGCCCAGGCCACCGCGATCCGCTGGGGGGAGCTGCTGCCGGCGAACCATCCACAGGTGCTGATGGTGGACCGCGCGGCGGCGGAGATCCGCGAGAAGACCTCCGGCCGCTTGCAGATCCAGGTCTTCCCGAATGGCCAGCTCGGCAGCGGGCGCGACATGATGGAGGCGGTCTCGGCCGGCGCGCTGCATTTCACCACCGACGGCGCCGGCGCGCTCGGCGCCTTCCTCCCGGCGCTCACGCTGATCGAGGCGCCCTATCTGTGGCGCGATGCCGCGCATCTCGCGAAGGTGGCGGCGACGCCGGTCTATGCCCGGATGAACGAGGAACTCGTGCAGCGGCGCGGGATGCGCATGCTGAACGTGACCTATTACGGCAAGCGCCACCTCACCTCCGGCAGCCGCCAGGTGCGCTCGCCGGCCGACATGCAGGGTTTTCGGCTGCGCGTGCCGCCGGTGGACGTCTTTCGGGCGATGGCGGAAGCCTGGGGTGCGCGCGCCACGCCGATCGCCTTCCCTGAGCTCTACCTGGCGCTGAGCCAGGGTGCGGTGGATGGACAGGAGAATCCGCTGCCGACGATCCAATCCGCCAAGCTCTTCGAGGTGCAGCGCTTCCTGGTGCTGACCGAGCACATCATCACGCCGCGGCTGATCATCGTGAACGACGCCTTCTGGCGCGGCCGCAGCAATGCCGACCGCGACATCATGCAGGCCGCCTTCACCAGCGCCGCCGCCTGGCAGGACCAGGAGCTGCTGGCGCAGGAATCGCGCGCGGTCGCGGAGCTTCGCGCCGCCGGCATGACGGTGGTGGAGCCCGACATCGCCGCCTGGTCGCGCCCCGTGCTCGAGAAGGTGCCGGCGCAATTCGAGAGCCGCTGGGGCCGCGGGGCCTTCGACGCGCTGAAGGCGCTGTAGCCCGCCAGTGGCGCGCCTGGTGGATGGCGGGCTGCGCGCCGCCGCGGTGCTGCTGCTGCTCGCGCTGCTGGCCGCGGTCATGACGGGCGTCGTCACGCGCCAGCTCGGCGACCCGGTGAGCTGGTCCGATGAGGCGGCGCAATACCTGCTCGTCTGGACCGGATTCACCGGCTGGATGATCGGCGCGCGCGCCGGCGAGCATATCCGCATCACCGTCCTGCTGGACCGGCTGCCCGGCGCGGCGCGGCGCTGGGCGGAGGCGGTGATCCAGCTCTCTGTCGCCGCGCTGGCGCTCGGCCTGCTCTGGTGGGGCACGCCGCTGATCGAGCGCAACTGGGACGTGGAATGGATCAGCCTGCCGCTGCCGGCCGGGCTCCTCTACGTGCCGATCCCCTTCGCCGCCGCGCTGCTGATCGGCCAGGCGTTGCTCGACGCCGCGGCGGCGCTGCGGCGATGACGGAGACGATGGGCTGGATCCTCGGCGGCTGGCTGCTTGCCATGCTTGCCGGCGTGCCGCTCTACGCGACGATGGGGCTGGCCTGCTTCGCCTTTGTGTTCTTCGCCGGGATCAATCCCGCCATCGTCCCCCAGAAGATCGGCCAGGCAGCCAATTCCTTCCCGCTGCTCGCGGCGCCGCTGTTCATCCTGATGGGCAACATCATGAATGCGGCGGGCATCACCGACCGCATCTTCGCCTTCGCCCGCGTCTGCGTCGGCTGGCTGCGCGGCGGCCTTTGCCACGCCAACATCCTGGCCAGCGTGATCTTCGCGGGCATGTCCGGCTCGGCGGTCGCGGATGCCGGCGGCGTGGGCACGCTCGAGATCAAGGCGATGAAGGATGAGGGCTACGACGCCGAGACAGCGGCCGCGATCACCGCGGCCTCGGCGACCATCGGGCCGATCATCCCGCCCTCGCTGCCGATGGTGATCTACGGCGTCTCGGCGGATGTCTCGATCGGTGGGCTGTTCCTCGCGGGCATCATCCCGGGCCTGCTGATGGCGGGCGCGTTGATGGCGATGGTCACCGTCGTGGCGCGGCGGCGCGGGCTGGAACGCTCGCGCTTCCCGGGGCTGCGCGACCTCGGCCGGGCCTATGCGCGCGCGCATTGGGCGCTGATGACGCCGGTGATCCTGTTCGGCGGCATGATCGGCGGCATCTTCACGCCGACCGAGGCGGCCGCCGTCGCCGCAACCTACGCGCTGATCCTCGGCCTCTTCGTCTATCGCGATTTTCGCCTGTCCGACCTGCCGGGGCTGATCGTGGCGACGGTGAACACGACCGGCGTTGTGCTCGCGCTGGTGATGACGGCCTCGGCGCTGGGCTGGTGCCTTTCGATCTCGCGCATCCCGCAGACGGTGGGGCCGATGATCGTGGAGATCGTCGGGAATCCGCTGATCTTCCTGCTCGCCGTCAACGGGCTGCTGCTGTTCGTCGGCTGCTTCCTGGAGGCGCTGGCGGCCATGCTGATCCTGATCCCGATCCTGACGCCGGCGGCGGCGCAGTTCGGCATTGATCCCATCCATTTCGGCCTGGTCTTCGTGTTGAACCTGATGATCGGCACGATCACGCCCCCTGTGGGGGTCGTGCTGTTCGTGACCTCGAAGATCGCCGGCATCAGCTTCGCGGCGATGTCGCGCGCGATCGTGCCGTGGCTGATGCCGCTGCTTGCGGTGCTCGTCGCGACCACGCTCTTTCCGCCGCTGACGACCTTCCTGCCGAACCTGCTGCTGGCGCGCTGATCAGGCTTCGCGCCGGCCGGTGAAGGCCAGGACGGCCCCCGTTGCCGCGAAGGCGGCGGCGAGCGGGGCAAAGGCGGAGAATCCCCAGATGGAGAGGATCGCGCCGCCAAGCGCCGCGGCGCCGAGCCAGCCGATCGAGGCGCCCGTCACGTTGAAGCCCAGCACCGTGCCGCGGATGTCGTCCGGCACGTTGCTCAGCGCCGCCATCAGGCAGGGCCGCGCGATGGACGAACACATGATGAAGCCGAAGCCGAGCAGGATGCTGAAGCCGAGCCCGCCCGGCCAGAGGAAGAGCGGCACGGCGATCAGCGTCGAGCCCGTCATCGCGCCGCAGAAGGTCAGCAGCCGGTTCGGCAGCCGGTCCGCCAACTGCCCGCCGAGCAGCGTGCCCAGGATGTTGCCGAGCGCGAAGAGCGCGAGCGGGATCGCGAGCCCCGAGACCGCGAGGCCATAGGAGGACTGAAGAAAAGTCGCGAAGAAGGTGGTGGCGAGCGCGAAGCAGGCGCGCTCGGCCACACCCATCGCCAGCAGCCGCAGCAGCCGCGGCGAGAGCGCCGCGCGGTAGTCGGCGCGCCGGCGCGTGGCGCCGCTGCCGCGCGGCTGCGCCGGCCGGCGCGTGCTGAGCAGCAGCGCGATGGCGGCGCAGAAGGTCGCGACGCCGACCGCGACGTGCACGCCGCGCCAGCCGATGATCTCGCCGAGCAGCGCGGCGAGCGGCACCCCCAGCAGCATCGCCATGGACTGGCCCGACAGGGCGAAGCCGAGCGCGCGGCCGCGATGCGCGTTGTCCACGCGCGACGTGACCTCGGTGATCACCGCGGCGGTGTAGGAGCCGGCGGCGAAGCCGCCCATCGTCACCCAGAAGGCCACCCAGCCATAGCTGCCCGCCAGCGCGGTGCCGACCATCGAGACCGTGAGCGCCAGCGGCCCGCCGATCAGGAAGGGGCGGCGGCCGATGCGGTCCGACCAGGCGCCCGCCACCAGCGAGGCGACGCCCCACGCAATCGCGTTCATCGCCATGAGGTTGGCGATCAGCCCGATGCTCGTCGCGAGATCGCGCGACATGTCGATCAGGAAGGGCGCGCGCGCATTGCCGCTGCAGGAGGAGCCAAACATCGCGAGCGCCGCGCTCGCGATGACGGCCCAAGGGAACGCGGCTGGAAGGGCCGGCGGCATCCGCCGCCGCTCAGGTGCCCCCGTCCACGCTGAGCACCTGGCCGGTCACGTAGCTTGCGAAGGGGCTCGCGAGGAACAGCACGCCGTTGGTGATGTCCTCCACCGTGCCGAGCCGGCGCATGCTGATGCCCTGCAGCATCGCGGCCTTGCCGGCCTCCCCGTAGGAATCGTACTGCACGATCGTCGTGGGGTTGGAGAGCACGAAGCCCGGCGCGACGGAGTTCACCGTGATGCCGAACTGGCCGAGCTCCTTCGAGAGCTGGCGCGTCAGCCCCACCAGCGCGTGCTTGGCGGCGCAATAGGCCTGGATGCCCGTGCGGCTCGCCTTGATCCCGGCGCCGCTGCTGATCGTGACGATCCGCCCGCCGCCGGCCTTCTTCATCCCCGGCACGACCGCGCGCGCCATGTTGAAGGCGGCATGGGTGTTGATGTCGAAGATCGCGTGCCAATCCGCCTCTGGCACGTCCTCGATGGGGCGGTTGGCCTGGCCGCGCACGCCGCCGGCATTGCACACCAGCACGCCGATCGGGCCGCCGCTGCGCGACTCCACGGACTTGATCCAGTCGAAGGCCGCGCCCTTCGCGGTGAGGTCGAAGGCATCCGTCGTCATGCCGGTGCCCTGCTTCGTCGTCTCCAGCTCGGACGCGGAAAGGTCGCAGGCGAAGACGCGGGCGCCGAGCGCGTCGAAGCTGCGGGCGATGCATTGGCCGAAGCCGTGGCCGGCGCCCGTGACGGCGACCGTCACGCCGTCATAGCGGATGTTCATGGAAGGCTCCTGGTCAGCTCGATGAGGTTGTCGTCGGACATGCCGCGCGCGCCGCGCTCGCATTCGTGGATCATGGCAATCAGCTTCTCGAGCGCCGGCGTCGGGATGCCGTGCTTCCGCGCAATCGGCGGCACCGCGCCGATCTGCGCATCCGCGGGCGTCAGGCGGCGCCGCACCCAGAGATCGCGCCAAACGCCGCTATGCGTCTTGGCGTTGGGCCGGTTGAATTCGACCAGCGCCTCGATCGAGGCACGCGCCGCGTCCTCCGTGGCGCCGGGGAAGAAGGAAGCGGGATCGAAGCCGTTGAAGCCGAGCGGCGTCACGCCTTCCGCCCGCGCCGTCGTCATCACTTCGGTGCAGAGGGCGCGGACCAGCGGGCGGATCTCGGGGCGCGCGAGCGTATCCGCGATGCCCTTTTCCGCCAGCGCCTGCATGTAGAGCAGCGAGGAATAGGCGAGCTTGCCCCAGAGGAAGCCCCAGATGTTGTCGGTGAGCACCGCGTTCGGCTCGAAGGTGTCGCGCAGCAGCGCGTGCAGCGCGGTGACGCGCGGTGTCGTCGCGCCGTCCAGCTCGCCCACCACCACCGCGCCGCGATTGCCGTAGAGGATGCGGCCCGGCTCGATCCAGTCCGCGCCGAAATTGACGAAGGCGCCCATGGTGCGCGCGGGGCCGCAGACCTCCGCGATGACGCGCTCGCAGAGCCCATTCTGCAGCGAGAGCACGTAGCCATCCTCGGCGAGATGCGGGAGAAGCTGCCGGCAGGCCGCTTCCGTGTCATGCGTCTTGACGGCGAGGAAGATGCGCCGGAACACGCCCTTCACCGAATCGGGCGTCGCGGCCGGCGCGTGGATGCCGAACGCCGCCACCGGCCCCTCCAGCACCAGGCCGCGCGCGGGATCGCGGATCGCCGCGACGTGATCCGCGACGATGTCGGCGAAGACCACCGCATGGCCGGCGCGGACCAGATGCGCGCCTACCGTGCCGCCGATCGCGCCGGCGCCCCAGATCAGGATCGGGCCGCGATCCACCGCCGCCCGCGCCGCATCCCGTTCCGCTTCCTTCGCCACGCGCATCCCCCATGCACCGGCCGCACTTGCGCCAACCGCCGGATCAAGGACGATAGGCTAGACCTGGGGCCGGACACGTCAATGCATCGCCGCCGCGCCGGATGAACGGCGCCACGAACAATCTGCGGGGCGCGGCGCTGATGGCCGCGGCATCCCTCTGCTTCGCCTTCGAGGCGCTCGCCATCCGCTTCATGACCGAGCGCGGCATCCCGCTGCCGATGCAGGTCGCTTCGCGCGCCACGGGCCAGCTTCTCTGGGTGATGCCGGTGATCCTGGGCGGCGGGCTCGCGGTGTTCCGCACGCGGCGCGTGCCGCTGCACCTGCTGCGCGGCCTCTGCTCCGTCACGACCTGGGCGCTCTACTATTTCTCGCTGCATCGTCTCGAAGCCGCGACCGCGATGGCGCTGTCCTTCACCAATGTCGTCTTCACGACCATGCTCGCCGGCCCGCTGCTGGGCGAGCGCGCGGATCGCTGGCGCTGGGGCGGCGCCCTGATCGGCCTCGCCGGCATCGGCATCATGCTGCGGCCGGGCGGCGGCGCCGATACGCTCGGCGCGGTGGCCGCCATCACCGGCGCGCTCACCTGGTGCGGCATCACGCTCACCTCGCGTTCGCTGACGCGGAGCGAATCCACGGCCACCATCATGGCCTGGGTCGGCGTGATCACCTGCGCCTGCGCGCTCCCCTTCGGCATCGCCGGCGCGGTGCCGCTCGATCTCGCGAACTGGCTCATCCTGTTCGGCTTCGCCATCGTCTCGCCGGTGATCCTGTGGCTGGTGACGGAGGCGCTGCGCGCCGGCGAGGCCTCCGCCATCGCGCCGCTGCAATATCTCCGCCTGGTCTTCGTCGCGATCCTCGCCTGGCTGGTGTGGAACGAGGTGCCGGATGGCTGGAGCTGGCTCGGCGCGGCGGTGATCCTCGCCGGCGCCCTGGTCGTCACCGCCAGCGAGGCGCGCAAGCGATGAAGGGGCTGGTGCGCGCCGTCCTGCTCGCGGTGTTCGCCTCCTTCCTCTTCACGCTCGAGACCATCGTGGTGAAGGCGATCACCGGCGTGCCGCTCGCCACCATCGTGCTTGCGCGGGCGTTGGGGCAGCTCGCCTGGGCGATCCCGTCGGTCATCGCCGATCCCGGCGTGATCCGCAGCTCGCGGCCCTGGCTTGCGGCGCTGCGCGGCGCCTTCTCGGGCGTCTCCTGGTGGATGTACTTCGTCTCCTTCGCCGCGCTGCCGCTCGCCATGGCGACCGTGCTCTCCTTCACGACGGTGCTGTTCGTGACGGCGCTCGCCGGCCCGATGCTGGGCGAGCGCGTGCATTGGCGGCGCTGGACCGCGACGCTGGTCGGCTTCGCCGGCGTGGTCGTCATGCTGCAGCCCTGGGATGCCGGCGCGATGCCGACCGGCTGGCCGGTGGCGGCGGCGATCGCCTCGGCGTTCCTCGGCGCGGTCATCATGCTGACGACGAAGATGCTGGCGCGCAGCGAGCGCACCTCCACGATCATGCTCTATATCGGCGTCGTGACGACCGTGATGACCCTGCCGGTGGCGCTGCCGGGGCTCGCCTGGCCGGGCTGGTGGAACATGCTCCTCCTCCTCGGCACCGCGCTGTTCGGGCCGCTCGCCATGCATGTCTGGATCACCGCAATCCGCCAGGCCGATGCCAGCCTGCTCGCGCCGATTTCCTATGTGCGGCTGATCTTCGCCGCAGGCTTCGGCATGGCGCTGTTCGGCGAGGTGCCGGATTGGTGGCTGGCGGCGGGGGCGGCCACGATCATCGGCAGCACGCTCTACATCACGCGGCGCGAGGCGAAGCTGGCGAAGGAGCGGATGCGGTGACGCTCGCCTTGCAGGCGCTGCCGCTGGCCCTGCTGCTGGGCCTGCTGGTCTCCGGCCGCGCGACGCCGGTCCCCGCGGTCATGGCCGCGCTCGTCGCATCCCTGCCGGCCGTGCTGCTCGCCGTCGCCTCGCCCCTGCCCTTCCTGCTGGAGGAAACCGCGCGCGGCGCATTCCTGGCGCTCAAGCCGATCCTGGTCGTCGCGGGCGGGCTGCTGTTCCACGCCGCCGTCACGCGCGAGGCAGAGGCGCCACGCGCGGCGGACCACGTGGCACGGCGCGCCTTCGTGGCGACCCTGCTGGCCGGCGCCTTCCTCGAAAGCGTGACGGGCTTCGCGGTCGGCGCCGTCTTCGCGCTGGCCTCGCTGCGCGGCCTCGGGCTGCGCGGCGCGCCGGCGGGCGCGATGGCGCTGCTGGCGCTGACGCTCGTGCCCTGGGGCGGGCTCGGGCCCGGCACGGCGCTTGGTGCCGCGCTGACCGGCCTGCCGGCGCAGGACCTCGCCGCGGCGACCGCGCTGCCCAACGCGGCCTGGCTGCTGGTGCTGGGGCCGGTGTTCTGGGCGCTGTGCCGCGCCGCGGGCGTGGTGGTGACCTGGCGCGAGAAGGCGGAGCAGATGGCGACGCTGGCGCTGATGGCCGTGCTGCTCGTCGGCCTGCATGCGCTGCTGCCCTTCGAGGTCATCGGCATCCTCGTCACCGGCCTGCCGCTGCTGTGGTGGCTGTGGCGGCTCGATCCGCGCGTGGATGGCGCCGCGCTGCGGCGGCTCGCGCCCTATGCCGTGCTGACGGCGGCGCTTCTGGCGGCGCGCGCCATCCCGGATCCGCCGCAGTGGCAGCCCTTCGCCGACCTGCCCGGCTTCGCCATCACCCATGTTGCGGTGGTGCTCTGGGTCGTCAGCTCGGCCATTCTGCTGCTGCGCGGACATGCGCCGGCGATCCTGCGGGCGGCGATGGCGCGCGCACGGCGGCCGGCGCTCGCCATGCTTCTCTATGTCGTGCTGGCGCGCTGGCTGGCGGGTTCCGGCATCGCGGCCTCG
>VFQR01001123.1_pt1 | contig 22707 bp, 22 predicted proteins | sample 3512321 | NCBI WGS metagenome assembly VFQR01 (sample SAMN10412374, study PRJNA504923) | tailings metagenome | isolation source: Relicate 3 Philex TSF1 revegetated site | place: Philippines: Tuba, Benguet | collected 2017-08-29 | reverse complement strand
AGGCCGACATTGCCCTCCGAGATCACCTCGGAGATCGGCAGGCCGTAGCCGCGATAGCCCATGGCGATCTTGGCCACGAGGCGCAGATGCGATGTGATCAGCCGCTGCGCTGCGCTCGGGTCCTCATGTTCCCGGTAGCGCTTCGCCAGCATGTATTCTTCATCGGGCTCCAGCATCGGAAATTTGCGAATTTCCTGCAGGTAGCGGCTGAGGCCACCTTCAGCTGAAAGAAGCGGCAGATTGGTCTGGGCCATAGTGCACCCTCTCGTTTTCCCCCGTCCGGGCAGAAGCCTCACCGCGCCCATACGGCCCGCGGTCGGCCATCGAAGAAATATAGTTCGAAAACCGGCGGTTGTAAGACCTACGTCGCGAGCGGCGAAAACGTTTCATCCGGCGGCAAGGTTCTGTTCACCTTGCCGTGGCCGGCATTCATCAAGATGGCGGTTTTGCGCGATCGAAATGGTCGAGCGCCGCCACGATCGCCTCGAGGTCGGCCGGGAGCGGTGCTTCGAAGAACAGCTCTTCCCCGGTCACAGGGTGGGCGAACCCCAGTTCGGCCGCATGCAGGGCCTGGCGCCCAAGTCCTTGCACCAGCTGACGAAGCGGCTCCGGGAGCCGGTTCGACTTCGTCGCAAAGCCGGCCGCGTAAAGCTGATCGCCGACCAGCGGGTGGCCGATATGCGCCATGTGCACCCGGATCTGGTGCGTGCGCCCGGTCTCGAGCTCGCAGCGAATTCGCGTTATATCCCAAGCCTCTGCGCCATACCGCGCCTCGACCGCGAAGTGGGTGATGGCCTCGCGTCCGTCGCGCCGCACCGCCTGCTTCAGCCGGTTGCCGGGATCGCGGCCCAAAGGTGCGGAAACCGTCCCGCGCGCCTGTTCGGTCCGCCCCCATGCCAGCGCCAGATAGGCGCGATGCAGCGGCCCGGTGCGGCCATGGTCGGCGAATTGGGCCGCGAGGCCGGCATGTGCGGCCTCGGTCTTCGCGGCGACCATGACGCCCGACGTGTCCTTGTCCAGCCGGTGCACGATGCCGGGCCGCTTGACGCCGCCAATGCCCTGCAGGCTGTCGCCGCAATGGTAGAGCAGGGCGTTGACCAGTGTGCCATCCAGATTGCCGGCGGCCGGATGCACCACCAGTCCGACGGGTTTGTGGATGACGATCAGCGCGTCGTCCTCGAACAGGATATCCAGCGGAATATCCTGCGGTTCCGGGTCGGCATCTACCGGCTCGGGGGCCAGCAACAGCACGGATTCCCCTGCCTTGAGCCGGTATTTCGGCTCCAGCACCGGACGGCCATTGATCGAGACGCTGCCGGCCAGTATCAGGTCCTTGATCCGGTTGCGCGAGAAGGCGGGAACGGATTGCGCCAGCGCCACATCGAGGCGGGCTCCCGCTTCGGAGGGCGCGACGACCAGCTCCCATTCCCTCTCTTCGCCGGAAAAGTCCTGCATGAGCGATCCTCAAGACACTGGAAAACAGCCTGAACTTGATCCCCAGGCCCGCGCAGTGCTCAACCGTGCGCGCAAGAGCTTCATGGTCTCGGTCGGCCTGTTGCTGGTGGGGCTTATGGCCATACTGGGAGCGCTTGTCTATCGCACATCGCAGGCCGGACCCGCGGCGCCGAGCGGGGACTACGTAATTGCCGCCCTGGAGATTCCAGCCGGGGCGGAGGTCGTCTCGGCTGTGGCGGCCGATGGGCGGCTCACGGTGACCTACCGGCAGGGCGCACTCACCGCCGTCCGGATCTATGACGGCCGGAGCGGCGAACTGATCAGCGAAATCCCGGTGCTCAGCGAGTAGCGGAGGCCGGGTCAACCGTTCTCCTGCAACTCGCGCAAGGCCTTCAGGCGGTCCGACACCGCGCCTTCCGAGGGGCGTGCATTGGGTCCACGGACCGGGGCGGGTTCGTCGCCCATGCTCTCCGGCTCGACATATTTCTGCACGCGATCGAGCAGCGACTCTTCGTTGTCCGGGGAACCATGTCCTTCCAGCGCATAGACAATTCGGCTCACGTCGGCGGCGATGTCATTGAGCCGTTCGCGCAGGTGCGACTGCTCCAGCCGTTCGGAATCCCAGTCGGCGAGAACGGTCTGCTCGACGGAGGCGACCTTGCCGCGAAGGGCTTCCAGCTCGGATTCGATGCTGAGCTTTTCGGCCAGCAGCATGTCGCGTTCGCGCTCGCCTTCGCCGACGATCCGGGTGGTTTCGGCGAGGATGGTGGTGACCCGGCTTTCCGCGTCGGCGATCCGGGCTTCGGCGTCCAGCAATTCGGTGCTGCTGGCGTCGACGGCGTCCTCGCGCTGGGCGAGCTGCTTGCGCAGGCTCGCCGCCTCGGCGCGGGCGCCCTCGGAGCTGCGGTTGGAATTCTCTATGCCAGCCAGCAGGTTACGGTTCTGCTGCTCGAGGAACTCGGCCCGCTTGCGCTCGACCTCGACCGCTCGGAGCAGGTTCTCGATGTCCGCATTGTAGCTGCCGCTGAGCGGGCGGTCGTCGAAGGTGTAGCTGCGCTGGGCGCTGCTGCGGATGGTCTCGCGCGCGGCCTCGAGTTGGCTGGACTTTTCACCTAACTCCCTCTCGCGCATGCGCAATTTCTGCGAGAGATCGGCGCCTTCCTTCTCCAGTTCGAGGATGCGGCGGCGGGCCTCGGCCTCGCGCTCTTCCAGTTCCTGCACGATCTGCAGGTGCTGGTCGCGCTCGCCCTTCATGCCGGTGAGCTCGGATTTCTTGCGGTTGACGTCGCGCAACTGGTCGGCCAGGCGGCGGCGGAGCGCCTCGACGTTCATCTCCAAACGTCTGGTAGACAACGCGAATTCGGCGCGGAGCTGGTCCTTGTCGGCGCGGAACTCGGCCATGGTCATGGGGGTGGCGGCTTCAATGCGCTTCTTGGTGAGGCGAACGGCGCGGCGCCAGACGGCGGGGATGATGATGAGCGCAAGCAGCCCGGCCACGAGAAAGCCGAGTACAAAATACATAATGTTTTCAATGACCATTGCCGTACTCCGCGACCCCCGGAGGTGCCTTCGGCCATGATGGCAGAAACCGTGTCGCTGCTCCACGCCCCGTCGCGGATAACCTTACCGCAAGAGCCGGCCGGGGTCACGCCGCCACGACGGCACCATCAATCCGCCGCCACCGCGCCTGAAGCCTGAACGGGCGTTCGCCCGAGATGAACGCAATCAGAACGGATTCCAGGTCGGCTCACGGGTGAACTTGAGGTAGCCGATATTGACCCCGAGCCGGGCGCCGACGCCGGAGCGGATCGGTACCATGACGACGTCACCATATTTGACCACGGTCATACCAAGCCCGCCCATGACGTAGGCGGAGCCATCGACGCCGGGATAGCGGCCGAACACGTCGGAGATGGAGCTGAGGTTGTAGACCAGCATCATGACCTTCGAGCCGTCGCCGCCGAAATCGAGACCGACGGTGGGGCCCTGCCAGTAGACCGCATGCTCACCCTGGTTGCGGGTGTACATTGTGCCTTCGCCGTAGCGGGCGCCGGCAAAGATCGCGCCACCGGCCTCCTCGCCAAGGATGTAGGCGTTGGGCAGGCCGAACTGGCTGACCGAGCGCTCGACGAGCGAGGCGAGACCCTGCGCCACCGAGCCGAAGAACTCGTGCCCGCGATCGACCAGTTCGTCACCGGAAAAAGTGTCGGACAGCGAGCCGTTGGACTGGGCGTGGCTGAGGGTCGGGGCGAGCACCAGGGTCGCGGCGCTGAGACCGAGAAAGGTGGCGAGGATGATGAAGACCATGCGGTCGAGCATGCGGGGCACTCCGAACTGGTTCCGTCTTCAAGGCATTCCATTTACGCCCCGCTTACCGCGGGCGGTTAGCGTGGCGTCAGGGTGTACCCAATTCATGACAGGCTAGGCCTTCATGTCGGCAATCATGCGGCAAAAGCGTAAACAAAACTTAACCATACTTCGCCGCCTGCTGCTGGTGGTGGCGATCTGCTGCGTGGCGCTCGGCGGCGGTCTGCCGGCCCGGGCGGCCAGCCTCGTGACGGCGATCGTCAGCGATCCGCTCACCGGGGTGGCGATCGAGGGGTACGATCCGGTCAGCTATTTCACCGAGCCGCGGCCGCTGCTGGGCGCGCCGGACCATGCCTATGTCTGGGGCGGGGTGCCGTGGTATTTCGCCAGCGCCGCGAACCGCGACGTGTTCATGCGCAACCCCGAAATCTACGCGCCGCAATTCGGCGGGCATTGCGCGACCAGCCTTGGCCGCGGCTTCGTCTCCGACGGACGGCCGATGCTGTATGCGATCTCGGGCGCCAAGCTCTATTTCTTCTACTCGGTGGCCAATCGCGAGGCTTTCCTCGACGCCGACGTGCCGCCCGTGGCGGTGGCGAAGGCCAATTGGACCAAGCTGGAACGCCAGCTGACGCGCGGGAACCAGTCGGTGGCCGATGCCGTCGGCACCAGCCGCTGAACCGACGCCGCAGCGATGGGCTAGGGCAGGGGGCCGGTTGCGGCTAGTGTATGCCCGATTCGATTCGACGGGAGTGCCGGGCAATGGCCGACATCATCGAGCTCAAGGCGACCGATCTGGCAGCGATGCTGTGTTCGCGGGTGTGCCATGATCTCATCAATCCGGTGGGCGCCATCGGCAACGGGCTCGAAGTGCTGGCCGACCCCACGCAGGCGGCCATGGCGGCCGATGCGCAAGACCTGATCGCCAAGTCCGCCAAGCAGGCGCGGGCGAAGCTCGAGTTCGCGCGGCTGGCCTACGGCGCCTCCTCGACGGCCGGCACCGATTTCGACACGCGCGAATGCGAGCGGGTGGCCAAGATCTATTTCGAGATCGAGAAGGCCGAGCTCGACTGGCAGATCGTGCCGATGCTGATGCCGAAGCACAAGGCGAAGCTGTTGATGAACATGCTGCTGATCGCCGCGACGGCGGTGCCGCGGGGCGGGGTGGTCAAGGTGGCAGTCGAGGGCCCGGCGGGCAATGAAAGCCTCATTCTCAGCGCCACCTCCGATCCCGAAAAGAAGCAGAAGACGCTGATGCCGTCCGGTGCCGAGGGCCTGCTGTCGGGCGCTCCCGAAGGCGGTGTCGATGCGCGCGGCATCCAGCCCTTCTATACCGGCGTCCTGGCGCGACTGGTGGATCTCGACCTCAAGATCGGCATCGAGGACGGGGTGTTCCACTTCACCGCCAAGCCCAAGGCGGCGGCGGAAGCGGCCTGAGCGGGGTGGCGATCGCCCCCGCGCAAATCTCCAATCTTCACGCCGCGCTAACCAATCCCTAGGGACATTGGTGCCATAGTGGCCGCTGCGCCTGGGGTGCGGCGTGCTGTGCGGAGAGAGCTGAAATGAAGTCCTGCCTCGTGGTCGATGATTCGAGCGTGGTGCGAAAGGTTGCGCGGCGCATCCTCGAGGGGCTGGACTACATCGTGGACGAGGCCGAGGACGGGCAGGAAGCCTTCGACAAGTGCCGGCAGGAGATGCCCGACGCCATCGTGCTCGATGCGCAGATGCCGGTGATGGGCGGGCTCGAATTCCTCAAGCTGATCCGTGCCTATGTCGGCGGCCAGGCGCCGCGCGTCATCATGATGGTCAATGAATACGACGTCGGCCAGATCGCGCTGGCGCTGAAGGCCGGGGCCAACGACTACATGATGAAGCCATTCGACCGCGATATCCTCGAATCGAAGTTCGCCGGGGAAAATCTGGCGCGCGCGGCGGGGTGATGCGGGCGTCTGTGCGGGGCGCGCCGGGAAGGCAGGGGCTTGATGAAGCCGGTGAAGCAACGGCTTGTCCGGTGGCTCTCCGCCCCCTCCCCACGAAGTGGGAGGGCTATCGTGGTGGGATTGTGCACAGGCCTCTCTCCGCAGTTCCCTTCTCCCTCAAGGGGAGAAGGCGATCACAGTTGGCGCCGGTGCCATATGCCATAGCCCCGCCTTCGACGGGGAGGGGTACGACTGCAGCGTCGGTGTGTCGGCCCAAACGTGAACCGCTCTAGCGTGCGCGGCGGGGTTTGGGTTCGAGGGTCTTGAGAAAGCTCTCGAGGGCGGCTTCGTCGATGCCGTCGGCGATGAGGACGAGGCGGGTGCGCCGGTCGTCGCTCGGCCAGCTGTCGAGGCGCAGCGGCGGGTGGAAGATGTCCTGCACGAGATGGACCAGCATCGGGCGTTCCGGATCGTCCTCCAGCGCCACGAGCCCCTTGAGGCGCAGCAGCCGCTGACCGGCGGCGCGGCGCAGGATGTCGATGAAGCTGACGAAAGTCCGGGCCGTCACTGCGCCATCGAGCACGAAGCTTTTCGTATAGATGCCGGAGTGGCGTGCGATGCCGCCGAAGGGGGTGGCGTTCTGGCCAGCGAAAGCCTTTGCGATCGGACTCTCGGCTGCGAGCCAGGCGGCAGCGTCGACCCCGCGCTCGGCGGCACCATAGGAGCCGGGGCCCAGCAGCACCTCCGGCTGAGAGAGCGGGGCCTGAACATCGAGCAAGCGGGCCCCCGGATTGATCCGCGCCACAAGCGCATCGAGTGCTGCGCGGCGCGCCGCCCGGTCGTGCCCGAGCAGGTCGGACTTCGTGAGCGCGATGCGGTCGGCGAAGGCCAGTTGCTTGTGACCGACGATGCGCTCCTCGACCGTCGCTTCGCCGCGAATGGCGTCGAGCGTGGTGATGACCGAGGCCAGGGCAAAGTAGCGCCCGCCGACCCTGAGGCCGTCGGCGAGCAGCATCTGGTTGATGATCGGAGCGGGGTCGGCCAGCCCGGTGGTCTCGATGACGACACGGTCCACCGCTCCGATGCCGCCCTCGTCGATCGCCTCGGAGAGCCGGGCGAGGGTGGAGACGATGTCGTTGCCCGGTTCGCAGCAGATGCAGCCGGTGGACGTCTCGGCAAAGCGCGTCGCCTCGCCGTCCAGTTGCAGCAGGTCGTTGTCGATGGGGACGTCGCCGAATTCGTTGACGATCACCGCCGTGCGAGGGCCGCCCACAGCGATCATACGATTGAGCAGGCTGGTTTTGCCGGAGCCCAGAAAACCAGTGAGGAGGAACACCGGGATGGGCGAGGATGGGTCGTGGCCGGGTTCCGTCACTTCGATGCTTCCGTGCAGTTCTCGCACAATCCCCGCAACTCCACGGTGACCCGTCGGGGCTGAAAGGCGTGACCTCGCGACCAGTTGGCGAGGCCAGCCTCGACCGAAGGGTCCACGAATTCGGCGACGATACCGCAGACTTCACAGATGGCGAAAGCCACCGGCTGACAGGCATGGTTGCCCTGATGGTCGCAGACGATGAAGGCGTTGAGACTTTCCAGCCGGTGCACGAGGCCGAATCCCACGAGCTTTTCCAGCGCTCGATAGACCTGCAGCGGCGCGCGGATGCTGCTCTCCTGCAGGCGTTCAAGAATGCCGTAGGCGCTGAGCGGGACTTTCGCCGCCTGCAGCGTGGCGAAAACCAGCTTCTGGTTCGGGGTGAGCCCTTGCTCGATGACCATGCGGAAACCGTCTTGCCTTACGACTGATGTAATGTAATAACGTGACGCAACGCCATACTCAAGCGCCTGCTTCAGGACTTTCACATGCCAGGGACTTGCCCTCCACTTTCGAGCCTGCCGCGCGACATGCGCGACCCGCTGGCCTCACGCAGCCTGTCCCGCCGCATACCCGGCTGAGCCACCGGTCCCGCCGGAGCAAAGACATTTCCCGAGGCCGGCAGCGCAAGCCTCGCGAAACGATCGAGCGGGTCGCGAGCGGCCCGCCCATTCGCACCCACAAGGAGACAATCATGAAGCATTTTGCCCTGGGCAGTTCGGCCCTGGCGGTGATGACCTGCCTGTTCGGGCCGGCGCTGGCCGACGAGAGCGTCGCGGCGTGGCGGCTCTTCGTATCCGACCATGCCGAGCCGAGCGTCCACGTGTTCGACGCGCAGAGCCAGGCCGAAATCGCGCAGTTCGACATTTCCGGTCCGGCGAGCCTCTATCGCAGCGACAGCGGTGCCACCGTGTTCGCAGTGCAAGGCGCGGCCGGGGTGGTGACGGCCATCGGCAGCGGCATCCGCTTCGACGACCATGGCGACCATGCCGACATCGCGGTCTCGGCGCCGCAGCTCACCGGCTTTTCGGTCAGCGGCGAAAGTCCCTCGCACTTCGTCGAGCACTCCGGCCACTTCGCGGCGTTCTTCGATGGTGAAGGCGTGGCCCGCGTGTTCAGCGAGAGCGATGCGCTGGCAGGGCGCGGCGACATCGCCGAAGTGACGGCGAACGCCCCGCATCACGGCGTGGTGGTGCCGTTCGGCAGCCACGCCATCGTTTCGGTGTACGACCCGGCTGGCGACGGCGCGGTGGCGGGCGTGCAGGTGGTCGATGCAGAGGGCGCGCCGGTCGGCGACGTCGTCGAGTGCGTGGGCCTGCATGGCGAAGCGCTGTCGGGCGACCTCGGCGCAATCGGCGGCTGCAGCGACGGCATCCTGCTGATCAGTTCCGAACGCGGCCAGCCGAAGGTGGCCCTGCTCCCGTTCCAGGAGGGGTTGGGCCAGGGCAGGGTGTCGACGCTGCTCGGTGGCCGCGGGCTGCAGTACTTCCTCGGCAATTGGGACGCCGACACGGTGTCGCTGATCGACCCGAGCGATGCCGAGCCCTATCGCCTCGTCAATCTGCCGACCCGCCGCGTGCACTTCGCCGTCGATCCGGTGCGGCCGCGTTTCGCCTATGTGGTGACCGAAGACGGCGCGCTGCACCAGCTCGACGTGATCGACGGGACCATCACCCGGTCGATCAGCCTGACCGGGCTCTACTCGATGGACGGGCACTGGAGCGAGCCGCGCCCGCGGGTGGCGGTGGCCGGCGACCAAGTGTTCGTCACCGATCCGCTCGAGGGCAAGATTCACGTCGTCGATGCGGAGCGCTTTGCCGCGACGGGCGAAATCGCGGTCGAGGGAACCCCCTTCAACATCGTCGCCGTCGGCGGCAGCGGGGTGGTGCATGCGGGCGAAGCGAATGCGCATGCGGGGCACGATGACGATGCACACGATCATGCCGACCATGCCCATGCGCACGACCACGACAGCCAGATCTACAAGGGCTATTTCGAGGACAGCCAGATCGCGGACCGCAGCCTCGCCGACTGGGCGGGCGACTGGCAGTCGGTCTACCCGATGCTGCAGGACGGCACGCTGGATCCAGTGATGCAGCACAAGGCAGAAACCGGCGACCAGAGCGCCGAAGACTATCGCGCCTATTACGAGATCGGCTACCGGACCGACACGGACCGGATCACCATCGCAGGCGACAGCGTGACGTTCTTTCGGGTGGGGGAGCCGGTCACGGCGCGCTATGCCGCCGACGGCCACGAAATCCTCACCTATCAGAAGGGCAATCGCGGCGTGCGCTTCATCTTCGAGAAGCAGGAGGGCGATGCGGCGGCGCCGCAGTTCATCCAGTTCAGCGACCATGCCATCGCGCCGCGGGACGCCGACCATTTCCACCTCTATTGGGGCGACGACCGGGCAGCGCTGCTGCTGGAGCTGACAAACTGGCCGACCTATTACCCGGCGGCACTGAGCGCCGAGGAGGTGGTCGCGGAGATGCTGGCCCACTGAGGCGGGACAGTCCCGGACATGAGAGCCCCGTCCGGTCCGAGTGGGACCGGGTGGGCGTCCGCGAGTTCATGCGGCGCCGCGAGACGGCGCCGCAGGCAAGCTTAACCAAGTATTGACGACGTTCTATACGTGGCGCGAGGCCCCGTGCATCACTGCACCCAATTGAGGGAAAAAGTGATGCTTGGTTCGTTGAAGTCGTTGATCCGGGGAATAGTACCCCGGCCGGTGCGGGAGTGGCGGGCGGACCGCATCGAGGCCCGCAACCACAGCCGCATCCGGGCGCTGCCGCTCAAGGGCAAGTTCGACCACATCTATGCGGCGGGGCTCTGGGGCCGGGCCAGCGACGGCACGATGAGTTCCGGCGAAGGCAGCCGCGATGCGCAGGTGGTGGGGCCGTATGTGGAGGCGATGCACGCGCTGATCCGGCGTTTTCCGCAGCCGGTGCGGCTGGTCGAAATTGGGGCCGGCGACTTCTCGGTCGGCGCGCAATTGCGGCTCGAAGTCGCAGGCTACGTCGCCTGCGACATTTCCAGCGTCATCGTCGAGCAGAACCGGCGCCGGTTCGCCGCGAGCCCCAAGGTCGCGTTCCATGTCCTCGATGCCGTGGAGGACCCGTTGCCGCCCGGCGACGTGGTGACGATCCGGCAGGTGCTGCAGCACCTCTCCAACGCGCAGATTGCGCGGATCGTGCCCAAGCTCGCCGACTATGCGGCAGTGGTGGTGACCGAGGCGGTGCCGATCGATGAGGATTTCACCGCCAATGCCGACCATCAGCCGGGCTTTTCGACCAGGGTGATCGAGAGCCATTCCGGCGTCGACCTGGCGCTCGCGCCGTTCCATCTGCCCCATGTCCAGAGCCGGGTTCTGTGCGAGCCGGCAACCGGCAAAGAGGAGATCGGCAGCCGTATCCGGACCACGCTCTATGTGACGGAAAAGGGCCGGGCGGCGGGGCTGCTGGGGTGAGGGTGGGTGGTTAGGGGCGCGGGGTGCTCACCCTCCTATCCCATCACGCTTCGCCGGCGCGCTGGGGGCGGAGGGGGGTGGGGTCTTCGCCGCGGAACTGGGCGATGCGCAGGCGAAAGTTGAAGGCGATGCGTTCCGCGCGGTCGACGAAGAGGGCGGCGACCTGCGGCGGGCAGCTGGCTTCGGCCGTGGTCCGGAACAGCGCCAGCCAGCGGGCGAAATGCGCGTCGGTCAGCTCGGGCAAAGCAAGATGCTTCGGCATGGGGCGGCCCATGTAGCGGCGCGTGCCGAGCAGCATGGACGACCAGAAATCGGTGATGGTGTCGATATGGGCGGGCCATTCGGGTTCGGCAATGACCCGGTTGAAGACCGGCCCGAGCAGCGCATCGCGCCGCGCCGCCGCGTAGAAGCGCTCCACCACGCTGCGCACCATGGCTTCATCGAGGTCCTCCGGCACGAGGCGGCCGGTGGGGTGGAGGCGGGGCAGGGACGGGCTGGTCATGCTGGCTTGTTCCGTGAACCCGAAGTCTACAGGGTTCCGGCGCCGGGTGCGACAGGTGTTGCGTCGACGTGAGTTCAGGCGGCTGCGACGTGGAGGGCGAGGACCTCGTCTGCGGGCATGGGGCGGGCGAACAGATAGCCCTGGAACATTGTCGCGCCCATGGCCTGCAGGGCGCTCAACTGCTCGGTGGCCTCTATCCCCTCAATGACACAGCTCAGGCCCAGATTGCCGGCAAGATCGAGCACGGCGCGCAGGATGGCCCGGCTGGTCTCGTCCTCGGAAATCGTGCGGACGAAGCTGCGGTCGATCTTGATGCAGTCGAGCGGGAGGCTGTGGATGCGGCTGAGGCTGGACTGGCCGATGCCGAAATCGTCGAGAGCGATGCGGGCGCCGAGTTGGCGCAGGCGCGATAGAGCGGCGTTGGTGTCGCCGATATTGTCGATCATCGCCGTCTCGGTAATCTCGAAGGTGAGGCGATCGACATTGCCTTCGGCGGCGAGGGCGGCGAGCAGCCGCGCGGTATCGTCGACGGCGGCGAGATCGCGCGGGGAGAGGTTGATGGAGAGCCGGAGGTCCGCCGGAAGCTGGCGGGCGATGCGGGCCGCGTGGGTCGCCATGGCGACGGTGATGCGGTTGACCTGGCCGAGCCGCTCGGCCAGCGGCACGAATTCGGCGGGCGAGACTTCACCGAGCTGCGGACTGCGCCAGCGTGCCAGCACCTCATAGCCCAGGGTGCGCCGGCCGGGCATTTCGACGATGGGCTGCAGGACCGGGTAGAGTTCCTGTTCCAGCCGATCGGAGAGCAGCAGCCGCTCCATCTGGCGCTCGCGCACGATGGAGCGCTCGTGATGCGGCCCGAAGACCAGCGCGTGGCCGCGGGCATGGCGCTTGGCCTCGCCGGCGGCGTAATCGGCGCGCTCGATGAGGCCGGCGACGGTGTCGTCGGCGCGCGCCCAGGAAAAACCCGTGGAGCCGGAGAGCTTTGCCGGCACACCAGCAAGACGGAAAGGCTCGCTGAGCCGCTCGGCGAGCGCCGCGGCGAAGGTGTGGATATCGTCTTCCGAAGCGACCCCGGTCAAGAGGATGCCGAACTCGTCGCCGCCGATGCGGGCGACGAGGGCTTCGACATGGGCCGGCGGGCCCGGCTGCTTCAGCCGCTCGGCGACTTCGAGCAGGACGTAATCGCCCATGGTGTGGCCGGAGAGGTCGTTGATGGCCTTGAAGCCGTCGAGATCGAGCACGCCGGCGACGGTGCCGAGGTGGCCGGAGCGGCGGGCGAGCTGCTGCTTGATGGCGTCGAAGAAGTGCCGGCGGTTCGGCAGGCCGGTCAGCGGGTCGATCTTGGCGAGGCGGGCATTCTCGGCGGAAACCGCGAGGGCCTCGTCGGCGACGCTCGCAGCGTGCATGCGGGCCGCAACCTCGCGCACGATGACGCCGCGGAGCAGCGTAGAGACGCCGATGGAGACAACGCCGCTGGCGACCGCGATCGAAAGGTAGGTGCCGAGCGCCGCAGGCTCGAACCACCAGGCGGTGGCGAGCATGCAACCGAGCGATGCGACGACGCTGACCAGCAGCAGGTGCCGGCTGGTCGCCGCCATGCCGAAGGCGACGGCGAGGAGAGAGTAATAGACCATCTTGGCGGGGGTGTAGTGCAGCAACTGGTAGGCGGCCACATTGGCCAGCATGAACAGGCACAGCGCGGTGATGGCGGCTTCCACGCGATGGCGCGGCAGCTTGTGATAGCGGATCAGCCACAGCGTGACGGCGGCGAGGAGCGTGGTCAGCGCCGAGATGGAGGCGAGGATCAGAAGATTGGCGCCGGTCTCATCGGTGAAGTGCGCGATGGTGACGTAGGCGTAGTAGGCGCCGATGATGTAGAGGAAGGATTTGTGGAGCGGGCGGTAGGCCTCGGCGAGCTGGGCCTCGAGGGTGCCCGCCGGCCGATTGACTCCGGCGGCAGCGGTGAGTGCGCCATCTGGCGTGCCGTTGACAGCTTCAGGCGGCGTGGGCATCGCCTCGATGTCCTCTGGTCGTCGGGGAAGGAGCCCCCGTGGAGAAGCACTTCGTGCCGCAACTGGCGCTCATCTCGCCAGATACGGACGACCAGCAGTAATGAGGGTGTATTGCAGAAGCGTTGCCAAATGCCGGGCGCGTGTCGCTTTCCGTCCGAATTTGTGGGAGTTGTCGGCATGGCTTCCGAATCGCTAACGCTGCTGCCCGATTTCGCGCTGGAGCGCGCCATCCTTGCGCGCGGGGTCAAGCGCGTGTGCGGGGTGGACGAGGCGGGGCGCGGGCCGCTGGCCGGCCCGGTGGTGGTGGCCGCGGTGGTGCTCGATGCCGACCGGATCCCCGAAGGGCTCGACGATTCCAAGCAACTGACCGCCGAGGTGCGCGAGCGGCTGCACGATGAGATTCTGGGCAGCGCGCTGGTGTCGGTGGCGACGGCGCCGCCGGCGCTGATCGCGGAGCTCAACATCCTGTGGGCGACGATGTGGGCGATGCGGCAGGCGGTGCTGGGCCTCGCCATCGCGCCGGGCCATGCGCTGATTGACGGCAACCGCGTGCCACGCGACCTGCCGTGCTCGGCCGATGCCGTGGTGGGCGGGGATGCGCGCTCGCTGTCGATCGCTGCAGCCTCGATCGTCGCCAAGGTCACGCGGGACCGGATGTGCGCGATCATGGATTGCGACGAGCCCGCCTTCGGCTTTGCCAGCCACAAGGGCTATGCCGCGCCGGCGCATCTGAAGGCGCTCGACGAGCATGGGCCGGGGCGGCACCACCGGCTGGACTTCGCGCCCTGCGCGGCGGCGCTCGGGCGGCGGAACGCGGTGTCGGCGGCTTAACCCGCCATTTACCCTACCGCTTAGACGGGCTTTAACCCTAAGGCTCCTACAAACTGATCCAGACAATTTTCGCGTCGGGATTTCAGTATGTTGCGTACCGCGCGTATGGCGGATGCCGCCAATACGACAGGGAGCCACCTCCCCATCGACACCATCCTCGTCGGCGATTGCGTCGCGCACATGAACGCGCTGCCGGCGGGATCGGTGGACCTGGTGTTCGCCGACCCGCCCTATAATCTGCAGCTCGAGCAGGGGCTGACCCGGCCGGACCAGAGCCGGGTGGACGGGGTGGACGACGCCTGGGACAAGTTCGAGAGCTTTGCCCATTACGACGACTTCACCCGCGCCTGGCTCAAGGCGGCGCGGCGGGTGCTGAAGCCGGATGGGGCGCTGTGGGTGATCGGCTCCTACCACAACATCTTCCGCGTCGGCACGGCGCTGCAGGACCTCGGGTTCTGGATGCTGAACGATGTGGTGTGGCGCAAGGCCAACCCGATGCCGAACTTCCGCGGCACCCGCTTCACCAACGCGCATGAGACGCTGATCTGGGCGGCGCGTGGCCGCGAAAGCCGGGTGACGTTCAACTACGAGCAGCTGAAAGAGGCCAATGACGGGGTGCAGATGCGCTCGGACTGGCTGTTCCCGATCTGCACCGGGGCGGAGCGGCTGAAGGACGAGAACGACGAAAAGGTGCATCCGACCCAGAAGCCGGAGGCGCTGCTGCACCGGGTGCTGACGGCGACGACCAGGCCCGGCGATGTGGTGCTCGACCCCTTCTTCGGCACCGGCACGACCGGCGCGGTGGCGCGCCGGCTGGGGCGGCATTTCATCGGCATCGATCGGGAAGAGACCTATGTCGCCGCGGCCCTGAAGCGCATCGCGCAGACACGGCCGCTGGCGCAGGCGGTGGTCGAGACCGCGATCTCGAAGCGGCAGGCACCGCGGGTCGCCTTCGGTTCGCTGGTCGAAATGGGGCTGATCGCGCCGGGCACCGAACTCTACGACCAGCGCCGCCGCTTCAGCGCGCTGGTGCGCGCCGACGGCTCGCTGGTCTCGGGGCACCATATGGGGTCGATCCACCGGGTCGGCGCGCTGGTCCAGGGGGCCGAGGCCTGCAATGGCTGGACCTTCTGGCACGCGCGGCAGGGCAGCGCGCTTGAGCCCATCGACACTTTCCGCGCGCAGGTGCGCGCCCAGATGGAACGTCTTCCGGCCTGAATCTGACCTCCAATTCAACTCAGGCTAGCCCGCCGCCGGCGCCCGCAAGGTGCCGGCGGTTTTCGTTTTGCCGGGGCTACTCCACGCCGGCGGTGGCGAGGACTTTGCGGAAGAGGCTGGGGAGGGCTTCGGCGGCGAGTTCGCCGGGGGTGGCCCACCAGCCGTCGGCCGGGGCGTGTTCGGCCGGGACGGTGGCGGTCCAGACGGTGAGCTCGAGGCGGAAGTGGGTGAAGATGTGGACGACTTCGCCGGCCGCGCGCCATGGTGCCGACAGCGGCGGGGCGAAGGGGGTGGGGGCGGGAGTCCAGTCCGAGCCAGGGGTCTCGGTCATCTTCGCCAGCAGGCCCTTGGGGCCGCGCTGGCGGAGGAAGACGTCGCCGGCTCGGTCGCGGATGACGTAGGCATGGCCGTAGCGGGTCGGCCGCTCGGGCTTGGTCGGCTTGACCGGGAAGGCGAGCGGGTCGAGCCGGGCGCCGGCGCAGCCCGGCTCCAGCGGGCAGAGCAGGCAACTCGCCTGGCGCGGGGCGCAGATGGTGGCGCCCAGATCCATCAGCGCCTGCGCGAAGTCGCCGGCCCGTGGGGGCACGGCCGCCTGCACGGTCGCGCGAATCAGGTCCTTTTCGTCGCGCACCGGTACCGGCAGGGCAAGATAGCGGGCGACGACGCGATCGACATTGCCGTCGACCACGGCGATCTGCTCGTCGGCGGTGATCGCGGCGATGGCGGCGGCGGTATAGGGGCCGATGCCGGGCAGGGTGAGAAGATCTACGGACCGGGTGGGGAAGGCCCCGCCGAAGCGCGCGACCACCGCCTCGGCACAGGCGTGCAGATTGCGGGCGCGGGCGTAGTAGCCGAGCCCGGCCCATTCGACGAGCACGGCATCGAGCGGAGCAGCGGCCAGATCGGCGACGGTGGGCCAGAGCTCGGTAAAGCGGCGGTAGTAGCGGCCGACGGCGGCGACGGTGGTCTGCTGCAGCATGACTTCGCTGAGCCAGACGCGATAGGGATCGGGACGAACGCCGCCCGCCCTCTGCAAAGGCGGCGTGCGCCATGGTAGGGTGCGCGCGCGCCGGTCGTACCAGGCGAGCACGGCGGCGGCATCGATCGGCGATTGCGATTGTGGCGGTGGGACAGCGGACATGGTCGATGGCTGACATCGCCCGCCGCAGGGCGCCGCGCAAGCGGCAAGGAGCAGAAGTTACCGGTGGCTGACAAGAAGACGGCAGCGCCCAGGCGGCTGAACCGCACGGTGGGCGTGGGCGAGGCGCTGGGCAAGGTGCTGGACCCGGCGCTGAAGAAGCGAGGGTTTGCGACGCGCGACATCATCACCCACTGGGCGGAGATGGCGCCGGCGCCCTATGACCGGATGGCCCGGCCGGAGCGGCTCGCCTGGCCGCGTGGCGCGCGCGGCGCGGACGGGGCAACGCTGTATCTGTGCTGCCATGCCGGCCATGCGCTGGCGCTGAGCCATGAGGGACAGCGGGTGGCGGCGGCCATCAACCGCTATTTCGGCTATTTCCTCGTCGGGCAGGTGCGGCTGAGTGCCGAGCCGTTCGTCGTGTCCGAGGCGCCGGAAGCGGCCGCGCCCGATCCGGCGGAGCCGGAGCGGCAGGCCCGGGTGGGGGAGATGGTCGCCGGGGTAGAGGACCCCCAGATGCGCGAGGCGCTGCGGCTGCTGGGCGAGGCGGTGGCGCGGCGCGCGCGCAGATAGGCCGCCGGTCGCGCAATGTTCATCGGCGCTTGAACTTGTTTGCGCCCAAGAGCCCCGATATACCGCCGAAATCGAACAACGGAGTGCATGAACTTGGCCAACCGTCGCAATGTCCTGATCGGGGCCGGTGCCGCAGTCGTCGTCGCGGCCGCCGGTGGCGCATGGTATTTCCTCGGCCAGGGGGGTGGCGGAGGGATCAGCCGCGTGGACGGCGCCCTGCCGGTGCCACCGGGCGCACAGTTCGACATGGCTAAGCTGATGGCGCCGGCCGGTGTCGAGGACCACAAGCAGGGCAACGAGAATGCCCGCGTGGTGCTGATCGAATATCTGTCGCCGAGCTGCCCGCACTGCGCGACCTTCGCGACCACGGTCTATCCGCAGCTGAAGGCGGAATATATCGACACCGGCAAGATCCTCTACATTCCGCGGCCGTTCATGCGGAACGTGCTGGACGCGGTGGTGTTCATGCTGGCCGAGGCGGCCGGCGGCGAGCAGTATCACGAGGTGGTCGACACCTATATGCGCACGCAGCAGACCTGGCTGGCCTCGAACACGCCGAACGACGCCATCTTCGCCATCGCGCAGCAGCTCGGTTTCACCAAGGAAAGCTATGACGCCGCCTTGACGAATCAGGAGCTGTTCGCCGGACTGGAAGCGGTGCGGGATCAGGCGACGCGCGAGTTCCGGCTGCAGGGTACGCCGACCTTCTACATCAATGGAAAGATGCTGCAGGGAGACAGTTCGCTTGCTGCGCTCAAGGCGGAAATCGACCCGCTGCTCGACGCGTAAGTTGCGCCTCTTCCGAGGCGCGGCATGAAGTTTTCGCGCCTGAAGCTCACCGGCTTCAAATCCTTCTGCGACACGACCGAGCTCCATATGGAGCCCGGGCTGACCGGCGTCGTCGGGCCCAACGGCTGCGGCAAGTCCAATCTCGTCGAAGCCCTGCGCTGGGTGATGGGCGAAAGCTCGTACAAGGCCATGCGCGCGTCCGGGATGGACGACGTGATCTTCGGCGGCTCCGGCAACCGGCCGGCACGCAACAGCGCCGAGGTGACGCTGGTGCTGGACAATGCGGCCCGCACCGCCCCGGCGGCACTCAATAATGCCGATGTGCTGGAAGTCACCCGCCGCATCGAGCGCGAGCAGGGCTCGGTCTATCGCGTCAACGGCAAGGAAGTGCGCGCGCGTGACGTGCAATTGCTGTTCGCCGATGCTTCGACGGGCGCGCATTCGCCGGCGCTGGTGCGGCAGGGCCAGATCGGGGAACTGATCGCCGCCAAGCCGGTGCAGCGGCGGGCGCTGCTGGAGGAAGCGGCGGGGATTTCGGGGCTGCATTCGCGGCGGCACGAGGCGGAGCTGCGGTTGCGTGCGGCCGAGCAGAATCTCGAGCGGGTCGACGACATCATCGCGCAGGTGGAGCAGCAGCTCGAAACGCTGAAGCGGCAGGCGCGGCTCGCGGCGCGCTATCGGGCGCTGTCGGGCGATATCCGCAAGGCGGAATCGACGCTGTTCCATATCCGCTGGATCGAGGCACGCTATCGCGAGAAGGAAGCCGAGGCCAATGGCGCGCGGCTGGTGCGCGAGGTGGCGGCGGCGACGCATCTCGAACTCGAAGCGCAGAAGGTGCTGTTTCTCGCCGACAAGGCGCTGCAGCCGCTGCGCGAACAGGAAGCGGCGGCCGGGGCGGCGCTGCAGCGGCTGACCATTCTCGCCGAGCAGATGGAGGCCGACCGCAAGCGCGCCGAAACCCGTCGGCGCGAGCTGGCCGAGCGGTTGACGCAGCTGCGCGGCGATGGCGGGCGCGAAGAGCGGCTGGTGCGCGAGGCGGAAGAGGCACTCGCCCGGGCCGGCGCGGAACAGGCGCAGCTGGTCGCCGAGACCACGGCTGAAGCCGAGGCGCTCGCCGCGGCGCGGGCGGCGGCCGAGGCGGCGAAGGCCGAGGTTGCGGCCGCGGAAGACGCCGCGCGGGCGGCCGGGACGGCACTGGCGCAGCGACGGGCGCGGCGGGCGGCGGCGGAGCGGAGCCTTGCCGAAGCGCGGACGCGGCTCGCGCGGCTCGACGGGCAGATCGCCGAGGTGGCGCGCGAGGCCTCCGAGACGGGGGCGCGGCTTGCAGCGGATGGCAGCCTCGCGCGGACGGAGGCGGCGCTCGCGGCCGCGCAGGCGGCGGCGCAGGCGGCGGAGCAGGCGGCACTGGCGGCCGAGACTGCGGCGGGCGCGGCGCAGGCCCAGGCTGAGGCGGTGCGGCCCGAGATCGCCCGGATCGAGGCGCAGCTGAACCGATTGGAGGCCGAAGCCCAGACGCTGCGGCGGATCCTGGCGCCGGCGGCCGGCAAGTGGACTGGGATCGTCGACCAGCTGCAGGTGACGGCGGGCTACGAGACGGCGCTGGGGGCGGCGCTGGGCGACGATCTCGAGGCGGCGACCGATCCGCGTGCGCCGCTCCATTGGGCCGGCGCCGAGGCGGCAGACGATCCGGCGCTGCCGGACGGCGCGGTGGCGCTCGACCGCTATGTGACCGGCAGCCCGCTGCTGGCGCGGCGGCTGGCGCAGGTGGGGCTGATCGAGGCCGCCGATGCGCCGCAGCTGGTGCCGCTGCTGCGGCCGGGCCAGGTTCTGGTGACGAAAGCGGGGGCGGTGTGGCGCTGGGACGGGTTCGTCGCGGCGGCCGATGCGCCGACGGCGGCGGCCGAACGGCTCGCGCAGCGCAATCGGCTCGCCGAACTGGATGCCGAGACCACCGAGGTCCGCGCGGAACGCAATCAGCGCCGGGTGGCCGCGGAGGAGCTCGCCGCGGCGCTGGCGGCGGCGCGCACCGAGGAGCGCGAGCGGCGCGAGGCGTGGCGGCTGGCGCAGCGGCAGATCGGGGCAGCACAGGCCGAGCGCGACAAGGCGCAGCGGGCGCTGGGCGATCTGGTGGCGCGCCGGACGGCGCTCGAGGAAACGCAGAGCCGGCTCGAGGCCGGACGCGGCGAGGCCGAGGCGGCCATTGCCACGGCCGCGGCGCAGGTTGCCGAGGCCGGCGAGGACAGTGTCGCGGCAGCCGCCGCGGAGGCAGCGGAGCGCCGGCTGGTGGGGCTACGCGAGACGGCGCAGCAGGCGGGACTGCAGCTGGGAAGTTTCGAGGCGGCGGCGCGGATGCGGGCGCAACGGCTCGGCCAGCTGACGGGCGACATTGCGGCCTGGCAGCGGCGGCGCGCGAGCGCGGCCGAGCAACTTGCGACACTGGGCGCGCGAATCGCCGAGGTCGAGACACAGCTCGCCGGGCTGGAGGCGACGCCCGAGAGCTTTGCCGAGCGGCGGGCCGTGCTCGATGCCGAGATCGCGGCGGCGCGAAAGGCGCACCAGGCGGCGACGGACACGCTGGCGGCAGCCGGCGGCCGGCACCGCGAGGCGGACCGGGCACAGCGCCTGGCGGCCGAAGGGCTCGCGGGGCTGAGGGCCGAATCGGCACGCATGGAGGAACGGGTCGCGGGGCTGGTGGCGCAGCGGCAGCAGATCGAGCGGCAGGTCGAGGAATCGCTGGGGATCACGGCGCAGCAGACGGCGCATTTCGCCGGCATCCGGCCTGAGCACAAGCTGCCGCCGGAGGCGCAGGTCGAGAGCCAGGTCGACCGGCTGAAGGCGGAGCGCGAGCGGCTGGGCGGGGTCAATCTCGGCGCCGAAAAGGAAGCCGAGGAGGTGCGCGAGAAGCTGGACCTGATGGTGAAGGACCGCGACGACCTGATCGCGGCGATCGCCAAGCTGCGCACCGGCATCCAGAGCCTCAACCGCGAGGGACGGCAGCGGCTGAACGAGGCCTTCGAGAAGGTGAATGGGCACTTCCAGCAGCTGTTTACCTCGCTGTTCGGCGGCGGAACGGCGGAACTGCGCTTCGTGGAAAGCGACGACCCGCTGGAGGCGGGGCTCGAGATCATCGCGCGGCCGCCGGGGAAGAAACCCTCGACGATGACGCTGCTGTCGGGCGGGGAGCAGGCGCTGACCGCGATGTCGCTGATCTTTGCGGTCTTCCTCACCAATCCGGCGCCGATCTGCGTGCTGGACGAGGTCGACGCCCCGCTCGACGACCACAATGTGGAGCGGTTCTGCAACCTGCTCGACATGATGACGGAACGGACGGAGACGCGCTTTCTGGTGATCACGCACAACCCGATCACCATGGCGCGGATGGACCGGCTGTTCGGCGTGACGATGGCCGAGCGGGGGGTGAGCCAGCTGGTTTCGGTAGACCTGAGCGGGGCCGAAGCGGTCCGGCAGGCGAGCTGAGCGTCGCAACAACGCCGCAATTGCGGTGCCGGGAGTCGACATGACTCAATGCCGCACCAGCTACCTAAGGTATAAATGCCTTACATATCAAAGGCTTATGGCATCATTCGCAGCCTTGACACCCAAGGGGGCGACCACTATGTTGCCCGCGACTTTCAGGGGCTCGTGAGCGACTTTCGGCCCGGAGGCGCGAGGTTCGGCGGATGAAACCACCGCAGGAGACCAGGCGCCCCCAGAGCGCCGGCGAGCGTGGCACCCTGACTTCGGATCTTGCGGCGCGCATCAGACGCGCCCAGGAGGCGAGACAGGCCGCGGAGGAGCCCCGGGGGGCAGCCGCGTCCGGAAACATGCAGGGACTTGCCCGCGGTCTGCGGCTGGGTTCCGAATTTGTTGCGGCCGTGCTGGTCGGGTTCGGTATGGGATACCTGCTCGACCAGTGGCTGCAGACCAGTCCATGGTTGATGCTGATCATGGGGTTGATGGGCTTTGTGTCGGGCGTGCTGAACGTGGTACGGACCGCTGCACAGATGAACAAGGCGGCATTGCCGCCGACGGGGTCCGCAAGGGCGCCGGAACAGAACGACGAGTGAAGGCTCCAGCCTCAGGGTGTCATAGTTGGCCGATCCGAATGTAGTCGATCCGATCCATCAGTTCGAGATCACCGATATCGTGGCGTTCGGTGATACCGGTCTCGGCATCACCAACTCCGCGCTCTTCATGATCCTGACGACGGGTCTGATCGCGGGCTACCTCATGCTCTCGACCCGCCGCCGCGCCATGGTGCCGAACCGGTTCCAGCTCCTGTCGGAGATGCTCTACGAATTCGTGGCCAAGATGGTGACGGACTCAGCCGGCAGGGAAGGCATGAAGTTCTTTCCGTTCGTGTTCTCGCTGTTCATGTTCATCCTGGTGGCGAACCTGTTCGGCATGATCCCGGTGTTCTTCACCTTCACCAGCCACATCATCGTGACGTTCGCGCTGGCGATGCTCGTGTTCATCGTGGTCGTGATCTACGGCTTCCTGCGCAACGGGGCGAAATTCCTCAAGCTGTTCGTGCCGTCGGGCGTGCCGATGTACATCCTGCCGCTGGTGGCGGTGATCGAGGTGATCTCGTTCCTCAGCCGGCCGATCTCGCTCTCCGTGCGTCTGTTCGCCAACGTGCTGGCCGGCCACATCACCCTCAAGGTGTTCGCGGGCTTCGTGGTGAGCATGGGCGGGCTCGGCGTGCTGGGCTGGTTCGGTGCGGTGCTGCCGCTGGGGCTGACCGTCGGCATCACGGCGCTCGAGTTCCTCGTGGCGGTGCTGCAGGCCTATGTGTTCGCGCTGCTGACGTCGATGTACCTCAACGACGCGATCCATCCCGGACACTAATTTTCCCATCCCCGGCGATCACGGTGATCGTCCGGATCTACAACCCGCAGCATGTACGCTGCCAAGGAGACTGAAAAATGGAAGCTGAAGCCGCAAAGTACATCGGTGCGGGTCTGGCCTGTTTCGGCATGGCCGGCGCCGCCATCGGCGTGGCCAACATCTTCTCGAACTTCCTGTCGGGCGCACTGCGCAACCCGGCGGCCGCTCCCGGCCAGTTCTCGAACCTGATCTTCGGCTTCGCCGTGACCGAAGCGCTGGGCATCTTCTCGTTCCT
>VFQR01001122.1_pt1 | contig 22749 bp, 19 predicted proteins | sample 3512321 | NCBI WGS metagenome assembly VFQR01 (sample SAMN10412374, study PRJNA504923) | tailings metagenome | isolation source: Relicate 3 Philex TSF1 revegetated site | place: Philippines: Tuba, Benguet | collected 2017-08-29 | reverse complement strand
CCTACATTGAGAAGGCGAGCCCGTGGGAGAACGGCTACGTCGAGAGCTTCAACGGAAGCTGCGGGACGAACTGCTGAACGGGGAGGCGTTCAACAGCCTCCGGGAGGCGCAGGTGCTGATCGAGGAATGGCGCCGGCACTACAACCGGGTCCGGCCGCACTCGTCGCTGCGTCATCGCCCACCCGCCCCCGAGACGGTGCCAATGGCCAGGCCGCAGATCAGCTCAGCAGCAGGCCTGTCTGCAATGGCCCACTAAAATTCCGCCCGGACCAATCGATGGGAGCTGGTCAGGAGCAGCCTTCGCGCGCGGCGAGACCGAGGAAAGCCTCTTCAAGATTAGCCGGTCGACCGCAACCGGGCCACACGTTCTCAAGGTCGATCCCGACGGTTCCGGAACCTTGTACAAGGACTGGATAACCGTGGCCGAGATCCCAAGCGCGCCGTCTGGGGATGGCGTGTTTCAAGTGGTCTACTCTGCAACTGGCGGCGCCTCGGCCCAACTCCTTTCCGCGCCCAGCGCCCCCGGCAGCTACGCCATCTCGCCCGCTTCGCGTATCGTCGACGAGGACGTTGGCTCCATCACCTTTACGCTCCGCAGGCCGGATGCCCGGCTGGCAGAAACGGTTTACGTCAGCACGACGGTCAACCGCGGTTCCGCGAACAACAGCGACTACACGTTCTGGCTGAACGTGCCGGTCACCTTCACGGCCGGCGATGACGACGAGACGGTCACGATCGCCATCACCAATGACTCTACGCGCGAGGTGCCCGAGACCTTCGGGTTGATCATCCAGTCCTCGCCAGACCAGGCGGCGAGCGAGTATCTAGCCACGTCGTCCTTCACGGTCATCGATGATGACGCGGCTGGCGGCCGCGGCAGTTTCACGACGGGCAACGACCGGGTCTGGATCGAGCCGGCCGTCGGTGACATCAGCTACAATGGCCTGACCGGCACTGATCGCGCGACGTTGGACCTGCGCAGCTGGTCGGGCGGGGTCTCAACGTCTTCCACCACAGCGACGCGGACCTTTTCGAGCAGCGGGAACAGTCTGCAGTTCACTAATGTCGAGATGTTCTACGTCATTGCAGGAAGCGGTAACGACGCCCTGACCGGCGGCCCTGGTAGCGACATCCTAATCGGCGGCAACGGCAATGACACGCTGAGTGGTGGCGATGGGAACGACGTACTCATTGGTGGCGGTGGGAACGACTACTTCGGTGATGTCGGCATTGGCGAGGTCGTCGATGGCGGAGCGGGCGAGGACACCGCTCAAGTCAATTTCAGCGGTCACAGCCAAGCTGTCACCGTCAACCTGAAAACTGGCGAAGCCGCCGGCGGGTGGTGGACCGGCGTGGAAGGCAAAGCCGGCACGCTTGGCCAGGGTGACGACACGGTGGTGGCGGGCATGCAGTTGGCCACAATCGACGGCGGCGGTGGCACCGACCTGCTGAGCCTCGACTACTCCGCCGGCGTTCTGCCCGACGGCCGGTTTATTGAGCGGATATACTTCGGTCAGTTTGGCGGCGTGAGCGTTCAGCATGTGGATTTCAGTCCGCTCGGCAGCAACTACATACCGTTTTGGATGAACAATTTCGAGGCCCTGCCAGTTGTGGCGACGGCCGGAAATGATGCCATCTGGGGTGGCCCGGCGGGCAGCACGCTGATCGGCCTCGGCGGTAACGACACGCTGATCGGCGGCGATGGCAGAGACAGCCTCGACGGCGGCGAAGGCAGCGACAGCCTAGCTGGGGTTGGTCCTGGCGATTTGGTCGCTGGCGGCGCCGCCCAGGCACCCGCGGCCAAAGCCGAACAGCGCAACCTTTGCGGCAGGCGCGTCGTTCAAACGCCCGGCCGAATGGGCTACGAACCACCGATCAGGATTCCCGTGGCCAGCGCAAAGCCTTCGCCCAGCACGATCTGGAAGACGGCGCGCCCGATCGGTGTCTCCATGTGGCGGTTCTGGATCCAGACGATTGCCCAGAGTTCCAGGACGACGACGACGAGCGCGACCGCCGTCGCCGTCCAGAAGGCCGGGATGAGGTAGGGCAGCGCGTGCCTCACTCCGCCAAGCGCGGTCATCACGCCCGAAGCCAATCCCCGCTTCCAGGGCGCCCCCGGGCCGGACAGCTTGCCGTCGTCGTGCGCGGCCTCGGTAAAGCCCATGGAGATCCCGGCGCCGAGCGAGGCCGACAAACCGACCAGGAAGGTCGTCCACGGGTTTTGCGTCGCGAAGGCCGTCGCGAAGATCGGCGCCTAGGTGGAGACCGATCCGTCCATCAGCCCGGCAAGGCCCGGCTGCACCCATGTCAGGACGAATGGCCACCGGGCGACGGCGTCCTCCTCCCCGCCGGCGCCCCGGCCGAGCCGGTTCGCGATCAGCGCCGCCGCGCCGCGCTCATGCAGCGCTTCCGCAGCCTCGAAGTCGCCAAGCAGCCGGCGGACGTCGGCATCGGTGCTGCGGGCGGCGGCGGCGGCGGCGGTGCTCGTTCTCCTCGACAACCCCGGCCGACGGCACCAGCATCGCGGTGCCCAATGGATGGCGCGGGTCACGACGCCGTGCGGCCGCGTTTGGACCGTCATCGCCATCCGGGGTTGTCTTTCGTCCAGCGGCATGGCGTCGCTGTTCGAGCCGCGCCCGCGTTGTCGCCGCTCATGCGATGACCTCGATGTCGCTCGCGGTGAGGCCGATACCCGGCGTCAGTGTCGCGAGAAGGAGGCGCGCCCCTGCGCCGGTGCCATCCGCGTCGAACCACAGCCGGCCGGGCACGGCTTCCCACAGGAACTGGCCGAAGGCCTCGGTGGCGCTGCCGCCGGCGACGAAGCGGTGCCCAGCCGCGAGATCGGCCCCGGCGACGAGACCATCGCCGAAGCCCGCCGCCGACACCGCCAGCGCATCCTCGGCCGGGGCGAAGTCGGCGATGCGGTCGCCGCGTTCGGCCAGCGAGGCGAACAGGAACAGATCCGAGCCGGCACCGCCGGTCAGCCGATCCGCCTGGGCCCCTCCGACCAGCGTGTCGGCACCATCCCCGCCGCTCATCGTATCGGCGCCGCGGAGGCCAGAAAGCAGGTTGGCGAGCGCCGAGCCCTCGATCAGGTTCGCCTCGGCATTGCCGGTGCCGGCGACCGCCGTGCCCGTCAGGCGCATCACCTCGACCGCGGCGCGCAGCGTGTGGGAGACGCTTGCAAGCACCGTGTCCAGGCCGCCACCCGGCGTTTCGGTTACGAGGTCATGCGCGTCGTCCACGATGTAGAGATCGTCGCCGGCGCCGCCGACCATCCGGTCCATGCCCGTGCCGCCATCCAGCGTATCGGCGCCGAGCCCGCCGAGCAGCGCGTCGTTGCGCCCCAACCCCTCGAGCCAGGTCCCGAGGTCGCTGGCCTGCATCGTGTTGACCAGCGCATTGCCGATGCCGTGGGTGGCGCCGGCGCGCAGCAGCAGCCCTTCCAGGCCGGTGCCGAGCGTCCAGTCGAGCAACGCCTCGACCGTATCGGCGCCCCCGGCGCTGCCGCCGGTTTCGGTGATCAGGTCGCCGGCCTCGTCCACACGATAGAGGTCGTTGCCGGCGCCGCCAGCCAGGCGATCCGCGCCCGTGCCGCCGTCGAGCGTGTCCGCGCCCGCGCCGCCGGTCAGCACGTCGATGCCGCCCAGGCCTTCGAGCCAGCCGCCCGCGACGCCGGCCTGCAGGCGGTTCGCGGCGGCATTGCCAAGGCCATGCATCGCCGCGCCCGCCAGGACCAGCCCTTCGAGCCCGGTGCCGAGCGTCCAGTCGCGATGCGCCTCCACCGTGTCGCGGCCCCCGCTGGCCGCGGCGGCCTCCACCACCACGTCGCCAGCGTCGTCCACGACATAGGTGTCGTTGCCGACCCCGCCCTCCAGCGTGTCGGCGCCGGCGCCGCCATCCAGGCGGTCATGCCCGAGCGCGCCGGCCAGGGCATCGCGGCCCTCCGCACCGGCCAGCGAATCATCGCCGCCACGACCCTCCAGCCGGTTGTCCGCGACATTTCCCTTGATGCTGTCCTTGCCCTCGCCGCCCCAGCAATCCTCGATCGTGGTGCGGGTCACCGCGATCAGGCCCGTGGTGATCGCCGCCACGACGTTGGAGCTGTCGGCCGTCAGCGTGACTTCCGCACCGCGCCCAAGCTGCGCGACGAGCGCCTGGTAGGCCGCGTCGTTGCCGCCGGCGACGGCGAAGACGGGAATGATGTTGGCCGCCTCCAGCGCCGCGCGGAGCTGCGCGATCGCGGGATAGTCCTCGCCGGTGCCCGGCGGCGTCCCATCCATGATGGCATCGGCGTTGTTGGGCAGAGGGATGCCGGCGGCGAGGCCGTCGCCCGCGACGTGGAAGGGTGCGTCGGTGAACAGCACGACGAAGCGCGCGGAATTGGCGCGGAAGCCGATGTCAGTGATGTGCAGCGAGAGCTGCATCAGCGCCTCGATCTGCGCCTCCGGCCCGTCGAGACCGTTGTTGGCGACCATCCCGGTATAGGCGCCCGTGAGTGCCGCGGTGTCGGTGGAGAGGCCGAGTTCCTGCCGGTACACCCAGTCGCCGGCGGCACCGAAGCTGCCATAGGGCTTGTCGCGAAAGGTCGAGACGCCGAAGGTACTGTCCGGCTGCACCCCCTGCAGCGCGCCCACGATCTGCGGCACGAGCAGTCGCACATTGGCGATGTCGTCGGCAAAGGAGCCGGTGAGGTCCTGCAGGAATTGCAGATCGAGCGGCCCCGCGGCCGTGCCGCCCTGGCCGAGATCGCAGCTCTCGCCATCGATGGTGCTGGCGCCCTCGCCCGACAGGTCGATCGAGCAGTCGCCGGTCGCGCCGCTCGCATCGAGCGTGTCATGGCCGAGGAAATCCTCGACATGGCCGCCGCCGCCGCCATGGATCTCGAAGCGGTCGTCGCCGGAACCGCCCGAGAGCGTGTCGCGCCCGGCGGTGGCGACCAGCACGTCGTCGCCATCGCCGCCCAGCTCCACATCGTCGCCTTCCGCGCCATCGAGCGTATCGTCGCCGGCATTGCCGCTCAGCGTGTTCTGATCGCCATTGCCGGTCAGCGCATGGCCGCTGCCGAGCAGCTGCACGCCTTCGATGCCGAGGCCGAGCGTCCAGTCGGCGGAGACGACGACAGTGTCGAATCCCTCATCGGCCAGCTCGACCACGACATCGCCGGGATCCGTGATGAGGTAGGTGTCGTTGCCGGCGCCGCCCGCCATCGTGTCAGCGCCGGCCGCGCCATCCAGCGTGTCGGCGCCGGACAGCCCTTCGAGCAGGTCGGACCCCGTGGTGCCGCGCAGCAGGTTGGCGCCGGCATTGCCGGTGCCGTGCCGCGCCGCGCCGTCCAGCACGAGCGCCTCGACGTCGTCGGCGAGGGTGGCGTCGGCGCTGGCGATCACCGTGTCGGCTCCGCCGCCTGCAGTCTCGACGACGACATCACCGGCCGCATCCACCCTGTACAGGTCGTTGCCGCCGGCGCCGGTCAGCGTGTCGGCGCCCGCCGCGCCATCCAGCGTGTCGGCGCCGGCGCCGCCGGTGATCGCGTTGTCGAGCGCGTTGCCGGTGCCGGCAAGGCCGAGACCGGTGAGGACCAGATCCTCAACCTCGGCGGCCAGCGTGACGCCGACCGCTGCACGCACCAGATCATGCCCGCTGCCCGCCGCCTCCCGCACGGCATCGCCGGCGCTGTCGAGGAGATACACGTCATCCCCGCCGCTACCTTCCAGCGTGTCGGCGTTCAGCCCGCCATCCAGCGTGTCCGCGCCATCGGTGCCGAGGAGGCGGTTGGCCAGCGCATTGCCGGTGCCGCGATGCGCGGCGCCGGCCAGCACGAGCGTCTCCACCTCGGCCGCGAGGCTGTGATCCAGCATCGCGGTGACGATGTCGGCGCCGCCGCCGGCAAGCTCGACCACGCGGTCGCCGGCATCCTCGATGACATAGGCATCGTCGCCGCCGCCGCCGTTGAGCGTGTCGGCGCCGCCGAGCCCGGCCAGCGTATCGCCGCTGGCCCCGCCGAGCAGGAGGTTCGCGAGCGCGTTGCCGGTGCCGCGATGCGCGGCCCCCGCGAGCTGCAGCGCCTCGATGTCCGTGCCGAGGGTGTGGTCGAGGCTGGCGACGACGGTATCGGCGCCGGCCGCATCCGCCACCACGTCGCCGGCATCGTCGAGCGCGTAGAGATCGTTGCCCGCGCCGCCATCGAGGCTGTCGGCGCCGGTGCCGCCATCGAGCGAATCATTCCCGCCGTCGCCGATCAGCGTGTCCGCGCCGGCCGCACCGCGCAGCGTGTCCGCGCCGGTGGTGCCGACCAGCAGGTTGTCCCCGGCATTGCCGGTGCCGACCCGTCCGGCCAGCGTCAGGCGCAACACCTCCACCTCATCGGGCAGCACGAAGCTCGCGGCGGCAAGCACGGCGTCGGCGCCTTCGCTGGCGGCCTCGACGACGCGATCGGTGGGCGCGTCCACGACGTAGAGGTCGTTCCCCGTTCCGCCCGCCAGCGTATCGGCGCCCGCGCCGCCATCCAGCAGGTCGTCGCCGCCGGCGGCCAGCACGGAATCGGCGCCGCCCAGCGCGTAGATGCTGTCGGCACCCTCGGTGATCGGATGCGCGCCGCCATCGCCGGGACCGAGCGTGTCGCCGCCGTTGGTGCCGTAGGCGTTGAGGTCGGGCTGCCAGGTGGCGGGCGCGTAGAGCACTGTCACCGCCTCCCGCGCCAGGCCGGCGGAGCCGACGACGAGATCGGCCGCGCCGTCGCCGTTCATGTCGGGCGCGACGGCAACGCTGCTGCCGGTGAGGCTGCCCGCGCTGCCAACCACCTTGGCCCCACCCGCGCCGAGCGCGATCGCGCTGAGGTCGACCACGCCGCGCGCGCCGCCCCAGACGACATAGACCGCGCCGGCATTGGCGCCGCCCTCGGCGTTGTGCGAGGCGCCGATCACGACATCCGCGATGCCGTCGCGGTTGAGGTCGCCGCCGCCGGCGACCGAGAGCGCCGCGAGGTCGCCCGCCGCCTCCGGAACGATGGCGAAGCCGCCGATCCCCGCGGCGACGTCGGCGAGATCGACCTCCGCCGTGCCGGCCTTGCCGAACACGACATAGGCGCGGTCCGCCGCGCCGAGCAGCATGTCGGCGAGGCCATCGGCATTGACGTCGCCGAGCACCGCGATGGCGCCGCCGAGCCGTTCGCCCGCGGTCGCGCCGGTGATGCGCCAGCCCCCGACGCCGATCGCGACATCGGCGAGCGACACCGCCGCGCCGGTGGACTTGCCCCGCACGACATAGACGGCCCCGGCATCGGCGCCCCCGGCATCGCTGCCGGGCGCACCCACGAGAATCTCCGCCAGCCCATCGCCATTGAGGTCGCCGATCGCCGCGAGCGCGCTGCCCGCCGCGTCCCCCGCCGCCGCGCCGGCGATGCGGAAGCCGCCGGTGCCGGACGCGACATTCGCCAGCAGCACGGTGGTGTCGGTGGCCCGGCCCCAGACCACATAGGCCGCGCCCGCCTCGGCGCCGCCCGCGTCATTGCCCGGCGCGCCCACCAGGATCTCCTGCCTTCCGTCGCCGTTGAGATCGGCGATCGCGGCGACGGCATGGCCGGCATGGTCGCCCGCCGCCTGGCCGCGGATCGCGAAGCCTTCCTCCGAGCCGCTGGCATTCACGTCGGCCAAATCCACACTGCCCGCGACGCCCGTGGACCAGACGAGACAGGCGATGCCCGCTTCCGCGACGCCGGCCGGATCGGCCAGCGGCGCGCCGACCAGAAGGTCGGGAAGCCCGTTGCCGTCCTGGTCGCCGATCGCCGCGACCGAGACCCCCGCGTGATCGTTGAGCACGGCGCCGTCGATGCGGAAGGAGGTGGCGGTGTCGCCGAGCTTGCTGCTGTCGCCGCCCGCGGCGCGGCCGAACTCCACATAGATGCGACCGCCGCCGCCGATCTGGTCGCTGTTGCCGGGCACGCCCGCGACGATCTCGGCGATGCCGTCGCCGTTGACGTCGCCCAGCGTGGTGACCCAGGCGGTGCTGGGATAGCCGGTGACGGCGAAGCCGAAATCGCCGGGTTCCTGCGGCGTCAGCGAGTAGCCGCCAATGCCGGCGCTGGCGGGAACGAGGAAGACCTTCGTGGCGGGCAGCGGCATGGCGTGACCTTCTTGTCATGTTGCGGTGCGGCGGCACCGACCTCGCCCGCTTGCTACGCTCCCAAGCTGACGGCAGCCTGACGGGGGGATCGCGACACGGACCGGATGCGCCTGCTGCTCATCGAGGACGACAGGGCCCTGGGCCGCGCGGTGCGCGAACACCTGGCGCTGGCCGGCCATGCGGTGGACCACGTCACCAGCTGCGCCGCCGCCGAGGCCGCGCTGCGGCCGGGGGGCCATGGGCTGGTGCTGCTCGACCTCGGCCTGCCGGACGGCTCGGGCCTGCAGCTGCTGCGCGGGATCCGCGGCCGTGGCGACTGGCGGCCCACGATCATCCTCACCGCGCGCGACCAGATCACCGACCGCATCGAGGGGCTGAAGGCTGGGGCGGACGACTACCTGGTGAAGCCCTTCGACCTCGGCGAGTTGGTGGCGCGCGTGCAGGCGGTGGCGCGGCGGTCCGCGGCCAGGCCCGGCGGCGCGTTCGAGGCCGGCGCGGTGCGGCTGGCGCTGGAGGAGCGCCACGCCAGCCTGGGCGGCAGCCCGATCGCGCTGACGGCGCGCGAGTGGGCGATCCTCGAACGCCTGCTGCAGCGGCCCGGCGCCGTGGTCTCCCGCGAACGGCTGGAGGAGGCGATCTACGCCTTCGGCGAGGAGGTGGAGAGCAACGCGGTGGAGGTGCATGTCAGCCGCATCCGCAAGAAGCTCGGCGCGGAGCTGATCGTGACGCTGCGCGGCGTCGGCTATCGGATCAGGACTGCATGACACGCTGGCCGCGCAGCATGGGCGGGCGGCTCGCGGTGTGGCTGGGCGCGGGGCTGGTTGGCTTCTGGCTGCTCGCCGCGACGACCGCCGCGCTCGTCGTGGTCAACGAGCTGAACGAGGTTTTCGACAGCATCCTGCAGGAAACCGCCCAGCTCCTGCTCGGCGAGCTGACGGAGCGGCATGCCGCGGATCTCGCTCGGGCCGCGCAGGGGGAGACGGTGTTCGTCGCCGCTGGCATCCCGCATGACGAGTACATCACCTGGCGGCTCTACGACGCGGATGGAAGGCTGCTGATGCGTTCGCACCGCGCGCGCATGCTGCCCATGCCGCCCATCGGCTTCAGCCTCGTCGAGGGCTCGCCCACCTACACCGAACCCAGCCCTGATGGCCGCTACCGGCTGAGCGTGGCGGAGCCGCCGCAACACCGGCCGCACACGATCGGCCCCACCTTGTGGCGCCTGCTGGCGCCGCTGCTGGTACTCGTCGGCCTGGCGCTGCTGCTGATTCCCATGGCCGTGCGGCGGGGCTTCGCGCCGCTGAGCGCGTTGCGCGCCGAGATCGCCCTGCGCGGCGGCGCCAATCTCGCGGCGCTCGATACCGGCGGGCTGCCGGCGGAACTTGCGAGCATGCGCGACGATGTGAACCTGCTGCTCGCGCGGCTTCGCGGGGCGCTGGAGGCGGAGCGCAGCTTCAGCGCGAATGCCGCGCATGAGCTGCGCACGCCGGTCGCGGCGGCGCTGGCCCAGGCCCAGCTCCTGGCGACGCGGCTGGAGCCCGCGAGTCTCGAGCGCCGCGAGGCGGAGGAGATGGCGGCCGGCTTGTTGCAGCTGGGCGCGCGGCTCGAGAAGTTGCTCCAACTCGCCCGCGCGGAAGCTGGCGTCGCGCTGCGGCGCGCGCCCGTGGACCTGCTGGTGCCGTTGCATCTGCTGGTGGAGGAATTCGCCTCGCGTCCCGGCTTCGGCGGGCGGCTGCGCCTCGACGATGGCGGATTGCCCTGCCTGATGGTGCTGGGAGACCTCGACGCATTGGCGATCGCGCTCCGCAACCTGATCGAGAATGCGCTACGGCACGGCGCGCAGGATGGGCCGGTGGAGATCATGGTGCTGCCCGAAGGCGTTGTGCGGCTGGTGAATCCGGGCCCCGTCGTGCCGGCGGAGCAGCTCGCGCGCCTCACGGGTCGCTTCGTGACAGCCGGCCGCGGCGGAGCCGGACTGGGTCTCTCCATCGCCAACGCGATCGCGGCGCAGCTGGGTGGCAGCCTGGTGCTGCACTCGCCCGCTCCTGGCCGACCCGATGGGTTCGAGGCGACGCTGACGCTGAGGCGCGCAGAGAGCCTGACCCGAACGGCGTGACATGCCCCGCGGACCGCTTCCGCGGGTCAGCTCGATCCGCTCTCCCGGCAGTGCCGCTGACCGACGCGAATGGTCCTTGCCGCTGGAGCCGAGCCGCGCGACCACGCCGCGCCGGAGCAACGCGCCCTCGGCGCATGGCTCACAAGCGCAGCGAGACGCGCGCTCATGAAGACCGAATGGCGAAGATCTGTCGATTGGAATCGGCACGCTGCCTGCCCGCGGCTCGGTCAACGAGGCGAAAATGTTTCGAATTGCGGACTACGACCGGAAGGGCTTTCCAATGCTGCAAACTCAGCGATAGCGTTGTGCGGAGCCCGCGAGACAGCTGGGCGCACGGGAGAGATTGGATGACGGTGACAAGTTGTAGCGGGGTGCCGCAGGGCGCTTTCGATCCGTGAACCTCCCGGCGCAGCTCTTTTTTCAGGGTCTTGGCTCCGGTGCGGTGTACGCCATCGTCGGCCTGTCCTTCGGCTTCATCTTCAACACCACCCGCGTGTTCCACTTCGCGCATGGCGCGGTACTGGCGATTGGCGCCTACACCATCCTCCTCGCTGTCGAGCGGCTCGGCTTGCCGCTGCCGCTGGCCATGCTGCTCGCGGCCGGCGTCGCTGCCGCGTCAGGCGTGGCTTGTGAGATCCTGCTCTACCGTCCGCTCCGGCGCCGAGGCGCGCCCCCGCTGTTGTGGTTCCTCGCCTCCTTCGCGCTGCTCGTCATCCTCCAGAACCTGCTGCTGGTGGCCTTCGGCGGCGTGCCGTTGGCACTTTCCACTGGCGCCATGCGCCGCATCCCGCTCGGCCCCGTCACCGTCTCGGAACTGGTGCTGTGGAAGGTCGCGGCCGGTGCGACAGCGACGCTCATTGCCGCGTGGCTGCTCTTCGCGACCCGGCTCGGGAAGGAGTTGCGCGCCATCGTCTCCAACCCGGAGATGGCGCGCATCGCCGGGATCGATCTCGATCGCCGCTATATCCACGCCTACGCGATTGGCTCCGCGCTGACCGTGCCGGTCGGTGCGATCGTGCTGTTCGACCAGGGCGTCTCACCGGATGTCGGCGAGCAGCTGCTGCTGGTCGCAACGGTCTCGGTATTCGCCGGAGGCATCGGCTCCTATCTTGGCGGGGCGCTCGGCGGGCTGGTGCTCGGCCTGGTGGGCGCGTTGGCGGTCTACTGGACCAATGCGTCCTTCCAGATGACGATTGCACTCGCGGCGATGACCACCTTCCTGCTGTTGCGGCCGAGCGGGTTGCTCGGCATCCGGCTGCGCCGCGCATGAACGTGCCGGGGCGTTGAGGCGATGGAAGCCTATATTCTCGCGGTCCTCGCCATGGCTGGCATCTACGCGATGCTGACGATCAGCTACGATCTCGCCTTCGGCTATGCCGGCCTGTTCTCCGTTGCGCACGGCGCCTTCTTCGGCATCGGCGCCTATGCCGGCGCCTTGGCCATGGTCAATGGGGGGCTGCCGTTCCTGCTCGCTCTGCTGCTCGGCGCCGCGGTGGCAGGCGCCGTCGCGGCAGTCGTGGCGCTGCCGGCCAGCCGGCTCGAGGGCGACTACCTCATCGTGGGGTCCCTCGCCTTCGCCTATATCTGCCACGAGCTGATGCTGAACCTGACCAGCGTGACCCGTGGACCGATGGGCATTCCTGGCATCCCGCCCGCCAGCCTGTTCGGTCATGAGGCGGCCACACCGCTGGCGCAGCTCGGCGCCATCCTCGCCGTGCTCGCGGTCATCGCGCTGATCGCCTGGCGCGTCGCCGCATCGCCCTATGGCCGCGTGCTGCGCGCGCTGAAGGACGACCCCGTCGCGCTGGAGGCCGCGGGCAAGAGCGTGCGGCGCCGCAAGCTCGAGATCCTCACGATCAGCGCTGCCATGGCGGGGGCGGCCGGCGTCTCCTACGCCTCCTACGTCGCCTTCATCGATCCCGAGAGCTTCATCGTCCGGGTCTCCTTCGTCATCATCGTCGCGACGGTGCTGGGCGGGGCGGGCACGATCTGGGGGCCGGCGGTCGGCGCGCTCATCATCTGGTGCGTGCCGGAGGCCCTGCGGTTTGCCGGCATCCCCCCGACGCTGCGCGGGCCCCTGAACGAGATCGCCTATGCTGCGCTGCTGATCCTGATCGTCTTCCTGCGGCCCGAGGGGATTGCCGGCCGCCGCCGCCTGCGCACGCGGCCAGCTGCTGACACGACCGCGCCTGTCACCACCAACCGAGGAGGGTAAAGCATGACACGCACCGCCATCCCCCGCCGCGATCTTGGCCGGATCGCGCTGGCGCTTCCCGCCCTCGCGGCCGGCCTCGCGCCAAGCCGCGGCTTCGCGCAGGCGCGCTACCCGGATGTGTGGCGAATGGGAGCCGTGCTGAACCTGTCCGGCCCCACCGCCGCCCAGGGCGCGGACTTTCGGGCCGGGCTGGAATTCGCCGCGACGCAATGGAACGCCCGCGGCGGCCTCGGCGGCAGCCGCATCGAGATCATCTTCGAGGACAGCGCCGCCCAACCGGCGCGGGCCGTGACGGCTGCCCAGAAGCTGATCCAGGTGGACCGCGTCAATGTGCTGGCGAATGTCTATTCCAGCCCGGTGCTGGCCGTGGTGCCGATCACCGACCGCGCCCGCGTGCTGCAGATCAGCGCCGGCGCGACCAGCCCGCGCCTGGTGGGCATCAGCCGCTACTTCATGACCTCCGTGGCGAACGCGGCGCTGGAGGCGGAGGTGGCGCTCGCCTTCGCGAAGCAGAGCTTCAACGCGCGGCGCATCAGCATCTTCTACGGCAATGACGATTTCGGCTCGGGCATGCGCGACGCGGTGCGGCGCCTCTGGCCGGCGGCGGGCGGCACGATCGCCGATGACGAGGGCGTGGACCCCGCCCGCGCAGACCTTGCGGCTGTCGCGGCGAAACTCGCGTCCAGCCGGCCGGATGCGATCTACATGGCGCTCTCCGGCGTGGCGATCGGCGCCGCCGTGAAGCAATTGCGGGAAGCCGGCTACACCGCGCCGATCCTGAGCCACCAGGGCTATGAATCGCGAGACCTCTTCTCGGTGGCCGGCAGCGCCGCCGAGAACAGCTTCTGGACATCCTCCTCCAACCCCGAGGGCGGAGCCCAGGAAGCCGCCTTCGTCGCGGCCTTCCGCCAGGCCTACAACCGCGATCCCGCGATCTTCGTGCGCACGCATTACGATCTTGGCATGTCGTTGTTCGAGGCGATGGCGCGCATGCGCCAGCAGGGCCAGGAATGGACGGCGGAGAACATCCGTGCGGGGCTGCTCGGACTGGGCACCTTCACCGGCGTGCTCGGCCCCTTCGCCTACCGCGAGGACGGCACGGCGCTGCGCGAGCTCGACATCCGCACCTATCGCGGCGGCAATGCCATGGTCCACATGCCGGCCGCCGAGATCCAGCAACGCGGTATCTTCAGCTTCGGTGCGCGCCGGACGTGACCACGAACGTCCCCGCCCTGCGCCTCGCCGGCGTCCGAAAGGCCTTCGGCGCGGCCGTGGTGGTGGACGACGTCTCGCTCGATATCCGCGCCCGTGCCACCACCGGCCTGATTGGACCGAATGGCGCGGGCAAGACCACGCTGTTCAACCTGATCGCCGGCATCGTCCGCCCCGACGCCGGCAGCATCGCGCTGCATGGCGCGCCGCTGCTTGGCCTCGGCGCGCCGGCGCGGGCGGCGCGCGGCATCAGCCGCACCTTCCAGGAGATCCGGCTCTTCCCCACGCTGACCGCGCTGGAGAACGTGATGGTTGCCTGCCAGGGCAACCCCGGTGAGGGTCTTGCCACGGCGATCTTCCGCTGGGGCGCAAGCGCCGCTGGACAACGCCGCGCGCAGGCTCGCGCGGCGGAGCTGTTGGCCCAGGTTGGCCTCGCACACCTCGCCGACCGTCTGCCGACGGAGCTGTCCTACGGCCAGCAGAAGCGCGTGGGCATCGCGCGCGCCCTGGCGACGGGCACGGAGCTGTTGCTGCTGGACGAGCCCGCCGCCGGGCTCGACCCTGATGCGGTCGCGGACCTGGCTTCGCTGCTGCGCGGGCTTTCGGCACAGGTCGGCACCATCCTGCTGATCGAGCACAACCTGGAACTGGTGCGCGATCTCTGCGACGATGCCGTCTTCCTCGATTCCGGCCAGGTCGTGGTGACAGGCCCTCCCGCTTCCGTGCTGGAAGACCCGCGCGTTTGGCGCGCCTTCATGGGTCTCTGAGACATGGAGCCGATCCTCGCCGTCTCGGGTCTCCGCGCGCGCTATGGCAGCCTGCCGGTGCTGCGCGACCTTGCCCTCGCGGTTGCGCCGGGCGAGGTGCGTCTGTTGGTGGGCCGGAACGGCAGCGGCAAGTCCACTGCGCTCAAGGCGATCCTCGGCCTCATCGCAATCGATAGCGGCTCGATCCGCCTCGACGCGGAGGAGATCGCGGCGCTGCCCACGCGTGCGCGGCTCGGCCGCGGCGTCGCGCTGGTGCCGCAGGCCGGCAGCGGCGGCCGGGGGGTCTTCCCGCATCTGACGGTGCGCGAGAATCTGGAGCTGATGGCCGCCGCCGGCAGCGGCGCCGCCGATTTCGCCATGGCGTGGCGCCTCTTCCCGATGCTCGAGGGCATGGCGCGGCGCCGTGCCACGGCGCTCAGCGGCGGGCAGCAGCAGATGCTCGCGGTGGCCATGGCGCTGATGGTGCGGCCGCGGGTGCTGCTGCTGGACGAGCCGACCTGCGGCCTGGCGCGCGGCCCTTCGCTGGAACTGATGGCGGTGCTGCGGAGGCTGGCCGATGAGGAGAACCTTGCGGTGCTCCTGGTGGAACAGAGTGTGAGCCTTACGCTGGATCACGTGGACAGCGTCTCCGCGCTGCGCTCCGGCAGCGTGGTGGCCGAGGTGGGGCCGGAGACTCTGCGCGACCCCGCCTGGTTCACAAGGATGTTGTAGAGGAATGAACGCGATGAGCGATGCACGCCCGGCGACCGCCTTCATCGGCGTCGGCACCATGATGGAGGCGATGATCGACAAGGCCATCGCTGCGGGCTGGCCGCGGGAGAAGCTGCTGCCGACGCATCGCCGCGCCGACCGTCGTGAGGAGCTTGCGCAGCGTTACGGCCTGCCCATCGGCGAAGACAATCTGGCTGCGGCCAAGGCCGCGGACATGGTCGTGGTCGGCGTGCGCCCGCAGGAGATGGCTGGGCTGCTGGCCGATCTCGCGCCCGCGCTTCGCGCGGGGCAAGTGCTGCTCTCTATTGCGGCGGGCCTCACCGTCGAATGGCTGGCTGTGCGCGTGCCCGCGGGCATGACGATCATCCGCGTCACGCCGCCGCCGACCGCCTGGGTCTCAGCCGGCGTCACCCTTTTCTCGAGCGGCGAGGGTGTCACGCCCGCGCAGCGCGACACGGTGGAGGCGCTCGTCGAGGGCACCTGCGAGCGCATCGAATGGGTGCCCGACGAACTGATGGAGCCGATCACTGGCGTGGCGCTGGGCCTCACGCCCTACACCTGCATGGTGCTGAAGACGCTGATCGAGACGGGCATCGAGCAGGGCTGCGACGAGGCCTTCATCCGCGAGATGATCGCCACCGGGCTGCGCGCCACGGCGAAGCTGCTGACCGAGGGCGGGTTCCAGCCGGAGCAGGTCATCGAGATGGTGGCGACGCGCCAGGGCCTGACCTGGAGCGCGCTGCACACCATGGAGACCCGGGGTGTCTTCGCCGGCATCCGGGCCGGCGCCCGTGCCATGACCGGCCGCAGCTACGAGTTGCGCGGCGAAACCGTGCCGGACCAGCACATGGGCTTCCTCCGCTGATCCTCAGCGGACATAGGACGCCCCGTTCACGTCGATCGTCGCGCCGGTGAGGTGCCGCACCTTGCCGGTCGCGAGGAAGGCGACCAGCTCGCCGAGTTCCGACGGCGGCACCCATTCGCCCATGGTGAGGCCCGCCGTCACCGCCGCCTCGCCGCCGGAAATCGCCGCCGCATCCACGCTCATCTGCGTGCGCACCACGCCGGGCGCCACGATGTAGGACAGCACGCCGTGCTTCGCGTAGTGCCGCGCGACCGTCTGCGCGGCCGCCTTCACGGCGGCCTTGCTGGCCGCATAGGCGATCGTCGCCTGGCTGCCGGAACCCCGCTGCGCCGCCCAGGATGAGAGCGTGACCAAGACGCCGCCGCCCTGCGCGACGAAATGGTTCACCGCATGCTTCATCAGCCGGGCCGGCGAGGCGACGTTGACGCGCCACTGCGTCTCCCAGGCGTGCTCCCATTCGGGCAGCGTGGCCTCGATGCCGCCGCTGTTGAGGAAGACGGCCGCGTTGAGCACGACGACGTCGATGCGCGGCGCGATCGCCAGCGCCTTCTGCCAGAGGGCATCCATCGCCGGCGGCTCGCCCTGGTCGGCCTGCAGCACATGCGCGCGCTCCGGCGGCAGCCCGATGAGCGCGGCGCGCGCGCCCGCGACGTCGGTGTGGCAATGCGCGATCACCGTCGCCCCCGCCGCGCCGACGGCCTTTGCGATCTCCGCGCCAATGCCTTTGGATGCGCCAGTGACCAGCACTGTCCTGCCCGTCAGTTCCACGCTGTGTTCCGTCCCGTCGGTTGCCGGCAGCATGGTGCCGGGGCGAGCCGGCAGGTCAATATCGCGGTCGGCAGGACAGGGAGCAGGGCGATGACAGGCGAGCCGACTGTGCCCGATCCCGGCGCGCTGTTCCGCATTGACGGAAGGCGGGCGCTGGTGACCGGTGCCTCGCGCGGCATCGGGCGCGCGATCGCGCTGACCCTTGCGGGGGCTGGCGCCGACGTGGTGGTGCACTTCCAATCGAATTCGGCCGCGGCGGATGCGGTCGCCGGGGCGATCCAGGCTGCCGGGCGTCGCGCCCCCGTGCTCCAGGCGGACCTCGGCGTCCCGGGCGCAGCGCGTGGCCTGGCCGCGGCGGCGGAGGCCGCGCTGGGTGGCATCGACATCCTCGTGCTGAACGCGGCCTTGCATCGCCGGCATTCCCTCGCCGATACGCCCGACGAATCGTTTGTCGTGCAGGTCGAGAGCGGCTTCCGCAGCGCGCTCGATCTCTGCGGCGCCTTGCTGCCTCCGATGGGCGCGCGCGGCTTCGGCCGGATCATCGCCATCGGCAGCGTGCAGGCGCGCCGCCCGCATCCGCAACTCGCGGTCTATGCCGCGATGAAGGCGGGGCTCGCCAACCTGATGCGCAACATCGCCAAGGATTGGGCGGCGCGCGGCGTCACCGCGAACGTGATCGCGCCCGGACTGATTGACACGGACCGCAACGCTGGCATCCGTGCCGACGCCGCCGGCTACGCAGCACTTGTCGCTGCCATCCCGCTGCGCCGCGTCGGCCGCGTGGAGGAGGTCGCACCGCTCGCGCTGCTGCTGGCCTCCGCTTCGGGCGCCTATGTCACTGGCGCGGAGATCGCAGTCGATGGGGGGCAGGGATTGCCCTGACCCGGCCCCCCGGCAGATGCATGGCCCGTCGCCTGTGCACCATCCGTCATTCCGACAGCGCCGTCGTGATGGTAGTGGATCGCCGGTGCAAGGCGGATCATGTCCCGCATTGCTGGCGACGGGCGGCGCGTCACCGCCGCCCGGCGGGAAGGTTCGACAGAGGTCAGCCGGTCCTTGGCACCGAAGTCCACGTCTCCGTCAGCGCGCAACTGACAATTGGCACGCAAACGGGACCCCGGATCGGCGTGCAGAAGGGTCCTCCTTTTTGATGTGCATGGATGCGGCCGGGTTGGCCGGCGCGGAGCCGCAGGCGGAGCGGCGGTCAACCCGGGCGCGGCGGCGCCGTCGGCCCCGGATCAGGCGCGGTTCTCGAACCGCCAGAGGTCGTTGCCGGTTTCGACGATGTCGCAGCGATGCGTCAAGCGATCCAGCCGCGCGGTCGCCATCTTGGCGTCGCCGAACACGCTCGGCCATTCGCCAAAGGCCAGGTTCGTTCGTCAACAGGATCGAGGTCTGCCCGTACAATCGGCTGAGCCAGAAATCCTCCGCTTCTCAACCACGCGCGCCTGTCTCAACGGTGCTGCCGGCGACCGCCCGGTCCCCTGGACCGTTTTTCAGAGCATCCTATAATGCATGCACTAGCCGATGCAATGCGGTCCTGCCATGCCCAGCGAGGTCGCGATCGACGGCGCGACTTCCCCCTCAACGGCCAGCCCTCTCCGACACCTAACCTTGACCCCGCCTTCCGCCGCGACGCATCGCTGAGGGCGGCCTATTTCGCGCGACTGGACAGGGTGCTGGCGACCGGCCGACGCAACCTACTGATCGACGCGAAGAACGCGATCAAGCAGGCCGACGGCCTGCTCGCCTCGCGCGGGATCCACGCGCTGCTGGACATCGTGTGCGAGACCCGCCTGGACGGAAGGCAGAACCCGGTCGGCGCCAGGACCCATCCGCGCAAGCATCTGTCTGAGGGGCGCTGGCCGGCCCCTGTGGATTTCTTCATGCCGCACGGCAACAACTCCGACGCCGTGGCGTGGCGGAGATGACCGGCAGGGGGCAGGGCGTGCCTTCGCGTCTTGACGATGGCGGCCTGACCTGACCACAATGCATCCGCTAGAACATTCGTTGTCTGCACACCCAGGAGATGAAAGCAACCGTGTTGCACAAGAGCGGCCAGCCGCACCGCGCGATGCGCCCTCGAGGCCGGCGCTGATGGCCGCCCTGCCGGGCCCCGCAGCCCCGCGCTCGGCCACCGCGGCCGAGAGCGCCTATCGGCACATCCGGCGCCTCATCCTCGACAACGCCCTGCCACCGGGCGCGCAACGGCTGGAGGCGGAACTCGCCCTCGAGCTCGGCATGTCGCGCACGCCGGTGCGGGAGGCGATGCTGCGGCTCGCCCAGGACGGCCTCGTGGCGGTCACGCCGCGCCACGGCATGCGCGTGCTGCCGCTCTCCGTCGCCGACATGCGCGACATCTACGACGTGCTCGAAAGCCTCGAGCCGAAGGCGGCCGAGTTGCTGGCCCGGCGCGGCCTGCCGGCCGCCGATCTCCTTCCGCTGCATGCCGCCTGCGACGCGATGCAGGCAGCGATCGTCTCCGGCGACCGCACGGCCTGGGCCGCGGCGGACGAGGATTTCCACCGCGGCCTGCTCATGCTCTGCGGCAATTCGCGGCTGGCAGCGATGGTGATGCAGGTCTGGGACCAGTCGCATCGCGCGCGGCTGCTCACGCTCAATCTCCGCCCGCTGCCCACTGCCTCCACCGCCGAACACCGCGCCATCATGACGGCGATCGCCGCCGGCGACGGCGACGCGGCGCGCGAGCTGTTCCGCCTGCACCGCCGCCGCGGCGGCGCCGAGCTGATCGCGCTCATCGAACGGAGTGGCCTTGCATGGCTCTGACCTCCAACGCCGTCCATGTCGCGCTGATGCCGGGCGACGGCATCGGCGTGGAGGTGACGGAGGCCGCCCTCGGCGTGATGGAGAAGCTCGTCCGCCGCCACGGCCTCGGCCTGGCGACGGAGCGGCTCGAAGCGGGCGCGTTCCATTACAAGGTGACCGGCACCGCGATGACCGAGCAGGTCTTCCGCCGCGCCGAGGCGGCGGATGCGATCCTGCTCGGCGCCATGGGCTGGCCCGGCATCCGCTATCCCGACGGCACGGAGATCGCGCCGCAGCTCGATCTGCGCGTCCGCCTCGGCCTCTATGCCGGCGTGCGCCCGATCCGCGCCATACCCGGCGTGCCGCTGGCGCTCGCCCATCCGCGCGCGAAGGAGATCGACTTCGTCGTGCTGCGCGAAAGCACCGAGGGCCTGTTCCATGCGCGCGGCCGCGGCGAGATCATCGAGGACCGCGAGGCGCGCGACACGATGGTGATCACGCGGGCCACCACCGAACGCCTAGCGCGCTTCGCCTTCCGCCTCGCCGGGCGTCGCGCCGCGCGGCTCGGCCGGACGCAGAAGGTCACGCTGGTGGACAAGGCCAACGTCTTCGTCTCCATGGCCTTCATGCGGAAGGTCTTCCGCGAGGTGGCGGCCGAATTCCCGGAGGTGCCCGCCGGCGAGCACTACATCGACGCGCTCGCCCTCGACCTCGTCCGCCGCCCGTGGGACTTCGACGTGCTGCCGATGGAGAACATGTTCGGCGACATCATCTCCGACCTCGGCGCGGGGCTGGTGGGTGGCATGGGCTACGCGCCCTCGGCCGATATCGGCGACGCGCACGCGGTGTTCCAGCCGAGCCACGGCACCGGTCCCGACATCCACGGCAAGGGCCTGGCGAATCCCACCGCGATGATCCTCTCGGCGGCCATGATGCTGGACTGGCTGGCCGAGCGCGGCGCCGGTCAGGCCTGGGCGGATGCCGCGCAGGAGCTGGAAGCCGCGGTGGACGGCGCCTTCGCCGCCGGGCTGCGCACCGCCGAGTTCGGTGGCGCCGGCACCGCCGAGGTGGCGCGCGCCATTGCGGAGCGCATCCCGGGATGACCCGCGTCGCCATCATCGGCTGCGGCTACTTCGCGCGCTTCCACCGCGAGGCCTGGGCGCGGCTGCCGGTGGAGGTCGTCGCGCTCTGCGACGCCGATGTGGCGAAGGCCGATGCCGCCGCGCGGGAGTTCCCCGCCGCGCACGCCTTCACCGACGCCGCCGCGATGCTGGATGCGGCGCGCCCGGACATCGTGGACATCGTGACGCCGCCCGAAAGCCACGCCGCGCTCGTGGCACTCTGCGCCGCGCGCGGCATCGGCACGATCTGCCAGAAGCCACTCGCGCCCGACTGGGCGACGGCGGTGGCGATCGCCGAGGGCGCCGAGCGCGCCGGCATCCCGCTCATCGTGCACGAGAATTTCCGCTTCATGCCCTGGTTCGCGGAGGCGCATCGGCTGATCCAGGCCGGCGCGATCGGCGAGCCGCTCGACCTGCATTTCCGGCTGCGCTCCGGCGATGGGCAGGGCCCGGACGCCTATCTCGGGCGGCAGCCCTATTTCCGCACCATGCCGCGCTTCCTGGTGCATGAGACGATCATCCACCTGATCGACGTTTTTCGACTGTTGTTCGGCGAGGTTGCTGGCGTCTTCGCCAGGCTGCGCAGTCTGAACCCGGCCATCGCGGGCGAGGACGCAGCGACCGTGCTTTTCGCCTTCGCGGAAGCGCGCCGGCAGGGGATCGTGGACGGCAACCGGCTGCTCGACCATCCGAGCGAGGATCCCCGGATGACCAACGGCACGCTGCTGGCCGAAGGCACCGACGGCGCGATCCGCCTCGACGGCTTCGGCCGCCTGTTCCTCCGCCCCCGCCGCAGCGAGGAACGCGAGCACGTCTATCCCTGGGAAGCGCGCGGCTATGGCGGGGACTGCGTCTTCCGCCAGACCGCGGCCGCGCTCGCGCATCTCGCGCAGGGCGCGCTGGTGCCGAACACCGCGCGCGCCTGGCTGCGCAACATGGAGATCGAGGAGGCCATCTACCGCTCGGCCGCGGAGGGCTGCCTCGTGCGCGTCTAGACTGCGATGCAAGGGATAGGGAGGAGCACATGCACACCACAAGACGCACCGCGCTGCTCGGCAGCCTCGGGATGCTGGCCGCGCCGCCGCTGGCGCTGGCCCAGGCCACGACGCTGCGCTTCAGCCACACCGACGGCCCGACCGGCAGCCGCCAGGATGCAGCGACGCTGTTCGCCAACCGCATCCGCGAGCTGACCGGCGGGCGGATCAATGTGCAGGTCTTCCACTCCGGCCAGCTCGCCAACGATCCCCGCGCGGTGGAGCAGCTGCAGCTCGGCGGCATCGATTTCACCGTGACCGGCACCGGCACCTACGCCGCGCATCACCGCCCGCTCAATCTCTCGGCGCTGCCCTACCTGGTGGACACCTACGAGCAGGGCTGGGCGCTCTATGACGAAGGGCGCTGGATGCAGGCGCAGTTCGCGCAGCTCGTGCCCAAGGGCATGCGCGTGCTCGCCACCTGGGAAGCGGGATTCCGCAGCTTCACGACGAAGATGCCGCTGAACTCCCCGGCCGATGCGCGCGGCCAGCGCATGCGGATCTTCCCCAACGACATGCTGCGCTGGATCATGGAGGCGATGGGCTGGAACCCGGTGGTGCTGCCGGTGACGGAGGTCTATCTCGCCATCCAGCAGGGCACGGTGGTCGGGCAGGAGAACCCGGTGGACACGATCCACTCGCTGCGGTTCTTCGAGGTCGCGCCGCACATCACGCTGACGCAGCATGTCTACAGCCCGATCCCGCTCTCCGTCGCCGAGCGCACCTGGCAGCGTCTCTCCGCCGCCGACCGCGAGCATGTGGCGGCCGCCGCGCGCGAATCCGCCGCCGCCAGCCGCCGCGCCGTGCAGCAGGCGGAGGCCGGGCAACTCCGCGACATGGAAAGCAAGGGCGCGCGCGTGGCGCGGCCGGCGATCGCGCCCTGGCGGGAGGCCGTGCAGCCCGTCTATGGCCGCGCCCGCCAGGCCTATGGCGCCGAGGTGGACGCCATCCTGGCCGAGGCCGAGGCCGTCCGCCGCGCCCGTCCGGCCGCCTGATGTTCGCCCCCCCGCGCGGCGACCTGCCGCGCGCGCTCGGCCTGCTCGCGGTGGC